>Ga0055449_10000232_pt1 | contig 15889 bp, 14 predicted proteins | sample China_Galinas_PW_2_FD_57739 | JGI IMG/M metagenome (GOLD analysis project Ga0055449, IMG submission 57739) | Wetland microbial communities from San Francisco Bay, California, USA, that impact long-term carbon sequestration - China_Galinas_PWB_D1 | ecosystem: Environmental > Aquatic > Marine >... | reverse complement strand
CCGCCAGCACCGCGGCAAACGGTTCACGCGCACGTCGGTCGTAAACAGGGGAGCCGCCCGCGTGCGCCAGCATAATCACAAACAGATACGTCACCAGTATCGCACCGGCGTAGATAATGATCAGCGCTAATGCGAGCAGCTCCGCCTGTTGAAGCACCATCAATGCGGCCACCGACACCACCACCAACACGAAGTACAGCGCGCTGAACACCGGCTTGGGATGGGTGATCACGCGCGTGGCGGCCGCGACCGCGATCGTCGCGAACAAATAGAAGTAGCCTGAGCCGTCCCCCGTGGCGATCACCCGCTGCCCCACGAGCAACATGAGCGACACGATCGCCACCACGCCGAGCGTCGCGCCAATCAGACGGTGCTGTCGTCGCGGCTTGGGCAGCAAAAAATACACCGCCAACGCCCCGCAGGCGAAAATCACGTACAACGTATTGGCCGTCGCCGTCGTCACCCTTGTGAAGCTCCGCCCTCGCCGCCGGCCTGGCGGTGGCCCGTGTTGAGATAGCCGGTGATCCGCGGGTTCTTCCGCGGCTTCTCGTTTTTCGTCTCGTCGAACACCGCGAGCAATTCCTCTTTGCCGAGAATCATCTCCTCGCGACTGCGCCCGACCAGGTCGTAGTGTGGCGTCAGCTCGATCGCATCCACCGGACACGCCTCCTCGCACATGCCGCAGTAGATACAGCGAAGCTCGTCGATGTCGAACTTGGCCGGGTACTTCTCGCGATCATCCCAGGGCGACTCGGCCGCCTCGATGTGAATGCAGTGCGCCGGACACGCCGTCGAGCACATGAAACACGCCACGCACGCCACCCGATCCTTCTCGTCCCGATTGAGCCGATGCACCCCGCGGTAGTTCTCCACGCGAAGCTTTCGCTTCTGCTCCGGGTATTGCACCGTCATCGCCCCGCCCGCGAACAGGTTGCGCACCAGGTGGACCAGCGTGCGCCACAAGCCGCCGATGATCTGCGGCAAGTAGAGCCGCTCGGCCGGGCTCAGCGCCGGCGGACGGATTTCCAGAATGTCTTCGTCACGAATCACGCGGACACTCCCGCTCGGATTCGGGCATCACCCAAACCGCCCTCAACGATCGGCGGCATGTTGGCCTGCCGCCCGGTGACCGGCTTGTTTCGAAGGGCCGCATACCCCATTGACACGATGAGAATCACCACGTTCCCAATCGTCGCCCAGATCGATCGTGGCTCACCGAGGTACAGCAACACCACCGTCAGCACGAACAGCGCCAGCGTCATCGGAATCAAACACAGCCACGCCAGGCGCATCAACTGATCGAAACGGAACCGAAGCACCGTCCACCGAAGCCACATCATCACGAAGAGGAAGCACACGATCTTCAGACCCAGCACGACCATCTTCGCCAGCGCCGCGTACCACTGCGTCGCCTCCGGCTGCGTCCACGGAATCCACGGAAAGTGCCACCCGCCAAGAAACAGCACGGCGATGAACGCACTGCCCGTGATCATGTGGGCATACTCGCCGAGGAAGAACATGCCGAACTTCAGCGCGCTGTACTCGGTGTGGAAGCCGCCGACCAACTCCTGCTCCGCCTCCGCCAGGTCGAACGGCGTGCGATTCGTCTCCGCGAGCACCGTGATGAACAGAATCACGAACGCCACCGGGTGCAGAAACACGTTCCACTGAGGGATCCAACCGGCCCAGTAGCCGGTTTGCGCGACCGTGATATCCTCAAGCCGCAGTGTCCCCATCGTTAGCACGACGATGAGCACGCACACGCCCATCGGGATTTCGTAGCTGAGCATCTGAGCCGTCGCCCGGATGCCGCCGTAGAAAGAATACTTGTTGTTGCTCGCCCAGCCGCCGAGCACGACGCCGTACACCCCCATCGAGCCGACGCCGAGAATGTACAGCAGGCCGATGTCCGGACCGGCCACCTGCACGTTCAACAAATGCCCGCCGAGCTGCACCTGCCCGCCCCACGGAATCACCGCCCAGCCGACAAACGCCACAATGAACGCGATCGTCGGCGCCAACACGAAGAGCACCTTGTCCACATGGGCCGGGATGACGTCTTCCTTGAAGACAAACTTGAGCCCGTCGGCAACCGGCTGGAAGAATCCCCAGGGGCCCGTCCGGTTCGGACCGCGACGGTCCTGGATCCACGCGGAAATCTTCCGCTCGTAGTAGATGCAGTACGCCACGACACCGTTGATGACGCCGAACAGAACCAGCGCGAGGATGACACTGAAGCCGAACTGGCTCGTGGCAAAGTCGATCAGGTCCGCCCCCACGGGCTGCAACGCGTCGGCAAAAATCCACACCAACGCCACGACGACCGCCAGAAACGCAACGCCCAACCCGATCAATGCAAGACCGAGCCGCGAGCGCACGCCGCGCCACAGCCAACCGGCCCAATCGGCGATCTGCGTAAATCCTGTCGGTGCCATATCGCTACATCGAACGCTCTATCCGGCGACCTCGTGCCGCCGTGACCGTAAGCCGGCAAGCCGCGTACCGCGCTAATGAGCGTGCGCCGGCTTCGCCGGCGCGTCCGCCACCTTCTCGAAGGCCGACATCGTCGCGGCCATCAACTCGCGCACACGCCCGGGGTTGTACAGCCCCTCGAGCCCGGCAATCGCGTACAAATACTGTCCGTCGTGGTAGCCGCCCTCCGGGGCGCGAATCGCCCGCGAAAACGGCTGGATCTTCCCGCCCGCGTTGACGAACGTGCCCTCGCGCTCCACCCACGCCCGCGCCGGCAGCACGATCGCAGCCCCGGCCATCAGGTCGTTCGGGAGCAGGTCCTGCACGACCAGCAGCATGAACTTCGCCGCGAGCTTGGCCACATCCTTCTCCACCCACGGCTTCGGATAGCCGCCGGTGATCCACGCGGCTGAAAACGCCCCACTTCCGGCCTTTTCAACAAACGACTCGAACGAAATCACTTCGCCCCCGGCCGCCTCGAGCACCATCTCCACGCCCCGGCGGTTCGGGCACTTCTCGGCCAGAATCGTGAACTTCGCGTTGGCCTCGTCCGACCCGACGGGGAAGTGTTGCGCCTCCCCTTCCATCGGAACCGGCCCCGTTACCAGCGTCGCTTCGGGCGCGGTTTCGCGAATGAACCGAGCCAGCAGCCACGCCTCCTCGCACGCCATGAACGGCGAGAACACCGCCGCCACCGAGGCCCCGCCGTGCGCCTGCACGTGCTCCTGGAAACGGAAGCGACATATGTCGGCTAGCTCCGCCCACTCCGGACGGTGCTTCTCCATGCCGCGGCGAATCATCGGATGAACCAGTCGCCCTTTGTCATGCACGTACTCGAACCCGTACCGACCCTCGTCGCACATCCACCAGTCGTTGACGCCCGGGTTGTACCTGGGCTTGAGCCGATAGACCTTCTCGTCCGCCTGATCGACGCGGATGGCGCAGCCGGTCGCGCAGCCGGGGCAGATCGACGGCCCGCCCTTCAGCTCCCACACGCGACGCTGGAACAGAAACTCCTTGTCCAGCAGGCAGCCGACCGGGCAGATGTCCACCACGTTGCCCTGGATCGCGTTGTCCAGCGGTACGCCCGGGAACACGTCGATCTCCGCGCGCGAGCCGCGATTCACGATGCACAGCTCGCTCGTCCCGGAGATCTCTCGCGTGAAACGCACGCAGCGCGAGCACATCACGCACCGGTCGCTATAGAGCAGCGTGTGCGGGCCGATGTCCTTCTTCGGGTTCTTGATCTTCTGATCGACCATGCGCGACTCCGCACGGCCGAACTCGAAGCTGTAGTCCTGCAAGTAGCACTCGCCGGCCTGGTCGCACACCGGGCAGTCCAGCGGATGGTTCAGCAGGAAGTATTCCATGCAGTCCTTCTGGTTGTCGCGCACCTTGTCGGAGTCGAAACGCACTTCCATCCCGTCGCGCACCGGCGTCTGGCACGAGGGCATCAGCTTCGGCGCCCAGTCGAGCTCCTGCGTCTTGGGATGAGGCATCTTCATCTCCATCAGACACAGTCGACACGAGGCGACGATCGAAAGCCCGGGGTGGTAGCAGTAGTGCGGCACGTCCCAGCCGGCTTCGAGCGCGGCCTGCAACACCGGAATGCCCTCGCGGCACTCGATCTCTTGGTTGTCGATGATGATCTTCGGCATCGTCGCCTGCTTCGATTTCAGTTCAGGACGCTGAGGACCATGTCCGCACGCCCCGGAGGCTGCGACCGAATGGCCTCTTCCAACTCCTGTCGGAACTTCTTCACGATCGTCTCGATCGGATACGTCGCGCCGTCCGGCAGTCCGCAGATACTCAGACCGGGCATCATGCCCATATTGCGGGCCGTTTCAAGTAGGACGTCGAGGTCTTCAATCCGACCCGCGCCCTCCGCGATGCGCGTCGCGATTCGATGCATCCACCCCGTGCCCTCACGGCACTGCGTGCACTGCCCGCACGACTCCGTGCCGTAGAACCGGGCCATGTTCCGAAGCACCACGCGCATGTCCACGTCCTGATCGATCACCACGGCGGCGGCCGTGCCCAACCCGAGCAGACCGTAGTTCCGCGGATCGTCGAAATCCATCTTCATGTCCAGCTCGTCGGCCGTCAGAATCCCCATCGACACGCCGCCCGGCAGCACGCCCTTCACCGATTTGCCCGACAGCATCCCGCCGCCGAAGTCGTCACGCTCGATGAGATCGCGACAGGTGATATCCATCGCCGCCTCGTAGCAGCCGGGCCTTTGCACCGGACCGCTCACGCAGAACAGCTTCGGCCCCGTGCTGTGCGAGGGACCAATGCTCGTGAACCAGTCCGCGCCGCGCTCGATGATGTGCGGCACGTTGCTCAGCGTCTCGACGTTGTTCACCACCGTCGGCAGTCGGAAGAGCCCCTGCACGGCCGGGAACGGCGGTTTGATCCGCGGCCAGCCGCGCTTGCCCTCCAGCGACTCGATCAGCCCCGTTTCCTCGCCGCAGACATACGCCCCCGCGCCGCGGTGCAGGTAGATGTCCAGCTTGTAGCCGTTGCCAATGTCCTTGCCGAGGTAGCCGGCCGCGTATGCCTCGTCCACCGCGTTTTGCAGAACGTGAAACTGCTCGTGAAACTCGACCCGCAGGTAGATGTAGGCGACCTGCGCCTGCGTCGCGTAGCCCGCAATGATCGTGCCTTCGATCAACTGGTGCGGGTCGTTCTCCATCAGCACGCGATTGGAAAACGTCGGCGGCTCCGACTCGTCCCCATTGACGCAGAGCAGCGTCCGCGTGCGATCCTTCGGCAAGAATCCCCACTTCACGCCCGCGGGGAAACCCGCGCCACCGCGACCGCGAAGGTTCGCCTTCTTGACCTCCGCGACGACATCGTCCGGGGACATCGCCAACGCCTTCTTGAACGCCTGATAGCCGCCGCGCGATTCATACACCTTCAGCGAGGTCGAATCCTCGACGCCAACGTTTCTCATCAGTACCGGTTCAAACGTCGCCATGAACTCAAATCGTCCGACTTACCAGACTCGAACGTGCGGCCACGTCAGCACGACGCGAAAGTAAAGCACGCCCCATGCCAGAAGCGCGACCGAAACCCACCGCCGCTTCGGGGCGACGCAACCCGGCACGATCAGCGCCCAGAGCACCAGCATGAAATCCAGCGAATAGCGGTTGTACCCGCGCTGCACCGCGCCCGTGGCGTGCCAAAGCGACAACATCGCAACCAGAAGCGCCACCGAAACCAGCCACACCCGCCGCGTCGGATCTCGCCAGATCCGCCGCAGGTCCACCAGCAACCAGACCAGCAGCGGCGTCGTCCACCAGATGCCCGTGCCCATCTCGTTCGGCCGGAGGTAGTACCGCGTCCCCCCGTCCACCTCGATTCTGTTCAGCCGCGGAAAGCCGAGGTTGATGTAGTAGAGGTTGCGCGGCATCCAGTGCGGCGAAAGCAGCCCGTGCGCCCGCGACTCCCGGGCGAACACGTCGCTTCGCGCCTGGTGATTCAGCATGTAACCCGTGCGAAACGGATTTCCGAACTTGGCGGTGTTGAGCGCCAAGTACACGCCTCCGACCGCTGCCATCCACACCAGACACACGGCAAGCCGTTTGCGGTCGACGCCATTCGGCGCCTGCCGATCGCCTCGCCCGCACCACGCCGACCAGAGCAGCGGTATCGCAAACACGACCATCATCTGTCGCGACCACACCGCCAACGCCCAGCCGACCAGCATCGGCCACAAGCGACGCCGGCCGAACCACTCGTGCAGCAGAACCGCGCAGCCGATCACCGCGAGCATATGGTTCACGTGATACGGTGCGGCACTGCGAACGACCTCCTGAAACACCGGCCATGCCGATGTGCCCAGCACAAACCCGAGCGTCAACACCGCCGCCCAGAAAGGCGCCACCAGCGACACGAAGAGCCGATAGATCAGCACCACCGCCAACGCGGCCAGCCCGACCAGCACGATCTGGGGCACGCCGTCGGCGATCGGCACGATCAGTGCAGAGATGAACGTAAACGCCGGCGGGAAATAGCTGTAGACCTTCCCGTGATAGAGGGCCGTATCCCAGCGCCGCTCGGGCAAATCCAACCGGCCGGACCACCACGCCTGCGCCTCCGCGATCTGCACGTTTTCGTTCAGACCGAACCGCGTACCGGGGCGCCATAGTGACGCCTGCGACAACAGCGCCAGCACGATCAATACCAGCGCAAGGTACGCCCAGCGCCGCCGGCGACCTCCTGGTTCGCCCGCGACCACCGTCGACGCCTTCACGTCGGTCATCGCCAATCGTCCCGTCCACCGATGTCATCTACGCCTCTTGGCTCACTCAAAGTCGCGCCGGTGCCATGTTCCCACAAGGTAACGAAACCAACGCCGGACCGGGTGGCATGGGTCCGCCTAAGGCGGATTTGCCCGTGCGGGGACAAGTTCAAGCCCGGCCACATGGATCTTGCCCACACCTCCCGATAGCATCGTCGACCTATTAGGAAGCGGCACTACTCCGCTTCTTTCATCTCCTGAACATCCGACGTCGGCTCCAACGCCGAATCGTCCGACGCCAAATCCTTCGATTCCGCCGGCGCGTCAAAAAGATCGCTCCGCGGCATGGAAATCTTGTCATTGTCGGCGTCGGCGAGGATCTTGGGCACGTCCGCCGCCTTGACGCACTTGTGCAGCTTTTCGTTGATCAACAGGCACGGCGCGTGATCGCAGCCGGCCAGACATTCCTCCGTCACCAGGCTGTACTTCCCATCCGGCGTCGTCTCGTGTTCGCCGATGCCGAGTTGCGTCTTGAGCGCCTCCAGCACCTCACGGCCGCCCATGATCTCGCAGCTCACACTGCGACACACGGTGATCAACTTCTCGCCCTTCGGATGCGTCCAGAAGTGCGTGTAGAACGAGATCGTGTCGATCACTTCGGACGGCGCAATCTCCAATACCTCCGCGACTTCCTTCATCGCCTGCCAGGGAATGTGGCCGAGCGCATCCTGCACGATGTGCAAAGCCGGCAAAAGCACCGCACGCTTCGTGTCGTAACGCGGGAAAAACGATCGAATCTTCTCGCGCACCGCTTCCGACAGGATCGGCCCGGCTTCCGGGTCGACCACCGGCGTGATTCGATCAATCGTCTTCCACGACATTAAGCGGTCCTCACAAACCTGCGTCGCGCTACCGATCCAACTCGGCCGCGATGATGTTCATGCTCGACAATACGGCGATCACGTCGCTCACCTGGTGCCCCACCACGAGGTGCGGGAAGCACTGATAGTTGATGAAACTCGGCGGGCGACACCGGGCTCGATACGCACAGTTGCCGCCGTCCGACACGAGGAAGAAACCGAGCTCGCCGTTGGCCGTCTCGTTCGCCCCGTAGGACTCGCCGATCGGCGGCTCGAACCCACGGTTCGTCATGATCTGCTCGAAGTGGTGAATCAGTCCTTCGATGCTGAAATAGACCTCGCCCTTTTTCGGCAGCGTCTTCTTGTCGTCCGGCAGGACGTTGATCGGCCCCTCGGGAATCCGGTCCGCGAGCTGCACGCAAATCTTGGCAGCCTCGCGCATCTCCTCCAGGCGAACCTGGTACCGCGCGAGACAATCGCCGCCCGTCGCGATCGGCACCTTGAACGACACAGCCTGCCCACCCTGACCGTCCCAGTCGTCGGCGTAGCACAGATATGGCTCGTCCTTGCGCAGATCGCGGCGCACGCCGCTCGCCCGCGCCAAAGGACCCGTCAGGCTCCAGTTGATCGCGTCGTCGTGGTTGATGTAGCCAATGCCCGTCGTCCGCTCCAGGAAGATGCGGTTCCGAGTCAGCAGCGTCTCGAAGTCGTCGATCGCCCGCTGCAGCTCGCCCTCGCAATAGTTCTTGACCTTCTTGTGCCAGTCCGGCGTGATGTCCGCCATCAGCCCGCCGACGCGCGTGTAACTCGTCGTGAACCGCGCCCCGCAAATCTCTTCGAACAGATCGTAGATCGTCTCGCGGGCGTTGAATGGATACATGAACGCGGTGAACGCGCCGAGGTCGAGCCCGGCCGCCCCGAGGCAAAGCAGATGATCCTGTATCCGCGCCAGCTCGGCGATGATCGTCCGAATCGCCTTGCACCGCGGCGTGATGTCGATGTCGAACAGCTTCTCGCACGCGTGGTGCCACGCGATATTGTTCGCCATCGGCGAGACGTAGTTCATCCGGTCCGTCACGACCACATATTGATTGTAGTTCAGGTGCTCGCCGAGCTTCTCGAACCCGCTGTGCAAATAGCCGATGTGCACCGTGCAACTGAGCACGCGCTCCCCGTCGAGTTCGAGCACGTGCCTGAGCGTCGTGTGCGTCGCGGGATGCTGCGGGCCCAGGTTGAGTACCCAGACGTCGCCCCCAGGCTCCTCCTGTGTGTAGGTGGCCGGTGCGACTTCATACGACTGGGGCGGTGTTGGCGATGTCGTCGTCATTCCACTCGCTTTTGACTGCCGAAAAGTTTCGGCCAAGACGTCCGCGTCACGCGCTGTCTCGACCGAGTCGCTCGAAGTCCTCCCGCTCGCCGCGCCCGCGAAGCGGATAGTCCTTCCGAAGCGGATGCGCACCGAACCCCTCCCAGGTCAGAATGCGCCGAAGATCATAATGACCGCGGAATTTGATCCCGAAAAGATCCCATACCTCGCGTTCCTGCCAGTCGGCCCCCTTCCAGATCGTCGTCACCGACGGCACCTCCGGCTCCGGATCGTTCACGAAGCACTTGACCCAGATTCGATGTTCCAGAGAAAGCGACAGCAGGCCGTAGGTCACGCCGTAGCGATCGGTCGCCCCGGGAAACTCCAGATAGTCCACGCAGGTCAAATCGCTCAACTGCTCGAACGCGCACCGCTCGTCTTCCCGCAAAAACCGCATCACCTCCGGCAGACGATCGGGCGGCACGCGAAGGCACATCTGCTCCTCGGACGCGTATCGCCGGCTGCGGAGCGCGAACGGTGCGAAATCAATATCGGGAAACGCCGCGGTGACCGCGTCGATCACGGGCTGAATAGGCTTGGCACTGGTTCCGGACACGCTGACCCTACTACTCCTTGTCCACCTGAATCTGCACCGTGGGCTCGACCACCATGCCCAGCCCGCGCCCGCGCTCGGTACTGCTCCTCAGACCCTCGCTCTCCACCAGACGCTGAATGGCCATCACGCCCTCGATCAGCGTTTCCGGTCGCGGCGGGCAACCGGGCACGTACACATCCACTGGCATGAACTGGTCCACACCCTGCACGACTGCGTACGTATCGAACACGCCCCCGGTACTCGCGCACGCCCCCATGCTGATGACCCACTTCGGCTCGGCCATCTGCATGTAGATTCGCTGCAGCACCCGCATCGTCTTGATCGCCACCCGCCCGGCACAAATCATCAGATCGCACTGACGAGGCGTGAACCGCATCACCTCCGCCCCGAAACGCGCGATGTCGTATCGGCTGGCCCCGGTCGCCATCAGTTCGATGCCGCAGCATGCCGTGGCGAACGGCATCGGCCACAGCGAGTTCTTGCGCGACCAGTTCTCCGTCTGCTTGATCAGATCCGTGACGTAGCTCAGCTTCGTCGCCAGGTACTCCTCCTTGCTGGCTGCAAACGGCGCGCCGGAGATGCCTAGTCCCATCGAAACGCCCCCTTCTTCCATTCGTACAGGAGCCCAAACAGCAAAAGTGCCATGAACAAACCCATCCCGGCGAGCAAAAATCCGGCGCCGGCCTGCATCCCCTGTTCCATCGGGATCGTGGCATGGTTCATCGCCGTCTGATAGAACGCCACCGCCCACGGCCACAAGAAAATGATCTCGACGTCGAAAAGCAAAAACAGCAGCGCCACGACGTAAAAACGAATGTGTAGTCGCCGGTCGTGGCCGGCCGCCAACGGCATGCCCGACTCGTACGGACTGTCCTTGATGGCCCCGTGGCGCTTCGGCCCGATCAGGTGCGCCACCGCCAGAATGACCAGGGCCACAACGCTCACCACCACGATGAGTACCCCGATCGCGGCGAAAGGTTCGATTGTGGCGAGCCCCATCACCATCACGTCAACTCCTGATTCGCGACGCCGCATGCCCCACCGACAACCAGACGCGCCGGAAGGTCGCGCATGAGACGTCCAAATGGAGTGTACTGCCTTCGCCCGGCGTACGTCGATAGGCAAGGGAAATTTTTCACAATGTTCGGGTAACTCAGAGGCGCTTGAGTGATTGCGCAACCCAACCGCGCGTGGCGTCACGGGGTGACATCGTGCGGCACATCCGTGTCGGCCATCCGAACCGACCACCCGACGCGAGCCGCCTCGACGCTGCCGCGAACCGCATGAACACGCAAGATCGCCGCGCCCGCACGCGCCGCGAGCGCCGCGCATGAGAACGATGCCGTGTCCCGCTCCGCCGGCAACTCGAGGTCGAGACTCTGGCCGAGAAAACGCTTACGCGACGCCCCGACCAGCACCGGTCGCCCGAGCTCCACAAATCGATCTAAGTCTCTGAGGATTCGTAGGTTGTGTTCGACACGCTTTCCGAATCCGATCCCCGGGTCCAGGATGACCCGATCGCGCTGCACGCCGCGTGCCTCGGTCCAGTCCGCCCGCGCCGCAAGAAACGCCGCGATCTCCGCGACCACATCGTCATAGTATGGGCCGCCGTTCAACTGCATGGTCGCCGCGTCGCCACGTCGATGCATCAGCACCACCCGCGCGCCCGATCGAGCCACGATATCGACCATCCGCGGATCGTCGCGCAGCGCCGAGACGTCGTTCACCATGTCCGCCCCAGCGGCGAGCGCCGCCTCCGCAACACCTGCATCACGTGTGTCGATCGAGATCACGACGGAATCGTCGGCCTCGCGCAGGCGCTCGACCACCGGGATCGCCCGGCGGATTTGCTCCTCGGCCGCAACGCCTTGGGATCCCGGACGTGTCGACTCCGCGCCGACGTCGATGATCTCCGCCCCATCCTCGATCATGCCCAGGGCGTGTCGCACGGCTTGCTCCGGTAGCTCATGGAGGCCACCGTCGCTGAACGAATCCGGCGTGACGTTGAGAATCCCCATGATCGCCGGAGGGCGAGGGGAATCGCAGAGCCGGTTCCCGAGTCGGTCGATCACCATCACCGCCATCTCCAGGAATGCAGGCGTATCGACAAGCCGGCCGGCGCGCGGCATGCCCAGGTGGCGGTGCGATCGCCGATCGGGAAATTACTTGCGGTAGGTAATGCGGCCGCGGGTGAGATCGTATGGCGACACTTCGACGACGACCCGGTCGCCGGGAAGGATACGAATGTAGTATTTGCGCATCTTCCCCGAAATCGTCGCCAGGATTTCGTGCTTCTCGTCCCCGGCATCCACCGCGACGCGAAACATGGCATTGGGAAGGGCCGCGACAACCGTGCCTTCCGTTTCAATCGTGTCCGCTTTGGCCATTCGTCAGCTTCGTTCCGAGCTTCATCGCTCGAGGGTGACCCCCGCGGCCGATCGATCCGGTGCCTTCGATGCCGCCGGCGAGTTCGTCAAAACGGCTACCTTGCAAAATCGATGCCGCAAGGGCCGTGATTATACCTGGGCCCCGGCGGCTCGCAAGCGACACGCCTCCGCCGGACCGCCCCGGCTCCCAATACTGGCTTCGGCATTTCCCGCCGATACTTGCACGAATCCCCGATCCGGTGCCTAATCGTCGCTGATCCGAGCGACACCGTCAGGTGGCTCGCACGGACCGGCCGGGGTCGCCGACGCGGGCGACGCGGCCAACTCATGTAAGGAGCACGACCATGCGTCTCCCGATCCGACTCTGTACGCTCGCCGTCGCCGTTGCCGCTTTCGCCGGCCTGACCGGCTGTGTCAGCGGCCCGATGGTGCCCGCCCGGGCCCGCAACTATCGAATCGAGGTCAAACTCGACCCGGCGACGCATCACCTGGCCGGCCACACCTCGATGGACCTGGCCCTAAGCCCGGACTCGACGAAGACCGCGAAATCGTCCACCGTCGCGGTGGAGTTCCTGCTGCACCCCGGCCTACGTGTCGACGATGTGCAGGCGGCCGGGGCCCGCGTGCGCCGCCACCGCGACCTCGGCCCTGATCCGGAGGACACCAAGGATCCGATTCCGGAGCGACACATCGTCTGGGTCGACGCCCCGTCGGACAAGTTCACACTCTTCGTCGACTACGATGGCACCGTCTATCAGGATGCCTCGGCCGGCGAGCACCCGGGCGAAATCCACAATTTCGACATGACCGCCCACGTCGGCGAAGACGGCATCTACCTCGCCGGTGGCTACTGGTACCCAGAACCAGTCTCTGAGCCGGACGCCGACGATCCGCCGACCGACTTCACGCTCTTATGCCATCCGGTCGAGGGCATGGACCTCGTCGCGGGCGGCGTGACCGATCCGCAACTCAGCCAGGTCACCGGCCTGATGGCATGGCACAGCCCCTATCCACTCACCGGCATGGTGCTCGTCGGCGGACACCACGACGTCTACCGGACGACGCACGACGGCGTCGCCATCAGCGCGCACCTGAAGCCCGAACAAAAGGAATTCGCCCCCGGATTGCTTGAGACGGCCAAGCGCATTCTCGACCGCTACCAGCCGCTGATCGGGCCCTACCCGGCCAACGAATACTCCATCGTCGACAACTTCTTCAGCAGCGGTTTCGCGTTTCCGACCTTCACGCTGCTCAGCTCGGCCGTCATCAACATGGGCGAGCGAGCGCAAACCGTCCACGGCTACATCGACCACGAGATGGTCCACAGTTGGTGGGGTAACGGCGTGCTGGTCGACCCGAGCGACGGCAACTGGTGCGAGTCGCTCACCAGTTATGCGACCAACTACTACGGCTACATCCTCGACGGCGATCCCGGCGAGGCTCGCCGCAAGCGTCGCAACTACTGCCACTTCTTGTCACGCATGAAGCCGGAGAAGGATCGCCCGCTGGGCAACTACGACCGAAAGGATTCGTGTAGCCGGGGCGTGGCCTACGAAAAAGGAGCGGCCGTCTTCAACATGCTCGCGCGGCGCATGGGCCAGGACAACTTCTGGGCGGCGATGCGTGATTTCAACAGCAGCTTTGTCGGCAAATACGCCTCCTGGACCGACATTCAGAACGTCTGCCAGAAACACACGGACAAGGATCTGGGGCCCTTCTTCCAGCAGTGGGTCCGCCGCGCGGGGGCACCGGAGCTCGCCATCAAGCAGGCCCAATACGATTCCGGCAACCAGATTCTCGAGGTAGACCTGACAGCAGGAGGCTCCACCTGGGATCTGAACGTACCGCTCCGCATCGTACACGCGGCCGGCACGCTGGACGTGACCGTGCCGATGACGAAAGCGACGCAGACCGTGCGCCTTCCGGTGGATGTCGTGCCGGTAAGCGTCGAGCTGGACCCGGATTATCAGATCTTCCGCCGCGTGCCGGTGGCGCAGATCATTCCGACGACGGCCTCCACGCGGTACGGCGACAAGTTCACCACCGTGCTGCCGCCGGGCAAAGTCGCCAAGGACTACCTCGCGATCCAGAGCATTTTCGAATCGAGCTTCTCCAAGGACGAGCGCATGACCCTTTCGGCGGGCGAGAAAAACGGCGACGCCCTGGCCGAACGGTGCCTGCTGATCCTGGGCAACGCAGTCCACGAACCGTTCGTGGCCGCGTTTCTCAGCGCCGTCGAGTTTCCCGTGACCTGGACCGACAAGGGCTTCGAAGTTTCCGGCGTGCAATACGAAGACCCCGGCGACGCGGTGCTTTGCACGGCACGTCATCCGGGCGTGCCGGGCGGCGGCATCACGGTGGTCTACGCCAACAGCGACGCGGCCATTCCCAGACCGATGACCATACCGATGTACGCCCACAGCATGGTCATCTTCCACAACAAGGTGCCCACCGTGCGGCTCGACCTCGAAAAGCACGAAGAGGTACCCGTGACGCTGAAGCCGTAGGGGACACTTCATCGACGTGAGGCCGTTTCCCGAGACGCGGGCATCACAGGGAATCGCATCAACGCGTTGAGTCCTGAGAGCGCTCTCATCGTAGCGGCCATGATGGTGCGCCCCACGCCGAGGTCACTGCCAATCGCGTTCTGCGAGTCCGAAGAGCTCAAGTAAATTAGCATGTGGCTCGTCGTAGGGTCTGCCGTTCGGACCAACGGGTGCGCGAGCGCAACGGCATGCTTCCCCAGCACGAAGGGCCAGGCACCCGACGCCGCAAGAAAAACCAGATTTTCAACAATTCGCGCGCCATCCTTGCATTCAAACGGCGCCTTAACCTATTGAAGACGTACGATTACCGTCCGTACGGAGAGCGTACGAGTTGTTCGCAGCGGTACGGCGCTTGCACCGTCCGCCTGCGAAACAGGAACTCGGTGTTTCGAAGGACTGCGTGTAACGTCCGAAGCGAACGAGACGGATTGGGCCCCGACCGCAAATTCTTCGCACATTTCGCGACCGGCAAGGCCGACGACGAACGGCGTGATGAGCAGAACACTCCCGAGAGAGGAGTGAGTCTTGACATTTCGACTCCGACCGAACGTGACGACGATCACGCGCGCTGAGGCCCGCACTCGCCGACACGCCGCACCACGGCGAACCGGTCACGCGGAGCGCACTCAGATCATTTCGCACGCGGCGCTCGAGCGTTCACCTGCCTTCACGTTGATCGAGGTTCTGGTCACGATCGCGATCCTCACCCTACTGATCGCGATCCTGCTGCCGGCGCTGAGTCGAGCGAGGGATCAGGCCAAGCTGACCAAGTGCGCCTCCAGCATGAGGACGATCGGACAAACACTGATAGCCTACGCCGGGGACCACCGCGGTCGCTTGCCTGTTAATGTAGCGCCCTGGAACGAACGAGGTTACGAGAGCGACGGCACATCCCTTAATGCGTACGGCAAGAACGAGAGCGCCGGCGCGTGGGCGTGGGACTTGCACCGTGCGTTGGGTCGTACCACGAGCCCGTGGTTGTCCGACCTGCGTTGCCCGACGGCCGCGACCACGTTCCCACCGAGCGTTTCGGGGCGTGCCATCGTGGACAATCAACGTCCTGGCTCTTGTTGGCTGCTCAACGCCTACTGTAGCGGAAGGATGCTGTCATCGATCCCGTCGCCGGCGTCGGGCGTTTTGGTGCATGAGAGCGGTCTGTGGGAATCCATGTCGGAGGATACGACCGAACTGGAGTTCCCTGCCATGCCGTGGCGCTACCCGCACCCGCGCGTCGGGTTCGAGCGGGCGAAATCGTGGGACGACTGGCTGCCCGGCCGGCGCGTGCGCCCGAGTCGAAACATCCTCTGGTGCGACGGGCACGTGGAAAAGTCGCTCGCGCATACGTGGAACAAAGGAACCGGCAGTTTCGATCCGGATCGCATCCGGCACATGCGTTTCGGCCTGCCCGGCGACGACCTCATCCGCCGAGACGGGCCGTAACACCCGGTGGCAGGGG
>Ga0055449_10000231_pt1 | contig 15923 bp, 14 predicted proteins | sample China_Galinas_PW_2_FD_57739 | JGI IMG/M metagenome (GOLD analysis project Ga0055449, IMG submission 57739) | Wetland microbial communities from San Francisco Bay, California, USA, that impact long-term carbon sequestration - China_Galinas_PWB_D1 | ecosystem: Environmental > Aquatic > Marine >... | reverse complement strand
TGCGTGGGAACGCGCCACCGGCTGCGATCCGACCGCCCGGGACGCACTGGTCGACATGGGCGGCGACGGCTTCAACAACCTCGAGGAGTTCGTTCACGGCACCGACCCCGCGGATGCGTCGTCCACGCCGGTGATGCCCAACCGATGATCGTGCGGCTCCTCGCCCGCACACAGACCGATCTTCGTGGCGCCATGATAGTCCGATAATATTAGATTTTTCGTGGCTCTGGTAGAGGCTACCGACTTCTGCAGGCATGTGCCGATAACATCGGCGTGCCTACGAGTGGTTGAACAGGACAGGAGTTGACGTGATGTCCCGAGGATTCCGGCGTTTCAAACGAGCAGCGGCCGTGCTGGGTGCGGCCACCGTGTTGCAACTCGGGCCATGCCTGCCGAACAACTACTTCGCGACCACGGGGCAGAACGCGGCCGTCAGCCTGACCAACACGGTCGTCGAGGTCATCCTCGCCCAGATCGCCATGTCCCTCGGCCTCCCGGTCGACAACTTGACCGTTGGTGACACCTCGACGACGACGAACTGACAGCGGACGGCGCGAGATCGCGAAGTCAACGGAGCTTCCCGTCGAGCCCGGCCTCGCGCACCATCTGCTTGCCCGTTTCCCACGTCAGCCAGTGCTCATACCACCAGGCCGACTGCTTCCACGGGCCGTACTTCGCGTAGATCTGCTCGATCTTCTTGTGCGACGGTTTTTTGCCCTTGGTATGCGTGCGGGCGACGTGCGCGACGGTCGCGCTGTCGATCGACATGCGATCGTGCCGGCCGAGAAAGGAGACGAGGTAGTTCGCGGTGGCCGGGCCGATCCCGCGCACCGACTTGATCATCGCGAGCAGGTCGTCGGTCGACACGTCGGGGTCGGCCGCCAGCACGTCCCAGCCTTCTGGGTCGAGGTCGCCCGCGATCACCCGCTCGCAGAACTCAAGGATCGACCCGGAGCGATACCCGACGCGCACCACCTCGAGCAGGTAGCTTTCGCCCGCGCGAAGGATTTCGCGCGGCGTCGGCCAGGCGTTCAGGCTGACGAAGTGCCGCACCGGCGGGCCGAGCTGCCCGATCCGGTTGATCATCTTCACCGCTTGAGTCCAGTTGACGTTCGTGCCGCAGATCGCCTTGACCACGTTCTCCGTCATCGACGCGGATCGAATCGCCCGCCCGGCCCCGATCCTCGGAATCACGTGCAGCACCGGGTCGTCCGCACACATCGCGTGAAACTCGCGCACGTCGCGGTCGAGCCCGAGCGTGATCGTCAGCCGCTCGCGCACCGATTCGACGAACGCTTCGTCGACGTCGGGCCCGTCGATCGTGACGCCGAGCGTGACTTTCGACTTCGTGCGCGACTTCTCGACGACGGACACGCGGCACGCCTTGTCGCCATGGCGCTCAATCAGTTGGAAGCACCGCCCGCCCTCAGACCAGCTCATCGGGCTGCACTCGTGCCAGCCGTGACTGAGCACGGTGGCCTTGAGCGAAAACGGACGGGGGACGGAAAGGGTGGTGGTTACGTAGGTGGTGCCCATGAGGGCAAGAGACTAGAGCCGCGCCGACGAGTTGGCAAATCGGTGCCGCCATCTCCGACACGCGCCGCGACAATCACGATCTTCTTCACGTCCTGGCACCCGGCCGGAACTTTCATGTGACACGCTAGTCGTTCACAAATACAACGTAAGCACGACCCGTCCCGCCATCCCAGAGCAGCACAATCGACGTGATCCCTTCTTGATCGTCGCTACGCCATTTGTACACCTCCGGCGCAACGAGCTGTTTGGGCGGCTTCCACGTTGCTCCACCATATTCGGGGTACGCGCCGAGGACCAATCGCCAAAACTTGGCGACGTCATGGTCGGGAAGGAGCGCGTCGCTGACCACATGCGGTTGGAATTCGAGCTTCCGGTACGCGATCGCCTTCCCAATCGCCTCGCGATTAGCGGAAAACTGGAGGAGTACCCAATGATCGTTCGGCATTCCGCGACGATATGCCTGGATGTTAGTCACGCCCGCGGGAGGCGTTATGCCGAACACTTCCTCAAACTCCGTCACAGGATTGGGGTGATGCCACCAGATCACGGCAGCGCATAGGATCCCAATAGCCAACATCGCCGGGATCACGATTCTAAGTAACTTCATCTGCGCGAATCCAAAGCTGACGATCGGAACGTGACAGACTACGTGAACCAGACACCATGTCGTAGCACTTGCCGTATTGTAGGACGATTGTCGTACCTGCTTCGCTTCTGGATGTGTACAAAGATGTGTGAAGCGTCGCAACGGGATGCCGCGCGCAAGTATAGAAAAAGCCCGCCTTGCGAGGTGTCACGTGGCGGGCCGAGGTTCGCGTTGTTGGGCCGGAGCTTACGGCTCCCGATCAGTTGCCGGGACCGCCGGCTTGTCCGACGTCAGGCTGGCCTTGCTGCACTCGACGCGGTGCCACTCCATCCGGCCCGGCGCGACCATGACCGTCTTCTCGACGTCCTGATACTCGGCCGGCACCTTCACGTGTCGCGTCCGCGCGGGTCGCACGAGCTTCTGCTTGCGCACCGTCTCGTACTCGGCCGGCACCTTGACCTCGCGCACCGTCGCGCCCTTCACGAGCCGCTCGGTCTGAACCGTCGTCGTTTTGGGCTTGTCGTTCACCAGGCAAAACACGGGGTGATCCTTACCGGCGGTCGAAGCGAGCTGGTCCTTCGAGCACGGCCCCTCGCTGGCGGGTTTCCAGGTCGCGTGCGCCGGGCTCGTCTGCAGGGTGTACTTTTCCACGTCGAACTGTGCCGGCACCTCGACCAACTGCACCGACGGCTCCTTTACCATTACGTGCTCATCGACCCACGTGTACTCGGCTGGGACGACCTCGATGTGCTCCGACGCGTCACGTACCATGACGCGCTCCGTGACCGTCTCGAACTTCGCCGGCACGTAGACGGCCGCGTAGCACTCGCCCGGTTTGGCCTGCGGCGGCATCGCCGCGGGGATGACATCCGGCGCCGCGTTCGCTGCCTGGGCGTTGGTTCTGTCGTTTTTCCGCTGCGGAACGACCGACCCGCCGGCCCACTTGTCGTAGTCGCCCCCGGTCGACGCGACGAGCGTGCGCGGCGACGCATTCTGGTCGTAACTCAGATCGTTCGCCTTCCAGTGCTCGTGCGGCGTGCGCGAGTACGCGAGCATACTGTTCGGCGCGTCGTAGTACTTGGGCCCGACGGCCGAGTGCTCGTGCTTGACCTTGTGCTGCGCGCAGCCGCCGAGGCACAAGGTGGCGACGATCACCAGGCATCCAGACGCAACTCTCAGAAGTGACGGCAACATGATCGATTTCCTCTCGTGAACTTGACGCTCCAGCCGCATCCGACAGGCTCCTACGATCGAGCCCTCCGGGTGCATCGAAACCCTCGCGTCCGAGCCGCCGCTTCCGCTAATAGCGACGCGCAGACGCGACGCGGTCCGATGTTGTTAGCGACCGTTCGTCGCGATCGCTTTTACTTCGAGGGAGGTGCCCGGAGGGCAAGCGTTTCTCGGACGCGGGCTTGTCGCTCACGTTTGCGGAGGATTATGGGATCGACGTGTGGGCGTGTGGCACCAGCCGCTCTTACTCACGCCCTGACGTGCTTTTCTCGGCCCCAGACTGACCGGAGAATTTTGCGGACGAGCCGATAACCGCGTCACGCTCGTTGCCAATTGACGCACTCGATGTCACGGCCCATCCACCGGCACGGCCTCCCGGGTCTCGAAGGCGATGGCCTCGGTGATTTGCTTGCGCAAGACCAGCACGAAGTCGACCAGATCGGCTCGGGTCGCCGCGTCTTGGATCCTGTTGGCGCAGCGCTCCATCACGTCGAGCGCGTCGTCCAACCCGACAAATCGATCGTTCTCCAAGGCGGGATTTGAATCTCGCATCGTTCCTTTCCTGTTACCGGGCTCCCCGACACTTCGGCCCCTCGCGAACGCTGTACACCGCAACCACGAAAGCTGTTAGCGGACGATCGGCGTAGCCCGCCATACGGCGCGCGCCACGGCCTCAGCGCTTCGTGGTCCAATCGAACACGATTCGCTTGCACGTGGCGTGCCACATGGTGGCATGTTGGGCAGTGGGATGTCGGCGCGTGCACACCGTCCGATTCGGCTCGTCCCGCAGCGGTGCCCACTGCGACTTTATCGAATCCGGATGTATCGGACAGCGCCGTCGCGTCGAATACACCACGTGGCCCGAACGAGTTACGGGTTTGGATTGGCCCACGGATCGAGCGACACCGGCCGGACGTGCCCGGCTCAGAGCGTGTTCAAAAACGCGAGCAATGCGGCCCGCGACTGGGCGTCGAGCGCACGGTACGTGGCGGTCACGCCGGCCGCCTCGCCGTCGTGCAGGCGAATCGCCTCGTCGATCGTGTCCGCCTCGCCCGAGTGAAAGTACGGCGCGGTCTGGCTCAACCCCCACAGCGGCGCCGTGCGGAATTCGCGCGGCGTTGCCGACTGCGAAACGACGCCCGTCGCGCCTTCCGGAAGAATGTCGTGGAGCAGCAGATCGGAAAACAATGGTACGTCACCGAGATCGCTTGGTAGTGACGGAATGTGGCACTTTGTGCACCCGACGGTGATGAAAAGCGCCGCGCCGGTCTGAGCCTGCGAGACGTCCGCGGCCGCCTGACGCGGCGGTGGTGCGAGCATGGCTATGAAAAACGTCAGGTCATCGATTTCGTCGAGTGACACCTCGGGATCGGAAAGGCCGTCATCATCCGTTTGGAAGCCAAAGGTGAACCCATCGGCCGGCGGTACCGTCATGCCAAGCTCGTTCGAAAACCCGTCGCGCGTGAATTCTATCAGGCTCGGCACGTCCGCCTTCCAGCCGAGGCGCCCGATGCGCCCATCAGAGACAACGTTCGCCCGCCCGCTGATGCCGTCGCCGTCCGCATCGTCGGGGTCGGCGTTGGACAGAATCGTCTCTTCGCTGATCGCGTCGACGAGGCCCAGCCCGAACAGCGGCGGCGTCTGCCGGTGCTCGAAGGTGTTGATCCCCGGCTCCGGTTCGTTCGGCAGATTCCCGATACGAACTTGTTTCTCCAGAATCGTGTTGATGGTCTGCGTCGGCGCGGAGAACGTGCCGTCCGCGGCCGTAAAGCCGTGACGCATGACGTTCACGTCTCGCGGCCCGGCCCCGCCCATGACGGGATCGACATGACACGCACGGCAGGAGTCGCCGTTGAAACCCGGCGCGCCGACACCGTCATCCATACCAAAGTCTCGATCGAACAGTGCCCGCCCGCGCTTGAACCGATCTTGCTCGGCCGACGTCAACTCCCGATACGGCCCGCCGTACGTGCCCACGTCCGGGATCGGATCGTCGGCTTTGTGCAAGCCCGGCGACGTCTGAGATCGTCCGCCAAGGGTCATCAGAAACTCGACCACGTTGGCCTGCTGCGAGGATCGCAGCGCGTCAAAGGCGTCGCGCGCCGCTTGCGCCTCGCCGCCGTGAGCCAGAATAGCCTCTTGCACGGTCTGCGCCCGCCCGTCATGCAAGTACGGGCCGACCGCGGCCAGCCCCCACAGGGGTTGCGTCCGAAACTCGGAGCCGGTCGCGACGCCCTGCTCGATGCCGTCGGCTAGGCCGTCGCCCATGTCATGCAGCAGCAGGTCGGAGTAAAGCGGAATCGGACCGCGTGGCCCATTCAAACGCGGAATGTGGCAGGCGGCGCATCCGAGGTCATGAAACAGCAGGCGTCCGGCATTGCTTTTTGCCGTGGGCTGCTCGAACTCCGGGGCGGCAAGCAGCATGGAGAAGCTGACGAGATCGAACAGGTCGCTAGGGGACAGCTCCGGATCGGGCACACCGTCGGAATCCAAGGTCGCGCCGTCCGGGGCGGCCGCCTGAAACGCGATCGCTTGTTTGGGGTCGTTGTTCTCTGGGAATACCCGCAGCTTGGCTGCCAGACTATCGACCGGCAGTTGTGCGCGGGCCGCGGCCGTCAGCGGATTCGTCGTGATGCCGAGGTGGTTGAACAGTGGCCCGCGAATGAACGCCTCGATCGACACCGTTTGTGCCTTGCGACCGAATCTCCCGACGAAGCCGCGATCGTAGTTCGGCCGGCCACTGATACCGTCGCCGTCCGCATCGTTCTCGTCCGCGTTCGCCAAAATGACGCTCTCGTCCAACTCCGCGATCAACCCGACTCCGAAAAACGGAATCCCGTTACGCTGCGCAAAGATCGTTGTGTCGTCTGGGATCGCCGGACGCGCCGTGGCGCTGCCCCCGAAGTCGTACACCCGAACGACGCCGCCGGCCATGCCCGCTGACTCTCCCGGTACGAAGGTGCCGCCCGCGGATATCCGGCCGGTCAAGAAGAAGTTTCGATACAGCGCGGAGCTGCCACCGGTGGCCGGACGCTCGTGGCATGCGGTGCAGAACGTCACGTTGAACGCCGGACCGAGGCCCTGCGAGAGATCGAACCGCTTCAGCGCCACCGCCTTGCCTCGCTCGAACGTGGCGAGCTGCTCGGCCGTGGCAGTGGGAAGCGGATCGCCCATCGGCGCCTGGATTCCCTCGGCGATCGGTCCGTCATCGGTTGAAGTGTCGCCGATCGGGACGCACGAAGGCACGAGCGAAAGGAGAGCTACGATACAGCCAACGACAAATACACTTGCGGCGCGCATGCTTTCGGCTCCCTTGTGTAGGGGGGTCGAGTGGTTCGTGGGTCTCCGGCTGACGCCGCACCCCGATCGGCCGGCCTTGCCGGCTCCTACCTGCCCGAATGATAGCCCATGATAGCCTGTTGCTTGACGCGCGGCAACCAAAATCGGCCGGCGGGGCCTATGACGGCGATTCCCCCTCTCGAACGAGTGACGCGACAAGCGAATCCCGCGAAATGACCTGCCCGCTCCGCCGATCGACCTGCCCGAATTCCAACACGCCGGTCGGGCACATCTGCACGCACGCACTACACCGCACACACTCCGGATCCTCCATCGGCCGGCCCTTGTTGGCGAAATTCATGACGTCAATGCCCTGGTGGCATACCGACGTGCAGACGTTGCACGAGATGCACTTCTTCTTGTCCGCCAAGATGCGAAATCGCGAGAACCGCGCGTAGATGTGCATGAGCGCCGCCAGCGGGCACAGGAAGCGGCACCACACTCGGCCACTGTACCAGAAGTACAGCCCATAGCCGACGATCCCCGCGAGGAACAGATCCACGAACCATCGGTAGTTGATGAATGGTGCCTTGCTGAATACATAGTCAAAAATATGGGCCGTACCCGAGTCCGCGCCCATCACCCATCCGGCGATTCTCAAGATCATCAAGACGGCGGCAAAGAGCAACACGCCCTGGCCGATCATGTTCGCGCGGTTCCACCCGGGTCCGTGTGGCATCTTGTGACGGTGTTGATCGCCCATCGTTTCGGCGAGGGCCCCGCACGAGCAGATCCACCCGCAATACGCGCCCTTGCCGAAGCGATGGACCAGTACAGGGATGATGGCGAACGTCTGAATCGCGCCAATGACGAGCCAGCCCCACAGCGGCTCGGCGGTGAACCAGTTGTAGACGAAGAGCGGCCACGCGAGCACCAGTCCGTATGCCCGCCACCAGCTCCCGCCCGGGAAAAACTCGTGCTTGACCCATGCACCGGCGCCGGCGTCGAACCAGCCGTTCGCCCCCATCCACGGCAGCAGGATTTCCGGAATAACAAACAGCGGCAGCACCTGCACCGTCATCAGGCAGAGCGTCTGCACTTTGACGTAGGGCGTCTTGCGGCGGCGAATACGGCGAATGCCGAAGATCACGACGACAAGCGAATAGGCCAGCGTGTACCAGAACGACCGCTCCGACGCCGACTTCGCAATCGTGCCGAGAAGCGAAGTGCGGTCTTGTGTCAACGCGCCGCAACAAGCCGCAAGCCAGGCGCCGGGTCTTGGAGGAGACGTGCCCGACATGAACTCATGAACCCCGCCCGGCCAACTGCTCGGACCGTGGGTCGCCCAGTAAAGATTTCTTGCCGCCTCGTCCAGCGATTTTGCCAACTTGCCGAATAGGCCGATGGGATCCGGGTTGAGCCAGCCGGGCAGGGGTCCAACAAACGGGATCGCCTTGCCGCTTTTCCAGTGATACATCCACGTGCAAAAGAGCAGAAAGGTGACCAGCCCGATCCACGTCCTCGCGCGCCACGTCCCGCGAATGCGAACGCCGGATCGCCGGAGGAAATCGAGCGGCGGCTCCCGCCCGATCATCGTGAAGACGATGTCGTTGGCGAACGTCTCCTCGGACCCGTCGACCGTGCGGACCGCGACCTCGGTGTCGCGAATCTCCTTGACCTTACTGGACATCATCAGCCGGACCCGGCCGGATCGTCCCGAAAGCCGCTTCAACTGCTCGATGTTTTCCGGCTTGGGTCGCGAGAACTCCGGCTTGCGATACGACAGCGTGACCTCCGCCCCGCACGTGCCCAGTGCGATCGCCGTCTCGAGCGCGCTGTCGCCGCCACCCACAACCAGCGCCTTCTTACCGCAAAAGTCCTTCGGATCGTGCAGGCGGTTGTAGACCTTGTCGAGCGCCTCGCCGGGCACGTCCAGCTTCCGGTAGTTGCCGCTTCGGCCAATGCCGACCACCACGCGGTGCGCGTACAGTTCATCGCCGCGGGATAAGACGACGCGCAACACACCGCGTTCGCGCGCCACGCGCTCCACACGGGCGAGCTTTGGTACGATCCCGGCCGTGGCGATCTGGTCGCGCAGCTCCGCAAGGAGTTTCTCCTTGACGTCGGCCGCCTCGGAGAACTGAAGATCGCCAGCCGGCGTCATCTCCGCCGGGTACGTGTAGATCGGTTTGCCCTTGGGGAAGTTGACGATCGTCGAAAAGGGCTCCGACGCCTCGACCACTACGCAATCGAGGGCGTGCTTGGACGCTTCCAGAGCCGCGGCCATGCCCGACACGCCGCCGCCGATCACAACGACGTCATGGACCTTGTGGCCGGCTTGCGCGGCGTGGGCCTCGCGCCGCTGAAACGCGGGATCGGCGACGATCGTCTGGATCGCGCGAGCGCCGGTGTCGGCCGAGAACTTGAGCAGCGGAATGCCGGTCAGATCACCGACGATGTAGAGGCCGGGGACGTTGGTCGAGCCGTCCGGGTGGACCAGAGGCAGCTTTTCGACTTCGCCTGCCGGCCATTGGCCGTGCAACCAACGAACGTAATGACTCACCCATCCGATCATGCGCGTTTCGCCATGGATGCAAGCACGGGAGACGGCGCGCCGAGGCGCCCGGTCGAGCCTGAACGCACAGGCTTATGTCGCCTCGAGTGCATCGCTCACCAGTTTTACGAGAGTGTACGAATCGGACAAGCAAACCGACGGAGGCTCGATTCGTCCGCACCGGCCGCGATCCAGGCGCTCCGCAGGGATGCCGTGATGCCTGTGAACCGCCTGTTACGCGGCCAGCCGGCCCGGGGATGGATTCCGCGCGGCACCTTCGGTTATGCTGTGGGCAAGAGGAAGTGGGGGCCGTCACCGGACCTCAACGCCGCCCACCAGCCGGCGACTGCGATCCGTCGGAAGCCGCCTGTCGCCGCCGGACGGGGTTGCATCGGGCTCGGCCGAACCGGCCCTGCGGCGCGACGTCCACCGTCTCTGGGGAGATACCGAGGATGAACCAACGATTTGGAATTTCGCTCGTATGTGCGACGCTCTCGCTCTATTTGGTCTCGGCGAGTCTCGCCAAGGGTAGCTCCAATGACGCAGACCACGCCAAGGACACGGGTCGGGCCGCGGCGATCAGCTTTCACCTCGCCAAGGATGAGCCCGCGCCCGGCTACCTCGAATTGAAGAGCGACGAAGGGCGGAAGGTATACGTCTCGCGCCGGGTACTGTTTACCAGCCGGGATATCCTCGCGATCCGGGTTCGGACCGGGGATTCAGGGGAGTACATCGAGTTCTCCCTGCCGCCAGCCGCCGCCGACGTCGTGACCAGTTCGATTCGCAGTTCCGGGAACCATCGCGTGGCACTGATGAAGGGCAATCGCCTGGCGACGGTTGCCGGCGTGGACCTCGACAGCGGTGCCCAGCCTCGGCTGATCGGCTTTCGAGTAGGGACGGCCGCGGATGTCGTCCGCATGATGAAAGAGCCCAAGCAGACGCGGACACCCGCGGTCCTCTCGGTGGTGCCGCGAAAGTCGACCGGTCGCCCGACCGACCTTTTCGTCTTCGACATCTTCGTCAGCGAAGCACCTGCCCTGCGAACCTACCAGCTCACCCTCGACGCCTCCGGCGGGCTGGGCGGCCGCTTGGACCGCGGCGGGGGAACGATCGACCAGAATCGCCCCGACTTCGTGTTCCACGGGGATGGGCAGGTGATTGCCGCCGTGGACGACCTCATGGGTCGATTCGGTGCCCTGGTGATGAAGGGGGCCCAGGACGTGTCTGACCGTAAGTACTTGGGATCATATAGTTTCCGTGCCTCGGACGCTGCGATTGGGACCTTTACCATCACCATTCGCCAGACGGCGGACACGATTCTGGCCGACCTCCAGTCCAAGGCCATCCCGTACCGAGTTGAGCCGGCCACGGTGACGATCCGCGCCAAATAAGCCGGTCTCCGAGCCGGCCGACAAACCGCACCGGCGGGCGGCGTCCCCGAATGCCGGCTGCGAGGCTCGCGCGGAGGCGATTCGGCCTTGTTCGCTGGACGCACGAATGTGGCCTGGCGGGGTTGAAACAAGCGGTCGGGTGGGATATAGATTAGTGTTTCCGGCCGAAGCAGGCCGGCCCCGACGGAAGGGCTGCTTCCTCGCCGGGCGGACCCAGTCTCGCCCCGTGGGTCGCCCATCCGCGATGGGAGGCGAGGGGGCGGGTTCATCCGCGAAGTCCTCGCCGTCCTCCGAGCGGTGATCGCGTCGCTTCGGTGCGACCTGCTGAGCCGTTGCGATTGAGAACCGTGACGTCGTCGCGAAGTTTAGGAGATCTCCCTTGAGCACGTTGAGCAAAGTGTTCGCGGTCCTGCTGGTCGTCTTCAGCGTGGCCTTCACGAGCATGACGGTGTCGATCGTCGCCCGTACGGCAAACTGGAAGGAGACGGCCCAGCGCTACGCAGAGCACGCCCGCGTCGTCGACACCAACCTGCGTCAGATGATCGCGGCCAGTAGTGCCGAGCTGGCGGCAGCCCACGATCGGGTTCAGGCCAATCGGGCGCAGATCAGCCAACTCGAGCAGCAGGTTCAGTCGCAGGCCGCCGACGTTGCGGATCTTCACGCCCAGATCGCCAAGTTGACATCGGAGAAGAGCAGCTTCGAGGCGATGAACCGAGGGTTGCTCGCGCAGCTTCAGTCGGCCGAGGCCGCTCGCTCGCAGTACCAGGCCCAGCGCGACGGCTTGGAGCGGAAGAACGTCGACCTGGATCGGCGCAGCATCGACCTGAACGACCGCGTCAACGAACTGACGGCGGCCGTGACCGTCCTTCAAGAGGAAAAGCGTCAGTACGAGCAGCAGCTCCACATCCTTCAGCAGGAGAACGACAAGCTGTCCAACGCGATGCAGCGTCCGGGTAGCGGCGACCAGTTCGAGTCGCCTTCGGGTTTGGCGCTGAAGGGGGTCGAGGCGGCAACGCCGGTATCGGGTTCGCCGGTTCGCGGCCGGGTGACCGAGGTGAAGGGTGATCTGGTCACGATCAGCGTCGGTCGGGCGGACGGCGTGACGAAGGGCATGAAGTTCGTCATCCACCGGGGCGACGAGTACATCGGCGATCTGGTCATCAACGCGGTCGATCCGAATCAGTCGGCCGGTCGCCTCACGATCGCGCCGCGTACACCGTCGCTGGGTGACATCGTGACGGACGCCCGCCAATTGGGCAATCGATAGGGAAGTGGTACTCCGGCTCCTTCGCCAGTGAGCCGGTGCGACGATAACGACGGCCGCCGTGCCGCCGACTGATTTGGGGCAAACCATGAGTGATCGACCGGACAGTTCGCCGTCCAGTGACATCTACACGGTCCTGTTAATTCTTGCGACGGTGCTCGTCGCCGGGGCGACGCTCTTTTTGGCGATGCGCAGCAACCAGTTGTTCGGAACCTTCAGCCCGCTGTAGTCCGCCGGCGGATCGCACGGCCTGCGGGTCGTGCCATGCATGCGCCGGGTGCATCGGGTAGCGCCACCATTGCCGTTGTTCATCTCGACATTTCACCTTCAAAGCGGTCGCGAATCACGACCCCGTTTACCTGCTTTGCGCTTGCAACATTTTCTCCAGAGCGTATAAGTTCTCTTGGCGTGGTGTCGCGTTCGCCCAACCACCACCTTTTGAGAGGATGCGCACGTGATCTTCGACTCACTACTTGGCATGTTCAGCGTCGATATGGGCATCGACCTGGGCACCTGCAACACGCTGGTGTGTGTCAAGGGTGAAGGTGTGGTCCTCAACGAGCCGTCCGTGGTCGCGGTACGCCGCGGCACCAACCAGGTGCTTCGCAACGGCAACGCGGTGGGGCAGGTTGCCAAGGATATGCTCGGGCGCACGCCCGGTTCGATCAGCGCGATCCGGCCCCTCAAGGATGGCGTCATTGCCGACTTCGACATTACCGAAGCAATGCTCGGCTACTTCATTCGTAAGGTGCACGGGCGGAATCGCCTGGTGAAGCCGCGCGTCGTGGTGGCGGTGCCGTCCGGGATCACGGCCGTGGAAAAGCGCGCCGTGTACAACTCGGCGGAGCGGGCCGGAGCCCGGCGCGTCTACCTCGTCGAAGAGCCCATGGCCGCCGGCATCGGCGCGGGGCTGCCGATCGGCGAACCCACCGCGTCGATGATCGTCGACATCGGCGGCGGCACGACCGAGGTTGCGATCATGGCCCTGGCGGACATCGCCGTGGTCCAATCGATCCGGGTCGCGGGTGACGAGATGGATGCGGCCATCGTCTCCTACCTTCGCCGCAAGTACGACATCATGGTCGGCTTGCAGACGGCAGAGAAGATCAAGATCGAGATCGGCTCGATCATGCCCATGGGGGAAGAGGTCTCCAAGGAGGTCCGCGGCCGGGACGTCGTCGGAGGCTTGCCGCGCAAGGCGATGGTCAGCAGCGAGGAGATTCGCGACGCCCTGGAAGAGCCGATCGATGCGATCACCCAATGCGTCATGCGCACGCTCGAAAACGCCGAGCCGGAGCTGGCGGCCGATCTGGTCGAAAACGGCATTTTCCTTGCCGGCGGCGGGGCGCTGCTTCGCGGGTTGGACGAGCGGCTGACCGCGGCCACCGGGCTCGAGTGCCGCCTCGTCGACGATCCGCTCAGTTGCGTCGCCCGAGGCACCAGCGTCTACCTCGAAAACCTTACGGCGTGGAAGGACACGATGGAGTCCGACGCCGACGACTATTGACCCCGCGGACTTACTCCTCCACAAACTCTCTTAGCCGCCCGAGTGCCTCGTCCCATTGCCGCGAAATCCGATCGAGCGCCGCACGCGCATCGTCCACGGCGTCTCGCTCGAGGCGAAACAGGCTCTCCCGGCCGGAACGCTCGCCCTTGACCAGCCCCGCGCCTTCGAGCACGCGGAGGTGCTTGGTCACACCCTGGCGCGTGAGCTTCGAGCCCGCGCACAGGCTCGTGATCGACTGGGGTGACGCCCGGCCGAGCTTGTCCAACAGCACCAACCTGGTCTCGTCGCCAAGCGCCGCAAACAGTGGGACGCTGCGTCGAAGCCGGGCCAGCGCACGGCTACGCCTTGGCGGTGACATGGTCGGCGATGTTCTTGACCTGGGCGGTCCAGCCGCCGTCGTTGCGCCGGAAGCACTCCTCGCGCAGCTCCGCCGGCAGGGCGTCAAAGCCGGACTCGGTCACCCGGAGCCGGGTTTTCTCGCCGTTTGCCTCCAGCTTGAACTCGACCAGCGTGGCCGGGTCGTTGGCCGTGTCGCGGTTCGGGTCGGACGCGGTCGGCTTCCAGCGATACGAAAACAGCCGCTCGGGCTCCATGGCCTCCACCGTGATCTCGAATGTCAGGTGTTCGTAGCCGGGGTAGGTGATCCGGCCGCGCGTCTTCTCGCCGACGGCAAACGGCGATTCGAGGTTGACCCGAAACCACGTGCCGAACTCTCTGTGGTCCGTGATGGCCCGCCACACGCGGGCGATCGGGGCGTTCAACGCGATCTCCTTTTCAATGCGATCCGTAGACGTCTGGCTCATTGTGCGGCTCCTTTGACCTGGGCTAAAACGCAACCAATTGGTTGCATATTAGCGGGTGGGTCGCCCGACGTCAACCGGTCTGTGAGATTTTCGCGGCGCCTCGGCGTCGTCCCGGTCACGGGCTTCAGTTGTGGCCTCCCCAGACCGCGGGTACATTCGCGGCATGGCGCGTGCGCGGTCCAAACGTGATGGTCGGGGGACTCTGATCCTCGTGCTCGCGGGGATTTCGGCCGCCGCATGGCTGCTTCCGACCACGTGGACCGGCAAGTTGATCTCCCTGGTTCAGGTGCTCGTGCCGTTTCAGCACGCCGTCACTTCGGCTACGGAGGCGGTGGCCGGCGTCGGCGACGACGTCGGGGGTTCGGTTCCCGGCTACGAACACGCTGCCATCCAACGCGAAAACGAAGCCTTGCGACATCGGTTGGCGGCGCTGTCGTTGCGCAATCAGGAGCTTGAGGGTCAGGTCCAGCTTCTGGAGGCCAGCCGCCAGTGGGAGGTGGCCGGCCGGAGCATCGGCGCACGGGGCCGGCTCATCCCCGCGCACGTCGTAACCAAGGACTTGCTCGCCTGGCGGTCGTCGCGGCTGATCAATGCGGGGACGCTTCAGGGCGTGTCGCGTGGTGACGCCGTGGCCTCGCAGCACTTCTCGATCGATGGCGGCGAGGGGGAGGGCGTGCGCAACGGCATGGCGATCCTGCTGGGGGAGGCGCTGGTGGGGCTCGTCGAGCAGGCCGGGACGCATGCGTCGCGCGTCAAGATGCTGTCAGACGTGAGCGTCGAGATGAAGGTGCGCATCGGGCGTTTCAGCAACGATCAGTTCACGTTGCGCGACGGCTATTACTGGCTGGTCGGCAAGGGCGGCAATCGGATGGAAATCCGTGACGTCGAGAAGCGTGACGTCGACGCCGGGTCGATCGCCGTGGATGACGTCGTGGTGTCCGACCCGCGAAGCGAACTGCTGCCGACGGCGCTGGTCATCGGACGCGTGGTCGAAATCGACATCGATCGGAAAAAGCCCTTGTTTGCCGTCCTGTCGATCGAGGCGGCCGCCGACCTCGACACGCTTCAGCAGGTCTACGTCTACGATCCCAGTTCGGGGTCGTAGGGACGACGGAGCCGTCGACCTCGCACGCATGCCGCGCGGCGCTATTCGATCTCGTCACGGCGTCATCGCGTTGATGAGCGGTGGCAGGTCTTCGAGGTACGCCTCGTCATTCCCGTCGTAATCGGCGCATGCGCAACCTGCGGCCACGGGGCCGCCGCCGGAACCCGTCAGGCACTGCATGAAGGTGGCCACGTCGCGAAGGTCAACCCTGCCGTTGTTGTCGAAGTCACCGAAGAGGTTGCAATCGCAGACGTTCGGGCAGATGTTGAAGGCGCTGCGCACGCACGTGATGTCCCATTCGGTATCGCAGCAGTACGAGTCATTATCGCAAACCAGATCGCAGCAGGTGGAGCGTTCGCAGCCGGTCTGGGTGCCGCTTGCCTCGCAGCAGCTACCGACCGTCGGGCATCGGGGCGGCTCGCTGCAATGCGCGCACACCAGGTTGGCGTAGTCGGCGCAGGCGCTTGACCAGGTCTCGCTGCAACAGGACGGCAAGTCGTTGCAGACGGCGCCGCAACAGGATGCCACCTCGCAGCCGCCCCCGTCATGCGCCGCGCAGCAATCGCCAGGTGCAGGGCAGGTGCCGGCACAGGTGTCGCCGCAGATCGCCCGCGCCAGATCTGCGCACGCGCTGGACCACACGGCCTCGCAGCACGAGGGCGTGTTCG
>Ga0055449_10000228_pt1 | contig 16031 bp, 9 predicted proteins | sample China_Galinas_PW_2_FD_57739 | JGI IMG/M metagenome (GOLD analysis project Ga0055449, IMG submission 57739) | Wetland microbial communities from San Francisco Bay, California, USA, that impact long-term carbon sequestration - China_Galinas_PWB_D1 | ecosystem: Environmental > Aquatic > Marine >... | reverse complement strand
CGCTCCGGCCTTTGTCTGCCGCGGCTATCGGCGCTAAGGCAAGCCCTGGGGTGAAGCGTCCGTCTCTCTATGTCCTCGGTCTGGAGGCGAACGTTCATGGGCTACACTTCGGCCAGCTCAAGCGAGATGACCTTCGATACCCCCGGCTCCTCCATCGTGATGCCGTAGATATAGTCGGCGGCCTCCATGGTCACACGGTTGTGCGTTACGACGACGAACTGGATGTTTCCCGACAGCTCCTTGATCATCTGCGAGAACTTGAAGGTGTTGGAGTCGTCGAGCGCGGCGTCCGCCTCGTCAAGGATGCAAAGCGGCGTGGGCTTGATGAGGAAGCTCGCAAACAGGAGCGCAAGCGCCGTGAGGGTCTTCTCTCCTCCCGAAAGCAGGGTCATGTTCTGGAGCTTCTTGCCCGGCGGCTGCGCCACCACGTCGAGGCCCGTCTCGAGGATGTTGCGCTCGTCGGTCAGCACAAGCTCCGCCCTGCCGCCTCCAAAGAGAGCGAGGAAGACTTCCTCGAACTTCACCTTGAGGGCGTCGTATGCCTCCCTGAGCTTCTTCCTCGTGGTGGAGTTGATGCGGGCTATGGCCTCCTCGAGTTCCGCGATGGAGCGCTCCAGGTCCTCCCTCTGATTTTCGAGGAAGTCGTAGCGCTCCTTGAGCTGCTCGTACTCCTCGATGGAACCGAGGCTCACGGGGCCGAGCTTCTCTATCTTGTCTCTCAGGTCATCCCTGTTTGCGTGGTCGTCCTCGGCAAGCGGCTCCTCGGCGACCTCGGCGAGCGCCACGTGGTATTTCTCCTGCATGTGTTCGGTGAGGTTTTCCATCCTCATCCTGTGCTCGGTGCGCTGAACCTCGAGGTCCGAAAGCTTATGCGCAATGCTCTCTATCTCGTTGCGAAGCGCCCTCAGCCCCTGCTCCTTCGTGCGAAGCCCCTCGGACTCAGAGGATATGGCGTCGCGCTCGGCCGAGATGCGGCCCTCGAGCTCGCGTGCCTTGATGACCTCTTCCTTCAGCGCTTCTTCCTTCTGCTCGGACTCGGCCTCGCGTTCGGTGATGCGCTGACCCGTAAGGGTTATCTCATTTCGCACGGAGTCACCTTTGCGCCTGAGCTCTTCCTTCAGCCCGCGCACGGACTCAGACTCGTTCCGGAGGGCGTTTATTCTCTCGTTTATGGAGTTCATCTCGAGCCTAAGGTCAACCGAGGCGGCGCGTTTCTGCTCGTGCCCGGCGCGGCTTGAGGCTATGGCGTCCTGTATCTCCGCTATGGTGCGCTCAACGCGGCCCTTGTCCTCTTCGAGGCGCTTGAGCTCGCCGGCCTTTTCCTCGATGATGGCGTCGAGCTGCTGCTTTTCCCTCTCGCCCTGCTCGCGCTCCATCTTCACGACCTCGAGCTTGCTTGCGGTGCGCTCAATCTCCTCGCCCTGTCGTTCGCACCTGAGCTTAAGTAGCGATATCTCGCGCTCGGCCTCGACCGTCCGTCTCACGGCCTCCTCGAGTTCGGACTCCTTCTGCGCGATGGCGTTCTGCGTCTCCTGCACGCGCGCCTCGAGCCCGGAGATAGCGGCCTTCCTTCTTTCGAGGTCTTCCTCAAGTTCCCTTATCTGGCGCTTAAGCGCGAGAATGCCGCTGCTCTTTCCGGCTATGACCGCGCCCGAGGGCTCCACGGTCTCGCCATCGAGCGTGACCACGGTCATGCCGTCGGCCCGCATCGAAAGCGCGGACTGGATGTCCCGCACCACCACGACGTTACCCAGCAGCCTGCTGACCATACCGCGGTACTCGTCGCCGACCTTCACGATGTCAGAGGCCCGCGCAATTGCGCCTTCGGGAAGCGCCGCGGCGCCCGTGTCGCCTTCGGCGCCAAGCGATACGAACGCAGTCCTACCGAGTTCCTTGGACTTGATGGTCGATATCGCCCTGAGGATGTCGTCGCGGCCCCTCAGCACAAGGCCGCTCGTTATCTCCCTTAATGCGCTCTCTATGGCCTTCTCGTACTCTTCGGGCACCTCGACGATGTCCGAGACCGAGGCCACGATGTCCACCTCCGCCGCCAACTCGTTCGCGGCGCTCTCGGAGCCAACTATCTCCTTTAGGGATTCCAGGCGTGAGCTCGCCGAGGCGAGTTCCTCGCGGGCGTTTGCGGTCTCCGTTCTCAGCGAGTCGCGCTGTTCCCTGAGGGACCTTATCTCTCCGTCGAGGGCCTCCTTCTTCTGCTTGAGGCTAACGATCTCGTTTTCGTCGCTTGCGATCTTCTGCTCCATATCGCTGAGTTCGGCGCGAGACTGTCCAAGGTGCGCATCGAGTTCCGAGGACTCTTTGCCCAGAGCTTCGAGCTTACGCTTGAGCGTCTCCTGCGCGTCGGTGTGTCGGCCGTGGGCGTTACGGAGAGTGCCGAGTTCGTCCGAGACCTTGAAGGCCTCCTTGCGCCTTTCCTCGAGCATTCCCTCGCTGCGCGTTATCTCGCCTTCGCTTTCGTTAAGTGAGCGCTCCTGCTCCTGCATCCTGCCCTGAAGGGACTCGACCTCGCCGTCGAGGTTTTGGAGCAGGCCGGTTATCTCTTCGGTGCGTTTATCGGCGGCAACTATCTTCTGCGACGTTTCCTCTTCCTCATGCCTCAGGCGGCCTACGTTCTCCCTGAGGTTGCCGCACTCGGTCTTGATGACGGCTATGGTGCGCTCGTGCTCGGCGATCTCACGCTGCTTGTCCTGCAGCGCCTGCATAAGCTCGTTTAAGGCCTTCTCCTTGTCCACGAGCGCTATGCGCTTGGTCTCTATTTCCGTCTCGGCCTGCCCGAGCTGCGCGCGCCTTCCGGCGTCGCGCTCTTTCTGTATTTCGTACTCGCCGAGTATCCCTTCGAGCGCTTGCTGTAATTCGGCGAAGTCGTGCCTCGCTATGCGGAGCTCTATCTCCCTGAGTTCTTCGGTAAGACGCTTATATCGCTCGGCCTTCTTGACCTGGCGGTCGAGGGAATTTATCTGGCGGCGAATTTCCGAGACAACGTCATTTATTCGCGTAAGGTTGTTTCTCGACGACTCGAGCTTCGACTGCGCCTCGTTGCGCCTGACCTTGTATTTGACTACGCCCGCAACTTCCTCTAGGATAAAGCGCCTCTCCTCCGGCTTCGCGCTGAGCACTGCGACTATCCTGTCCTGCTCGAGTATGGAGTAGCTCTTGACCTCGAGACCCGTGTCCAGGAAGATGTCGCGTATGTCGCGCAGGCGGCAGATGTTGCGGTTTATCATGTAGTCGCTGTCGCCCGAGCGGTAGAGCCTGCGCCCCACGCTCAGGTGAGCGGATTCCTCGCCGTTGCCGGTACTGCCCAGTCCGCTTACGACGAGCTTTACTTCCGCCATGCCCTTGGGCTTTCTCGCCTCCGAGCCGGTGAATATCACCTGCTCCATCTTGTCGCCCCTCAGGCTCTTGGCGCTTTGCTCTCCAAGCACCCATTTGAAGGCGTCAACTATGTTGGACTTGCCGCAGCCGTTTGGGCCGACTATACATGTTATGCCGGGATGGAGGTTGAATACCGTCTTGTCGTTGAAGGATTTAAAGCCCAGAAGTTCAAGTTTTTCCACTCGCATAGTTGATTAGTATAACCCTAACCGACCATACCTTACAAGACACGGCAAAAGCCGCAAGAAAGGCTGTAACATGCTGATTTAATAGGTATAATCGGCGGATTTATTTTTCACCCCGGGCGGCGGTCGTTAATATTTTTACGGGCGTTTCATACACCGCGATTAAATGGATTTTTTTACTTGCATTTTATCGACTTGCATTTTATGATTAAAAACCGTTTTAATAACTGAAATTACCAGAATACCTAATCCGTTTTGAAAAAAGAGAGAAAAGAGATAAGCGAGCAGGAAAAGGCGAGTACGCCGCTCTACCCAATCGGTATCGTGGCCGAACTCATCGGCACGACCGACCAGACGCTGCGGCTGTACGAAAAGCACGGTCTCATCAAGCCCGCGCGCCGCAATAAAAACCGCTATTACTCAGAAAACGACATCAAGTGGCTCCGCTGCCTGCGTGACCTCATCCACAACCGCAAGATAAGCATCCAAGGCATTAAGAAGCTCATGGAATACGCCCCCTGCTGGGAGATAACCGAGTGCTCCGAAGAGCGCAGGAACTCCTGCACCGCCTTTATCGACAAGACCAAGCCGTGCTGGGAGCTCAACAGGCTTATCTGCCAGCGCGAAAGCGGAAAGATCTGCGAAGACTGCGTGGTCTATATCTCAAAGCAGATGGCCCCCAAGACAAAGAAATAGTCCTAAGAAGCAAAACCGTTTACCGAGACTCCCTCAGCGCCCCATCCTCTGAAGGTCCATGGCTTTCTTGAAATACTTGTTTGCCTCTTCGGTCTGTCCATCCAGATAATAGGCGTTGGCGAGGTTGTTGTATACGCCAGAATCGTATGGCTTTATCTTTATCGCGGCCATGAAGTGCTCTATTGCCTTGTCGTACTGTCCGAGCGCCACGTAGGCGTTGCCGAGGTCCACATGCGCTATCGAAAACATCGGTATCTGCTTGAGCGCGGCCTTGTAGCGCTCCACTGCCAGATCGGGCCTGCCCATATCCAGGTAGATGTTGCCGAGGTTTATCTGGGCGTCCGCCATATCGGGCCTCACTGCGACCGCCTTTTCATAGTATTTTCTCGCGAGATCGGCATGGCCTTCTTCTGAGTACGCGAGGCCCAGGTTGTATAGAGTGTCGCCGAAATCCGGGTCTATGGCGAGGGCGCGCTTATAGTGCTCGATGGCCTTGTCGCGGTATCCTCTTGCGGCGTACGCGCGACCCAGATTGTTCTCCGGCCTCGGCTTGCCCGGAGACTTGAGGGCCGCGTCGCGCCATAGGCTGAAATCGCTCCGCCATACGGAGTTGCGCGCGAACGTCGCCGCGCCGAGCGACGGCACGAGCACAATCACTATGGCGGCAAGCGCGATACCCCGCTTCCGTTCCTTAAGCATCTCAAGCGCTCTTGTGGCCGCCACAGACGCGCCCATGATGATCCCAGCGCCGGGCAGATAGAGCCTGTGTTCGAATATCACGTCGTCGAGCCTCAGACCCAGGACCGTCACCCCAAACGAGATGGGGATGAGCGTCACCAGGAACCAGAGCAACGAGAAGGAGGCCACGGGACGCTTCTTCGCGTTTCTCAGCGCGAAAACCCAGAGCCCGAGATACCCAATCATGGCGGCCAGCGTGGCGGGTTCAAACAGCGAATGCGATATGGGGTAGTCGTAATCGATGTTCTGGTTGAGTGGTAGCACGAGGAGCCTGAGGTACGTCCACTGCACCTTGAACTCCGTGAAGAAGTAATCCACCGGCGGAACGCTCACCACGTTGAACTCGCCCGAGACGTCATAGGTGTTGTTCAATATTATGTACGCGAGGTATGCCACGCTCAAAAACACCGGCACGTAGGCCCTGTAATGCCTGAGCGTCGCCTTTACGTCAAGCTTCGTGATAAAGATCACGTCGTATGCTATCACCATGACCGCAAAGGTCGCGAAGTTCTCCCTTGAACCCATGCCAAGGAGCGACACCACGAATAGCGCGGCCACATAGAGCCACCTTCTTCGCTCCGCCGTCGCGGCCTTCGCGTACAGCATGAGGCCGAGCATGAAAAACATCGTGGCAAAGAGCGTCGAGCGGCTGATGACATAGGTGACTCCCTCGGTCTGAACGGGGTGCAGGAGGAAAACCATGGAAGCAATGACAGCGGCGGTCCGCCTCTGCCTGGGCTCGTAGCCCGCGAGTGAGAGAGTCCTCGTAACGAGCAGATAGAGCAGTACGCCGTTTATCAGGTGCAGGATGAGATTCACTATATGGTAGCCCCTCGGGTTGAGCTTGCCGAAGTAGTAGTTTAAGGTGAAGGAGGCGTGCATTATCGGCCTTGAGGCAAATGGCCCCTTGCTCCCCTCAAGTATGGTCGGGATATTCGATACGCTCGTGACAAGCGGGTTCATGGAAATGCTCATCTCGTCGTCGAACTGGAAGGGCACGTCGAAGGTGTTTGAGTATGCCGTAACCGTGACCGCTATGAACAGGAGCACGAGGACTGCGGGCTTCTTAATAAAGCTCAGTCTCGAAAGCATGGGCCTCGCCTCACGCGAGCCCGAGGCAACATCGTTTTCCATGGGCTAATATAACATTAAATCAGCTTCTTGAGCTCCGACTCCACGGCGTCCTTTATCCTCTTTAAAGACGCCTCGTCCTTCGCCTCAAAACGCATGACGAGGGCGGGCTGGGTGTTCGAGGCCCTCAGCAGGCCCCACCCCTCGGGGAAGTTGATTCGCACGCCGTCGATATCCACCACCGGGTACTTACCCTTGAAGGCGGCGGTCATCTTATCGGCCACATCGAACTTCTTTTCGTCGGGGCAGTCTATCCGAATCTCCGGGGTGGAGACCATCACGGGCACGCCCTTCAAAAGGGCCTTCACCGAATAGGGCTCGCCCTCGTTCTTCATTATCTCAAGCAGCCTAAGCCCGGCATAGACTGCGTCGTCGAAGCCGAGGTATCGGTGCTGGAAGAATATGTGGCCGCTCATCTCACCCGCAAGGAGCGCATGCTCTTCTTTCATCTTGCTCTTGATGAGCGAGTGCCCGGTCTTCCACATGATGGGCCTTCCGCCGTGGGCCGCGATGTCGTCATAAAGGGTCTGCGAGCACTTGACCTCTCCTATGAACGTGGCGCCGGGATTGTCCTTCAGGATGTCGCGCGAGAAGATTATCATGAGCCTGTCGCCCCAGACGATCTCGCCGTCCTCGTCCACCACGCCTATTCTGTCGCCGTCGCCGTCGTAACCGATTCCGCAGTGCGCGCCGGTCTCCTTGACCTTGGCGATGAGGTCGGCGAGGTTCTTTTCCACCGTCGGGTCGGGGTGGTGGTTGGGGAAGTTGCCGTCGGGCTCGCTGTATAGCTCGATGACATCGGCGCCGAGGGCCTTCATGATTGGCGGCCCAACTATGCCGCTTGTGCCGTTGCCCGCGTCCACGACGACCTTGAGACCCTTAAAATCTCCGAGGAACTTTTCCTTCACGAACTCCATGTAGTCGGGGATTATCTCGTACTTGCTCGACGTGCCAGTGCCCTCGGTCTTCCGGCCGCTGTCTATTAGCTTCTTTATCTCCTGTATCTCTTCGCCGTGCAGCGTTTCCTTGCCCAGACTCAGCTTCATGCCGTTGAATTCCGGTGGGTTGTGGCTTCCGGTTATCATGATGCCGCCCTGGACGTCGAGGCGGTGTAGAGAAAAGTACTGAAGCGGCGTGGGGCACAGCCCAAGCTCTATCACGCTCACGCCGCTTTCGTTAAGCGCCCGCCTGAGAAGCGCAAGCACCTCGGGCGAGCTCTTGCGCGCGTCGTGCCCTATGCTTATGGTCAGATCGTCTCTGCCGAGCTTGTCCTTCAGATAGACCGCGAATGCGTGCCCTATGGCGTCTATCGCCTCGGCGCTGAGGTCGTCGCCCCACACTCCCCTTATGTCGTACTGGCGGAATATCTTGGACTCTATCATCGGGCCTCCTGGATTAAAAAAATATTTCGGTTTTCGAGAATCGGAATGTTTACGCCCGCTGCCACATCCGAACGGTTAAAGGATATCACATTCCCGGGTTAAATATAAGGTTGTCGGGCTCCGTGGTCTTCCATACCGAGGGGGCGACCTCCTTGGGTTCGGTGCCCTCGACGAAGTACTCAAGCAGGGGGTTTTCGGTCCAGCTGTTTGCAAGGAGGCCCGTCTCCCGGTCTATGAGGCGCGTAGTTATCCCGTCTGGCATTGGGAAGTCCCTGGGCTCGTAATTTCCGGACACGCTCTTCATGAAGTCCACCCATACGGGAGCGGCCGCCCTTGAGCCCGTCTCCTTCTCGCCAAGAGAGCTCATGTCGTCAAAGCCCACCCAGACGCCCGCCACGAGGTCAGGCGTAAACCCGAGAAACCACGCGTCCCTGTAATCGTTCGTGGTCCCCGTCTTTCCGGCCACGGGCCTCTTAAGGGCCCTTGCCCTCCACCCCGTTCCCTGCCTCACGACGTCCTCCATCATAGAGGTTATGAGGAAGTCGGTCTGCTCGTCGAGCACCCGCTTGCCGTGCGGCTCGTTGCTCTCTATGATCGCGCCGCGCCTATCGATAATGTACTTGATGCCTATGGGATCCATCCTTACCCCGCCGTCGGCGAACGTGCAGTACGCCGAGGTCAGTTCCATTGGAGTAAGCGTCAGGGAGCCGAGGGCAAGGGTCAGATTGCGGGGCAGGTCCTCTTCTATGCCGAGTTCCTTCGCAAGTGCTATGACCTTGCGGTAGCCGATCTTGTCCACGAGCTTGACGCTCACCACGTTGCGGGAGTATATGAGGGCCTCCCTCAGCCTCGTTGGGCCGTGGTATTCGCCGTCGTAGTTCTCGGGTATCCAGAAGTCCTCGGGGTTGAAGTCCGGGTCTTCGAGCGGGTTATAGTCGGGGTCTCGGTTGGGCTCCGGACCGTCGGCGGTCTTTTTAAAGGCGGTGAACTCGTCATCTATGATACTTGCCGGAGTAAACCCGTTCTTCAGAGCCACGGAAAACACTATCGGCTTGAAGGCCGAACCCGGCTGTCGCTTTGCGCGAATGGCGCGGTTAAACTCGCTCTTCGTATAATCGTAACCGCCCACTACAACGCGCACGAACCCCGTGCTGGGCTCTATAGCCACTACGGCGCCCTGCACCTGGGGCTCCTGCTCGAGCGCGAAGGTGGCGTCCCTGCCGTTTATGGACTTCACCTGCACGGTTATGACGTCGCCTGTCTTCATTATCTTATCGAGGGAGAATTTCTTCATCTCCGTGGTCACGCCGGTCTTTGGGTCGAAGAGGTTGCTGGCCCATTCGGCGTCCTTCTTCATGAGCTTGCCCACGAGGCCGGTGGACTTGACGAGTGCGTAGTCCTTTGTGACGTTCAGCACCACGCCCGGCACTATTGCGCCAACGTCTGGGGGGATGCTCCTGAAGGAGGCCTTTGTCTCAAGCTCCTTGGACACGTTGATTTCCCTGTGACTCACCGGCCCCCTGAACCCCCTGCGCTTGTCGAAGTCTCTGAGCCCCCTCTGCAGGGCCTCCTGCGCGGCAAGCTGCGCCTGCCTGTCCAGGGTGGTATAGACCTTCATGCCCCCTTTGTATAGGGCTTCGGCCCCGTATTTTTCCTCAAGGTATTTTTTTATATAGTCGATGAAGTAGTTGTTGGTCTCCTTGCCGGTCCTCAGGGTATTGAGATATATGGGTGCATCGACGGCCTCGGCCCTCTGCTTTCTGCTTATGTAGCCCTCTTCCTCCATCCTCATAAGCACTGTCTTCTGACGGTTCTTCGCCTTCTCGAGGTTTTTAAACGGAGAGTAACCGCTGGGAGCCTTTAGTAGCCCGGCTATCAGTGCGGCCTCGGGCAGGTCGAGTTCTCCCACGGACTTGCCGAAATACACCCTCGAGGCCATCTCCACACCGTAAGCGCCGTGGCCGAAGTACGCCCGGTTAAGGTATAGCTCCAGTATCTCCTCCTTGGTGAGGTTCTTCTCTATGCGAGTGGCCAGCACGGCCTCCCTTATCTTTCGCTTGACCGTCTTCTCAGGCGTAAGGAAGGTCATCTTGGCAAGCTGCTGGGTTATGGTGCTGCCGCCTTCTTTCAGGTGGCGCTTGAGGACGTCCTTTATGGCGGCCCTCATGATTGCGTAATAGTCTATTCCGCTGTGCACCCAGAAGTGGGAGTCCTCGACGGCGACGACCGCGTTAAGGAGGTCCTGGGGCATCTTCTCAAGCGGAACGTGAATGCCCTCCTCCACCTTTATCTCGCCTATCACGGTATCGTCGTCGGCGTATATCTTGGTGCTCGGAAGCGCCTTGTGCTGTTTGAGTTCCTGAATGGAGGGGACCGTGCGGACAAAGGCGAAGAAGCCCCCCGCAGCCAGGCCTATGGACAGCGGAAGCAGCACTACAAACAACAACAGCGTTACCGACCTGAAGAGTCTCGACCTCAGGGTTTTCTTCTTACGCTTTCTCGGTTTCTTTCTTGCGGCCATAAAAGTTCAATATTTATTTTAAACTTCCGGACAGGTTGGGTCAAATATACGGGGAGAATAGTTAATGCCCCTTCGGCTTAACAGGGGACATCGCTTTAAAAAGGTCATACCCGTTTTTTATATTATTCCGTGCCGCCCGCCTCTCGAAGTACGTCGGCCACTTCCTTGTTGCCCTGTCTGAGAGCTATACCGAGTGGCGTATCGCCGCTGTCGGTTCTGGCGTTAACGTTCGCGCCTTTATGGAGGAGTATCTCCACGCACTTCTTGCAGCCGTTTCTGGCGGCATCGTGAAGCGGGGTGATGCCTGTGGTGGTCTTCGCGTTTACGTCGGCGCCGTATTTGATGAGAAGCTCAATGATCTCCGCCTGGCCCTCCCCCGCCGCCGCGTGAAGCGGAGTGTTGCCGTCGGCGTCCTTCGCCGTTGCCTGCGACGGGTCGTCGTCGAGGGTTGTCTGTACCCGGTACATCGCACCGCTTGCGGAATCAACGAAAATATCCAGGCCCCATGCAAGGCCCGCAAGTCCGGCCACGAGGGCCATGCATACTATGAAAATAGATAATTTCTTCATCATTACCTCCATGAAGCTTATATAAATGTCTTTTGTTTGATTATATCACCGCACGGCCTTCACGATAAAGCGCTCCGCGGCTTTGACAGTTCGGTCTCGTGCGTGGGATAATACCGCTTATTGATTTAAATCGGGAGGTTGCGCTTGGAGCTTTACAGCCTGGGGATATCTGAACTGAGGGCTCTCCTTGACAAGGGAGAAGCCTCGGCGGCCGATGTGCTGGATTCCATGCTCCGGCGCATAGATGCCGTTGACCCAAGGGTGAAGGCGTACGTAACCGTCACCGGAGAGCAGGCCCGGCAGATGCTGGCCGAAGTCAAGGGCGGCCCGCTCGCGGGCATCCCACTGGCCGTCAAAGACAACATGTGCACGAAGGGCGTGCCTACCACTTGCTCATCGAAGATACTCGAGAACTTCGTGCCTCCCTACGAAAGCACCGCCACATCGAAGCTCCGCGACGCGGGTTACGTGATGCTCGGCAAGACTAACCTCGACGAGTTCGCCATGGGCTCTTCGTGCGAGAACTCCGCATTCTTCCCGACGCACAACCCATGGGACCTGGAACGCATTCCCGGAGGCTCAAGCGGTGGCTCGGCGGCCGCCGTCGCCGCGGACCTCTGCGCGGCAGCTATAGGCTCGGACACCGGGGGCTCCATACGCCAGCCCGCGTCTCTCTGCGGAGTGGTGGGGCTCAAGCCCACTTACGGACGCGTCTCGAGATACGGCCTCGTGGCTTTCGCCTCGTCGCTGGACCAGATAGGCCCGATCACGAAGACCGTGCGCGACGGCGCGGTGCTCATGAACGTTCTGTGCGGGCACGACCCCTGCGATTCCACCTCCGCCCCCGTCGAGGTGCCGGACTTCACGGCTGCCCTCACTGGCGACATCAAGGGAATGAAGATAGGCGTGCCGAAGGAATATTTCATCGACGGCATGGACCCCGAGGTCGAAGCCGCGGTTAGAGAGGCAATAAAGCACATGGAGTCGCTCGGCGCGAAGGTAGTTGAAGTGAGCCTTCCCCACACCGACTACGGCGTGGCCGCCTACTACATACTCGCCACGTCCGAGGCCTCGTCCAACCTCGCCCGCTACGACGGCGTTAAATACGGAATGCGCGTTCCCGCAAAGGACCTGATGGAGATGTACACCGAGACGCGCGCCAAGGGCTTCGGCCCCGAAGTGAAGCGCCGCATAATGCTCGGCACCTTCGCGCTCTCGTCGGGCTACTACGACGCCTACTACATCCGGGCGCAGAAGGTCAGGACGCTCATCAAGCAGGACTTCGACGAGGCCTTCAAGCAGGTCGATGTGATAGCCACGCCCACGACGCCCGAAGTTGCGTTTAAGATGGGCGAGAAGACCGACGACCCCTTGAAGATGTACCTCTCGGATATCTTCACCATATCGCTGAACATGGCCGGCGTTCCGGGGATATCCCTGCCCTGCGGATTTACGAAGGCGGGACTTCCGGTGGGGCTTCAGATTATAGGAAAGCACTTCGACGAGGAAAGCGTGCTTAAAGTGGCAGACGCCTACGAGCAGACCACCGAGTGGCACAAAAGGAGGCCCTCGCTGTGAGCTACGAGGCGGTCATAGGGCTCGAGGTGCACGCGCAGATGCGCACGGACTCAAAGATCTTCTGCGGCTGCAGCACCGAGTTCGGCGCCGGGCCCAACAGCCAGACCTGCCCCGTATGCATCGGCATGCCCGGCGTACTGCCGGTTTTAAACCGCCGCGCGCTTGAGTTCGCCATAAGGACGGGCCTCGCCACCAACTGCGGCATCTCGAGGCACAGCCGCTTCGCGAGGAAGAACTACTTCTACCCCGACCTCCCCAAGGGCTACCAGATAAGCCAGTACGAGCTGCCCATCTGCGAGCATGGCTGGATAGAGATCGATGCCGAAGGCGGCAAGAAGCGCGTTGGCATCACCCGCATACACATGGAAGAGGACGCGGGCAAGAACATACACGAAGAGAAAGGGCCCTATAGCTTCGTCGACCTCAACCGCACGGGCGTGCCGCTGATGGAGATAGTCTCTGAGCCAGACATGAGCACCCCCGCGGAGGCCGCCGAGTACATGAAGAAGCTCCGCACCATACTTCGGTACCTCGGCGTATGCGACGGCAACATGGAACAGGGCTCGCTGCGCTGCGACGCAAACGTATCGGTGCGGCCCGTTGGGCAGAAGGAGCTTGGCGTTAAGGTGGAAGTGAAGAACATCAACTCCTTCAAGTTCGTCGAGCGCGCCCTGGCCTACGAGATAAAACGGCAGCTAAAGGCCGTAGAAGATGGCACCCCCATAGTGCAGGAGACAAGGCTCTGGGACTCTGACAAGGAGTTCACCGCCTCCATGCGCAGCAAGGAGGAGGCCCACGACTACCGCTACTTCCCCGACCCCGACCTCGTCCCTCTCGCCGTCCCGGAAAAGTGGATAGAAGAGATTAGGGCATCACTCCCCGAGCTTCCCGACGCGCGGCGCGAACGTTTTATCGGCGAGCACGGCCTTTCGGAGCAGGACGCCTCGATGCTCACCGAGGAGCGCGCCATGGCCGACTGGTTCGAAGACGCGGTCAAGGCCGGAGCCGCCCCCAAGGCCGCGGCCAACTGGATAATGACTGAGCTTCTAAAGCTTCTGAACCAGGACGGGAAGTCCATAGAAGAGTCGCCGTTGAAACCCGCCCAGCTTGCGGGGATGTTGAAGCTCGTGGACGAGGGTACCATAAGCGGAAAGATAGCCAAGACCGTGTTCAGCGAGATGTATTCAAGCGGCAAGGACGCGGACGCCATAGTGAAGGAAAAGGGCCTCGTTCAGATAAGCGACACCGGGGAACTCGAAAAGGCCGTGGATGAGGTCATCGCCTCGAGCCCAGACGAAGTGGCACGCTTTAAGGGCGGCGACCAAAAGCTAATGGGATTCTTCGTAGGGCAGATAATGAAGGCAACAAAGGGGAAGGCCAACCCCAAGCTCGTAAACGAGCTTCTGAGGAAGAAGCTGGGTTAGTTCAATTATCCGTTGACACTGCGTCTCTTTAAGTTTTAAACTCCATTTAATAATCCATTCGTTAAAAGGTGCCCCATGCCCGAATTGAAAGACATCCTTCCCGACCAACTAAAGCCACTCTCGGAAGCTGAAGAAAAGCTTCTTGGCGATGTCCAAAAAGGATATCCACCAGATTTCACTACTGGCGACGATGAAATTGACAATCCCGAGAATTCGGAAAAGTGGGGCACAGATAGAACTATTCGTTCAGAATTGCTGGTCTGGATTTGTACGTCTCCCGATGCTACACCACTTATTCCGCCCTTTGGCGTTCAAATCATGGGCGCAAAAATATCTGGTAACATCAACTTTTGGGCGCAGACAATACAACGACCTCTCGGATTATTCAATAGTGCAGCCAATAATATTCGACTTGATTACGCAGAAATACACTCTTTGAATTGTTTTGGAAGTTCGATAAAATCGCTATCTGCCAACGGACTTTCCGTTAAGGGCCCAGTGATACTAGATAACGCGAAGACAGCAGGAGAGGTCAATTTTATCGGCGCTAACATAGGAGGCCAGCTTTCATGCGAGGGAGCAGAGCTTAACAATCCAGCAGGTCACGCATTCGCTGCCGATGTGCTTTCTACTAAAGAAGGATTGTATTTAAACAAAGTCTGCGCAAAGGGCGAGGTGAGACTCCTCGGCGCAAATATTGGGGGCCAGCTTGCATGTGCAGGAGCAGAATTTGAGAATCCGAAAGGCAGAGCATTTAATGGCGATGGGCTTTTAACCAAAGGGAGTGTTTTACTAAAAAGCATAAAGGTCAACGGTGAGAATAAGAAATTTATGGCGAAAGGTGAGGTGAGGCTCCTCGGCGCAAATATTGGGGGCCAGCTTGCATGTGATGGAGCAGAAATTGAGAATCTTGCAGGTCACGCGTTTAGCGCAGACAGTATTTTCACCAAAGGCAGCTTTATTTTTAAGAATGTCAAGGCAAAAGGCACAGTGAGACTCATCGGTGCCGATATCAACGGTCAATTATTACTCAACAACGTGGAAATTGACAGTCCAAAAGACAAGGCAATTGTCGCTGATGGGCTTTCAGTTGAAAGAGGCCTGCTTTTACGGGAAGTTAAGGTAAATGGAGAAGTATCGCTCCTCGGTGCAAACATAGGAATACAGCTCTCATGTTCCGATGTGAAACTTGAGAATCCTGGAGGCGATGCGCTCAATGCTCAAAACTTATTGGTGAAAGGATCATTCTTTTTTGAGCCCGCAGTACTCAAGGGCAGATTAGTCCTGTTACATGCTAATGTAGAGCAATTTATAGATGCTAAAGAAAGCTGGCCAGAGCAGGGCAACCTCTATATAGACGGCTTTGAATATGGCGCGCTTGCATCGTATAACAACGCAGACGACCGTTTGCAATGGTTGCGGTTACAGGCAAAGGAGCCGTTCAGTGTACAACCCTATGAACATCTTGCACGTGTTTTCCGAAAAATCGGCCATGAGTCGGACGCAAGGAAAGTATTAATCGCAAAGCAGGACGACCTCAGAAAATATGGCAAGCTGAGCCCTTTGGCAAAAGCGTGGAACTTCTTCTTGGGATTAACCGTCGGGCATGGCTATCGGCCATGGAGAGCGGTAATGGGTATCATTTGCATGTGGTTTATCGGCATGCTCATATTTATGTTTGCTAACAATCTCAATGTAATGCAACCCTCTAAAGAAAGGGTATATCTGGATAACAACTTCATCGAAACTCACCAATTGCCATCAAGGTATCCCAGGTTCAATCCGTTTATTTATTCTGTAGATGTATTTGTCCCCTTCGTTGACCTACATCAGGAAGATTATTGGCTTCCTGATGCTACGCGACCATGGGGGAAGCTGGTTCGAGGGTATTTCTGGACTCATATTGTACTGGGTTGAATTTTATCAACTCTGGCGGCCCTGTCATTAACAGGCATTGTCAGGAAAGAATGACGCTTACTTAAACTTCATGCTGATGTCTGCGGCGGGGGCGGAGTGAGTGAGCGCTCCCACCGAGACGAAATCCACTCCGGTCTCTGCAATCTCACGGATATTCTTTAAGGTGACGTTGCCCGAGGCCTCTATCTGCGCCTTACCCTTTGCGAGCTTCACGGCTTTTTTCATCTCATCGACCGACATGTTGTCGAGCATGATGATATCGGCCCCGGCCTCTACGGCCTCCCTGACCTCATCGAGCGTGGTGGTCTCGACCTCAACGGGTCGGCCGCGCTTCTTAACCTTCTTCGCGAGCTTAACCGCGGGGCCGATGCCTCCGGCGGCGCGTATGTGGTTGTCCTTGACGAGTATGCCGTCGTAGAGGCCCATGCGGTGGTTCGTGCCGCCGCCGACCTTGACCGCGTACTTGTCCATGAACCTCATGCCGGGCGATGTCTTCC
>Ga0055449_10000226_pt1 | contig 16044 bp, 12 predicted proteins | sample China_Galinas_PW_2_FD_57739 | JGI IMG/M metagenome (GOLD analysis project Ga0055449, IMG submission 57739) | Wetland microbial communities from San Francisco Bay, California, USA, that impact long-term carbon sequestration - China_Galinas_PWB_D1 | ecosystem: Environmental > Aquatic > Marine >... | reverse complement strand
ACGGCCCGACCACGCCCGAAGCCGACAAGATCCTGTTCGAGAAGGGCGTCGTGGTCCTGCCGGACTTCCTGGCCAACGCCGGCGGCGTCACCGTGTCGTACTTCGAGCAGGTGCAGAACACCTACAACTACTACTGGTCGCTGGAGGACGTACACGCCCAGCTCGACCGGAAGATGACGGACGCCTTCGCGGCCGTCCATGAGATGCAGAAGAAGGCCAAGGTGCACAATCGCCTGGCGGCCTACATGGTCTCCGTAGCCCGCGTGGCCGAGGCCTGCAAGATTCGCGGCTGGGTATGAGCCGGTTATTGAAACCGGCTTTGACCGGCGCCACTACTCTTTGAGCAGTGTTCGGTTTTATTGTGCGGAGAACGGGCAACAGACCGCTCCCTAACGGTCGCGGCTCTGAATGATCGAACGCCTACGGGGCGGCGCAGCAATGCGTCGCCCCGTTTTTGCGCGCGCTCGATGCGATTCAACCGCTCACCTGCGCGCCGATGCGACTCACTTGCACTGCCCACCGCACCGACGTAGGGTCTGGGTCGTAGTACTCTTCCAGGCGCCATCTTTTTTTCTTGCCGCATTCGGAGGGAGCCAACCAATGTCCAACAACCAGGACTCGTCGTTTCTCGATGGCGTGGGGCTCATGATCGAGGAGGCGGCCAAGCTGACCGACCTGCCGCCCGGGCTCATCGAGCAGCTTCGTGGCTGTACCTCGGTCTACCAGGTCCGGTTCATCACCAAGATCAAGGGCGAGTACCACGTGTTTCGCGGCTGGCGGGCGAACCATAGCGAGCACCGGCTTCCGGTCAAGGGCGGGATACGATACGCACCCCACGTCAACCAACAAGAGGTGGAAGCACTGGCCGCGCTGATGACCTTCAAGTGCGCGACGGTAGACGTCCCCTTCGGGGGCTCGAAGGGCGGCCTGTGTATCGATCCCCGCAAGTACACGGCCGAGGAGCTTGAGCGCATCACCCGCCGCTTCACGATGGAGCTGGCCAAGAAGGAGTACATCAGCCCCAGCCTGAACGTGCCCGCGCCCGACATGGGCACGGGCGCCCGCGAGATGGCCTGGATGGCCAACACCTACCGGATGTTGCATCCGACCGACATCGACGCCGATGCGTGCGTCACCGGCAAACCGCCTGATTTGGGGGGCATTCGCGGCCGGGTCGAGGCCACCGGCCGGGGCGTGCAGTACGGACTGCGCGCGTTCTTTGACCACAAGGACGACGTGACCGGGGCCGGGCTCAAGGGCGGGCTCGAAGGCCAGCGCGTCATCATCCAGGGACTCGGCAACGTCGGCTACCACGCGGCCAAGTTCCTCAGCGAGGAGGACGGCGTCAAGATCGTCGGCATCGTCGAGCACGACGGCGGACTCAGTTCCGACGACGGCCTGCCCGTGGAGAAGGTTCGCAATCACATCACCGAGCACGGCGGCGTCAAGGGCTTTTCCGGCGCGAAGTTCATCGAAGACGGCGGCAAGTTGCTGGAGGCCAAGTGCGACATTCTCATCCCGGCCGCCCTCGAAGGGCAGATCACCTCGAAAAACGCCGGCAACATCCAGGCCCGCCTGATCGCCGAGGCGGCCAACGGGCCCGTGACGTTCGAGGCAAGCCGGATCCTGCGCAATCGCGGTGTCGTGCTGATCCCCGACATGTACCTGAACGCCGGCGGTGTGACCGTGTCCTACTTCGAGTGGATCAAGAACCTTTCGCACATGCGTCTCGGCCGCATGGAGCGCCGGCTCGACCAGCTTCGCGAAAACGCCGTACTGGATCTGTTCGAGTCCATGTTTGACAAGCCGATTCCGAAGAACCTGGCCGCGCGGCTTCAATTGCAGACGGACGAGCTCAACCTGGTCCGCTCCGGCCTGCAGGACACGATGGTCACCGCCTACGACGCGATTCGCGAGATGTGGCACTCCCGTAAGGACGTCCCCGACCTGCGCACAGCCGCGTTCATCGTCTCGCTCGAAAAGGTCGCCAAGTTCTACCTCGACTACGCGATGCAGTAGCGCGAACGGCGAACATGTACCACTGCTCTGCGAGCAGTGCCCTCGGATGGCATGAGTCCCGGCGCGCACGACGATGTGCCGGTGAGGCCAAAGGCCTCAGGGACAATGGGCGCTGGCGAGCGATGGCGCAGCCCGAGCGACGCCCGCGTGTAGGCGTCGCCCCCAAACCTGACCGCGGAGCGGTCACGGCAAGAAGCACAGGCGAACAGATGCACAACCGAGAGCGTGCCACGCGTCGTGCAATCGGAGACGCTTCTGGACACAAAGGGTCGACCACAATCATTCGCGGCAAGTGGCATGGTTCGCGCTTGCGTAGCCGTGTATGACGAAACGGAACCCGAATACAGTCCCGTTGGTCCGCGCAGCGGACTGGACCAGGCGAGAGCGAATGAAAGTGACTGTGCCGCTGACGTTCGGGCGGTGCGTGCGTTTGTGCGGCTGCTCCGGCGCGCCGAAATCGGCCCTGGTCAACCAACAGCGGGAACTCGTCAAAGCTACAGCGTAGCGTCTGCGCCTGCCCACTGGACGCTACGGCGTTGCGCTCCACGATTCTCATCACGGCGCCAGGGATAGGGTAGCGGGCCACTGTTCCAATACACGCACCGGAAATAATCCCACCGGCCCTGCCAATGCAGATTGAATCGGCCCGCGCGAAATCGGTATAATGGTTGTCGACCCGGTGCCCGGAGCGACACCGGCGGCTGAGTCGGCCCCGGGGCCGGAACCCGCCTCATACCCCGAAAGCTCCCACCGGACCACTGACTGCGTCATGTCCCTAAGCGGCTTGCGCGCTCGTGGCGCGCCCCGCGGCAGGTGACGTTTCTGGAGTGCGACCGATGTTTCGTAGCAACATTTCGTTCATGGTTCTAGCTGTGCTTGTCGCGGCCCCGCTCGCCGCCAGCGGCCAAACACCACTGGGAACAGCGTTCACCTACCAGGGTCAGCTCAAGCTCAACGGCGCCCCGCTCAATGACCGCGCGGATTTCAAGCTCGTGATCTGGGACGCGCTGACCGGCGGACATCAGGTCGGCCCCGAGTATCAACACAACAATGCCGATGTGCGCGACGGGTTGTTCATGATCCGAGTGGATCTGGGCGATGGCGTGTTTGATAGCGATGCCCGATGGGTGCAGGTCTGGGTCCGCTATCCGTCCATCACGGGAACGTTCGTCGCGATCGCGCCGCGGCAGCCGCTCACGGCCACGCCGTACGCCTTGTTCTCCAGAGACACGCGCGGCGTGTTCGTGGCCGACGACGGAAAAATCGGGCTCGGGACCACGTCTCCCAAACAACTGCTGCACGTGGAGGGCGACTACTACGGCCGCGGGCACGTCTGGCTCCATGCCTATGAAGGTGACGGTTCGTCGGGCACGGCCTACGTCCAGGCGCGCGACGATTCCGGCTCGTCATCAATCAGTCTTCGGCTGAGGACCCAGTCGGCCGGCTCGCAGGTGGATGTCATGACGATGACACCTTCCGGCTTCGCCGGCATCGGCACGACAACGCCGCAGCAGCGACTCGACGTCAACGGCATCGGCCGGTTCAACGCCAGCGCCGGCCCCAACCTGATCATCAACGATCCCAACGGCGGCTCCGATCGCCCGGGCATCGAGTTCACAAACAACAACATCGTCTACCTGGCCGGCGACGGCCTTTCCGACAACATATTCGGTTTCTACTCGCGGTACGGCAACGCGCGGGCCTACGACGCCACGGTGAACATCTACGGCGACACGCAGGGCTCACTCGGAACCTGGGGCCGGTTCCTGTCACTCACACACGACGGCACGGATGGCATTATTTCGACGGATACCGGCCATCTCCTGCTCGAACCGGCCGGGAACGTAGGCATCGCGACAGACGCGCCCCTCGCGCCGCTTCACGTCGGGAGTACGGGCTCCAAATGGGGCTGGACGTCGGGCAACGGGTGGGGCGATTTGTGCGTCGGCAACGGCAACATGGGGCTCGCCCTGGGCGTGGCCCTGGGCGGTGGGGGCGCCGGTGATGTGCGGCTGTGGGCCAAGGGCGGCACGGAACGTCTCTTCATCGGGAATCCGACGGATGGCGCCATCGTCACCATCGATGACGGCCGGCTCGGCGTCCCCGATGTGGGTGATGACGCGCGGCTCGACGTGACGAGCCTGTCGCTTGGCGCGCCGACCGGAGACTGGGCGGCGCACTTCAAGGACACCAACGGTACCGGCGAGGCCTGGCTGGCCGGCAACGACACCGTCGACCGCCAGTACGGGATCGAGGCCCACGGACACCGGGCCGGCGGCTACTTCAAGGACACGGACGGCGTGCCCGAAGCCAGAGTTGCCTACACTGCCGACGATGCCACCTACGGCGTTTGGGCTCGAGGGTACTACGGCGGCTACTTCGAGTCTTCGTACGGTGACGGCGCCCACGCCTCGTTGGCGGTGGTGGACGTCGGCGTGGCCGGGCACGGATCCTACGGCGGCGCCTACTTCACCGACACGGACGATTCGGGCTGGGCCCGCGTCGGCTATGGTTCCTACAAGGTGTTTGGAAACGGCGGGGTGTCGTTCGTCCAAAATCACCCCTACGACCCGGATCGTGTGATCGTCTACACCGCTCCGGAGGGGGACGAGGTCGCGACGTACACGCGGGGCACGGCGCGGCTCGTGCACGGCGAGGCGCGCGTCGAACTCGGCGACACGTTCCAATGGGTGACCAACCCCGACATCGGCCTGACGGTCCACCTGACGCCGCGGGGCGATTGCGAAGGGCTGTACGTCGAGTCATTGACGACGAGTGAACTCGTCGTGCGCGAGCTTCGCGGCGGCAACTCGGACGTCGTGTTCGACTACCTCGTGTTCGGCCTGCGCATCGGATTCGAGGAGACCGCCACCGTACAGGAGAAGACGCAGGACGCCGGGCTCCCGTCGATGAAGAGCCACCTTCAAACCTACGAGGCGCACCCCGACTTGCGGCGGTTCGATGCGCTCGAGCGCTACAAGAGCATGCGCGCGGCCGCCGGGGTCGCGGCGCCGGTCGATCTGACCGCGGCCCGCGAACTGGTCGACGCCGTGGGGAAATGCGATATGAAGGCCGACGAATTGGCCCCGTCGCTTGGGGCGGCGGATGGCGCACGTCGTGCGGCCGTGGCCAACGGTGGCGCGACTGGGGAGGACGCGTCCGCCTTGCCGCAACCAGTGGCTCACGCTGCCAGTGACAACGAAATCGCGAGCCTCGCGGCGCGAATGGCGCGACTGGAGGCCGAGATGGCCCAACTCCGCGCGGAGTCCGGCGAGTCGGGTCGGTGACCAACCCGGGCTCGACGCGCGAGCCGACTTCTCATCAGGCGATATCCCGAGCCGCAGGCTTCAGCCTGCGCGGCTGTTCGGGGTCGTGCCGGCATCACTTCCGTGAAATGTGATTTGGGTATCAGCCGCTTTGTTCCGCTGCCAAAAACTCGATCCCGGCGCGTCGACAGACCGCCAACACCTGGTCCATATCCGGAGGCCCGGCCGGTAGCTCGGATAGCTCAATGAACATCCGCTCCAGCCCGGCCGGGACGAACGTGATCAGCATCACGGCCTCGCCGTCGCCGACCGTCTCGTACGCGTGCGGCACGCCGCGCGGGGCGAGCACCGTCGTGCCCGCCTCAGCGACCACCTCCTCGGCCCCGACGGTGAAGCGAACCGCGCCGCTGACGACGTGAAACGTCTCGTCCTCATGCGAGTGGACGTGCGGCGGAATCCCCACGCCGGGAAGATCGCGCTGCTCCACCACGCCGAAGCGACCTTCGGTGTCGTCACCCGTCACCACCACGCGAATGTGCGTGCCCAGAACGTCGTAGACCCGACCCGCGTCCGGCGTAACCACCTTTGGTACCATGCGTCACTCTCTCGTTGGAAGTTTCCTGGCGGCCGGTTCGTCCCGATCGCCTGATGCCCGAACGATATGGAATGCGATCGCCGATGACAACGGGATCAAGCCGGGTTGACCACGGAGCCAACATCGCCGGGCCACCAGTGGTGCGGGCGGAAACGGGAGCCGCCAAGTCGACGACATTGGGTACAAAACCCGCATGTGATTTGGCAAAAGAAAGCCAGTCCATGATGGGAGCGCATACCATACGAAAACCCGGCACTTCATTGGCAAGATTCTGTCCGAATTCGCTGTTTGATTGTTGCAGTTCGTCGGGCTATGCTTCGATAGATGCGGTTGATGCCAAACAACGATCAGCCGTTAGATGGCCCTTTCCGTGACATTACGAGCATCGAGATTCGTAACCGCGCTTTCGACGGCACTATGTGGTCTCGCGATCCTGCTATTCGTCGGTGGATACAAGCTGAGCCCGTGGGAATACCGCCTGTCGTTCGGCGACTCCTTTCATGTCGGCGTCTGGGCGCGAGGCGGGCTTGATTCACGAATCGTCTTCTTCAACGACGCCGAATACGGACCGTATCGTGGCAGCATCATAGGGTTGGTTGGGTCGAACGGTAGCTTGTATCCTCCACTCGATCGAGACGTGCGATTCGGCGATACGTGGGGCGTCTACTACCGTTACTTCCAACGCGGGGGCGGTACACTGTGGACCCTGATGGTGTCCTTGTGGTATCCGATTGCGCTCTTCGCAATCCTTCCTGCGAGCCGACTGCTTTCGCCCACGTTTCGGCGTCGCACGACAGGCTTTCTCACGACTGGTTCGTGCTGACCAGCTCCATTCTTGCATCCAACCCGTTTCACACCTAAGCTGCTGGGCCGATTTCGAGGGAGTTGGCGCGTGGACCTGGACAGCCTCAACAAGCAGATCGTCGCGATCGAGGGCGATGTCGCCGCGAAGGTGGCCGACACGCACGAGGTGGACGCGTTGCGCAGCCTCGATACGGCCGTCTTGGGCAAAAAGGGCACGCTCGGCTCGCTGATTTCCGGCATCAAGGACTACCCCCCCGATCAGCGCGGGCAGGTCGGACAGACGGTCAACGCCGCCAAGCAGCGGGTGAAGGCCGTGATCGACGCCCGGCTGGCCGAGCTGCAGCAGGCGGCCGCCACCGCCGCCGCCGACCAGGCCGCCACCTACGACCCGACGCTTCCGGGCGACCGGGCCCCGATGGGCGCCGTCCATCCGGTGACGGCCGTCCAGTGGGAGGTCGAGCGCATCTTCGAGCGCCTCGGCTTCACCGTCGAGGCTGGGCCGGAGATGGAGACCGAGCACAACAACTTCGAGGCCCTGAACATCCCCGCGACGCACCCCGCCCGCGACATGCAGGACACGTTCTGGCTGACCAACGGCATGGTGCTGCGGACGCACACGTCGCCCGTGCAGCACCGCTCGATGGTGAAGTTCGGCGCCCCGCTTCGCGTGATCGCCCCCGGCCGGTGCTTCCGCTACGAGACGATCGACGCCTCGCACGAGAACACGTTTCACCAGGTCGAGGGACTGCTGATCGACAAGGACATCTCGATCGCCAACCTGATCGCGATGGCCAAAACCCTGCTCAACGAGGTGATGCACCGCGAGGTGAAGATTCGCGTGCGGCCGGGCTTCTTCCCGTTCGTCGAGCCGGGCATCGAGATCGACATGAACTGCGAGATTTGCGACGGCGCCGGCTGCCCGACCTGCAAGAAATCCGGCTGGATCGAGGTGCTGCCGGCCGGCATGGTCCACCCGAACGTGCTCGAAGCCGGCGGGATCGACACGGAGGTGTATACCGGCTTCGCGTTCGGGCTCGGGTTGACGCGACTGGCGATGATGAAGTACGGCATCAAGGACATCCGCGTGCTCAACGCGGGCGATCTTCGACCGATCGTGGGCCGCGAACGACAAGGCGGCACGATCATCGTCTCGCGCGATTGATGTAGCGTTGTACCACTGCTCTGTGAGCAGTGCTGGGTGGCATGGTCCACGCTTGCGTGGCCATGCAAAAACAACGCGACCACTGCTCACAGAGCAGTGGTACTGTTGTATTACAGAATGTGGCACCAACGTAGCCTCGTTGGTCCGCACAGCGGACCCTACGAATGTGATGCCACCCCGAGCCGCAGGCTTTAGCCTGCGCGGCGCCGAATTCGCAGCTTGTAGCGCCGCGCAAACTGAAGTTTGTGGCTCAGGAAAACCGTGAAAGTACGATGCTGATTTCGCTCAATTGGATTCGTGACTTCGTCGACCTGCCGGCCGACCTCGACGTACGCGCGCTCGCGGAGAAGTTCACGCGCACGACGGCCGAGGTCGAAACCGCCGAGCACTTGAACGTCGCGGCCGACAAGCTCATCTGCGCCCGCGTGCTTGACGTCAAAGACATTCCCAACACGCCCAACATGCGCGTGGCCAAACTCGACCTCGGCGGCGGCACGATGGTCGAGACCGTCACCATCGCGCCGGTGCTCCCGGTCGGCTGGGGTGTCGTCTACGCACCGCCCGGCGCAAGCGTCCAAGCGCTCGGCGAGATCGGCAAGGCCAAGGTCGCCGGGCACGAAAGCGTCGGTATGATCCTGCCGGGCGACGGCATCGGTGTGGCCATGGCCGTCAAGGAGGCGATCTTCCTCGCCCCGGACGTGCCGCCCGGTCAGGCCCTGCCGCCGGAGTGGTTCGACGACTGGCTCATCGAAGTCGACAACAAGTCGATCACGCACCGCCCTGACCTGTGGGGCCACTACGGCATCGCCCGCGAAATCGCCGCGATCACCAAGCTGCCGCTCAAGCCCTACCCGGTGACGCCGCTCGAGGAATTACTCGCCCCGAAAGGCCCGGCCGTCGAAATCGACATCGCCGATCCGTCCGCGTGTCCGCGCTTCAACGGCATGTTCCTTCGCGGCGTGCCGACGCAGCCGGCCCCGCTCTGGCTCCAGCTTCGCCTCGGGCACGTCGGCATGCGCCCGATCAGCGGGCTCGTCGACCTGACCAACTACATCATGGCCGACCTCGGCCAGCCGATGCACGCCTACGACGCCGACAAGGTCGAACGCATCGAGGTGGACTGGGCCACGGACGGCGACAAGTTCCGCACCCTCGACGGCACGGAGCGCGAGCTGACATCTCAGACGCTCATGATCAAGTGCCACGGCAAGAACATCGGCATCGCCGGCGTGATGGGTGGGCTGGAGACTGAAGTCACCGACACCACCACGGCGCTCATGCTCGAAGCCGCCAACTTCGAACCGAGCACCGTGCGGAAAACGGCCACACGCCTCGGCCTGCGCACCGACGCCAGTGCCCGATTCGAGAAGTCGCTGGACCCGGCCAACACCGCGCTGTCGATCCAACGATTCATCGCGCTCGCTAGGGCAATGTACCCCAATCTCGAACTGGCCGGGCGGTTTTCCGACGCCTACCCGGCGCCGAAAGAGCCGATCGTGGTGGCGGTCAAACCGGAACACGTATCGCGCACGGTCGGTCGACCGGTCCCGCGGGAGGAAGTGGCCGGGCTGCTCGAGCCGATCGGCTTTACGGTGCAGGAACAGAACGCTCTGTGGGAGGTGACTGTCCCCAGCTATCGAGCCACCAACGACATCACCATCGAGGCGGATGTGATCGAGGAGATCGCCCGCTGCATCGGCTACGACACGATCGAGCCGGTCATGCCACGCATCTCCGTGCAGCGGTTCGCCCCGCACGCTCTGCACGACCTGGAAAACGCGTCGCTTCGTTACCTGTCGACGCACGCCGGCTTCTCGGAGGTACACGGCTACCTCTGGTACGACAGCACGTGGCTCGCCCAGCTCGGCTACGAGCCTGGCGCCTGCGTCGAGTTGCGCAACCCGGCCGCGGACGGCCTGCACCGCCTGCGCCACTCGCTCATCCCCGGCCTGCTCGCCGGCGCGAGCAAGAACCGATTCCACTTCCCCGCGTTTTCGATGATGGAGGTCGGCACGACGTTCGAGTGCGCCAAACCAGAGGACAAGCAATACCGCCACCTCGGCCTGATTGTGGCACAGCGCGGCAAGAAGACCGAGGACGCCGTGCTCGCGTCACTCAAAGGCTCGATTGAGGCGTGGTCGTGGCAGCTTCTGACACGACGCACGCGATTCGCCCCCGCCGAAACCAACGCCAAGCGCCCGTGGGAGCAGGGGCCGCGCACCGCGTCCGTCGAAATCGGCGGCATCGACGTGGGTCGCGTCGGGGCCATCGAGCTGCCGCTTCGCCAGCGGATCGACGAGCACCTAGCCGCCTGGGGCCTCGCCTGGGCCGAGCTTCGCCTCGACGTCCTGGCCGAACAACCGCCCGAGATCGAAGCCCTCGGCCGCATCCCCGCGCACCCGCGCGTCGAACTCGACTTCTCACTTCTGGTGCCGGACACGGCGCGGTTCAACGAGGTCGCGGCCGCGCTCGACACGTTCCAACACGACTTGCTCCGCGAGATTCGCTACGTCGGAAGCTACGCCGGCAAGTCCGTCGCCACCGGCAAGCGAAGCCTGACCTTCAAGGCGGTGATCGGACACGGCGAACGAACCCTGGTGGAAGACGACAGCAACGCGTTCCAGGCTGCGTTCGAGGCGCATGTTGCTTCGGCCGGCTACGAGATACGACGCTCATGAACCTTCCCCGCCGCGGAAAGACGCTGCTCGCCGTAATTCTCGCCGCAGCCGCGCTCGCCGGCGGCTGCGTGTCGAACATCGACCCCAACGTGCCGGAGCCGATCCGCACGTTCTTCGAGCCGGCGCAAGGCAGCAAGTACCTGCTGTACCGCCCGTCGAGCTACGACCGAAAGTACGCCTGGCCGCTCGTAATCGTCTGCCACTCTGGGTTCCCCGATTCGCCGCAGCGCGAAATCCGCGACTGGACCCAGCTTGCCGAGCGCCAGGGATTTCTCGTGGCCGCCCCCGAGTTGACCTCGCCCCGATTACTCAATCCCAAGACGGACAAGGCCATCGAGCTCGAACGCGAGGATGACGAGCGAATCCTCTCGGTCATCCGGCACGTCCGCGCGGGGCACAGCATCTCCGACGACCGGATCTTCATCTACGGGTGGGAGAAGGGGGCGCACGCCGCGCTGTACTCCGGCCTTCGTCATCCGACACTCTTTCGGGCGATCGCGCTGATGAGCCCGGCGTTCAACGAGAACCTCCTTCCCGAGCCGGACATCGGCGTGAGCCCGGACCAGTTCGTGTACGTCAACTACGACGTCGCCGATTCGATCCTCCAGCGGCGCGGTGTGCACTGCGCCCGATGGCTGCGGGCGCACGGGGCCCGCGTCGACGAAGATCGGAGTGGAAACGCGTCGCGCAAGCAGGCCGAACGCGCCGTCCTCTTCTTCGAACATGTGATTCGCGACACCACCTGGATGCACATCGAGGTGCGACCCTCACCGAACGAGGATTCGCTCGAACGGCTCTTTAGGGTGCAAAGCGTGCGCAAGCCGACCAAGCTCAGGTGGACCTTTGGCGACGGTGATGAATCCCGCGTCGGCGAGCCGCTGCACCGCTACGCCGCGGCCGGGACGTATCGAGTCGAAGTGACCGCCTCGTTCTCCGGCCAACCCGACGCAACCCGAGCCATCACGCTCACCCTGCCTCAGGGACTTGCAGTTCCAGCCCCGGCGAACAAGCCCTGAGCCCGATACGCAACCCGAATGATCTCAAACGCTTGGCGCATTACCGACGCCAGCCTTGCTCGCGGGCGTCGAGCTCGGATGGGTCTCGCTGCGTCGCCACAATGCCTAAGGCGCCGCCGCCCGGATATCCGCCAGCAACTTTCGATGCGCTTCCGGTGCCGCACCGAAGATCGGTATGTTCCTTCCGGGGTCCGCGCTCATGTCGAAGGGGAGGATGTCCCCTCCACCGGTATCCGTCACGACCCCGCCCGCCTCGGTGACCAACACAACCCCGGCCGCGATGTCCCAGATCTTGCACTTCCGGTTGAACACCGCACCGAACGTGCCGGCCGCCAACAACCCCAGATGAAGCGCCGAAGAACCCACGTTCCGCGTCACCAGCCCGGGCGTCCGCTGCCACAGCGCACTGACCGCGCACGTGAACGGATCCTTGCCGGAGGAAATGCCGACGATCACATCCCGATCGGGATCGGGCTCCGCCAGCCGCAGGGCCCGGTCGTTGAGCGTCGCTCCGCCGCCCGAACGAGCCGCAAACACCTGGCCTACGTTGTGCTCCACGACCACGCCGACCACCGGCATGCCACGATCAAGCACCGCGATCGACGTGGCGAAACAGGCGAAGCCGGCCACAAAGTTCCGCGTGCCGTCGATCGGATCCACCACCCAGCAGTACCGGGCCTCGGCCGGGTTGGGGTGCGTATCCGGGTCGTCCAGCTTCTCCTCGTTCATGAACGCATGATCCGGATAACGCTCGGACACGGCCGACACGATATGCCGCTGCACCTCGTGATCCACCTCCGTGACCACGCTGCTATCGGCCTTGAGCGTCGACCGGACACGCCCGACGTGCGGGCGGGTCCGATCCACGGCCTCCAGGCCGAGTCGTGTGGCGAGGGCGAGCATGTCATCCAGGGGGACAATCATACGGCCGATGATAAACCAAGGTGGACGTGGCCGCGACGGTTCGGGTTGGCCGACGCCCACGGCCCGTGGTATTCTGTACCTAGGTCGGACGGCCGCCACCGGCCGGGCCCGGCCCAGAAGGGAGCCCGACATGGGCATTGCCTTTCAACGAAGACACCTCGCCGCCGGGACGCACCACCGATTCTGGCTGATCGTGGCCGCCATGCTCGCGTTTTTTCTCGCGGCGCTGTGGGCCAGGCCGATCGGATAGCACCGGCAGGCAGCCAATGTGCATCGCGCGTGCACGCCTTGCGCTCCACGCGAATACCGCAGATGCGCCTCGTATTGACTCTCGATCGACACGCACCGATCATCGATCGTGATGCCAAGCACCAAACCGCACATCGTATTCACCGATACCTACGGCGAGGAGGCCGTCGAGCGCGCCCGTGGCGCCGGACGCGTGACACTTCTGGAATCGCCAACACGCGCCCAGCTTCGGGCGGCACTGGCGGACTGCGACGCGCTGGTGGTCCGCACGGCCACGAAGGTCACGCGCGAACTCATCGAAGCCGCGCCGAAGCTTCGCGTCATCGGCCGCGGCGGGGTCGGGCTGGACAACATCGACCTCGAGGCGGCAGCCCAGCACGGCATCACGGTGGTCCACACGCCCGGAGCGGCCACCGAATCGGTAGCCGACCTGACACTCGGGCTGATGCTCGCGCTGCTTCGCGACCTGAAAGGGTGCGACGCGCAGGCGCGCGGCGGTACGTGGAATGAGGCACGCGCAAAGCAACGGGTACGCGAGCTTCACGAATGCACCGTGGGCATCGTCGGCATGGGGCGTATCGGCCGGGCCGTCGCGAAGCGCTGCCGGCTCGGCTTCGGTTGCCGCGTGCTGTACAACGATATCGTCGACGTGGGGTGGCTGGAGGTGGTCGCGGAGCCGGTCAGCAAGGACGAGCTCTACGCATCCTCCGACATCACCACACTGCACGTGCCGCTGACCGAGGCGACGAAAAACCTGATCAACGCCGACGCCCTGGCAAAGTTCAAGCCCGGCGCCATGCTGATCAACACGTCGCGCGGGCCGGTGGTCGACAGCGCCTCGCTGGCGGCCGCTTTGCACGAGGGACGCCTGGCCGGGGCCGGGCTCGACGTCCTCGACGTCGAACCGCCGCCGCCGGATCACCCCCTGGTTTCGGCACCGAACTGCCTTCTCACGCCGCACGTCGGCGCACGATCGGCCGCAGCCCTGGCACGCATGGACGACGTCGTGGACGACGTGATTCGGGTGCTCAACAACGAAACGCCGCTCTACGCGTACACACCGCAGACAGAGCCAATCTTGCGAAAAACGTGAGGCCACGGTGTATGTTGATCGCGGCATCGTTGCGCACGCGATCCGGCCTCGGATTGCGCGGCTTTCCAGGGTCTTACCACCTGTCGGCGTGCTCGCGAGTGTACGTTGAAGCGGGCCCGTCCTAGTCGCTGGCCGAGCCCCCCGGCGGGCTGTCGGTGTTCACTACGAACTCGCGGATCGACGCCCTCGCGGCTGCGGTCACAGGAATCGCCAGCACCACGCCGATCACCCCGGCGATCGAACCGCCCAGCACGAGCGCCACGAGAATGACGGCCGGGTGCAGCTTGTTGATCTCTCCCTGAACCAACGGCGTAATCACCCACGTCTCCATCGATTGCGTCACCGCGTAGACGAGCAGCGGTGCGAGCAGCACGCCGGACCAGGAGAACGTGACGTCCCCGGTCTGCGATTCGAGAAACTTCAGCACGATGGCCAGAGCCGGCCCCGAGACCTGCCCGTAAGGGATCAGGCTGAAAATCCCGCCGATCAGAGCGACGACAAACCAGTACGGCACGTCCACCAGAAAAAAGCCGACCAGAAAACCGGTGAAAGTAAACAGCGCCACCAGCAGCTGACCGCGGACATACGCGCCCAGCGCTTGATCCATGTGGCCGAGCACCTTGCGAACATCGTCGCGGTGTCGCCGCGGAACAACCCAGGCGAGGTGGTCCGCCCAGCCCTTGTAGACCACGAACAGAACGAAGAAGACAAGGAGCAGAAACGCCGTGATGATGACGTCGACCGTCGCGGCCGTCACCGTGCCGACGACACCGAACACGCGCAGTCCGCCGGCGAGCAGCAGATCACTCATCCGTAGCGCGCTGGGCACGCCCCCGGCCTGGCCGCCTTGGAGCGACTGGACGAACTCGTCGAGGCTCTTGGCCTCGATGCCGAGTCGGGTCCGCAGGAACTCGACGTAGTCCGGAAGCCGGTCGACGAGTTGAGTGATCTGGCCGGCGAGCTTCGGCCCGGCCCACGACCAGAAACCCGCGACGACGGCGGCCAGCAGCAGCATGCAGACGGCGGCCGAGACGCCACGCGGGACGCCGAACCGCTGCTTGAGCCAGCGCACCACGGGCTCGACGGCATAGGACAGCAGAAACGCTACGCCGATCGGCACGAGCGTCGCCCGGATCTGGAACGCGAAGTAAAGTGCCGCGAGGATCGCGAGTACCACCGCGAGTTGCCGTACCGCCCGGTAGTCCCAGAGGCTCCTGTCCGTCGAGAGTGTCATCCATCCGCACTCATACTGGGGTCTGGCGCGCGCGAGGCGCCACGTCGAACGCCCGGCCTTCCGCGACGCTCGACGTCCACCCTACGTGTGCACCGCCGTCTCGGCAAGCCGATCGACGGCAGGGCGGCACGCAACTCCGCGGGCCACGGTGTGCGAATCGATTTGTGTGCACTATGATGCAGCCGGAGCGACCAGGAACATGACGGAAAACACCAACACCCCCAAGCCGGGTAGCCGCGAATACCAGCGCGGCGCACACGACGCGGCCGTGACGCCCAAGGACCTCAAGGTGCAGATCAAGGAGCAGCGCCTGCGCATCGACTGGACCGACGGCACGACCAGCGAGTATTCGCTCGACGAGTTGCGGAAGCAATGCCCGTGTGCATCCTGCCGCACGGAGCGCGAGCAGCAGGACGCCAACCCGCTCAAGATTCTGAAGTTCGACCCGTCCGGCGTGCGCGTCGTCGCGGCCGAGCTCGTCGGTAACTACGCGATCAAGTTCACCTGGTCCGACGGCCACGACACCGGCATCTTCGACTTTCGGTTTCTTCGCGCGTTGGGCGACAATGCGAAGTAGCGTCACTGCGTCGCAGCGACGCACCACAAGGTAATCATGGATTCTAGGGGAACGCCCCCCATGCACATTGTCACATCAGTCGACGAAGCGATTTGGCACATCAACCAATTCGACGGGGCGCCCGAGGAATTCCGCCTCGCCATCGCGGACAATCTGTTTGCCCCTCCGGGCGCGTACATAGCTCTCATCGTGGACCAGATCCTGGCCAGGGGCTGGGAACCGGATGGATTCGTGCAGGAAGAAGGCTACCGCATATGCCGCTTCAAGGAACTGAACTGAGTTCGACCCGGCGCGCAGTTCCGCAGGCACGCGGCGACCATCTGACTTGAAGTGCCGCAGGCACGGCAGTCCCACGGCCCCGCCCTAATACTACAACGCTAGGTCGTTCTGCCGTCCTGGGGCGAAACTCTGCGTTTTCCGCGGCCAG
>Ga0055449_10000225_pt1 | contig 16066 bp, 12 predicted proteins | sample China_Galinas_PW_2_FD_57739 | JGI IMG/M metagenome (GOLD analysis project Ga0055449, IMG submission 57739) | Wetland microbial communities from San Francisco Bay, California, USA, that impact long-term carbon sequestration - China_Galinas_PWB_D1 | ecosystem: Environmental > Aquatic > Marine >... | reverse complement strand
GGTCGATGCGACAGCGCACGGCGGGTGGATATCCAACTCTCGACCTGCAATGGGGCACCCGCAGATGGCGCTCCCGACTGACGCGCGACATCAATTCGTTGTATCGAAACCCGGCCCGACGCAATCCTCGTAGGAGGGTCGGCCGGATCGCGGATACACGAGCCCGGTTGGAATGTAGTCGGCCGGCAGCGTGTCCTTCTGCCAGCCGTCGCCGCGGATGATCACGCATGCCGAGGAAATCTGCCGAGCGGGGTTACCGGAAAAGGCCGTCTCACTTCGATAGTGAAAGGCGTACCCGTCCTCGTCCTCCGTGCCCGCCATGTAGATGCGTTGATACTCGGCGTGCGTGTCGACGAACGATCGATTGTATGTCCACGCCTTGCCGTGCCAGCCGTCGATCTTCTTGCTTGGGCCCGGATCGACACCAGGCAGCGTCATTCCGTTGAGCGTGCCGTCGCACCGCTCGCGCTTGGCCGCCCAGGCCCATCGCCCGATGTTCTCCTCGTAGTAGATCGTGCGCGCCGGCGTGGGCACGCGCGACGTCGGCCGCAGGTACGGCGAATTGCTCCCCATCTCGTTGACGGCGAAGCCCGGCCCGAGCACACCGCCGCGCGCCTGCACCATGAAGACATTCGCCGCGTAGCTTGTCCCGAAGTAGTCGTAGGACGATACATCGGTGCTCTTGACCCAGTCGCGACAGTGACCGCCGCGCGGTGGGCCGTCATCGCCGGGGCAGCGGTACAGATCGAGGTCGAACTGGGTATCGGCCTGGGCCTGAACTCGATTGAAACCGCCGTCTCCGGCATATACGTCCGTGAAGCCGCCGGGGTAGAGGATTTCGTTCATCGGGCGCGTTGCCGGACCGAAGCCCGCGGCCGATCCGTACTTGCTGCCGAGTGCGCCGGGGAAATCGACGTACCCCGGCTCCCCCACGCCGCTTTTCCCACCCCACTCATAGGCGCCGATGAACGTCGGCTTGGTACACAACCCCCCCTGACTCTGCTCCTCACATTGTCGGTATTGAAGCGGGTGGATCGGAATGCCGAAGCCGTTCGCATCGTCGGCCGCGTACACCCGGCTGCTGGTCGCTATGTTCTTCAGGTTGGACAGGCACACGTTCTGCTTGGCCTGCCGCCGGGCCGCATCCAGCGACGGCAGCAGGATCGAGATCAAAAGCGCGATGATGGCAATCACGACGAGCAGCTCGATCAGCGTGAACGCGCGGCGCACGTACCAGGGACGAAGCAGGCCCGCCCGATCTGCTCGTATGTGCATGGCCATTCTCCGGTACGCCGACGGCTTGTGGTGGGAGGCCCACCTGCGCGGGTAACCCAAGTGCCCCACATTCTATTCCACGCGGCGTTTTCCGCATCCTCGGCGACGACCGACGCGAGTGCGGCACTTGACTGTGAACGCCGCCTGGCTTCCAATCCTGTAGCTCCGCCGTCCACTGGCGACCAATCGGGAGCTGGCTCATGATCGATCAAACGCAGCCACCACTGACCGACGAGCACCGCATGCTCCTTCGCATGCGTGATACGCTTTACGAGGGCGACTGGGGCGATTTCGCGCGTGACCTCGAGGCTCGTGTGTCCGGCCGGGCCCACGTCTTCGACACCGTCCCCCCGAACGAGGCCATGACCGAGACCATCGCCCGCCACCTGGCCCTGATCACCGAAATGGCCCGCTGGGAAAAGCGTTTCGGCCGGCGCCTGACGCCTGACGCCGCCTGATCCGATCTCGCCTTGACCTTCGCCAACCCATCGCCTCAAATAGGACATGGAGGCGCTGTGACCCAACTGCCGGAACCGGCAGACCGTCGCGACCGCCCCGCTCGGCGTGCCGCCTGTCGCGGAACCGCGCGGACCCCCTACATTGACCGTGGAGTTGACTGCTATGACCGTAGGTCGCCACCGTGGCGCGATGGTATTGCTGGGCGTGGTTCTGATGGCGGTGCCCGCCCTGGCCGAGCCCCTGACCACTCAGGCCGATCTGGAACAGGCCGGCTTTCAGCTGTATTGGGCGGCAAGTCTTCCGCTCGCCAAGGGTGACTCGGTGGTTGGCGGGTATCTACGTGACGACACGCTCTACGTCACCACCGATCGCGGCCGGCTCTTTTCCGTGACCGCAGACAGCGGCCTGATCCGCTGGGCTCACGACGTGACCGAACCGGGCTACAAGGTGTACGCACCGACGCACATGGTGACCGCGCAGGGCAATGGCCCGGTGGTCGTGCCAACGACGACCTTCACCTACATCTACGATCGCTATACCGGCCGGCTTCTCCAGCGCTACACACCGCCGTATACCACGGCCGGGCCGGTCGTCGCCGGCGGCAACATCGTGATCGCCGGGGCCATGAATCCGCGCGTCACTGCGGTGCGCGTCGGCCTCGACAACTACACCAGGACGATGCCGGTTTGGGAAGTCACCACGGACGCGCCGGTCACCACGCAGCCGCTCCTGATCAACCACAGCGACGTCGTTTTCGCCTCGCAAGGCGGCACCGTGTACCGCTGTACCGGAATCGACAAGAAACTCCGTTTCTCGATCGACGTCGGCGGCTCGATTCTCGCGGACCCGGCGGTCGACGCCACCGGAATCTACGTCGCGAGCACGGACCGTTCGCTCTACAAAGTGTCAGAGGACAAGGGCCGGATCGCCTGGCGGGTACGATTCCAAGAGCCGCTTCGGACCGGTCCGGTGGTATCTGATAAGGTCGTCTACCAGTGGTCCGCCAAGGACGGGCTGATGGCGATCGAGGCCGACACCGGCAAGGTTCGGTGGCGCCGGTTCGAGTCGAAGCAGTTCGTGTCGAGCTCGAAGGCGGGCGTCGCGCTGTGGACGGATGACGGGAACATCCTCGTCGTCGATCCGAAGTCGGGTGAGGCGATCACCGGGATCACGACGCGCGGCGTTCGCGCCGTCGTGGCCAACACGACGAATGACGCCGTGTTCCTGATCGGGCGGGACGGAACGCTCAACACGCTACGGCTCGGCGACATCCCGTACCTCGAGCGCCAGCAGATTCTCGCGGCCCGCCGCCAGCTCAATCAGAAGCCGGCAGAACCGGAGACGTTGACGACCGCCCCGGAAAGTCAGCCAAAACCGCGGCGCCCGCGCAACGACGACCCACTTCGCAGCCGGCGCGATATCGTGCCCCATTAGTTGGTCGCCGCCGGACTGAGCCACACAAATCACAAGTGGCGGGCGCCTGCTTCGGGGGTATGATGCGTTTATGGCCCAGACCGTCATCAAGCGCGCCCTGATCAGCGTCTACGACAAGACCGGCCTCGTCGCGTTTGCCACGGCGCTCGTCAACGAGTTCGGCATCGAGATCATCTCCACGGGTGGAACCGCGAAGCTGCTGAAGGAGCAAGGCCTTCCGGTCACCCTTGTCGAGGATGTCACCGGGTTTCCGGAGATGATGGACGGCCGGGTCAAGACGCTGCACCCGAAGATTCACGCGGCCATCCTCGCCGACCGCGACAATCCCGAGCACATGCGGCAACTCGCCGAGCAAGTCATCGAGCCGATCGACATGGTCGTGGTGAATCTCTACCCGTTCGAGGACACGGTGGCCGACCCGAACTGCACCTTCGAACAGGCGATCGAGATGATCGACATTGGCGGGCCGTGCCTCCTACGAGCGGCAGCGAAGAACCACAAGCACGTCCTGCCGGTGTACGATCCGGATGCGTACAACGAAGTATGCTACACGTTGCGAAGAGTTCCGGAGGATGCGGACGCCCTGCCGGAGCTATGCCTTCGCTACGCTGGTGGAACTTTCGCCGTCACCTCATGCTACGACGCGGACGTGGCCAAGTGGCTGGGGCAGCGCAAGGAGGTCGATGCATGGCCCTGGTTCGACCCGGTGCTTGCTCACAATTGGGGTGACCTTAGGTACGGGGAGAATCCGCACCAAAGCGCCCAAATCCTGGAATTGACGGTGCAGTCGGACACGGAAGTCAATCTGGCCACGTGCGATGCGTGCTACGTCGACGAAATCCAGTATCCGATGTCGTTCAACAATTACGCCGACGCCAACGCGGCGCTCGGCCTCTGGCGGGAGTTGGCACGGTCGCTGTGCACCGACAAACTGCACGCGTGCGTGTTCGTGAAGCACACGAATGCATGCGGCGTCGGGATTGCCGCCTCCCCCAACGAGGCGTACCGGCAGGCGTACCTGGGCGATCCCAACGCCGCGATGGGCGGCATTCTCGCGTGCAGCTTTCCGATCGATGTTGCCTTGGCTGAGGCGATCATGGACACCTACGACCGCTGGGGCAAGTCGGCCGGCGCCGGCGGGTTTTTCGTCGAGGTGTGGCTGGCGCCGCGATTCGACAAGGACGCCATCGAGTGCATACGAACGCGCAAGCCCTGGGGACGACGCGTGCGCCTCCTGGAGGCGGACTGCGCACAAGACGCTCCCGACCCCAGCGTGCTCGACTACCGGAGCATCTCCGGCGGGCTGCTCGCGCAGTCTCGTGATCTCGTCGGCCTCAACGAGGATCAGTGGAAGGTCGTGACTGACCGCGCCCCGACCGACGCCGAGCTGGCCGATCTTCGCCTCGCATGGCTCGTTTGCAAGCACACGAAGAGCAACGCGATCACGATCTGCAAGGACAACATGCTGATCGGCAACGGCGCCGGGCAGATGTCGCGGGTGATGAGCTGCCGCATCGGCACGTGGCTGGCCAAAGAGAACGGGCACGCGGACCAGCTCGCCGGCTCGGCGGCCGCCTCCGACGCGTTCTTCCCCTTCGCGGACGGGCCCGAAATCCTCATGGAGGCCGGCGTCAAGGCGATCATCCAGCCGGGCGGCTCGAAGCGCGACGCCGACACAATTGACGCCTGCAACCGCCTCGGCGCAGCTATGATTCACACGGGCACTCGGCACTTCAAGCACTGATTCGCCCCCATTTGGTGCGTTCGGCAGGCGCCTTTATGATGTCCGGCGCGAACGACCACGAACGAAGATGGGAGACCGCACGGGCATGAAACTCTACACGCGTAGCGGCGACGACGGGACGACGGCGCTTTTTGGCGGTGTGCGTGTGCCCAAGTCGGATGCGCGGGTGGCCGCCTACGGAAGCGTGGACGAGCTCAATGCAGTCATCGCGACGGTGATCTGCACCTGCCCGGAGCCGGACACGGCCGCCCTGCTCAAAGGCATTCAGCATGACCTGTTCGTGCTCGGGGCCGAGCTGGCGACGCCCGATCGCAAGAAGGCCATCACGACCGTCCAGACCGCTCAAATTGAGCGTCTGGAGCGCCTGATCGACGAGGTCGATGGCGAGTGCGAGCCGCTGACCGAGTTCATTCTGCCCGGCGGCACGCCCACCGCGTCGGCGCTGCACCACGCGCGCACCGTCTGCCGCCGGGCCGAGCGTGCGGCAACGACGTTACTGGAAGATGAGACGGTCGAACGGCTTCCGATCATCTACCTGAACCGCCTGAGCGACCTACTGTTCGCGTTGGCGCGCCGCACGAACCAACGAGCGGGCGTTCCGGACGTTCCGTGGCAAAAACCGGGCTCGTGAGGACGCGATCGCCGGTCGAACCGGAACCGACACCCATGTTGTGCCGTATAAGTGACGACTACTCTGAACTCCGTTGCCATTCGAGGGCAGGTACCCGAGCACGATGAAGGTCATACGCCTCCGTGAAGCCGAGAAGCTGAGCCCGCTGTCCATGACGCTGTTGTGCCTGGTCGGGCTCGCGGTGGCTGGCGGGTCGTTGCTGCTCAGCGCGCCGGAGTCGGTCAGCCTTGTGGACGGCGCCCTGCCGTGGAGCGAGCAGTCCCCGCTTCGAGCGGTCGTCCAGGTGCTTTGCCTCAGCTACGACTGGCCGACGCGAAATGCGGGAGCCGTCAAGATCTACGTACTGGGCATCGCTGCCGGCCTGGCGATGGCTGCCATCGGTCTTGCGCTCCTGATGAGAGGTCGCCCGGGCGACGACGCGTCCGACAGCGAGGGCGAGACTGCGGATGCGGCCGATGACTTCGACCCTGGGCGCACCCACGCCGAAGAGAAGCGACAGATCGCTCCGCTGAACGCCGCACAGTTTCTGGTTTTGCTCTATCTTCTCTGGTCGTTCGCGAGCAGTCGATGGTCGGCCGCCCCGGACCTGGCCGTTGGCGGGTCACTCCTGATCACCATTTACTTTCTCTGGTCCCTCGCATTAGGGCACGGCCTGAATGGCATGGCGGTGAAGGTGGCTGCACGCTTGATCGTCGGCATCGCCGCGGTGACCGCATGCGTCGCGGTCTGGTACTACTACGGCCGAAACCCCACGATCCGGGCGAAGTTTCCGTTCGGCAATCCGCAGTTTCTCGCGGCGTGTCTGATCCCCGGAATCATTCTCGCGGCCACGCTGGCGGTGGAGCGCCTCGACCCGAAGACCGTCATGGCGCACAAGGGGCGTTCGCTTGGGCTGCTGGTACTGGCCGCGGTAACGCTCGTGGCGGCCGTCTGGGCGTTTCTGCTGGCCGACTCGCGCGGCGCGATGGTCGGGCTGATCTTCGGTTTGCTCGCCTTGATCTTCTTCGCCGTTCGGGGATGGCCGAAAGCTCTCCCCTTGCTCCTCGCGTTGGGTATTTGCGTCGCGGGCTGGTTTGTCCTGCAACGCAAGGCCCATGAGCCTTCGGCCACCGGCCGGGATGTCACGGCGCGATTTCGTTTGTACGCGTGGGAGTTCGCCTGGGATCTCTTCTTGGAGAAGCCGGTCACCGGGCAAGGGCAGGGCGGATTCGCGCTGGACGGCGACGGCTTGGCGTCCAACTACGTGCTCAAAGATCCGGAAGTCTTTACCCATCGCGTCGCCCACGCGCACAACGAATGGCTCGAAGTGCTTGCTGACCTCGGCTCGGTGGGGTTGGTTCTGATCGGCGGCGCGTTTCTTTTTACCTTGGTCGCAGGCGCAGCAGCGCTCCGCGCGATCGAGGACCGCGCGCTGCGATGGACGCTCATCGGCCTGCTTGCCGCCCTTGTGGCGCTCGTGGTAGAGGAAGTGTTCGGCGTGGGCCTGCGCGTGTCCGGTGTGCCGACGCTGTTCTACACGTTGATCGGGTTGATCTGGGCTGCTTCGTCGGCGCGAGCCAATGGTGAGGTCTGGCGTATGTCGGACGTACACCGCGGGCGTGGTTGGCTCGGCGGCGCCGCCCTCACGGCCGGCCTGGCTTCACTGGTCCTCACACAGGCCGACTTCAGCGCCGCGCGACATAGCTACGAGGCAGATCGCGCCCTCGATCAAGGCAACATCGAACAGGCGATCGCTGACGCATCGCTCGGCACTTCACGTCTCAATCCGCAGCGGGCCCTGACGAACATGCTCCACCTGGCTGAGGCCCATCTCCAAGCCGCCCTGAAGCTCCAACAGCGGGGGTTGGACCGCGAGGACCGCGCGCACGCCGAAGACCCGCCGAGCGCCCGACTCGCGGGATTCGCGGCGCGAGACTTCCAGGCAAGCGATGCGGAGTGCCTGCTGGCCGCCCGCTCGCTCAAGGAGGTGGTGACGCGATCGCCGACGTTTCTGAACCACGGTTACGTCGACTACATGATCAACATGGCTCGGGCATCGAACGCGGCCGCCATGGTGCGCGTCAAGCAGCTTGCGACGGGCTCGGCGCCCAACGAGGACATTCGCCGGAAAGCCCAGCACTTCACAGACCAGTGCCTGCGCAATGCGGCGGCGGCAGCCGAGCGAGAGCTGCACCGTCAACCGTTCAATCCGCGAATCGCCGTGACCTACGTTTCGGCGATGCGTGACACGGCCGATGCGGCCACGCTTCTTCTGGTGCTGGCCCGCCCGCTTCGGTACGGCATGAGCAAACCGGGCTATGCCAACCTGCTGAATGATTTGTCGCAGCGCGACGACTTCGATCGCCGGATGTCCGAACTTGCCGCCAAGGCTGAACGCCACATCGCCGGTGGCGCGGCATCCACCACAGACGAGGCGAATAAGGAACCCACCCCTACCACCGGGGAGTCATCCGCTTCAACCGACGCGAAGTCACCCACTACGACCGCCGAGAAGCCATCCGCAACCGGCGACGCGTCATCCACCAAGAACGCATCGGCCAAGGAGCTTGTGTCCGAGTGGTCGCCGGAGTTGCTCCGCCTCGCGGCCACCGCATGGTTTGTGCGCGGCGACTACGCGAAGGCGCGCCGTGCATTGGAATCGGCCGTCAAGGGCTACCTGGCGTTCAAGCATCCGCCGCCTCTGGCGACGCCGCTGACGTGGGCGGAGCTGGCCGATTGCCGACTCTTCGACGATCCGCTTCACGCCGAGTCCGCGATCGATGCCGCCGAGCACGCCCTGAAAGGCTGTCCGCCCTCCGAGCCGGGCCGGTCACTGCACGAAAGTGTCGAGCACCGAATGCTCCAGTTCCTGTTGGCCGCCGGGCGCGAAACTGACGCCCACGCCCTGCTCAAGCAGAAAATCGTTCCCGGCATGGGCGACGAGGGCATCACGCGAGCGATGGGCGCTCAATACCGGCAGCTTTATGAAGCGATGCTGGCACGCCGAGCCGGTCAGGTGCTTCGCCGGTCGGTTGATGAACTGTCGGACAAGATGCACACCTGGATCCATCGTGCGCTGAAACTGGCGCCTGACGATCCGAAGGTACATCACCTCGCCGCGGACCTGGCACTGCATGACGCGGACTACAAGACGACCGCCCGGGAACTGGAGCAGGCCGTGGCGCTGGGCCTGCCGCTCCCTGACGCCATGCGATACTTGGCGATGGCACGGCAAAAGGCGCCGGACGCCAAGCCCCTCAACGATCTTTGGGAACGCCTCTCGGCAGAGGCGAAGGCGCAAGCGAAATCGCAGCAGCAAGGACCGCCGGGCGAGTCGAACGACATTGGCGATGCGGAGCCCAGCCCGGCCGGTCCCCCGTAGCCGTTGGGCTGAGCGCTTCGGTGAACGCAAGAACACGACGAATCTGTGCGTACTTCTGCGCGCCGGTGTTGGTGTCTATCGGAATCGCGGTGTTTGTCGGATCAAGCCCGCGGGTCGCGAAGCCGCCGGGCAAGGTGCAGCTCGATTGGGGATTGTATCAGATCCTCTGGTCCCACACCTACTGCGACCAGCTCAACACGACGCTCGAGAAGTTTGCGACAACGCCTCACTATGTGATGTTCTACCGCGATTTGGAACGGCCCTTTCCCCTTCATGCGATCACGTGCATACACGATCACGGTGCGATCCCGATCGTGTCACTCGAGCTATGGCACTGGCACGATCAGCGGCCGCAGCTAGAGCAGATTCGTGCCGGTAACTATGACGACGCCTTTCGCGTGTGGGCGACCGACGCCAGAAAGTACGGCCATCCGGTGTTTCTTCGGTTCGGATTCGAGTTCAACGGCGACTGGTTCAGTTGGTCGGGCGACCCGGAGGCGTATCGAGCGGCCTGGCGGCACGTCCACGACCTGTTTACACAAGTCGGCGCGGACAACGTGACCTGGGTCTGGGCTCCGAACGTCCAGAGCTGTCCGGATGAGCCCACCAACGCCGCGGAGCGCTACTATCCCGGTGACGACTACGTCGACTGGATCGGCGTCGACGGCTACAACTTCGGCGACGATCACGACAAGTGGCACCATTGGTCTTCGTTCGAGTCCATCTTCGCCAAAACGCTCACCGCGCTGCACACGCAACATCCAGACAAGCCGATCATGATATCCGAATTCGCCTGTGCCGATGGCGAGCCGGCGCGCCGCGCGGGTTGGATCCGCGAAGCCTATGCGTTTCTCCGGCAACGCCACGAGGTCCGCGCGGCCGTCTGGTTCAACTACGACAAGCGCCGCGAAGGTGAGCCGAACTGGCGGATTGACACGTCCGCAGAGTCCCTGGCGGCGTTCAACGCGACTTTCGCCGCCAAGGCGAAGTCGGCCGCGCCCTGATCGTCCGCGCCCGAGTGTTCGGACGCTTTCGCACGATCGCGACTGTGCGCCTCGGCCCAGTTGCGTCGATGTACAAAGGTGCCTAGGCTCTTGGTATCGGGCCGGGTCGCACCGCCAAGCCGTGCGATCGCGCGCGGCCGCTCTAACTGCCAGTGGAGGAACGCGAACATTGACGAATGCCGTGGTTCACGAGGTGTTGCCGTGCGGTGTCGAGGCCGGTGTCATGCACCTGCCCACGCGATCGGTGGTGGCGTTTCAGATTCGCTTGCTCGCCGGCTGTTGCGTCGATCCGAGTGACCGACTCGGGCTGGCCCGATTGGTCGAGGAGACGCTAGACAAGGGCACGGAGCATTTCAGCGGGCAGACACTGAGTGATGCGTTCGACGCGATCGGTGCCGGTCGCAGCAGCGGCACCGGACGCGAGACGACCACGTTCACTTGTACCGTCCTGCCTGAACACTTCGAGCGGGCGCTCGAGCTTCACGGCGAGATGCTTCGCCGGCCGACGTTTCCGGAGGCATCGGTCACGGCCGCCGTCGAGTTGGCCCGGCAGGAACTTCAGGCGCTGGAGGACGACGCCCAGAGCCTGACCGACAAGATCATCAGCGACCAAACCTACGGTCCGGTTCTCGGCCGGCACCCGCTCGGCTCGGTCGAGTCGCTCGGTCGCATCGCCCAGGCGGATCTGGTCACTCACTGGAAGGAGTTTTACGCCTCGGGGCGAATCGTCGCCACGGTGGCGGGCCCCATCGAGCCGAAGCGCGTGCTGGATGCGCTCGAGGCGACGTTTGCCGGTTTCGGTGATGCCGCGCCGGCCGGTCGTGATCCGGTGCTACCCACGTTTCACGCGACCGAGACGCATCACCCCAAGGAGCTGGAACAGCAGCAGATTTCGCTTTGCTTTCCCGGCGTCGATGCGATTCACGACGAGTTTCCAACCCAGCAGGTGATGCTCGGCGTACTTTCGGGCGGGATGAGCGGCCGGCTCTTTACCGAAGTGCGGGAGAAGCGCGGACTGGTTTATTGGGTCGGCGCGTGGCAGGACACGCCGCGCGGCATCGGCACGATCTTTCTGGGCGCCTCGACGACGCCGGATCGCTGTGATCAAACCTACGAAACGCTCCTTCGCGAAGTCGACCGGGTCGGCGAGGATCTCGAACAGGCCGAACTCGATCGCGCAATTACCGGCATTCTCGCGAGTCAGGAAACGCGCGGCGACGCCACGCGGGCACGCTGTTCCGAACTGGCGAACGATCTGTTTTTCTTCGGCCGGTGGATGCCGCTGGAGGAGAAGATCGCGCGGGTTCGGGCGGTCACGATCGAGCGAATTCACCGTTATTTGCAGGATCATCCGCGGAATCGGCTGTCCGTCGTGACGCTTGGCCCGAGACCGCTTTCGCACGCCGCAAGCGATGCAACCGCAGCGGGCGTGTCTCGGTAGAAACTGAACGAAGTCTCCGAACGGACAGGACCACGATACAAGCATGGCAGCCAACCCCTATACCGTCGAAACCCTGGATAATGGCCTCCAAATCGTCGTGGAACAGATGCCCGGCGTGCGTAGCGCGGCCGCGGGCTTTATGGTCCGCACCGGGGCGCGCGACGAAACACCGGCACTCGCGGGGATTTCGCACTTTCTCGAACACATGATGTTCAAGGGAACGCCGAAGCGCACCTGGCGCGAGATCACCATCGACTTCGACAACATGGGCAGCAGCTACAACGCGTTCACCAGCGAGGACCGCACCGTCTATTATGGCTGGGTGCGAAGCGCCGACCTGGACACGCAGCTCGAGCTACTGGCCGACATGCTTCGCTCGACACTTCCGCCGGACGAGTTCGACATGGAGAAGAACGTGATCCTCGAGGAAATCGCGATGTCGAAAGACAGCCTCGAGCACCTCGCGTTTGATTACCTGCAGGAGAAGGTCTTCGCCGGGCACCCGCTGGCCTGGCCGGTCCTCGGCTACGACGAAACGGTCGGCGCGATGACGCGCGAGCAGATGCACGCGTATTTTCAGCGACGGTATGCCCCCGACCACATGATCTGCGTGATCTCGGGAAACGTGGATGCGAAGGCCGCGATCGCCACGGTCGAGAAGCTGTGCGGCTCGTGGCCGCGGTCCGGCGACGGCGACCACCGCGAACCGCCGACGCTTCACTCGGGCACGGACGTCCTGACGACGGATCGCTTCAAACAGCAGCTCGTGGCGCTCACGTTTCCTTCGGTCAGTGGTCGCGACAAACGGGCGGAGACGGCGTCGGCCGTCGCCACGATACTCGGCGACGACAACTCACGTTTCTATTGGAACATCGTCCAGGCAGGGCTTGCACCGCGCGCCGGCGTCTATCACCTGGAGTACACCGATTGCGGCGCTTTGATGCTGTACGGCTCGTGCCAGCCAGATCGCGTGGAGCGGCTGGTCGACGCGATGCGGCATGAGGCGGAGGCGATCTGCCGTGACGGCGTGCGGGAACACGAACTCCAGCGCGTCAAGAACAAACGGCGTACCCGGCTGGCGGTCGAAAGCGAGGTGCCGTACCATCGCCTGACGCAGTTGATGGATGACATGGAGTACTTCGACAGTCCGCGGACCGTCGAACAGATGCTCGCGGAGGTTGACGCGGTGTCGGTCGAATCGGCCGCCGCGTATCTGCAGGACTATCCGCTGACCGAAAGTGGGCATCTGACGAGCGTCGGGCCGCGACGCTGGCCGGAGATTGCAGCGTAGTACCGCAAGGGGGAAAGCAGGAGATGTCGGATACAACGCTCGAAGTCAAGGTCATCTACGACTCATCGTCGTCCGGGCGCAAGCCCGGCGCCACGGTCGTGCGCACCGGGGTCAGTACGAAGCGTTGGTTGATCGTGGGGCTGATCAACGTGCTGGTGGCCGGCGTGTTGTACTACGGGGTCTGGTGGCGCGTCGATCGGGACATCGTCTACCCGGCTCTAATCCTACACTCGACGATCCCGCTCGGATCCTTCGGCGTGCAGTACAGTGCCGACGGCTCCGAGCTCGTAGCCACCAAGCCGACGCCGCCCAAGATCGACGCGCACACGATCAAGCTGTGGAGCGCGGCCTACGGCTGGCGCACGCTGATGCCCATCGCATTTTGCATGTTGGCGCTTTCGGCCGGTGCGCTCTTCGGGCGGTTCTTCGGTCCGAGAGGGCGACGCATCGGCTTCATACTCTTCGCCGCGGCGCTGCTTGGCCTTGCCATCGCCGTATACATCACCCTGAACAGAGATGGGATGCAATACAAGGTCAGCACCTTCAGGTGGTTTTTGGGCTGCGTGGCCGGGACCTTGCTCCTACTGGGTGTCAGCATCGGTCGCGGTGTGCGCGGTCTGGCCAAAGCGGCTGCGTTTTTCCTGCTGCTCGCCGCGGCGGGCTGTGCCGTCGGCCTGTACATGTTTCGTGACCTCGGCGTCCTCGAGCCCGAGCAAGCGACAACAACGATCATCGCGCTGGTCTTTATCGGCGTTTCGCTGTGGGGTTGGATTCTCTGGCCGGTGGCGTCGCGACTGCCTCGTTAGATTGGATCACGGTCAAGTGCAGGCGGGTGCCCCGTCCTTGGCTGGGTCATCGAGCGCGCAAATGCCACTGACTGCTGTTCCAGCCAAGGGTGGGGGACAAGTCCGTCAGGAACGCCCTGTCCGTCCCCCAACCATGGTCGAGATCATCACAAATTTCACACAAAGCCAACAACTCGACCATGGATGGGGCACCCATGCATCGCGATTGCCTCGTTGAGTCGCCCCTCCGTTACAGCGTGATCACCTTGTCCGCGCGGCGGAGCGTCGCGAGGATTTCGTCCATGTTGCTCGCGTGGTCGACGATGAGGTCGTCACCCAAGCCGAAATGCTCGACGCAGGTCCCGCACGCCAGCAGCTCCACGCCGTGTTCGTGCAGAACGTTCAACTCGATGGCAACCGGGGACTGCTTCGTCGCCAGACGGACGCCGCCGTTGTACATCACCACGGCCTCCAGACCGGTAAAGGCCGCCAGTTTCCGCAAGCAGGTTCCGAGAATCTTCCTGCCCAGCGCGCTGTCACCGCTGCCCATTTCGTCACGGTTGAGCACCAATACTGTCTTCATGGTCGATGGACCTCCCTGTTTCAATGAGTCGTAAGTCCGCGAACCTTGTCTCAGTGCGATAATCCCGCCGCCAGTTCCCCGATGCCGGCGAAGCCTCTCGCTACCGCATCGAGGCAAAGGCCCGATGGCTCGTGGCCGATCTTTCCATCATATTCGACGCTTGTAGCAGCGAAAGTGCGGTTGGCGCGCGGAAGCCGCTGAATACGGGACGGAATTTCGATGCACGCGAACGGAACGCGATGGAGGTCTGCGGCCTCTCGAGCCGGAGACCTGATCGTTCTTGGCTGCGCGGCGGGGGCGGCCGAGGTCACCATCCGGTTTTTCCTCGCCCGCGAAACCGTCCCCACGAACCAGCTCGCACTCGCCATGCTTGTGAACGCAGCCCTTTTGGGATCATTGAGCCTCGGCGTCGGAGCGTTGGTATTCGGCCTTTTGGCGGCAGCGCGGCGCGTCGTGCCCGCAAAGCGATCGCTGCAAGCCGCACACGCTCCGGGTGTGACGACGGCCGCGGCGGTCGCTGTGATGCTCTGGGTGACGGATGCGTTTGGAATTGCCGGTGGAGCGGTCGCGGCATCGTCGGCCGTGGCCACTGCAACCCTGCTGTTCGCCGGAAACCTCTCCCGACGAACCCCATCGCCGCACAGGCCGATCTGCTCGCCGCGCGCGAAGCTCCTGTTTGCCGTCGCCTGGGCATTCTGCGCGTTGAGCACCCTGGGCATTGCCCGGGCCACCTATGACGAGATGACGTCGTGGGCGCTTCATCAAAACGAACGGGCGGCCCGCTCCGGCTCGCCCAACGTCGTGCTCGTCGTCCTCGACACGCTCCGTGCGGATCGGGTGGGTGCGTACGGCGGCGGCAAGCTCACGCCCAATCTCGATCGCCTGGCCGAGTCGTCCCTGACCTACACGCAGGCGATCAGCACCGCCCCGTGGACGCTCCCGACGCACGCGAGCCTCTTTACCGGCCTCTACCCCGACGAGCATGGCGTCAACTGGGGCCACTACGCACTGAGCGACAGGCCGACCACACTGGCCGAGCTCTTCGACGAGCAGGGATACGACACGTTCGCGCTGTCCAACAACTTCCTGCTCGATTCGGACAACGGCTTCGATCGCGGCTTCGGCTCGTTCCTCGAGTTGCACAAAGACTCGAAGACCAGCGTCTGGCGTTTCGCGCTGACGTGCGGCGCCCTTCACTGGATCGGTCGACAGCTCGGCCTGGGGCCATTCGCCGGCGTGGACGCGGGTTCCGCGAGGACCAACTTTCTGCTCGACATGCAGTTCAAGCAAAGCGCCGCGGACCACCGTCCGTTTTTCACGTTCGTGAACTACTTCGAGGTTCACGACCCGTACCTGCCGCCGATGCCGTACCTGAAGCGCCGGCTTACGCCCGAGCAGCAAGAGCGCGCCGCCCACCTCCATCAGAAGCAGAGCAACCTGTGCAAGGAGGCGTGCGGCTTGAGCGACACCCTGTCCGACGACGACGTCGAGCTGCTCTCCGCGCTGTACGACGCAGAGGTCGCCTATCAGGACGCCATGGTCGGCGATCTCATGGACAAGATGCGGGCACGGGGGCTGCTCGACAACACGTGGTTGATCGTCACCAGCGACCATGGCGAGCTCTTCGGCGAAGGGGGCCAGGTATTCCACACGGCCGGGGCGAACTGGAACCTCTTGCACGTGCCCTTGTTTGTCCGGCCGCCGGGCGGCGTACCGCCTCAACGAATCGATGAGTTGGTTCAGCCAGTGGATATCTTCGCCCGGCTGGTGGACGTAGCCGGCGCGCAGATGCCGACTGCAGCTGCCGATCGCGCGATCGCGCTGCCATTGTCCGAAAACACAGAGCCCGCTCGCGAGGCGTGTATCGCCGAGACGCACGGCGCGTCCATTCCGGCGTTATACGTGTCGCAAGCGGCCGATCTTCAGCACGATTTATCGAAGTGGCTGACTTGGATTACGTCCGTATATGCCGGTGGGTACCTGCTTGAATTGCATAATGAGGTACCGGCCGCGCTATACGACGTACACGCCGATCCGCGGGCGGAGAAAAACGTACTC
>Ga0055449_10000221_pt1 | contig 16172 bp, 12 predicted proteins | sample China_Galinas_PW_2_FD_57739 | JGI IMG/M metagenome (GOLD analysis project Ga0055449, IMG submission 57739) | Wetland microbial communities from San Francisco Bay, California, USA, that impact long-term carbon sequestration - China_Galinas_PWB_D1 | ecosystem: Environmental > Aquatic > Marine >... | reverse complement strand
ATGATCATGGGCGGCGGAACCGCGACCGGCGCGATCGCCGGTCAGTGTCGGTCCGCGGCCAAACAGTTTTGTGGGGGTTAACTACCATCGCTAAAGCACTTCGTCTCAATGAGCGCATTCGAATCTCGCCGGTCCGAGTGATCGATCAGCATCAAAACCAACTCGGCATCATTCCGGTGGATGAGGCGCTCTCGCTCGCTCGGGAAGCCGGGCTCGATCTCGTCGAGGTCTCCCCGAACGAGTCGCCGCCCGTGTGCCGGATCATGGACTACGGCAAGCACCTCTATGAACGCAAAAAGCGTACCAAGCAGGCGGCTCATGCGCACCACATCAGCCTCAAGGAAATCCGGCTCCGCCCGAAGACGGACGAGCACGATCGAATGATCAAGCTCAAAAAGGCCACCCGATTCCTGGGCGAGGGGCACAAGGTTCAGTTCACCATGCTCTTTCGCGGACGGGAGCGCTTCCACAAGGAAGTGGCGGACGGCATCTTCAACAGCATCCTCGACGAGCTGGGGGAGGCGGTGAAGCTCGAGCAGGTGCCGTCGATGCATGGCCGGCGGATGACGATGGTCGTGGCGCCGGTCAAGAAGAAGCCGGCGAGCGGCGGGGGCGAGGAGAAATCGCCCGCACCACCCGCACCACCTGCACCGTCTGCCCCGGCCGCACCGCCGCGCCGGGCGGTCGAAGTCGACAGTCGTCCCGCGGGATAGGATCGTCGGTCGGTCGATTCCGGTGGTTTTGTCGGGTCGCCGAGTGAGAATCCTCGCCTAGCGCGACGATTCCTGCATGCGCGTGCCCTCAGGGGTTGAAGTTCTCCCAGCGAGCACCTACCCTCTGGGGCTTGGCTTATCCAGCGGGTTGAACGGAAGATATCACAGAACGGAAGGTGAGGTTGTCGGAATGTCCAAAAGACCGTTGATACCGCCGCACGGCGGCACGCTCGTGGATCGTACCGGGGCTTCGGCGGCTTCGTCGGCGCCGGCCGTGTCGATCAAACTCTCCGCCTGGGAGCAATGTGACCTCGAGATGATCGCCATCGGGGCCATGAGCCCGCTGACGGGCTTCATGGGCGAGGCCGACTACCACGCCGTGTGCGACAACATGGCCCTGGCGGACGGGACTGTCTGGCCGATTCCGATCACCTGTACCGTGGACTCCGCCACGGCCGATCGCGTCAACGCCGGCGACAAGGTGGCCCTCACCGACGACGCGGACCGGCTGCTCGGCTACCTCAACGTCACCGAGAAGTTCACGCCGGACAAGAAAAAGCAGGCGGTGAAGGCGTTCGGTACGGAAGACCTGGAGCACCCGGGCGTCAAGATTGTGATGAACTCCGGCGATGTGTGCCTGGTCGGTCCGATTGACGTCGTGACGCCGCGTCATGAGCCGATGTTCACGGCCCACCGCCTCACCCCCGCGCAAACCCGCGCGGAGTTTCAGAAGCGCGGCTGGTCGACGGTGTCGGCGTTTCAGACGCGTAACCCGATTCACCGCGCCCATGAGTACCTGACGAAGTGCGCCCAGGAGATCACCGACGGACTGCTCATCCACCCGCTGATGGGGGCGACCAAGGACGGCGATATTCCGGGCGAAGTGCGTATGAAGTGCTACGAGGTGATCATCGAAAAGTATTACCACCCGGACCACACGCTGCTCTCGGTGATGCCGGCCGCCATGCGCTACGCCGGTCCGCGCGAGGCGATCCTGCACTCGATCCTCCGCCAGAACTACGGTTGCAGCCACATCATCATCGGGCGCGACCACGCCGGCGTCGGAAAGTACTACGGCACCTACGACGCGCAGGAGATTTTTGACACGCTGCCGGACGGCGGGCTGAAGATCGTACCGTTGAAGTTCGAGCACGCGGCCTGGTCGAAGACCGCCGGCGGCATGGTCAGCGGCAAGACCTTCCCCAAAATCGAGGGCGATCAGATTTTCCTCTCGGGCACGAAGGTGCGCGAGATGCTTCAGCGCGGCGAGCGTCCGCCGGCCGAGTTCACCCGCCCGGAGATCGCGGACATCCTGATCGAGTCGATGAAGGCCCAGTAGAAGGCACCGTAGTCGGGAGGCAATCATGCCGAGTGCATCCGTGGAGGGCGCGCGAACCATCGCGACGCCGGAGGTTCCTGCCGCGGTGATTGACGCGCTTCGCGCGATGAAGTCGCCGATCATGATCGCCCACGTCGTGCCGGACGCCGACGCCCTGGGCTCGATGGTCGGCATGGCGTTGGCGTGGACGTCGGATTCGTGTACCCCGACGATCGCCCTGCCGGACGGCTCGCTCTCGCAGCGGCTGGAGTTTCTCGTTCATGACGGCGTGTCGCCCGAGGTGGCCGGCGACGAGGCGTTCGCGTCGGCCGACGGATTCGTCGTGCTCGACACCGCGAAGCAGCCACGGTGCAACATCGGCAAGGCACGCAAGGAGACCGACTGGGTGGCCGGGCGCCCGATCATCAACATTGATCACCATGGCACGAACACTGAGTTCGGCACGGTCAACTGGATCGTGCCGGATTCGTGCAGCACGTGCGAGCTGGTCTACTACCTGCTGGTGGCGGCCGGCTGTCCGATCGATGCCCGCATTGCCTCGCTGCTGTATGCCGGTATCCAGACGGACACGATCGGCTTTTCCCTTCCGACGACGTCGGCCTCCGCGTTTCAAGCGGCGGCCGGGCTCGCCAGCTGCGGCGCCGACATCGCCACCCTCGGCGAGAAGCTCTGCTTCAGCCGGTCGCGGGCCGAGTTCGATCTGCTCCGGGCGATCTACGCGAACACACGAACGCTCGCGGACGGCGGTATCGCGTACAGCTCGGCGTCGTATGACGAGATTCACGGTGCGGGCTGTACTGCGGCCGACATCGATGACCAGATCAACGTGCCGCGATCGCTTGACGGCGTGCGCCTCGCGATTCTGTTCTCCGAGGGCAACAAGGGAAAGACGCGGATGAACTTCCGCAGTTCGGGTGACGTGACCGTCGTGGAGCTTGCCGGTGAGTTCGGCGGCGGGGGACACAGCCAGGCGGCCGGCGCGATTCTCGATTGCGGCATCGAGGAAGCGATGCGGCAGGTGCTTCCGGCGGCCGAGGCGCACCTGAAGCGTTTCGGTCCGGCGTCGTAGTCGTCCCGAAGTACTGTTGCGAAGGTACCGCCGCATGACGAGCCGAACGAATGGTGGCGTGATGGTTCGCGTGATGGTTCTGGCCGTGGTCCTGGCAGAGAGCGCGAGCATCGCGCTCGGCGGCGAACCTGGGTCAAGCGTGACCATCGACGTCGGCAAGTTTGCGCCCGGCTCGGGCATGACGGCCGAAACGCTGGGCAGCCTGGTCGGCGATGCCCGAATCGTTCATCTCGCCGGGATCGACAACGACGCGACGAAGTTTCCCGCGGTCCTGAACGCGGTTGAGTTGCTTCACGGCAAGCTCGGTTTCGAGGCGTTGATCCTCCCGGTTGGCATCTTCGAGGCCGATCGCGTCGAGCGAAAGCTACACGAGGATATCCCACTGGCCAACGGCGCGATTACGCTTCCGCGGACGTGGCGCGAGAGCGAGGCGTTCAAGAGGATTCTCACGTATGCGAAGTCGACACACGGAAGCGGGCGGGAGCTTGCGATCGCGGGCGACCGGTGCCAGTTCGACCCCGCGGCCATGGACCTGTATCCCAACCTGCTTTTCCGCTACATCGACCGGGTCAATGCGGCGCTGCTGCCGCCGGGGCTTCGGGCGGATATCTCACGAGTGTTCGCGAGTCGCCAGTTGCTGAGTCAGGCGTCGCCGGCTCGCCGCGCGGAGGCTCACCGAATCGCGGGCGAGCTCATCGAGGCGCTCGACGCCCGCGCCGAATTGCTTCAAGCCCGGCATCCCCAGCGGCGTGTGGCCATGGAGCGGCGGATCGCGGGCAATCTTCTGCAATTCGTCGAGCAGGAGGACTTGCGGGCGGCCGGCAAGGTGCCCGCTGCGTTCATCGCCCGGGTCGCGGCCGAGAACCTCGCGTGGTTTACGAACGACTACTTCAAGGGTAAGAAACTGATTGTGTGGGACGGCACCGGCGAGTGAGGCCGGGGCGATCGAGAACATGCGCCGTCAGCGGTTCCAGGAAGGTCGCGGCACCTCGTTGCCCCCTTTGTTAAGGGGGGATCGAGGGGGGTTGTGCTCCAAAGAAGAACCTCCCCCAGCCCCTCCTTAACAAAGGAGGGGAGAAAGAGGTCGCACGACGTTTTCGGTACGAGCGTCAACACCAGGCAGAAAGTGAGCGGTCCATCGTGAGCAGCATCGAGAAAGTAGCGGTCATCGGGTTGGATTGTTGCGAGCCGTCGCTCGCCTTCGAGCAGTGGGTGGACGACCTTCCGAACATCAAGGCCCTGATGGCCCGAGGCACCTACGGCCACCTGACGAGTTCCATGCCGCCGATCACCGTCCCGGCGTGGAGCTGCATGACCTCGAGCAAGGACCCCGGCACGCTGGGCATCTACGGCTTCCGCAACCGCGGCGATCACTCCTACGACAAGCTGATGATCGCGACGTCGCTGGCGGTCAAGGAGCCGCGACTGTGGGACATTCTCGGGGCGCACGGCAAGGACTCGATCGTCGTCGGCGTGCCGGGTACCTACCCGATCACCAAAGCGGTCAAGGGCTGCATGATCACGAGTTTTCTCACGCCCAACACGACGGATCCGAAGATCACCTGGACGTCGCCGCCGGGGCTGCACGTCGAGGTCAACAAGCTCGTCGGCGAGTACATGGTCGACACGCCCGGATTCCGTACCGACAAAAAGGCCGAGCTGCTGAAGCAGATTTACACGATGACCGAGCGGCGGTTCAAGACCGTTCGCTATCTCCTGCAGAACAAGCCGTGGGACATGTTCTTCATGGTCGAAATGGGCACCGATCGGATTCACCACGGCTTCTGGAGCTGCATGGACGAGTCGCACCACGCCCACGTGCCGGGCAACGAGTTCAAGGAGTCGATCTACGAGTACTACAAGTACGTCGACGGCGAGATCGGCAAGACGCTGGAGTGCATCGACCAAGACACCACGGCCGTGTGGATCGTGTCGGATCATGGGGCCAAAAGCATGGTCGGCGGGTTCATGTTCAACCAGTGGCTGATGAACGAGGGCTTCCTGCACTTCAACGAGCCGCCGGCGCCGAAGTCGAAGTTCCAGGTGAAGGACGTCGACTGGTCGAAGACGACGGCCTGGGGCGAGGGCGGGTATTACGGCCGGTTGTTCATCAACGTCGAGGGCCGGGAGCCGAACGGGCAGGTGAAGCAGGCGGACTACGAGTCGTTTCGCGATGCCCTGGCCGCGAAGATTGAGGCCGTCGTCGACCACAACGGCGAGTTGATGGGCAACAAGTGCTACAAGCCGGAAGAGATTTACAAATCGGTCAACCGCGTCGCGCCGGATCTGGTGGTGATCTTCGGCGACTTGCGGTGGCGCTCGGTCGGGCAGGTCGGCTCGGACACGGTGTATACCTTCGAGAACGACACCGGCCCAGATGACGCGAACCATGCGCAGGAGGGGATGTACCTCTACGCGCATCCTTCGTTGGAAGCCCGCGGCCGGGTCGATTCGCCCGAGATTTACGACGTCGCCCCGACGATCCTCACGCAACTTGGCCTGCCCGTGCCGGGAGATATGCGTGGGAAGGCGTTGCATTAGGGGAACCGCTAACGCCGAAGGTAATTGGTTGACACCCCCGTCATGGACGTCATAATGCCGTGTGTGTAGGGCTGGAATGTCCGGCCCTGTGATTTCCTTGTGTGAGTTCACCTCCCCAATCCGGTGGATTGCGGGCTTGATCGGTGGCTCATAGGAAAAGGAGAAGAAAATGAAAACCACGTCTGGTAGTGCGCCCATTAAGTTTGAGTATCACTCTTTGCGTCAGGTTTCGGCGCCAGAGGACCAAAGAATCGCGCGCAAGCGTTATTGTGGAGTTGCACCCGCGCCCTCTTTCTTGAAGCTGGATACGGATGAGAACGTGCGGGCTTACCTAGGTCGCGAGGAAGATGGCAAGCGGCGTAAGTCGACGCTGGTAAACCAAGCGATCCGCAGCACTATCGAGAACAATCGCGACCATTTTCAAATGCTCAACTCCGGGATGGTCATCGTTGCACGTCAAGCCAAAGTCGACGATCCGAATCGTCTGTTGACACTGAAGCGTGCTAGCATAATCAACGGGGCGCAGACTCGGGGCGTGCTCGAGGATTGGTTCAACGAGCATCCTGAGGACGAGGATTATCCCTCTGTCAACTTTGAGCTCATTGTAACCGACGACGAGGACCTGATTGCGAGTATTTCTATCGCTCGGAACTTTCAAAACAAGGTCGCCGATCTATCCATTTATGGGCGAGAAGGGCGCTTTGATGAACTTGAAAGGGCCATGCAGAGAGTAGATGGAAGCATCAGGTTGCGAAAGCGCGAGACAGATTTTGACACAAGCTACCTTGACACCGAGAAGCTAATCCAAGTGCTTACCGCGCTAACGCCCAAGAGTATTCTGCTCCCGTCCGCGGATAAGCGGCGGGAGAAGTCCCCAGAAACTACATATCGTGTGTACGCCTACAGGCACAGAGCACGTTGTCTAAAGGACTTCGCACAGGTAATGGATAGGCCTGACGTTTGGGTCGACGCGCACAAATTCTTTCTAGACGTTGCGTGCGAGGGTTGGAAGCTCTATTGGCGACTCAAGGGCGAGCAAACGTTCAGTTCGCTGCACTGCGTCAAGAAGGCGCAGAAGCCGGAGAATGGAAAAAGGACTGTGCTACCCGACGGCGTGCCAGATGGAATTGTGTTCCCGATCTTGAGCGCGCTATCGCGTTTTGCAAGAATACAGCGGAGTGGGTGGAGGCTCGCCATACCTAAGGGCTTCCCATGGGAGACGCTCTTTAATCAAGCAGCCATCCAGGAGAAGACGACGGCAAACCACAATCCTCAGACGATGGGGAAGGACGCAGATTGCTATGTCGCTCTTCACGGGGCGATTGAGATGTACTTCGCGGTTACCGAAGGAAAGCTACTGTCCTGAGGGCCAAGCAGCACGCCGAGAGTGCAGGCCGAAGGCCTGGCATAGAGTAGCCGGTGGCAAGGAGGCCGAAGGTCTCCGCCGCCACCGGTAGCGGCCCCCAAAGAATCGTGCACCCCGCCGGGGTGCGAGAGATATTGGGTGCAGCCAGCCGGGGGCGTTCGAGCCGCTTCGCGGCTCTCGCCCCCGGCTACTGTCGTTTAGCCCTCCGGGCTGCAAGGTAACCCGCGTCTGCGGAGAAGTCCTAACCACTCCGGCTACTGCACCGTTGTCTCGACCGACCCGATCTGCACCGGCGTCTTGTCGGCCTCGTCGAACATCGTGTTGAACTGGTCGATGAACGTGCCGGTTTGCTCCGCCAGGTCGTGAGCGAAGGGGTACGACACGCTCTGGTAGACGAGCTCGACGGAGATGGTGAACGGGCCGTTGGCGCCGCCCAGGTCAATCTCGTAGGTCACCGTATCCGAGCCGCCGACGAAATCGTCGTCGGTTGCCGCGGCGCCGTTGACGGCCGTGTCTTCCGTCGCTGAAGCCTTGTCGAAGCCGACCGGCAGAATCCGGTTGTCTTTCAGGTAGACGTGGCCGCGCAGCAGGGTGTGGGTCACGTTGCCGTCCGTGTTGCCCATGACGCTCTGATAGACCTGCACCTGATCCTCGGACGTGATCTCGTCGTGGTGCACCTCAAAAGTAGAAATGTCCACGTCCTCGTCGTCACCGGTGATCTTGCCGTCCGCGTCCCACGCGCCGGACTCGAACACCGTGGCGCCGCCGCTATTGGTTACGGTCACGTGCAACCAGGCACGCCGTGACGGAAAGCTGGCCGGGAATTTATGCCCGCAGAGGTTCGTGATCGTGACGTCGAAGTCCAGCGTACTTCCCTCCACATGGGCGTCCGAAACCGCAACCTCGGCGGTGTTGTTCTGCAGGAAGTCTGCGGTGATCGCGATGGCGTCGTCGAAGTTCTCCGTTGAGGCCGACAGGCCGAGCGCCTCGATGTTGTTTCGCAGCATTTTCAACATGAAGCGATTCCCGCCGCGGAAGACGTGTTGATAGAACATCTCGCGCGGCGTGAGGTTGTTCGGAAGCTTGGAAATGGCCACGGCCCCGTCCGCGAGCGGCATGTGGCACGACTGGCAGGTCCGGTCGTCGTTGCCGACGCCGTCGCCGAAGTTGCTCTGTTGCCACTCGAGGAAGGGGGTCTGCTCCGGGAACTGACCGACGACGTTGCCGCCGGCGTCCACCGTCGGCGTGTACAATGTGTGGCACGTGGCGCACAGTCCTGCGTCGCTGATGTGCGTTCCGTACGTCGGCGTGTACCCGACGGCTCCACGCATCAGTTCCGGCTGCACCGGGTCAGGGAACGGGCCGTAGATGATCCGGTCCGGCGCTGTCGTGCTCGTGTCAATCACGTAGCCGCCGCTGAAGCTCGACTCCGGGTCGTCCTGAAAGGCGGACGTGATCTGATGACAAACGGTGCAGGTCACGCCGTCCATCGCGACGGTGTGAAGGTCGTTGGCCTCGTTGTAGAAGCCGTCGCCGAGGTACGCGGCCGTCATGCCGTCGGCGACCGCCTGCGTGTGGGCTGCGGGGCTGTGACATTTGGAGCAGGTGTCCTCGATGACGGCCGCCAGCGCCGGCTCGGCCGCCACCTCGGCTTCGACTGCGGCCTGGAAGTAGGGGTCTTTCGCAGCGTTGGCCATAGGCGTCGCCCGCCAGGCCTTGTCGATGGAGACGTCGTGGCCGCCCTCGTCGGTCAGGTCCGAGTGGCAGGCAGCGCAGGCGGACGGGCCCACGAAGTGATCCGTCTGGTAGCTCGCCAGCGGGGCGCCGGCCACAGGCTGGTTGTCCGGGGGCTGGCCGTCGCCGTTGTCCGGCGGCGGCATCACGCACGACGCGACGATGAGTAGCAGCGCGGCGATCAGGGACCACAGAATCCCACTCTTGAGCATGGATGCGTACGAGGTTGGGGCATTGGTGATCATGGGTAGCTTCCTATGGTGCGAGGGGCTGGGTACACGGTATCCACCGACTGGGTAACAACCAAGCAATTCGCTTGCCAGTTGGATTGTGGCCGATGCCCGTGTGCGCGGCAAGGGGCGCCGCAATTTGTGCGTCGTCGCGAAGACAGTTACCGAGTGATCCGTGCCAGCGGTCGCAACCGCGATGCGACGGCGGTGTCGGAGCCAACAACTGCGGGTGGCGGCACATCATTACGCGGTTCGGCGTAGATCGTCCCGCCATGGGCGTTGTATTCGAAGTACCATTCGTCGCTCCACGCGGCCATGACGTCGGTGCCGATGACCAGATCGGGAATGCCCGGGCGGTCGAACACCGTCACCCGCGCGTGGACGGTCCCGAGTTCAGCACGCGCGATCAGGACGTCGGCGTGCGTGCCGTCGGGTGTGGATGATACGCTCACCAGTCCGCGCCGCAGCGACGTGATGTTGGAGCCGGTGTCGATCAGCGCGTTGACTGTCACGGGCGTGCCGTCGTCGCCGGTGACTTGCACCGTCATGAAGCTGGTGTCGAAATCGGGCAGCGTGGCCGGCGGATCAGCGAAGGGAATCGCAGTCCGCCTGGCGGGCGCGGCATCCAGGAAGCTGGCGTGACCGTCGAGAAAGCTGATCGCCAGCACGGCCCCGGTCTTGCGAAAAAAGAAAAAACCCAGCGCGTTGCAGTCGCAAAGACCAAGGTCCACGAACGCCTGATCAGCGACGGCGTGGAAGTCGCCGACGGAGTAGGGAAAGGGTTCGGCGATATCGGCCGTGATCACACCGTTGAAGGCGAGGATGTCCACCGAATTCACGATGTCGAGGCCCAACCCCGCGCGGTCGCCGAGCATGAGATCAAAGCCGCCGCCCGTGTCGATGATGGCCGATTCCAAGACCGTGCCATTGGCCGTAACCGGAGTGGTGAACAGATTCTCCGGCGCGGCCGCGAAGAAGGTGGCATTGTCACAGCCCGGGAGGGCGGTGATGAGCACGCCGACAACGGCCGTGTGTAGTTTCGACATGGCTGCTTCCGCGTGTTCCGACATACGCCGGTCGCCTGCCGGCGTGTGCGTTGATCCCCGTCAACTCATGATACGCGGTCGGCAAATGTCCGGTACACGCCCCCGGCCGGCATTGTGATTTTTCTCGATTCTGGGCAGGGCTCGCAGTGGGGACGATCGAGGATGTGGGCCGGTTCCGCACGGCTCGCAGAGCAGTGGCACAAGGGGCGACCGACGTCTACGGCAGGGCGACGTTGTTCCAGGCGCGAAAATCCCCGGCACCGTTGAGCAAGTCGATGACCGCCAGGATGTCCGTCGGATTCGTCTGACCCGAGCGATCGATGTCGGTGGACCAGATGGGCCGATCGGGGCCGACGTGGTTGAGTGCGTCAATGAGGTTGAGGATGTCCGTGGCGGTGGCGATGCCGTCGCCGTTCACATCAGCGGGGAGGTAGCCGAGTCGCGTCGTCGCCCCGCTGTCGATGTGGGTCACATCGGTCCAGGCACCCGGCTCGATCCGACCGGTCAACGTCAGCTTGAAGGTGCTCGGATCGAGTTGCTGGATGGCATAGACCTGCGGGGGCGGCGTCGTAGCACCAACCGACGTGACGTCAAAATCAAAGACGCTCGGTGGGCAGATTTCGCCGTTCAACGAAATCGTCACCGCGGTCCATCCGTCAGGGTGGGTTCCATCCTGGGCGCTGGGCTGACGTGCGTCGATGGCCCCAGTGGGGGGATCGGCCGCCAGCACCGTCAGCGGGTTGTCGGTGTCGTACAAGGTGAATGAAGTCTGCGCGGACTTCTCGATTCCCTGGCTCGAATACGTAGCGTGAACGGTGACGCACTCCGTGGCGCCGATATTGGCCGGGACAAAGACGCCTGAAGCGTTGACCGTGCCGGCATCCGGCGGATCGACGGTCCAAACCGCATCGGACGTGACGATTTGGTTGGGGCCGACGAGAAAATCGGCCTCTGCGGTGAGCTGGAGCGTGCCCTGCTCATCGAGGGACGAAGCGCTGGAGCCGATGATGAGCCGAACGAGTTCATCGCCAGGGTCCAGGCAGTCTTGCGCGTCGCGGAATGCGATGATCTCAGGGATGGTGTAGTCGGGATGAAACCGGTTGGCACCCTGGATGCTCGCATACATGGTCCAGCCAGCCACGGGGCAGTGGTCGGCACTCCAGCTATGGCCGAGCTCATGAGCGGACAGGTCCGTTCGGCGCGACAGCAAAGCACAACTCGAGCAATTGGTCTCGACGACGCTGTAGCCGTAATTGGCGTAGGCCTCCGTCCCGCAAATCGTCGCGGTGGAGCGTGAGCCCATCCACGCAATTCCGATCGTCGATCCCTCCATGTCCTTGCCGGTAAAGAGCTGGGCGACGTCGCGTGGGACGTCGGTGTGCACTTCGTTCCACTGGTTTCGGAACAGGTTCAACAAATCATCCGCGTTAACGGACGTCGGGCATGTGCCGCCGGCGCAGTCGTCGCTGCCGCTGCATGGAAGTCCGTCCCGTACGCCGCCGACACACTTCTTCGAGTAGACGTTTGGCTCGCTCGTTCGCACGATGATCCGCGTGATGACGTGCCGAATCTGCACGTCCCGTTCGTATTGTGTGTTGACGAGGTTGATGATGGACTCGATGTCCTCGGCGACCAGCGCGGCGTCCCCAAACTGCACGAAGTAGTCGAAGTCGGCATCGACGGCCAGCTCGGCGACCCAAAAGGGAACGTCGCCGGCGACCGACCCGGTCAATTCGGGCGCCGTCGGCGGAAGTGTTGCATTGGCCACTGTCTTCTCGATGCAGGTGTCACCTGTCGGCAGTACGTCCTGCGTGGTATAGACGATGTGGTCCGCACCGTCGGCGGCGATACCCGCGTCGATCGGCTCGACCCAGTATTCGGAGTCGTCCGCGAGAATGATGCGCGCATGCACGCCTGATGGGTCCACCGTCGCGCCGACCACGCTCCCGGGCAGGCCCGAGACCGTGCCTTGATACGTCTTGGGCGCAGCCATCGCGACGGGCCGATAACTGCCGTCGGCGACCTGTGCCTGAACCAGGAACTGACTTGCTCGAACCGATACCGGCTCAAGCTGAATCATCTCATCCCGTCCGGCGATCGGAACCTGGAAGTTGATCGTTGCACCCGCGACGCCCCCGGCACTTCCGGGCTGAAGGACGAACGTCGAGGCACGTGCCAGGCCCAGTTGCTGCGCCGCACCGGGATCAAGCTCGGCGGCCGTCGACGGGACGGTCGCGGCGAGCAGCACGACCACCGCCATCGCGCCGCCCATCCGGATCAGCATGCCTGTCCGGCAGCCTTTCGAATGTATCCCACGTCTGGAATTCACTTCGTATGGTACTCGTGGCGAGAGTGTAAGGCTGAGCCGCGCACTCGGAACACACCGCTATGGCAACTTTCGACCGGCCTTTTATGTATCCTTTCATTATGCGTCCCACGCATGGTGAATTCAAGGCCTGAAACGGAAGCGACGTGCTCGACGTATCATCCGTTCCCATCATGGACTCAAGACCAATAATATCGACTCTGGCGACGCGGCAAACCCGATTGGCGTGGAAGGGCGTGGGTGGTCGGGGTGCGGCGACACTCCGAGAAGTGGTTCAAGCGGCATGGCGGCGTCCGTTCGGCCGTCCGGCTTGACCGGGGACCAGCGTTGCGCACAATCGGCGACGCGCAGGCACGACAGGTTCTGTACGGATTCATGGAGCGAGTCGATCGTGGCCCACTGCGTAGCGGGGCATACCCGTTGGTTCGAAACGAAGGAACGGTGAAGCGTCCATGCCACACGAAATACATGGTCAACTCAAGGCGGACGGCAAGCGGTTCGCTATCGTCGTCAGTCGATTCAACGAGTTCATCACGTCCAAGCTGCTGTCCGGGGCGATCGACGCGCTGACCCGGCACGGCTGCACCGAGGAGCAGATCACCTGCGTCCACGTGCCCGGCTCGTTCGAGATTCCACTGGTCGCCCGCAAACTGGGTGAGTCCGGGAAGTTCGACGGCATCATCTGCCTGGGGTGCGTGATCCGCGGACAGACGCCGCACTTCGAGTACGTTGCCTCCGAGGCGGCCAAGGGGGTGGCCTCCGTCGCCCTGTCGACTGGCGTGCCGACCTCATTCGGCGTGCTGACGACGGACACGCTCGAGCAGGCCGTGGAGCGAGCCGGCGCGAAGTCCGGCAACAAGGGGGCGGACGCGGCCGTGAGTGTGATGGAACTCGTCAGCGTGCTCGACCAGGTCGAGCGGTTGGCATAACACCCGATGAATCCCGATCGCCGACCATCGCGTGTGCTGGCCATGCAAGCACTGTGTCAGTGGGAGGTGCAACAGGACGAATGCCACGAGGCGCTGGTCGAGTTCATCCAGGCGCTACCCGGCGGCGAGGCGGCGATGGGGTATGCCGTGGATTTGGTGCTCGCATTCTGGCGCGATCGTGACGACGTGGACCGGCGTTTGGATGCCGCGGTCACGCAATGGTCGCTGAGTCGCCTGTCGCCGGTGGAGCGCAATGTGCTCCGCGTGGCCACGGTGGAAATGCTCGGCGGCGCGGTGCCGCGTCGCGTGGCGATCTCCGAGGCGATCGAGATTGGCCGGGAGTATGGCGGTGGAGATACGCCTCGCTTTGTCAATGGAGTTCTGGATGCCGTGCTTCACGAGCTGCCGGCGTCATCTCAGGATTGAGGTTCGTCATGGGTTTGTTTGATCGTCTGAAGAAGGGCCTCGCCAAAACGCGGGAGAAGATCACCACCGGTCTTCGGTCGGTGCTGCGCATCGGCCAGAAGATCGACCAGAGCACCATGACGCGTCTGGAGGAGGCAATGCTGGCGGCCGACTTCGGTCCGGCGACGACCATGAAGCTGCTGGACGTCGTGAGTGCCGGCTGGCGGGCCGGGTCGATCACCGAGGAACAGGAGATTCAGGAGTACCTGAAGCAGCACATCATCGACCTGTGGCCGGAGGCCGATCGCCAGATCAAGCGGGCCGCTTCCGGTCCGACCGTGGTACTGGTCACAGGGATCAACGGCTCGGGCAAGACGACGAGCATCGCCAAGCTCGGCTATCATTTCATTCAGTCGGGCAACAAGGTGATTCTCGGGGCGTGTGACACGTTTCGGGCGGCCGCGGTAGAGCAGTTGTCGGTCTGGTCTGAGCGAATCGGCGTGCAGATCGTCAAGCACGATCAGGGCGCGGACCCGGGGGCGGTGGCGTACGACGCGTGCGAGGCGGCCGTCGCCCGCCACGCGGATATCCTGCTGATTGACACGGCCGGTCGCCTGCACACGCAGGATCCGCTCATGCGTGAGCTCGCCAAGATTCAAAAGGTCGTCGAGCGCAAGATTCCCGGCGCCCCGCACGAGGTGCTTCTGGTGCTCGATGCGACCATCGGGCAAAATGCCATCGTGCAGGCCCGGCAATTCTCGGAGCACGTGTCCGTGTCGGGTATCATTCTCGCCAAGCTCGACGGCAGCGCCAAAGGCGGCGTGGTGGTGGGCATTCGAGATCAACTCGACGTGCCGGTCAAGTTCGTCGGACTCGGCGAGACGATGCAGGACTTGGAGCCGTTCGACCCGTCGGCCTTCATCGAGGCGCTGTTTGCGGCCTAAGATGTGCCAATCAATGACGTCGCATGGACAAATTCCGTGAATCGTGAGGAAGAAGAGAGTGAACGTCGCGCCCACGAGATGTTCACGGATCGACTCATCAGGAGCTCGATGTACTGCAGTTCGTGCGGGTACAGTTTGCGGAACCTGCCTCACATCCATCAATGCCCGGAGTGCGGGCAGGAGTACAACGCCCGGCCGCTCGTGATGAAGGGCATCTTCGTCCCGAGCATGGCCGACCCGCCGATTCTCGAATCGATCATGGCTCCGGTGTTTGCGGCGGGCGCGGTGCTGCTGATCGTCGGCGGCGTTCAGACGCGCGATATCTGGCGACTCGTGATCGGGGCGGCACTGACCGCGGGCTGTTATGTGGAGCTGGCGCAAGGTTGGGCCAAGTTCAAGAAGTTCCGCGTGGCGATCCGTATTCAACGCCGTATCGAGCGAGAAGAGGAGTGAGGTCCGCCGTTCGGCGTTGACCGGTCGCGTCGTTTCGAGTAGGTGGCGGACATGCCCATTCGTTTCGTCATCGGTCGTGCCGGTTCCGGGAAAACGCACCATTGCCTCGAGGCGGTCCGCGCGCAGTTGCGCGAGGATCCCGCCTGCGGGCCGCGTCTGATCTTGCTCGTACCTGAGCAGGCCGGGCTCCAGGTGGAGCGGGCCATCATTGATCCCGTTTCCGGGGTCGGCGTGGCGCACCGCGCGGAAGTGGTCTCCTTTCAGCGGCTGGCCGTGCGCGTGCTCGAGGCTGCCGACACGCGCGGGTACGTCGCGCTGACCGAGGCGGCTCGGGCGATGATCCTGCGGCGATTGCTGGCCGCACACCGGGATGAACTGCGGTACTACGCGCGGGCCGCCCGCGAGGGGCACGCGCCGGCGCGAATGGCCGGGCTTGTCGAGCAACTCGGCCGCGGCATTACCGAGTTGATCGAGGAAGCGGTCGATCCCGACGATTGCGCCCGAGCGGTCGAGCGAATCGGCGACGATCCGACTGTCGATGCGGCCCAGCGGGCCAAGCTGCACGATTTGGCATTGATCTACCGTGCGTACCTCGAGCAGCTCGGCGATCGCTGGATGGACCCGGCACGCCGGCTGGAGCTGGCGCGGCGACATCTCGGGCGATGCTCGTGGCTCCGTGGCGCGATGGTTTGGGTCGACGGTTTCGCTTCGTTCTCCGGTCAGGAGCGTGCCACGCTGATGGCGCTGGCCCGACTGGCCGCCCACGTCGATGTGACCTTGCTCGGTGATCCGGCAGGGCTCGGGCGAGATTCGAGCGCCGGGGCGGCGTCGCTGCTGTTCGGGAAGACAGCGAGGACGCTGCGAGACGTGCGTTCGGCCGCCGCCGAGGCCGGGTTGGAAATCGAGCCGCCGCTGTTGCTCACGCCGCGACCGGCGCCTCGGTTCACGAATAGGCCGGAGCTCGTCGAACTCGAGCGGCGCCTGTTTGCGCCCGATGCGGCAGGCAAGCCGGCCGCTGCCGCGGAGTCCGGCGCCGTCAGGCTGTGCGAGGTGCCGACGCGGCGCGTCGAGGTGGAC
>Ga0055449_10000220_pt1 | contig 16193 bp, 15 predicted proteins | sample China_Galinas_PW_2_FD_57739 | JGI IMG/M metagenome (GOLD analysis project Ga0055449, IMG submission 57739) | Wetland microbial communities from San Francisco Bay, California, USA, that impact long-term carbon sequestration - China_Galinas_PWB_D1 | ecosystem: Environmental > Aquatic > Marine >... | reverse complement strand
GTTGAAGGCGAACATCGGCGCCCAGGTCGGGATCGTCAGCGCGACGACCTGCCCGCGGAGGACCGTGAGCGGGTGCTCGAGGGCGAAGATCGCCGTCCTACCGAAGTACGGGTTGAGGATCTGCAGCGGACTCTGGCGCACGAGCTTGTAGCGGGGCGGCTTCTTGGAGCCGACGATCGGCCGCAGGACGCCGATCCGTGCCTTCGAGGGCTTGCCGAGGAATTCGTTGAAGAAGCTGATCTCGTCGGTTGTCTTGGCACCGTTCGTCTCGACTTCCTTGCGAGAGGGGCGCGAAAGCGTGATCGACCAGGCGACGATCTTGCCGTCGAAGGGCGCCTCGAAGGGCCGCGGCACGCCACCCGCAATCGCCTGGAACCCGGTCACGTGCCCCTCGACCCGGCATGGCACCACCTCGAGTTCTTTGATGGTCTTGCCGGGGCACGAGGGTGGCGGGGAAGTGTCGGTGCGGCCGAGGACGACGACCCGCGCGGGCGCCGAGTCCGCCGCACCCGGCCAGGTGGCAGCGACCAGCACAGCCAGCAGGCAGGCAAGGCCCGCTGCAACGCCCGCACGCAACCGGCGGGCTTGGATTTCCGCTATTCCACGCAAGATCTCAACCTGCAACCCGGCCCCGGGGCGAGGGTTGCGGCCCGGATTCTGCCGTCAAGGGCGGCCGAATGCCGCCTGCCCGCCCTACTGCACAATCCCGGCCAGGTAGGGTTGCCAGCCGGAGTGGAGAGCGCCAGCGTCCCAGACCAGTTCATCCCGACCGTCCTGACCGCGATGGGAATCGAGGCAGACGAGGTCGATCTCGCCGTGATGGCGGCAACGCATGACCTCTACTGGCCGGCGCTCCTCGAACTACTGTCCCTCGATACGTCGGATGTCGAGCCAGAGCTCTGTCCCGACCTCTCGCGCGCGCCATGAGGGCCCAGGACCTCTCCCTCCGCGAGCAGGCCGCGGCGATCGCGACCGGCAACGTCGACCCGGCCGAGCTACTCGACGCGACGCTGGCCCGCATCGAGGAGCGAAATCCGGGGCTCAACGCAATCGTGGAGACATTCCCGGAGCGCTCGCGGGAGATGCTTGCCGCCGCCCCCGACGGCCCGCTCCACGGGGTGCCGGTGGTGATCAAGGACGAGTGGCCGCTGCCCTGGCGCGCCCAGCGGTTTGGCGCGGCCGAACTGTTCCAGACCACCGCCCCGGAAGAGTCCGGTCCATACCGGGCCCTACGTGACGCAGGAGCGGTGATCGTCGGGGTGGGCAACATGCACGAGCTGGGAATGGGGACCACCGGCAACCTCTCCGTCTACGGGCCGGCTCGCAATCCCTGGGACACCGACCGCTGTCCCGGCGGCTCCTCGAGCGGGCCGGCGGCCTCCGTTGCCTCCCGGATGGTCGCGGGAGCGGTCGGGGCCGACGGGCTCGGCTCGATCCGCGTCCCCGCCGCCTACAGCGGCCTAACCGGCCTCAAGCCGACGTTCGACCGGTCGACGATGGAGGGACATCACCTGGCAGCGGTCACGACCGTGGCCGTCTCGGGGCCTCTGTGCGCCGACGCAGCCGACTGCAGGTTGCTCGGCTCGGTCCTGTTCGGCGAGGAGCTGGCGGCGGGTGATGCCGCCGGACTGCGGATCGGGGTCGTCCGCGACAGCGTCTCCGAAGACGTGGTCCCCGAGGCCCGCGGGGCGTGCGAGGCGGCAATCGAGTCGCTGCGCGTCGAGACAGGCGGCGCCGTGGATGAGGTAGCGCTCCCCGACCTCGAGGTGGCGGCCCTTGCCGGGGTCATGCTCATCAACAACGAGAACCTCCACGGGGCGACGCCGGAGCGGATCAACGCGCTGCACCCCGAGATCACCCCCCTCAACCGCGGCATCATCAAGTACCGCATGCTTGTGCCGGCGGTCGCGGTCCTGCAGTCGGAACGCGTTCGAACCCTGATGCGCCGGCGCCTCGCTGCGCTCTTCGAGCAGGTCGACGTGATCGCCTGGCCGACCGTGCCCGCTCCCGCCCCACGGCTCGACTCGCCCGTCATCGAACTGCCGTCCGGCACCTACGCCGCCGACCAGGGGAACATTCGCAGCGCCGCGCTGGCCAACCTGACCGGCGCCCCGGCGATCAGCGTTCCTGTCGGGCTCAGCGCCGACGGGCTGCCGCTTGCGCTGCAGCTTCAGGCCGCATGGGGCCGCGACGAGTTGCTGCTCGACGCAGCGGAGGCGCTGGAGCGGGCCAACGAGCGCCGCTGGGTGGAGTCGCGTCCCCCGCTCGCCGAGGTGGAGCCAGCGGGGGCCTGATGCCGGCAATCGTGGTCGAGGGACTGGAGCGTGCCTTCGACGACGTGCTCGCGGTCCAGGGGGTCAACCTCGAGGTAGACGAGGGCGAGATTTACGGCTTTCTCGGCCCCAACGGCGCGGGAAAGACAACGACGGTCCGGATGCTCACGACGCTGCTGCTGCCAACCGGCGGCCGGGCGACTGTTGCCGGACACGACGTGGTTCGCGACGCCAGGGCGGTCCGCGCCTCGATCGGGGTCGCCCTGCAGGAGGCGGCGCTCGACCCGCTGATGACGGGCCGGGAGCTCGTGCGCCTGCAGGCGACGCTGCAGGGAATGCCGGGCGCCGAGGCAAAGCGCCGCGCCAACGACCTGCTGGAACGGGTGGACCTTGCCGATGCCGCCGACCGTCGGGTCGGCACCTACTCCGGCGGGATGCAGCGGCGCCTGGACCTGGCGGCGGCCCTTGTCCACGCGCCGCGAGTCCTCTTCCTCGACGAGCCGACCACTGGGCTCGACCCGGTCAGCCGCAAAACCATCTGGGAGGAGGTACGGGCTCTCAACGACGAGGGCACCACCGTGTTCCTCACCACCCAGTACCTCGAGGAGGCTGACCGTCTGGCCGACAACGTGGGGATCATCGACCGCGGCAGAATCGTCGCCAAGGGGACGCCGGAGTCGCTGAAGGCGGACATCGGCAGGCCCCACGTACAGCTGCAGCTCGCCGAGGGTTCGATCGATGAGGCCGAGGAGCTCTGCAAGCAGATCGGGCGACTGCTGCCGCCCATCGATGCCCGCACCGTCCTGGTCGAGGTCGAGAACGGCGCCGCAGACATTCCCCGCCTCGTGCGAACTCTCGACGAGGCGGGGATCGAGGTCTCCTCCCTGGAGCTCGTCAAACCCACTCTCGACGACGTCTTCGTCGCCAAGACGGGGCACCACCTGGAGCAGGAGGACCCGGAGAGCGGGGAGCAGGAGCCGGCCGAGGTATGAGCGCGCAGACCTCCGTGCGCGGCTCGGCGCTCCGCCTCAACCTGCGGGTCATCGGCTCGCTGGGCATGCGCTCGATCCGCCAGACGTTTCGCCGCCCGCAGCTGATTGCGCCGATCGTTGTCATTCCCACCTTGCTGCTCGCGATCCAGACGGGGGGCGCGGGCAGTGCCGTCGACCTGCCGGGCTTCCCGCCCGTTCAAAGCTTCCTGCAGTTCATGCTGGCCGGCGCGATGATGCAGTCGCTGATGCTGGCCGGCAACAGCGGCGGCATCGCAATGGCGGTCGACATCGAGATGGGCTTCACCGATCGCCTTTTCGCGGCCCCCATCTCGCGCTTCACCGTGGTCCTCGGGAGGCTCGCGGGAACCGCGGCGCTGGGCCTCTTCTCAGCCATCTGGTTCCTTGCCATCGGGCTGGTCTTCGGCGCCGAAATCGAGAGCGGCGTGGCCGGCGCTTCGATCGCGATAGCCCTGGTCACGTTCTCAGCGCTGGCGGTCGGCGGGATCGGGGCGGCCATTGCGCTTCGCACCGGCACCGCAAGCGTCGTACAGGGGCTCTTCCCGTTGATCTTCGTGATCCTCTTCCTCTCGAGCTCGTTCTTCCCGCAGGAACTGATGATCGAGCCGGCAAAGACGATCGCCGCCTACAACCCGATGAGCTTTATCGTCGACGGGATTCGCGGCCCAATGATCTCCGGGATCTCGGGCTCCGACATGCTCGCCGCGGTCCTCTCGATCTCCGGCCTTATCGCGTTTGGCCTCTGGGCAAGCGCTCGAGCGCTGCGACACAGGCTGAGGGTTGGGTGATGAGAGCCACCGCATTGCCCGCCTGGAGAGCGAACGTGGCAATGATCGGCGCGCTGATCACGCGGGCCAGAAACGAGCTGGTACGGGTGCCGGGCGCGGCGATCCCCGGCGTGCTCGCCCCGACCATCTTCTTCCTGGGGCTGAACGGCGTGTTCGGCGCGCTGACCGAACTGCGTGGCTTCACCACCGGAAACTACGAGAGCTTCGTCGTGGCGGTCAGCATGCTGCAGGGAGCGGGCTTCGCCGGCGCGGCCGCCGGCGTCAACCTCGCCCGCGATATCGAACAGGGCTGGGTCGATCGACTGCTCGTCTCCCCCGCGCCGCGCTGGGTACTGCTTGCCAGCATTGTCCTGTCCGCAGGCGCCCGGGCGCTGGTCCCCGCAACCGTGGTGCTCGCGGTTGCGCTTGCCCTGGGAGCGCAGTGGCCGGGTGCCGACGGCCTGCTCGTCACCTTCGGCATGGTCGTCGCGATGGCTGCCGTCGCTGCCTGCTGGGGAACGATGCTGGCCCTGCGCTTCAAGAGCCAGGCGGCCGCGCCGCTGATGCAGGTCGGAACGCTCGCGGTGATCCTCGCCACAACCGCCTACGCCCCCCTCGCCCTTCTGCAGGGTTGGCTCCACGAAGTTGCCCGGATCAATCCCGTTACCCAGGTTGTCGACGCCGCCCGACAGGGCTTCGTCGGCGGCGTCAGCTGGTCGGAAACCCTGTCCGGCGTCGTGGCCGTTGTCGCGCTGCTGGCAATCCTCGGCACCCTTGCCCTGCGCGAGATGCGCCGCACCGCAGCGTGAGCACTCCCACCGCGATTGAGATTGCCGAGCGCGTTCTGCGCCAGAACTGGCTGGAGGGCGAACGCGCCGGCGTTCCCTACGCCTACACGCAGCCGAGCCCCGGACGCTACCCGTGGCAGTGGTTCTGGGACTCGTGCTTCGCGGCTATCGTCTGGCGGCGGTTCGACCCGGCCCGCTCCCGGGCCGAGTTGAGGAGCCTGCTCGCCGCCCAGCGCGAGGACGGTTTCATCGGCCACACGATCTTCTGGGACCGGCCGGTCTCGCTGGGCAGGCTGCCCTTCTACAACGTCGCGTCGCGGCGCTCGCTTCAGACGGAGACGATTCAGCCGCCGCTACTTGCCTGGGCATGGCGGGTCGCCGCCGGCGACCCTGCAGCCGAGCCGGGGATCGTGGCGCAGGCGGACTGGGTTGCGGCCAACCGCGATCTCGAGGGCGACGGGCTGCTGTGGATTGTGCAGCCGGACGAGTCGGGGCTCGACGCCTCGCCGAAGTTCGATCCCGTCTGGGGCCGCCGCGCGAACGCGCGGATCGGTTTCCCCTGCCTGGTTCGCCGCAACCGGCGGCTTGGCTTCGACGCCCGGCGCATACGCGACCGGGGCGGTCCCGTTCTCTGCGAGGTACTCGTCAACACGCTGTGGTCGCTCTCACTGCAGTCGCTGGGCCGCCCTTCGGCGACGCCGGCGCTCGTCGAGCGCCTCTGGGACGAGCGGCGCGGCCTCTTTGTCGACGAGGCCCAGCCTGGCGGCGCCCGTCCTGGCATCCGGACCTGCGCGGCGCTGGCGCCCCTTGCACTGCCGGACCTGCCCGAGGAGATTGGACGGCGGCTGGTCGAGGAGCATCTTCTCGCGCCGGACGGGTTTCAGGCCCCGGTCGGGCCCCCCTCGGTCGCCGTCTCAGAGCCGAGCTACGAGCCCGGAGGGGGACGCGGCCCGATTCGTCGCTACTGGCGAGGCCCGACCTGGGTCAACACGGCCTGGCTGATCTGGCTGGGCCTGCTCAGGCTCGGCTACGCGGACGAGGCGGCCCGCATCGCGGCCGGACTGGCCGGCGCCGTGGAGCGCGAGGGCCTGTGCGAGTACTACGACCCCCGCGACGGCGCGGGGCTCGGGGCGAGGGACTTCGCCTGGTCCGCCCTGATTGCGGAGCTGGTGTCCGGCGACGCGAAGCCGGGCTATTTGTAGCGGTAGGTGATCCGACCTCGATCGAGGTCGTACGGGGAAAGCTCGATCTTCACCCGGTCGCCCGGGAGAATGCGGATGTAGTGGCGGCGCATCTTGCCCGAGATGTGACCGAGCACCTCATGGTCGTTGTCGAGCTTCACCCGGAACATGGTGTTGGGAAGGGCCTCGGTGATCTCACCCTCCATCTCGATCTTCTCCTCTTTGCCCATGCGGGGCGGAGCGTATCTGACGGGGGAGCAGATTCGTGCTCATCCCCGGATCCGGCGGGCCAGAGCGACGGCGTCATCCCGGCTGTCCACCTCACCCGCGTACTGGGCAGCCTCGAGCTCGGCGAGCAAGGCGCCCAATTCAGGGCCCTCGGGAATGCCCAGCTCGGCGGCGAGGTCGTCGCCGCGAACCAGTGGGACCGGCGGCCCGTCGCGGCGCCAATCGAGCGCCGCGGCCAGCATCTCGCGGGCAAGCTGCAGGTGCGCCTCGACCGCCTCTGGGGTCGCAAGGGGCCCGCTGCCGCGGGCGGACAGCCGGTCGGCGACGCTGAGCAGAGTCACGTCGACGGCGACCGGCCCTGTCGCCCGCAGGTACTCGTGGACGCGGCGCGGCGGCAGCGGCGCCTCGTGGACGAGAAAACCCAGCCGCAGATGGTGAAGCGTCAGCGCCTGCAGATGCCGGGTCAGAGTGCGGCTCGCCCTAAGTCGATCGCAGACCCCGCCAACGATCTCCGCACCCTGGCGGTCGTGGTCGATGAAGGTCACATAGCCGTCGCGCTCCGCGCGCGTCACGGGCTTTCCGATGTCGTGCAGGAGCGCACCGAAGCGCAGCGCCACCCCGCGCGTCATCTCGTCGGCCAGCGGCTCTGCGAGCAGCTCCCGCGCCTCGCCGGCCCGCTCGCCGGCGAACCGCTCGAGGTCGGCCTCCACCGCCAGCATCTGCTCCAGCACCGCCAGCGTGTGCCCGTGAACGTCCAGGTGGTGGTTGGGGCTTTGCTCCACTCCCCGCAGCGCCTCGAGCTCGGGTAGGACGACGGCGGTCAGCTCCAAATCGTCGAGCAGGGCAATCCCGCGCAGCGGGTCAGCGGCGGCGACCAGTTGCCTCACCTCGGCCAGCTGGCGCTCCCCAGCCGCCTCGGCGGCGCGCTGCGCTTCACGCCGGGCAAGCTCAACCGTCCCGGGCTCGATCTCCAGCTCCAGCTCGGTTGCCAGCCGAGCGGCCCGCAGGAGTCGCAGTGGATCGGCAGCGAAGCTCCGGTTGCTCACCACGCGGAGGCACCGCTGCTCGAGATCGGCAAGGCCGCCGCTGGGATCGACCGCGTCGCCGCCGCTCAGGGGGACGGCGACAGCGCCGATCGTGAAGTCGCGCTCGGCGAGGTCGGCCTCGATCGTCTCGCCCCGCAGACCAGTCACGTCGACCTGCCACGAGCCGTCTGCCGCAACAACGCGCCAGGTGGCGAACTCCGCCGAGAGCTCGAAGGCGTGGCCACGGCCCTCCCGAGCCACCTTCCCAGCCGCCGCGCCGGGGTCCCCCACCACCGCGAGGTCGAGGTCCGTCACCTTGTGCCCAAGCGCCGCGTCGCGCACTGCGCCACCCGCAATCCACACGCCGGAGCCGCCGTCGAGGGCCCGCCGCACCAGCACGGCCAGTGGGGACTCGACCAGGCGGTTCATTGAGCTCTGCTGCGGCATCGGGCCAACGTTAGGAAACGTCACTTCTCGACCCGGGGCACCCGGGCAGAGATGCCGCATGTGACCTCGTAGTTGATGGTCCCCAGACGGGCGGCAACCTCCTCGGCGAGGATCGTCTCCTCACCCTGGGACCCGATCAGCACCGCTTCGTCGCCCGGCTCGACCTCGGTCTGTGGCCCCAGATCGATCGTCACGTTGTCCATCGACACGGTGCCAACCAGTGGATAGCGGCGGCCGCGCACGAGAACCTCGGCGTTGTTGGACAGGCCGCGCCGCACCCCGTCGCCGTAGCCGAGCGGGAGGACGCCGACGCTGGTCTTGGCTCCGGCTCGCCAGGTTCGCCCGTAGCCGACACTGTCACCCGGCTCGAAGTGCTTCACGTCCGCCACGTGGGAGCGCAGCGAAAGCGCCGGTTGAAGGCCGTGCTCTTCGGGCTTCTCCTGAAATGGATCGAGACCGTAGACGGCGACCCCGCAGCGGACCATGTCGAAGTGGGCGCGCTTGTCGCGAAAGACGGCGGCGCTGTTTGCGGCATGGACGGTCACCTCCGGGAACTCGGCGCGAGCCGCGTCGGCCACAGCTCCGAAGCGATCCAGTTGCTCGTCGAAGAACTCCGATTCGGGTTCATCGGCGGTGGCGAAGTGGGTCCAGACGCCGGAGAGCTCGAGGTGCTGGCTGTCGGCGCAGGCGCGGGCCAGGGCCATCACCTCCACCGGGTCGCGGTTACCCAGGCGGCCCATGCCGCTGTCGTACTTGACGTGCACGCGGGCGACACGGCCCTGAGCGCGCGCGCGCTCCGCGACCAGCTCGAGGAACCCCGGTTTCCACACGGCGACGGCGGCCCCCGAGGCCAGTGCGCTATCGAGATCCTCAGGCGTCAGCGCGCCCATCGTCAGCAGGTCGATATGCGGGTATCCGCGGCCAATCGTTTCAGCCTCCGCCGCCGTCGCGACGGCGAGCCTCGTGGCGCCCCCGGCAAGCGCCGCCTCGGCGCATGCCGCCGCGCCATGGCCGTAGCCGTCGGCCTTGACCACGGCACATAGCTCTGTCCCCTGGCCCACCTCCGACTTGAGGCGCGCGCAGTTGCGCTGCACAGCGGCGAGATCGATCCGGGCGACCGCCCGCACCATGGTCAGGCGTCGACGAGGGCCGCCAGCGCGTCTGCCCGGGTGACCAATCCGGCAAGGCGACCGTCGTCGTCGACCACGGGCAGGTGATTGTGGTGGTTCTCGGCGATCGTCTTCGCAACGGCCTCGGCTGAGTCGTCGAGGCGAACGACGACCGGATCGGCGCTCATCAGGTCCGAGACGCTGGTCGCGAACGCCTTGTTGAGCCGCTCCTCGAAGCCCTTCATCGAACCGACGAACACCACGCCTCCCATGATGTTGAAGTAGTGCGGGAGGTGAAGGTCGGCCTGCTCGTCGCTGAGAATCAGGTCCGACTCGCTGACGATCCCGACGACGCGCCGCTCCTCGTCGGTCACCGGAATGGCGCCCTTGTCGGTCTTCGCGAGCAGCTCAATCGCATTGCGCGCGTCGGCATCGGGAGAGACGGCGGGCACCTCTCGGTCCATGATTTCGGCTGCGGTCTTCATTCCACGCGGGCTTCGTCGGGCGTGCCCGATGCATCGAGGTAGCGCCACTGAAAGGCCATCGACGCCGAGCCTATTCGACGCGCGCGTCGGGAAGCATCCCCACTGGAACCGAGGCGATCACATCGGTGGCGATCACGGCCTCGGGGGCACCCAGCCGGATCGCGGCATCGCGTCCCGCCCGCGCGTGGGCGATGGCTGCGGCGCAGGCGGCCGCGAAGGGCTCCAGGCCGCGGGCGAGCAGCGCCGCGGCGATACCCGAGAGAACGTCGCCGGTCCCGGCCGTGGCAAGCGCGGGAGCCGAGAGCGCGTTGACGGCGACGCGGTCGCCGTCGGTGACGATCGTGTCGTCGCCCTTCAGCACGACGACGGCCTCGGCGGAACGGGCCGCCTCCCGCGCGGCAGCCAGGCGATGGGCGGAAACCTCCTCGGCTGAGCGGTCGAGCAGCCGGCCCAACTCGCCCGCATGCGGTGTCAGCACGGTCGGTGCGCTGCGGGCGGCAATCCGCCCGAGCTCCCCCGCGAACGCGTTGAGCCCATCTGCATCGATCACCAGCGGGACTTCGATCGCCGCAATGACCTCCCGCGCCAGCTCGACCGAGCCTGGATTGCGCCCCAACCCCGGCCCGAGCACGCCAGCGGCAGCACGCGCGAAGGAGCCAAGCACCGCCTTGGCGGAGGCCGGCGCCAGGCATCCATCGCCGCCGGGGCAGCCCACCGACATCACCTCCGGCTGGCCCTGCTCGAAGATCTGCTCCAGGTCCGCCGGAACGGCGACGGTCGCGTAGCCGGCGCCGGCGCGAATCGTCGCCTCCGAGGACATCCGTACCGCGCCGGTCAGCCCCCGCGAGCCGCCGGCGATCGTGACCTGGCCTGAGCTGAACTTCGTCGACTGCGGGCCCCGGCGTGGTGCCAGGCGCAGCACCGACGCTCCGATCACGCCCCCGGCGGGCGCCGGCGGTGCACGGTCGGGGATCCCGATCGGCACCACCCGCAATTCGCCGGTGCAGCCCTTCCCCGGCGCGATCCGGTGTCCCAGCTTTGCCGCGTGGAAGCTCATCGTCACCGCTGCCTCAATCGCGGCCCCCTCCACCTCCCCGGTGGAGGCGTCAATCCCTGAGGCGATGTCGCAGGCAACGACGGGAGCGCCGCAGCGGTTGATGGCGTCGATTGCACGCGCGGCAGGCTCCCGAGGGGCACCGGAGAACCCGGTGCCAAAGATCGCGTCCACGACGGCGCCGGAATCCTCCAGGCGAGCCGCGAGGTCGTCGCCCGCCTGCTCGGCGCTGAAGCGCTGCAGATTTGCGGCGGCGTCGCCACTGAGCTCTCCGGCCGGCCACAGCAGGAGCGCCTCGACCTCGTAGCCGGTCTCGGCCAGACACCTCGCGGCCACCAGGCCGTCCCCGGCGTTGTTCCCCTTTCCGCAGACGACCCGCACCGGCCCATCCGGAGAGAGTCCGGCCACCGCTTCGGCAACCGACCGTCCAGCGGTCTCCATCAGCTCCAGCGAGGGCACTCCGCGCTCCTCGATCGCCCAGCGGTCGACGGCCCGCATCCCCTCGGCGTCATACAGCGGCTCCAGCCAGTTCTCCATCTCAAGCAGTGTCGGCCATCGCCACCGCGGCCGCAAAGTCACGTGAATGCGTGAGAGAGATCTTGACTGCCAGCCCGGCCGCCGCCGCCTCGGCGCGCCCCGACAGCCGCACGACCGGCGGCTCGCCCGCGAGAACCTCGATGTCGCGTAGGCCGAAGCCCCCCGAGAGGCCCAGCGCCTTGACCACGGCCTCCTTGGCGGCGAAGCGCGCCGCCAGGTGCCTGCCCGGCCGGGCCCGGCCGGCCGCGTACTCGCGCTCGGCATCGGTGAAGACGCGTTGCGCGAGGCGCGGGTGGCGCGCCAGGGCCCTCTCCAGCCGATCGATCTCCAGCAGGTCGATGCCTACGCCGGCGGGCATCGGCGCCGGCTACTTTTCGAGCCCGACGATCAGCTTCGCGGTGGCCAGATCGCCGCCGCCCGTTGTGCCAAGCGCAAGGAAGCGAATCGCCTTCAGGTAGCGCTTTGCCTTCCGGAAGCCCTGTTCGGAGCTCGGGACGAGCGCATCTGCGAGACGCAGGGCCGCGGGGCCATTTGCGAAGCCGGAGATCGGGGTGTCACCGAGTGCCGAAACCGCTGCTTCGTAGGCGGGGGTGTCGGACAGCGTCCTTCCCGGCTCCGCGGCCAGCGCGGTGAGAGTCGCAGGTACCCCGTAACCAATCGCCAGTCGCTTGTCCTTCGCGGCAACGACCAGCGGCTTGTGGCCGAGGTCCTCGTTGCGGACGGTGAACCCGTTCGCCTTGCCGCCCAACGCCGTAACGCCAGCCACGTGGACGCTGCGCAGCAGTTTGCCGATGCTGGCCACCGAGTCCATCGCCTTCGAGTTGCTGGTCGTGAGCACCAGCGCTCCGCCGAGGCTGCGTTCGCTGTTACCCGTCGCGAAGGCGGCGGCTTCTTCAAGAGAGGCTGCAATTCCGTCCAGATCGATGCCAAGCGGCCTCAGGCCCTTCTTCAGCTGATTCTGCGGAACCGTTCCCGGCACGCCCGACGCGTCGAGGCTGTCGATCGCTTCCTGCACCTGATCGCTGAAGCCGGATACCGCAAAGGCGGCGAACGACGTTGCGGGAAGCGAGCCGAGCAGCTCGGCCGCATCGCCGCTCGGCGCTTCCTCGCCGCCGAGGTCGCTGCTGATCTCGATCTTCACCTGGTCGGTGCCCGGAACAAGACTGGCGACCGCTGTCGCTTCGCCGGGGTCAATGCCCGTGCTCCTGAGCGCCTGCAGCACCTGGGGATCGAGGCCCCGACGTTCAACCACCTCGCTGGACGGCTCGACCAGAGCGCCGATATCCACGTAGGCGTCGGCGAGGCTGCCTTCGGCAGCCTCCGAGATCACGCTGGCGAAGCGATCCTCGTCCGCGAGGGCTTCTCCCTTCGACGCGTCGACGGCGCTCTCGAAGGCATCGATGTCTTCGGCGACCACGAGGAGGTCGCCGACGACTCCCACCACCGGCTTGTAGTCGTAGGTGTTCGTCTTGTAGTCAAAGCCTTCGTAGCTGCCGTCCTTCTCGGGGTGCTTGCTCTCCCTGGCGCGCTTGTCGATGAAGCTCTGCGTCGCGGCGGTGTCCGTCGTTTCGACGATCGCGCCATAGTCGGTGAAGTTGCTTCCGTCGAAGCCTTCGAAGAAGACGGCGGCCTTCTCGCCCAGCCACGGCTCGACATCGCCTTTGAAGTCGACCGGTTCCCCGTCGTCCTTCACCGAGCCTTCGAGTTTTTCGACGATGAAGTCGCCCAGGTTGTCGGCCCCGGTAACGCTCTGCGCGATCGAGTCGACATTGGACTTCAGTTCGCCCGTCGGGCGCAAAGTCCCTTCGACGTAGAGGAGCGACTCGGGTGGAGCGAAATCGGCCAGGTCCGAGCTGGAGGAGCCGCCGCCGCAACCCGCGATCGCGAGGATCGCAGCGACAGGCACAGCGGCCAGGGATCGAAGAGGCTTCATGCGGGCGGCATCCTAGCCACCGTCACTCGACCGTGACCGTCTTCGCGAGATTGCGCGGCTGGTCGACGTTGAGGCCGCGCAAGCGTGCGATGTCGTAGGCGAGAAGCTGCAGGGGCAGGATTGCGACGATCGGCTGCAGGATCCAATCGGTGCGGGCAACCTCGATCGTCTGGTCAGCGACCTTTCTGACCCGCTCACAGCCCTCGGTCGCGATCGCGATCGTGTGAGCTCCGCGGGCCCGCACCTCTTCGACATTGGAGAGCACCTTGTCGAGCACCGGGCTCTCGGTGGCGACGCAGACGACCGGGGTCGACTCGTCCAGCAGGGCGATCGGGCCGTGCTTCATCTCGCCGGCCGCATAGGCGTCGGTCGGGATGTAGGAGATCTCCTTCAGCTTCAGTGCCCCCTCCAGGCACACCGGGAGGCCGATGTGGCGGCCGAGGTAGAGAAAGAACTGCCCGTCCCCCTGAGTCGCTGAGACCTCGCGCACGAGGTCCTCGCAACCGGCGAGGGTTGACTCCACCTTCGATGGCATCGATTTCAGCTCGCCGACCAGCTCCGCGACCCGCTCGGGCTCCAGCGTCCCACGCAGCTCGGCGAGTCGCATACCGATCAGGTACATCGCGGCAACCTGGGCAACGAAGGTCTTTGTGGCGGCGACGCTTACCTCCATGCCACTGCGCGTGTAGAGGACGGCGTCCGCGTCGCGTGTTGCCTGGCTGCCCATGACGTTGGTGATTGCCAGCACCTTCGCGCCCCGCTGGCGAGCGAGCCGCATCGCGGCCAGGGTGTCGGCGGTTTCTCCCGACTGGGTGATGCCAATCACCAGGTCATCCGGCCCGACCACCGGGTTGCGGTAGCGGTACTCGGAGGCGATGTCCATCTCGACCGGGACACGCGCCCACTCCTCGATCGCGTAGCGGCCGACGAGACCCGCGTGGTAGGAGGTGCCGCAGGCAACGATCACGATCCGGCGCAGGTCGCGCAGGAACGCCTCGTCCAGCTCGAGCTCCGAGAGATCGACGCCGGCGTCGCCCGGCAGGCGCCCGGCGACCGTTTCGGCGACCGCGTCCGCCTGTTCGTGGATCTCCTTCAGCATGAAGGTCTCATAGCCGCCCTTCTGGGCGGCCGACTCGTCCCAATCGATCTCCTCCGCGGCCCGCTCGACCGGACTGCCCGCCGCATCCGTGATCGCAACTCCGGAGGCGTCGATCGTCACCACCTCGTCGTTTTCGATCGCCACCGCGTGGCGGGTCTCCGCGAGGAAGGCGGGGATCGCCGAGGCCAGAAAGCTCTCGCCCTCCCCGACGCCGGCCACCAGCGGGCACTCCTTGCGGGCCCCGACCAGCAGCCCGGGCTGGTCAGCGTGCATGGCGACGAACGCATAGTGGCCCCGCAGCTCGCCGAACGCCGCGCGAACCGCGGCGGCGAGATCGCCCTCGTAATGACCGGCGATCAGGTGAGCGACCACCTCGGCGTCCGTTTCGGAGGTGAACTCCTGTCCCTCGCCCTCCAGCCGCTCGCGCAGCTTGGCGTGGTTCTCGACGATCCCGTTGAGGACAATGTGAACGCGGTCGGTGCTGTCGCTGTGGGGATGCGCGTTCTCCTCGGTCACGCGGCCGTGGGTCGCCCAGCGCGTATGGGCCACTCCGGTCGTCGCCGGGGGGGCCGCGACCGCTACCCCGCCCCCGCTCGAGGCCTGCGCCTCGATGGCGGCACGGAGGTTGGCGAGGTTGCCGACCGCCCGGACGCTATCGACCCGTCCGTCGGAGATCACCGAGACCCCAGCCGAGTCATAGCCGCGGTACTCGAGTCTCTCGAGACCGTTGATCAGCAGCTCGCGGCAGGGGCGCCCCCCGACGTATCCGACTATTCCGCACATGGAGGCCGTAAAGGGTAGACGGCAACGGCGGCTCTGACCCGGCGCGGGGCCCGGCCGGTCCTCAGCTCAGCTCCCGGCGGACCACGCCCGCAAGTCGCTCGCACACCGTGTCCGCCTCCTCCGCCGTCGGGGCCTCGACCATCACCCGGACGAGTGGCTCAGTCCCCGAGGGGCGCAGCAGGACCCGGCCGCGATCCCCCAGCTGGGCACCCTCCCTCTCAACCGCCTCCCAGACTGCGGCGGCATCGGTCACGGCGCCGCGGTCGGCGACGCTGACGTTGACCAGGGTCTGGGGTAGCTTGGCCATCGCCTCCACCGCGGCGAGGTCGCGGTCCCCGAGCTCGCGCATCGTCATCAGCGCCGCAGCGATGCCATCGCCCGTGGCGGCGAACCGGGTGTCGATGATGTGCCCAGACTGCTCGCCGCCCAGCGCCCAGCCGCGCTCGCGCAGCTCGTCAAGCACGTAACGGTCACCGACCTTGGTCACCGCGACCTCGATTCCCGCGTCCTCCATCGCCCGGTGGAAGCCGTGGTTGCTCATCACGGTCACAGCGACGCCGCCATCCAGCTCGTCCCGTGCCGACATTCCTCGCGCAATCAGCGCGATCAGCTCGTCGCCATCGTGACTCCTCCCGCCTGCGTCGACGGCGAGCACCCGGTCCCCATCGCCGTCGAAGGCGAAGCCGATCGTCGCCTCGGACGCGGCGACGTGCTCGGCGAGGCGGTCCAAATGCGTCGAGCCGCAGCCGTCGTTGATATTGAGGCCGTCGGGCTCGGCTGCAATCGTCTCGACCGTTGCTCCGAGCCGTTCGAAGATCTCCGGAGCGGCCCGGTGGGTCGCCCCGTTCGCGCAATCGAGTGCGACCCTGACCCCGGAGAGATCAAGTGGGAAGGCCGCCTCGAGTGCCCGCAGGTAGTCGTCGAGACCGCCGCTCAGCTCGCGCACCCGCCCCACCGGGGTGGCGTTTGTCGCTCCCGCCCACGCGGGGGAATCGGTGCCGGAGGCCGCATCGATAAGGGCCTCTATCCCCGCCTCGGCGGCGTCGTCGAGCTTTGTCCCCCCGGCGCTGAAGAACTTGATGCCGTTGTCCCGATACGGGTTGTGGGAAGCGGATACGACGGCGGCAAGGTCCAGGCCGAGCCTCCGTACGAGGATCGCGGCCGCCGGCGTCGGCAGCACGCCTCCAAGCAGCGCGTCGCCTCCCGCCGCTGCGATCCCGGATGCCAGCGCAGCTTCGAGCATTGGGCCCGACTCGCGGGTGTCGCGCACGATCAGCACCTGCGGCCGGTCGGCGTCCAACGACCGCGTTGCAGCGCACCCCAGCGTGAGTGCCAGCTCGGCCGTCAGAAACGTCCCAGCCTCTCCTCGGACCCCATCGGTTCCGAAGAGCTTGCGCTCCAGCGTCACGCGACCCCTCTCAGCGCTTGCTGAACTGCGGCCGCTTGCGAGCCTTCTTCAACCCCGCCTTGCGGC
>Ga0055449_10000218_pt1 | contig 16242 bp, 14 predicted proteins | sample China_Galinas_PW_2_FD_57739 | JGI IMG/M metagenome (GOLD analysis project Ga0055449, IMG submission 57739) | Wetland microbial communities from San Francisco Bay, California, USA, that impact long-term carbon sequestration - China_Galinas_PWB_D1 | ecosystem: Environmental > Aquatic > Marine >... | reverse complement strand
CTCGCTCGACGAGGGCACGCTATTTTGGGTCGAGCTCGATCTGGCGCCCGGTCGGGAGGACACCCTTCGGGTAGCCGTTCCCGGCGCTGCTGGCGAGACGCCGATTCGCGAAGGCATGCGCGCGCTCGTCGCCGAGGACAACCCAACGAGCCGCATGGTGACAGAGGCGCTCCTGAAGAAGCTCTCCTGCGAAGTAGACCTCGCGGTCGATGGTGTCGAGGCATTGGCGATGGCAAAGAGCAACGAATACGACGTTGTGTTCATGGATTGCCGCATGCCGAACCTGGACGGATTCCAAGCGACGGAACGCATTCGGAATTCGGCGGTTCGCCCAGGACTGCCCATCATCGCACTCACCGCCAGCGTCGGTGAAGCCGACCGCATCCGATGCCTGCAGGCGGGAATGAACGACACGATCGGAAAGCCAGTTCGCATCTCCATGCTGGCTAGATCTCTGGAACGCTGGGTCCCGGTCGCCGGTAAGACCCCCGCAAGACCGGTGTCGTCCCTCCCTCCACCGTCGGCGCTCGACCTCGAGATGGTCCGACGCCTAGTTTCTCTCGATGGAGAGGACGATGACTTCATCGAAGAAGTCATGATGGGCTACGTCGTTCAGCTCAAGGAGTCCGTGTTGAAATTGGGCGATGCGCTCGAAAGCGAAGACCTCGACACCGTTCGGCTCGTCGCGCACTCGATCAAGGGCGCGAGCAAGCAAATCGGCGCCACCAAGGTGGGAGAGCTCCTCGGCGCAATCGAACGCGAAACGAGCCCGGACGCCGTCAAGCAGCTCCTCGATCTCGTCGATGATGAAGTTCCGAGGGTTGACGAAGCCGTACAAGCCCTGCTGCGCCGATCACGCCGCGCCAGCTAGATGTCTAGGTTCTTGACGTTGAGTGCGTTGCTCTCGATGAATGCTCTGCGTGGCTCCACTTGGTCGCCCATGAGCACGCTGAAGAGCTCCTCAGCCTCGACCGCGTCCTCGATGCGAACCTGAAGCAGCGTCCGCGTCTCCGGGTCCATCGTGGTCTCCCATAGCTCGTCCGGGTTCATCTCGCCGAGGCCCTTGTAGCGCTGAATACCTAGACCCTTGCGTGCTCTCGCGTCAAACGTGGCCCAAAGGGACTCCAGGTCGGGAACCTCGGATGGCTCACCCGCGGGCCGCCCTTCTTTGTCGAGCACCGTGAGCACGAACGGTGGCTCTCCGAGAGCACGAATCCCCTGATAGATCTGCCGAAGCTCCGCAATGTTGCCGGCCGAGAGGAAATCGAAATCGACGGTCGTCACGCGAGGCGTCCCACCGTCCTTGGTCTCGATGATCACCTTGTGGCGATCATGCTCTTCGTCATACTGCATCGTCGCATCGATCTCGCCTGGCCGCTTGGACTCGACGTACTTCTTGAGCGCCTCTATGCCAGCCTCGACCTTGTCGCGATCCGCTAGGTCCTCGACCTCGAGGTCGCTCGTCGTTACCATCGCCTCGACTACCAGCGGGTCAAACCGGCGCCCAATGTTCTCGAGCAAGAGCCGGAACCGTGCCATGTCTTTAACCAAGTTTCGAAGCGGCTCCCCCATGAGCTCCGCACCGCCTCCTTTCATGCTGAGTCGAATGCTGTCGGTTCCGAGCTCGATCAGGTGACGGCTCAAGGCGTCGTCGTGTTGAAGATAACGGAGCTTCTTGCCCTTCTTGACTTTGTACAGTGGCGGCTGGGCGATGTAGAGGTATCCCTTTTCGATGAGCAGCGGCATTTGCCGGTAGAAGAACGTCAGCAGCAGAGTTCTGATGTGGGAACCGTCGACATCCGCGTCGGTCATGATGATGACCTGGTGGTAGCGAAGCTTTTCGATGTCGAAGTTTTCGCCACCCGCAACGCCGCATCCAAGCGCCGTGATCAGGGTACCAATCTCCGCGCTGGAGATCATCTTCTCGAAACGCGCACGCTCGACGTTCAGGATCTTTCCACGCAATGGAAGAATTGCCTGAAAGCGGCGGTCTCGTCCTTGCTTCGCGCTGCCGCCCGCGGAGTCACCCTCGACGATGTAGATCTCGCTTTCAGTCGGGTCTTTGCTCTGACAGTCGGCGAGCTTGCCAGGGAGGGTGCTCGCATCGAGGACTCCCTTGCGCTGCACCATCTCGCGCGCACGGCGCGCCGCCTCTCTGGCACGCGCGGCGAGGACGGTCTTCTCGACGATGCGCTTACCCGCCTTGGGGTCCTCTTCGAGGTACTGACCGAGCTTCTCGTTCAGGATGCTCTCGACGATGCCCTTGACTTCGCTCGAGACGAGCTTGTCTTTCGTCTGCGACGAGAAGGCCGGATCGGGATGCTTGACCGAAATGATCGCAGTCAGACCCTCGCGTACGTCCTCGCCGCTGAGCGGGTTCTTGAGGTCTTTGAGCAGCTTTTCGCGCGACCCATACTGATTGATGACGCGAGTGAGCGCGGTGCGGAGGCCGGTGAGATGAGTTCCGCCATCACGATTGAAGACGTTGTTGGTGTACGGGAAAATCGACTCGTTGTAGGAGTCGCTCCACTGCATCGCGATCTCGACGTCGACCCCGTCCTTGACGGCGCGAAGGTAGATCACGTCGTCGTGCAGCGGTGTCTTCTTCTTGTTGAGCGCTTCGACGAACTCACGAATTCCGCCTTCGAACTTGTGGATGACCTTCTTTCCGTCACCACGCTCGTCTTCGAGCAAGACCTCGAGACCGGCATTGAGGAACGATATCTCCCGCAGACGGTTGTTGAGCACTTCGAAGCTGAAGTCGGTCATGGTGAAGATCTGGGGGTCGGGCTTGAACGTGACCTTGGTCCCTGTCTTTTGGCTGTTTCCAATCGCGCGCAGAGGTGCCTTGGGCACGCCCCGTTCGTATTCCTGAAACCAGAGCTTGCCTTCCCTGCGAATCTCCATCTTGAGCCATTCGCTGACCGCATTGACGGCGCTCACACCTACGCCATGCAAGCCTGCGGACACCGAGTAACTATCGCTGTTGAACTTTCCGCCGGCGTGGAGTTGGGTCATGACGACCTCGGCGGCGCTCACACCCTTGGAGTGCATCCCGACGGGAATACCTCTTCCGTTGTCGATGACGCTGACCGAACCCTCGGAGTGAACGATGACTTGAACCGCGTCGCACTGGCCGGCCAAATGCTCGTCGACCGCATTGTCGACCGCTTCCCAGACCAGGTGATGGAGGCCCGATCCGTCGTGCGGATCGCCGATGTACATACCCGGACGCTTGCGGACGGCCTCCAGGCCTTCGAGCACCTGAATCGCGTCTTGATCGTAGCCTCGTGCAGCAGGTCGCTGTTCCGCGATCGGGGGATCTGCCATGGGGCACTTCTAGCCTTGAAGGAGGAAGGACGCAAGGACTGATGCAGCGTCTAACTATCTGATCTGACAAAAGAATTTATGGACGGCCCGGGCTCAATCGCCGAGGACTCGCCGGCGGGTCAATCGGACGGAAATCAGGGTGCAGGGAATGAGAAAAAGCACCGTCGAACCCAGCAGTCCTAGGAGATGCCAACCCGGGTTTCCGAGCACCAAAAGTCCGCGCGCGCATTCTGCGAGTTGGTAAACGGGATTGACTTGCATGAGCGCCAAGAGCCACTGGCTCCGGGGCTCGATCGGAAAGAACGTATTGCTGATCACGCTGAGCGGCCAGCCGACGAGGAACACCGGATAGTTCATGTGATCGATCGCCGGAACGATTGCCGTGAAGATGAGAGCAAAGGATGCGAATGCCGAGCCGGCGATGAAACCGAGGACGGGCATCAACGGCAAGAACTGTAACTTCACTTCGACCAATCCCAGAAGATCGAAGACTGCGACGACCGAAGACACGATCGAAATGTTCACCATTCCGCGGGTCGCTCCCCAGAGAATCTCGCCCCAGACGACGCTTGGAAGCTCGACTTGTGTGGCCAGTAACCCGTCCCAGGTCTTCTGATAGAACATCCGCACGTAGGCAGAGTAAAGAGCTTCATAGTACGGAGTTCCGAACCCCGTGTAGGCGATCAAACCAGCCGAAACGTAAGTCGCATAGTTGATCTCGACTCCATGGTAGTCGAGGTCCTCGATGAAGCCGCCAAACCCGAGCCCGAAGGCAACGAAGAAGATCACGGGCTCCATGGCTGGGGGAATCAGAGCTGTCCGCCAATTGCGCAAGAATACGAGGCCATTCCGGCGAAAAACCGCCCAGGAACGCCAGTCCGCCACGGCGGCGAGGTTTCGCAATGCGCTCACGCGCGCCCACCTTTGCGGCGCGCCAGCGCGATGAAGAGATCGTCGAGATTCGGCGAACGAACGATCCAGGTCGCGCCAGTGAAACGCGCGCTCAGCTCGGCGAGATCTTCCTTGCTCACGGGTACCCGAAGCTCGCCGAGAACGGTGGCGACCTGCTCTGCGCCGCGATCGCGCAGCCAAGCTGCGATCTCCTCGCGTGCCGGCTCTGCCCGGGGAACGATGACCACATGATCGCCCAGGACGCTGTCGATGACTCGGTGCGGCTCTCCGTGGGCGACGCTCTGCCCTTCGTGGATGACCAGCAACTCGTCGCTCAGTCGCTCGGCCTCGTCCATGTAGTGAGTCGTGAGCACGATCGCCAAGCCTTCTGCGCGCATTCCGTCGATGAGCTCCCAGACGTCGAGGCGTGCACTGGGATCGAGGCCTGTCGTCGGTTCGTCGAGGAACAAGACACTCGGGCGGTGTACGATCGAGCGTGCGATGAGCAGTCGCCTCGCGAACCCACCCGATAGCACATGCGGTGACACGTTCGCGTACGGTGTAAGCTCGAACCGGGCGAGGAGATCGGCGACGCGGCGCTCGAGGTCCTCGACCCGCGGACGGAAATAGCTCGCGTAGATTAAGAGGTTCTCGGCAACCGTGAAGTCGTAATCGAGGGAGTCGTCTTGAGTGCAAACCCCGATCATGCGTTTGGCCTCTGCGCGGTTGACCGAAAAATGCTGGCCTGCATACAGGATCGAGCCATCGTCCGGAGGCACGAAACCGTACAACATCCGCAGAGTCGTGGTCTTTCCAGCCCCATTCGGGCCGAGGAGCCCGAGCACCGTGCCGCGGCGGCATCCGAGGTCGAGGTGGTCCACGACCACCCGGTTCCCGTAGGCCTTGGTGAGACCTCGCGCCTCCAGAATTGCTTTCGTCATCGTGAATCCACCCTGGAAGGTGACGGAACCTCCGAGAGCATCCTACAATAGCGATGCGATCGTGCACGTTCCGGAAAGCGTGGCGATGCGGAGCTGAGATGGCCAACCCCGGCAACGACGACGAAAGACCTTTGCAGACCGTAGGGCGGGTGCTCGATAGCCGCTGGATGATGGCATTCGCGGTACTGGCCGTGCTCGTCGCCATCGCATGGGCGCTGATCGAACGCGAGCCAATCGGAGGGCACGGCAGCATTTCGCAAGGCGACGCGAGGATGGCGACGGTCGAGCTTCTGGGCGTGCCGGCGGGGGCCGAGGTCACGCTCGACGGGCGGAGAATCGACAATACCTTGTTCGGTGTGTCACCGGGAACGCGCCACGCGCTCGAAGTGACGGACCGCGATGGCCGAAGCTGGCGCCAAGTCTTTCTCGCCGACGGTGCGATCTCGCTCGTGGTCCAGCTCCAAACGCACTTCGTCGAGGTCGATGTATCAGCTAAGGCCCCGAACGAGGCTCGCGACTGACTTCGTAACCGCGAAGCCTTGCAAACACCGTCACGACCCGATCACTCGTGGCGGAACGCATGGTGGAGTCGAGCGCGACCGGACCTACGCCGGGGCAGTAGACGATCCGAATCTCGAGCTCGAGCTTACCGCCGGTCTCCGAGACTTCGATGCATCGCTCGAATTTGCCTGCGCGCGTTTCGATGCGAGTGTCGATCGATACGATTCGGGCGGTTCGCCCTCCCCGGCCGGGCCAGCTTGCGCCTTCTTGGAGGGGTGCTCGGAGGAGCCATGCATCCGCCGGAGGTACGCGAATCCCTTCGGCGAGGATCTCGTAGCGTACGGTCGCTCGTCCCGTTCGAACCTCTGCGATGTGTCCGTCGAACGCTTCGACCCGAGTGACGCCAAGCGTGGTCGACGGCTCGCCAGTGTCCACGTCGTAGGACCAAGCGTTGCCTGCGCGCAGAGGAAAAAACTCGCTCGGTTCGATCGAGTCCGGCGACGAACGCCCGGGTTCGCTGCCCGCGCAGCCAACCAGCAGGCAAGAAAACATCACGCTGGCTCGCAGAGCTGAAGTCATGTCAGGTGAGGGTAGCAGCTCTGATGTAGGCACGAAGCGCATATTCGCGATGAGCGGTCCGCCTGTTAGGATGCAGGGGTGACCGCGAAGAAGACGATCCTCGTTCTCGATGACGACCCCTCGGTGCGACACATGCTCCAGGTCCTGCTTGAGCAGGATGGGCATGCAGTCATCGCTGCCGGTGATGTTCGTTCGGCACTTGCGCAGTGCAAGGTTCATTTGCCCGATCTGATGGTCGTCGATTTGATGTTGCCCATCGAGGATGGCGAGATGTTTCTGAGAGAGTTTCATCGCCGTTGGAGGCACTCCGAGGTGCCGGTCATTCTGTTGAGCGCGAGCACCGCACGAAACGACATCGCGCGCCGCTTGAACGTCGAAGCCACCCTCGCCAAGCCTTTCTTCGCACAGGACTTGCGGGAGCTGGTGGCGACGCTCGTGCAACAAAGCGAAGCCGTGGCCGCGAGCTGAAGCCAGAATCGTCGGATCTCGCCCTGCGTGGTATGAGGCGCGTCATGGACCAGGTGTATGCGGACGGGCTATTCTCGAACGAAGTCGTATTGATCACGGGTGGCGGCACTGGCATCGGCCTCGTCGCCGCCGGGGAGATGGGCCTCCTCGGCGCGAAGATAGCGATCTGTGGCAGGCGACCCGACCCCTTGAGGAACGCGGTCACCGAGCTCCAATCCAAGGGCATCGATGCCTTTGGCGCTCCTTGCGACATCCGCGAGCCGGAGGCGACCGCCGAATACGTGGACGCCGTACTCCAGCGATTTGGTCGCATCGACGTGCTGATCAACAACGCAGGTGGCCAGTTTCCGACGACCGCAGAAGCGCTCTCGCCAAAGGGTTTCGCGGCGGTGATCCGAAACAATCTGATCGGTACCTGGACCATGACCCACGCCGTGGCGACCCAGGCGATGATTCCTCAGAAACGAGGACGAATCGTCAACGTGATAGCGCAGATCATCCGCGGCTTCCCAGGAATGGTGCATACCGGCGCTGCACGTGCGGGCGTGGACAACATGACCAAGACTCTGGCTGTCGAATGGGCGCTACACGGTATTCGGGTGAACGCCGTGGCCCCGGGGGTGATCGTCACCAGCGGCACGAAGCAGTACCCGCCGGAGCTTCTCGAGACTGCAGAGAAGGCGAATCCGCTGAAGCGCCTCGGCACGGCTGAGGAAGTCTCTCACCTGATCACGTATCTCGCATCCAGATATGCAGATTTCGTCGCCGGCCAGACGTTCTACATCGACGGTGGCGCTAGCATTTGGGGCGACCAGTGGTTTCTCCCGGAGGATCTGCCGAAGTACCCGCCGTATCCCGTTCCCGAACGCGGCTAAGAGCTCGGCTTCTTCTGGACGACGCCGATCAAGTACGCACACCCGACGCCGATGTAATAGAGCAGCACCAGGGGGACGAGCATCATCACCATTGTGTAGACGTCCGACGGCGTCAGCAGCATCGAAATGAACGCCGCGCAGACGATCCACCATCGTGAGAACTTGAGTAGTTGCTTCCACGTCACGATGCCCGCACCCGCGAGAAAGGTCACGATGACTGGAACCTCGAACACGACGCCAAATGCCAGCAACATGCGCCGAAAGAAGGGCATGTAGTCCTTTACGAACATCGTAGCGACGAGGGTCTCGTCGCTGAAGCCTAGTAGAACGGTAAATGCCTCGGGGAACACCAACTTGTACCCGAAGATCGCACCGCCGACGAAGCAGATCGTCGATGCGATGATGAACGGAATCGCAAGCGCCTTTTCTTTTTTGTAGAGCCCCGGCGCGATGAACATCCAGAGTTGCCAGAAGATCCAAGGCGACGCGAGTAGCACGCCAGCGATGAGCGAGTTCTTCATGTACATCATGAAGGCGTCCGCAGGACCGGAAAATCGCAGCACTGCTTCTCCGGGCAGATTGAGCTTCTCCCAAGCCGGCTGAAGCGGTGCGACGAGGAAGTCTTTGATCTCTTTCTTGAAGACCCAACTGATCGCGACGGCTGGAATCAGGCCGAGGATCGCGCGAAGCAAGCGTTTCCGCAGCTCGGCGATATGCTGGAAGAAGGTCATCTCCTGATCTTCTTCGGGGATGGCTCTCGGTTCGGGTTCCGGGATCTGGATCTGTTCGGACGTCATGGACCCTTTGCCTCGGCGGGCGCGCCTGAGTCCGCTGCGGCCTCGGGTTCATCGCTCGAAGGCGCAGGCGTTGCCGGGCTTGCGGCGTCGGCTGGACTCGTCTCCACTTTGGCGGGCTTATCGGCTGCTTGGGCAGCATCCGGACTCGGCACCGGCGGCTTGTCCACGAGCGGCACTGGTCGCGTCGCCGGTGGACGCAAGGGCGGCGCGCGGAAAGGATCGCCCTCCCGCATGAGCTCGTCGAGCCCGATCGCTTCCTTGAACTCCCGGCTCGCGTTCCGGACCTGCCGAAGTCCCTTTCCCACGGTACGCATGAACGTCGGCAGCTTGTCCGGCCCGACGGCCAACAAGACGATCACGAGAAAGAACGCTAGCTCCGTCGGCCCAATCCCAAACATGCGCACCTAAGATGAATGCTTGCCCCCCCAGGAGGCAACCAGAGGCATGGCGGAGGTGGGCCGCCCGAACGAGCGCGGCCTCTCGATCACCCCAATCACGAGCCGAAACGAATCTGCCGGAGCCGCTCGACCGCCCTATGCATTTCGCGAACGCGCCGCTCGTACTCGCGGGTCAGATCCTGAATACGGTTGGCCGCGGCAAGCGTCTGCTCCGAGCTCTCGGAATGCTTGCGGTGAGACTGATGGAGCTGAAGCACCATGTCGGAGATGTTTTCGATCGCGCCGGTCATCTGGCGGCCTCCCTCGGCTTGCTCCTGGCTGCTGCGCTCCATCTGCTGCGTGATCAATCGCATGTTGTCGGCGCTCTTCATGATGAGCTCCGATCCGCGTGCTTGCTCCGCGGTCGCCGCCGCGATCTGCTGGACCGTCTCCGCAATGCGACCAATCGCATCCGTCACTTGGCGCGAGCCCTTGGCCTGCTCGACCGTCGCCCGTGCGATCCCGCGCACCATCGCCGTAGACTGCCTCGACGATTCGAGGATCTTCTTCAGTGCGCGCTCCGCTTCTGCGCTCACCGTAACCCCTCGGTCGACGGTGCTCGCGCCACGCTCGACCGCTTCGATCGCATTCTTTGTCTCCGACTGAATGGTCTTGATCAGCTCGGCGATCTCCTTGGTGGACGCGCCAGCACGTTCTGCGAGGTCCTTTATTTCGTCGGCGACGACCGCGAAGCCTTTACCGTGTTCGCCAGCCTGGGCCGCGATGATCGCTGCGTTCAAAGCGAGCAAGTTCGTTTGCTCCGCAACGTCGTCGATGACGTTCAAGATGTCACCGATCGCCTCGATCCGGTCACCGAGGTTTGAGATCGTGCTCACGGCCTCCAGCGAGGAAGTTTTGATGCGATTGATCTCCCCGATGATCTTCAGAATCGAATCGGCTCCGGTCTCCGCGTCGGCCGCGACCTCCTCCGAAAGGCGGGCGGTCTCGTTCGCATTCGATTGAACCTGATCGATCGAAACGTCCATCTCGTTCATCGACGAGGAGGTTTCTTCCGCGGTCGATGCTAAGGCATCGACGTTTCGAGCGACCTCCTTGATGCTGTAGGTCATCTCCTCGATGGAAGACGCCGTCTCGCGGACACTGGACCCGAGATTTCCCATGTTCTCGGCCACTTCCTGGTTCGTCGCCGTCATTTGAAGGATGCTCGAGGAGCTCTCTTCGGTGCTCGATGAAAGCGCCTCGACCCGGTCACTGATCGCTTGAAGCGAGATCGCCATCGACTTGAGGGCGCGGGCCGTCTCTTCCACGGCCACCATTTGTTCTCCCAAACCGCTCGAAAGCGCTTTGACGTTCTCTCCGATGACCCCTTCGACGGATTCGATCTCGCCGTAGATCGTGCGAATTTGGGCATCGACCTCCTCGATCGTGAGCGAGGCTGGCAACCCCGAGGCGATGATCAGCAGTCCGAGAACGCCGAGCAACGCAGCGACGACGCCTGCGATGGAAGCCGCTTGAGCCCCCGCCAGAGCGCCGGGCGCGACCCCGACGGCTGGACCGACGGCGAATGCGAGCGCGAAGCACAGGAACCCCGGAACCAGATAGCGACTCTTGGCGATTGCCCGAAACATGACCCCCCCGGCGAACCAGACGAACTAGACAAGCGTCAGGGTATCGAACCGGAGGAGGCGCGGGCAAGTTCCCCCACTGTTTCAGGGGGATTGGCACAGCGGAGAGGGGATCGTCCGTTCAGAGGGGATTGGTGAGGAGTTGCATCGCCGTCTGCAGCGCGAGCGAATAGTCCCCCGCCATCTTGAGCTTGCCGCCCAAAAACAGTTCCTGGACGCTCAGCTCTCCCCGCTGAACGGTCTCCAGGTCCGAATATTGGAGCTCGGTGGTGAAGCCGGGCGCTTCTGGCACCTCCGCGACGTTGAAGCCGAGCCTGACCTGGACATCACCGAGCTCGGGCACCCCGCGAAGCGTCACGTGACACGTCATTGGCCTCCCAGCCAGCGCGTCCTCGAATCGCTTCGATGCGGTTTGCGCTGCGCCGATGGCCAGCTCCTCGTTCTCGAGGGCCCCGGATTTTGCGACCTCTCCGAGCAGGAGCTCCACCGCGTCGCCTGGAAGCGAGGCGACGATTTTGACCGGAACCCCGTCCGCTGGGGCATCCCCCGCACTCAGGGCGCCACTTCGCGCGGAAAGGAACACGGGGGGGCCGCCATCGATCTGAAGGCTCGCGGCTCCCACGACGGCCTTCACGTCGGCCAGAATTCGCTGAGCGCGCTCATCGCCCCCGGCCGCGCGGCTCTCGAGAACTTCCACCCCCCGGGTGAAGAGCTTGGGGAAGCTCTCCCGAAGGAACTCAATAGGTGTAGTGTCCATGCGGCGCGCAGCATAGCCAACATCGTCTGGAGCACCAAGCTGGCGAAATCCGAAAGAATCGGCCACCATCTCGGCGATGTCGGATGTGGAGCACCGGCCTACTGTGTTGATGGTGGGCCAGGGCGAGCCGATGCAAACAGCGTTGGGGGAAGCGCTTCGGCGCCATGGAATATCCGTCGCTGCTTGTGCAACGGCGGAGCTCGAACAAGCGGTCCGCGTGTACGCGCCGGATTTGGTCGTCTTAGTCGGTGATGCCGCGGTTCGCGGTGGCGCGAGCGTAGTGCGACGCATGGCCGCGAATCGTGCAACCGACGTTCTACCCGTCGCGGTCGTTTCGAATGACGCGGTGCTCAAGCACGAGGGGCAGGATTTCCGTTCGGGTGCCGTGGCGATCGTTCCTCGGGGTGCAGGCGCCGATGCCATCGCGCGCCGCTTGGCGGAGCTCGCGGACGAGGTCCCTCAACGCCCAGGCCTGATGTCCGGCGAGATCAACGAACGCAACCTACAAGACGTCGTCGACCTCGTGTCGAACGATATGAAGACGGGTATCCTCAGCATTCGCTCGCCGAAGGGCGTGCTCGAAGGCATGCCGATGGTCGTGGAGACGGAACGGGCTTCCGCACACAACATGGAGCTCATTCTCGAGCGCTTACGCGAGGCCATGGAGGCGTCCGAGCCCCTGCAGTACGAGTTTCACGAAACGAGTGGTGGCCGGCTTTCGACCCTGCCCGCGGCGACGGAGCCCGAAGAGATTGACCTGTCACGCCTGAAGGACACTCGAGTCGTCGTTCTCGATTCGGATGAGCTCCGGGCCGAAAAGCTCGCACACGTTCTGCACGCTCGAGGCGTTCAGATTGCAGCAGCCGATTTCTCGCCCGCCGTCCTCCCGAGGATCCGAGAGGTCGATCCACAAGTCGTCGTCCTGGACTCTGGCGCCGTGGGCGGACAGGGGCTCGATTTCGTTCGAGCCATGCGAAAAGATCCGCAATTGCGTTGGTCTTCCATGCTTGTCGTGCGCTGGCAGGATTTCTGGCCGAACTCCGCGTACGATGCGGAGCCGGACCTCGCTCAGCTCGCTGCGCGGATCCTGCCGATGATCGAACAAGACCTCGAGATGATCCGCAGGGCTGAAGACGAGGTCGACTTCGACACGCGGCTCGAGCTCATCGGGCCGGGCCGCCTGCTGCGCGCACTCGGGTCCGTGCCAGGAGTGAGGCACCTGTCGATCGGCGGGCACAAGCGGAGCATCGAGATCGACATCGCCGACAATTCGATCGTTGGAGCGTATGCGACGCTGCACGAGGGAACAAAGCAAAGCGTTCAAGGCATGCCAGCGCTTCTTGCGCTTTGGGGCCTGAACTCGGGCCGCGTGTCGGTACGCGAACAAGATCTTCCTTCGGTCGCGAACATCATGATGCCCGTGGACGAAGCTCTCGGTCTCGTCTCGCATCAACTCGGCTTTGCCGACGATCAGAGCGGGGTCGAAGTCGACGCGGCAACGATTCCGCCCGCAGAGCCGGAGGTCGAGGAGCATGCGACGGTCCCGCCAGGAGCCGAGACACCTGCGAAACTGGAAGACGCGCGGACGATGGCGCCGCCGCGTTTTCGACATCTCCAGGCCGCAGTCGGAGGTCCACCAGCTCAACAGTTCTCAGAGGAGGAAGTGCCGACGAACAAGATGCGGCAGATGCTCGGCCGCGTAGAGACGCAGAAGCTAAACGTCCCGACGGGCCGCAACGTCACCGAAAGCGCTGGAGAGGTCTCACACAAGGACCACGCGGTGACTAGGCCGCCGAAGAGCACCCAGCTCGGCTTGGCGCCCGTGTTCGAGATGCTTCCGCAGAGCGCGCTCGATGAGCAGAAGACGATCCCGGTTCCTCGAAAGCCTACGCCGCCGCCGCCACCACCCGAAAGTCGAAAGCCTGTCGCGCCGCCTTTGTTCGAGGCGGAGGAGGAGTTCGAACCCGAGCTTGCGCGGATGTTGGAAGGGCCTGCGACCCTGCTCGCGCCCGCCCCTGTCCCGCGTGGCATGCCGGCTTGGATCCAACTCCTGCTCTTGCTCACGCTGCTCGCCGGCGTCGGCGTCTTTGGCTGGCAGCTCTGGGTACGCAGTGACTCGGCCTCGGTCGCAGAGGACGAGCAGCCTGCGGCGCCGTCCCAAGCGGTCGAAGATCCCCAAAGCGAGCCGATCACGGGTACGGTCAACGGGCCCGAGTCCAATGCCAGAGAAGACGAAGATATCGAGGAAGCGGAGGAGGAGCCGGTCGCCGAGGAGCCCGTGATGGCACATGCGCCAGAGCAAGCGACCGAGCCCGTCGCCGCAGAGCCCGCCCCAGAGAAGCCCAAGCCCGAGCCGAGGAGCGCGCCCGCCACGGATTCCAGCAGTCTGGCAATTCCAACGCAGAATCTGCCACGCGATCCCTCGAAAGCTTCCGACGTCCTCGTTCATCGCGCGCTGCCGCTGATCCGAAAAGGCCAGCTGCGCCTCGCCGAAGCCACGCTCGACCGCGCCTGGGAGCTCGATCCCCGCAACCCTCAAGCCATGGCGGGCTATGCCGCCTTGTACGTCGCGAAGAAGGACGGCGAGCGGGCCCTCAAATGGGCGAAGAAAGCCGTCCGCAAACGATCGCGCCGCTCCGAGTATCACGTCCTATACGGCGATGCCCTTCAACTAGAAGGGGACAGCGAAGGCGCGCAGAAGGCATGGCGCAAAGCGCTCAAGGTCGACCCGGAAAACAAGGCCGCGCGGTCGCGGCTCAACGAGGCAAACCGCGGCAGCGCCAATTAGTTGCCCTATTCGGAGGGTCGCGCCTAGCGTCGGCGCATGGCTAAACGACTCGCTTGGGCAGCTCTCTTTGTCGGGCTCTCCGGATGCTTGATGCAGAACTTGAGCCCTGAGACCCGGATGCGCGACGCAGTCATCGAGCTGAACGAAGGCGCGCGTTGGGGTCGAATGGATGTCGCCAGCGGGCATGTGGCGCCCCCGTTCCGACCACAGTTCAAGATGTCGCACGTTCGCTGGGGCGGCGACATTCAGATCGCGGACACCGAGATCTTGGGAATGAATCCCCATACGGACGAGGAAGGCGATGGCGCGTTCTCGCAGATCGCAGTGCGTTGGTACGACCAGAGCACGATGGTCCTGGCCGACACCGTGATTCGCCAAACGTGGAAGAAGCACAAGCAGACTTTTCTCCTCACGAACGAGTCGGTGGAAAGCGGACATCCAGGCTTGCTCATGATCCCCGAAGCCCCCCAAGCGCCTGCTCCCTCGGCGAAGGCCGAAGAGTACGAGAACTTCGAGGACGACTCGCAGTGGAGCACGGTCTACTGAGTCAATCGATGCCGACCGCATCGCGCACGCGCCCAATCGTGGCATGAGCGATTTGGCGCGCACTGCTGGCACCCGCGTGCAGAATCGAATCAAGCTCGGGTTCATCGGCGCGAATCGATAGATATGCTTCACGCTTTGGGCCGATTTCCTCTTCGATGGCCTGATACAGATCTTCCTTGGCATGGCCCCAGCCATAGCCACCGGCTTCGAGCTTCCGCTTCATTTCTCCGGCCCGCTCCGGCGCCACCAGGCTGTAGAGCTCGTAGACGGTAGACCCTTCGGCCGGCTTCGGATCATCGAGACCTTCGGAGCTGGTCTTGATGCCCATGATCACTTTGCGCAGCTTCTTTGGCGCCTCGAAGAGCGGGATGCCATTGCCCTTGCTCTTGCTCATCTTCTCGCCGTCGATCCCCGGAACGAGAGGCGCATCGCTGATCAGTGCTTCAGGCACGACCAGGGTTCCGTCGCCATAGAGGTGATTGAGGCGCATCGCCACGTCGCGTGTGAGCTCGAGGTGCTGTTTCTGGTCTTTGCCGATCGGCACCACGTCGGTGTCGTAGAGGAGGATGTCGGCCGCCATGAGCACCGGATAGTTGAAGATTCCCGCGTTCGGCGCCTCGCCGCGTGCGAGCGCGTCCTTGTAGGCGTGCCCACGCTCGAGCTGCCCGGTGGCCAAGAGACAGCCCAGGACCCAGGTGAGCTCGAAGACCTCGGGAACGTCCGACTGTCGATAGAGCAGGGTTCGCTCAGGGTCCAATCCACATGCGAGCCAGGTGGCTGCGACATCGCGAATGTAGCCCCGCAGCGCGTCTGCGTCGCGGACCGTGGTGACCGCGTGGTAGTCCGCGATGAAGTAGAGCGTGCGGTACCGGTCGACGAGCGAAAGCGCCGGGCGAATTGCACCCAGATAATTGCCGAGGTGTGGAAGATGTGTGGGCTTGATGCCGGTGAGAGAGGTTTTCACGAGGCGTGAGACTGTCCCAAGTGGACATGGCCGGCAACCGGGGTATCTTCGGTCGCGTCGAGAGAGGAAGCATGACGACTCGTCCTTTCAAGGTCTTGGGAATTCAGCAGGTCGCCGTCGGCGCTGCCGACAAGAGCGCCCTTCGCCGCCTCTGGGTCGACACCTTGGGTCTGACCCCACATGGAAACTTCAAGAGCGAAAAGGAAAACGTCGACGAGGACATCGTAACGATGGGTTCGGGGCCGTTCACCGTCGAAGTCGACCTGATGCAACCGATCGATCCAGAGAAGAAGCCCCGGGTCGACACACCTCCTCTCAACCACATCGGGCTCTGGGTCGATGACATCGACGCTGCGGTGGAGTGGCTCGCTGATCAGGGCGTGCGATTCACGCCCGGCGGAGTGCGGCCCGGCGCAGCAGGCCATCGCGTTTGCTTCATCCACCCCAAGGGCAATGAATCAGCCCCCATCAGCGGCGAGGGTGTGCTCATCGAGCTCGTAGAGGCCCCGCAGGACGTGCGGGAAGCGTTCGAGAAGATCAGTCGAGCCGCCAGGCCAGCCTGAGGTCGGACACCGAAATGTCCGACTTCCTCGGTCGGACCAATACCTTTTCGAGCTCCGCGGGTTCGAGGTCCATTGCCGCCCGAAGCGCGCGAACCTCGTCTTGAGCCTCGAGCTCGAGCGCGCGTCGCGAACCGAGCAGGTCCTGCAACTCGTCCTCGGCGCGGCGTACGTCCTCCCGTTCCCTGGCCACCCGACCTGCGCCGCGCGCCGCGGTCGTCG
>Ga0055449_10000216_pt1 | contig 16338 bp, 5 predicted proteins | sample China_Galinas_PW_2_FD_57739 | JGI IMG/M metagenome (GOLD analysis project Ga0055449, IMG submission 57739) | Wetland microbial communities from San Francisco Bay, California, USA, that impact long-term carbon sequestration - China_Galinas_PWB_D1 | ecosystem: Environmental > Aquatic > Marine >... | reverse complement strand
CAGTGACCTGGCCGAGCTGATCGACAAACAGGGCGGCGGGTGGCTTTACGGCATCACGCGCAGCGACTTGCTCGCTCGGCTCCGGGCGGATTATGTCGTCGAACTGTTGGACGAGACGGAACCGAACCCAGCCGAACCGCACGCAAAACGGCGCGCGCTCGTCCGCCTGCGGAATCGTACCTAGGGGCAATCGAATTGACGCCCACGGTTCGGCAAACCTACGGCGACGCGTTCTCTCGCACCGAGGCGGTGCGTGCCGTGCGCCCTCGCGGCACGAGTTCCCCGTCGCGGTACGCCCGCCGCACGTGGTAGATCGGCTGGCGGCGAATGTCGTGGTACATGCGCGTCAGCAGCTCCGTCACCAGGCCGAAGAGCACGCATTGCACCGAGCAGAACGTCAGCAGTGCGCTGAGCGTGACCAGCACGTTGCGGTTGAGGTTCAACCCCTCCGGCTGGCCGAAGTAGCCGAACTTCTGGCCAAGCGACACGCCGATCAAGACGAGGGCCATGACAAACGACACCGCGGCGAGCTTGCCGAAGAAGTAGAGCGGCTTGGTCATGTACGAGCCGAGAAACTTGACCGTCACCAGATCGAGCAGCACGCGGATCGTGCGGCGAAGGTCGTACTTCGTTTTCCCGGCGACGCGCGGCCGGTGGTTGACGACCAGCTCACCGATCTTCGCGCCGTGCCACGCGGCCAGCGCGGGCAAAAACCGGTGCAGGTCGCTCGACAGGCTGATGTGCTCGAGCACCTCGCGGCGATAGGCCTTGAGCGTGCAGCCGAAGTCGTGAATGTGGATACCGGTGAACCGGCGGATCATCGCGTTGGCGATCTTCGAGGGCAGCCGACGGCTGACGAGAAAGTCCTGCCGGCTCTTGCGCCACCCGCTGACGATGTCGAGCTTGGGCGGGCCGTTGAGCTTTTCGAGCAGGGCGGGGATGTCGCGCGGATCGTTCTGCCGGTCGCCGTCCATGGGGATGAGGATGCGGCCGCGCGAGTGCTCGATGCCGGCCGCCATCGCCGCGGTCTGCCCGAAGTTGCGCCGAAGATCGAGCACGAGAATCCGCGGGTTTCCTTTGGCGAACGCGAGCAGTCGCTCGAGGCTGGAGTCGGTGCTGCCGTCGTCGACGAAGATGATTTCGTAGTCGAGGCCGGACTGATCGAGCACCTCGGTCAGTTCGGTGCACAGCGGCTCGATGTTGTCCTCTTCGTTCAGGATCGGGATCAGCACGGACACGTCGCACGGCGTCTCCTCTGCCGCGTCCGGTGCCACAAACCGCATTCGCCCGCCAATTTCAGCCGTATCCATGATCGGAGCCACTCGTTCGCCCTTGCCGCGCCATCGACCCTTCGGGTCGCTCGGCGGTCAAGTATAACGCGCCGACGGACCTTGCCCAAGGCTCGATCTACGGGGCTCGGCATCCGGAAGCGCGGCCGATCTTACCGGGCCCACGTGGTCGACGTGGTATCTATTGACACGGCAGCGGCGGCGTGGTGCCGACGTTTCTGAAGAACGCCGCGGCGTCGGCGAGGTCCACGTCGTCGTCCTGGTTGGCGTCGAACACGAAGCGACAGATGGCGCCCGCGCCGACCTCAGGCCCGCGGAGACAAGCCGCGAGTCCCGGCACGTCGTTGACGTCGATCGCGCAGTCGGCCGACCAGTCGAACTTCTGGAACTGGTCGCAGTCGTCGGGAACGCCGTTGTGGTTCTCATCCTGGGTGACGAGTTCACACACGTCCAGAATGCCATTCGGCTGACAGTCCGTGCCGCCCGCGGCCAGGTCGCACTCGTCCGGCGTGCCATTGCCGTCACAGTCGGGATCGAGCTCGTCGGGCACTTGGTTGTCGTTGCAGTCGTTGTCGCCGGTACACGCCCATCGCGCGACATAGTCGGTCCCGTCGACATCGGTGAAGATGCCGCCGAGAAACAACCCCGACACGTTGCCGTCATCGAACGCGGCCAACGCGTTGATACCGCCGTTGACGCACGGACCCGGAGCGGACCAGGCAGCCCCGTCCCACTGGGCGAAACAACAGGGGGCGCTGACGCCGGAGATCGAGAAGAACCCGGCCGCGAAGAGCTTGGCGCCTGTTCCGTCGTCGTAGGGCTCGAGGGCCTTGATGGTCCCGAAGACGGAAGGCATCGCCTCCCAGCCGGCCGAGCCGAGTCGAGCGACATCATTGATGTAATTGCTCGACGCGTCCTGAAGCGAGAAGTCGCCGCCGATAAAGAGCGTGGAGCCGTGCCCGTCGTCGTGCACCGCGAAGGCCTCGACGCTTCCATACTGGATCGGCGTGGCCGGCGCGACCGGAGTCCATGAGGTCCCGTTCCACTGGGCAATGCCTTGGGCAGCCCCACCGCCCGCCGTCGCAAAGTCACCGCCGACCACCAGCACCGGGCCGCTGCCGAAATCGTAAACCGTCATCGCCAGGACCGCCGGCGGGTCTCCGAACGGCCCGTCCGCCACGCCCGAGCCCACGGCCGACCAACTCGTGCCGTTCCACTTGGCGATGCCGTTGAACGCGGCACCGTCGATGTTCGTGAATCGACCGCCGACGTACAGGGCCGACCCGTTTCCGTCGTCATAGGAAGTCATGGCAGAGACGGTCGAGTCCGGCGTGCCGAGGGAGGCCGACCAGACACCGTTGTCTAGCTTCGCGACGAAATAGTCTGACGCGCGACCGGCCGCGTAGAGGTGCGACCCGGCGCCGTCGTCGTAGGTGCCCAGCGCGGTCGCGTTGCCGTAGCTGCCCAGCGCGTCGCCGACCTTCGCCCACTCCAAGCCATCCCATCGTGCGACAAACAGGGCCGGGTCCGCGCCGAAGCCGGCAATACCACCGGCCGCGTACAACTCGTCGCCCGCGCCGTCGTCGAATGTCAGGAAGGATTGAAGTCCGTAGAAAGTCCCCGCGGATGGGGCCAGCGCGAGGCCGCTGCCGGTCGGCGACAGCACCAGGCTGCATAGCCCGGCCGGCACCGACGGCTGACCGAGCGGCGCGTGGGTACACTGCCCCTGCTCACACACGTCGGAAGTACAGGACACGCCGTCGTCTTCACAGGTGGTACCGTCGGGCGCGTGGTTCGGTTGACACACGCCCTGTTCATCGCAGGTATCGGGATCCGTGCAGGCCGTGTCCTCCTGGCCGATGATCGTGAGTCCGCAAAGCGATCCTGCCGGCAGGGTGATGCACTTGCCGCCCATGCACTGTTCGCAGCCGTTGCTTCCGATGCAGAGCTCCCCATCGGGCCGCGCCGCGTGGGCGCAGGTCCCGGCGCCGTCGCACCGATCGTCGGTGCAGCGGTTGCCGTCGTCGGGGCACGGCTGCCCCTCGGGGGAGAACCCGATCACGCATTCGCCCACGCCGTCGCACGTGTGTGTGGTACAGGAGTTTCCGTCGTTGAAGCAGAGCGTGCCCTTGGGGGCGGGCTCGCCCGCCGGGCATTCGGCCGAGACGCCGTCGCACGCCCGCAGCAGGCACTGCCCCGCTTGGGCGCAACTGAAGCCCGCCGGCTTGACGTTGTCGACGCACTCGCCGGCCGCACTACAGGTGTCCGGCGCATCGCACGCGTCGTTGTTCGAAGACCCGCACGGCAATCCTTCGAGCCCGACCACAGCCGAGCACAGGCCGTCCTCGCCGCAAACGCTTCGGGTACACGGGTTCCCATCGTCGAAGTCACACGCCTGGCCGATCAGAGGAGTGTGCTCACAGGTCCCACTGACGCACTCATCGGTCGTACACGGGTTTTGGTCGTCCGTGCAGGCGACGCCATCCGAATAGACGACCACCTCGCACGCGCCGTCGACGCACGTCGAAGCCGTACAAGGGTTGCCGTCATCTTCTCCGCAGGGTCCGGAGACGGGTACGGTCTCGCAGGTTCCGGCGCCGTCGCAGCGCTGTTGGGTGCACTCGCCGCCGATGCCGCAGAGCCACCCTGAGCCGCGCAACGGATGGGTGCACACGCCGTGCCCGTCGCAGCGCTCGTCCGTACAGGCATTGCCATCGTCGGTACAGCTCTGGCCGCGTTGCAGTGGCGGATTCGCCGGGCATTCCGGCGAAGTCCCAGTGCAATACGCGTCGCCGTAACAATCAGCGGTCGACGTCCGGCACAACTGCGGCGAAAGGTAGTTCGGGTTGCAGTCCCCAAAGTCGCATGTATCCGGCTGGTCACAAGGTCCCAGCGCCTCCACGTCGCCACAGGGCGCCCCCTGGTTGATCGGCGTCCAGTAGCAACTGATGTTGCCGTCCGACGCGCGACAGATGCCGGTGGAGCATATGGGGTCGCCATAGCCCGGATCGCACAGCTCATTCAGCCGGAAGGGATGCACACAGGCCGACCCAGAACAAACATCGCTCGTACACTGATTGCCGTCGTCTGGACAGGTTTGCCCCTCGGTGGCGGGCACGCACAGTCCGTTCTCGTTGCATGCCATGTCGGAGCACGGCTCGGAACTTCCCCCGCAGGGCATGCCGACCGGCACGGTATCCGGCGGGCAGAAGGCGTAACTTCCCGTGCAGACCTCGGCCGCGTCGCAGACACCGCCGCTTGCATTGCGACACACGTTGCCTTGCGTGAAGCGACAGCTCGCGTCACAACACTGCCCGAACGTCCCGTTGGCATCGCCGTTGTCGCACTCTTCCGATTCCTCGACGACACCGTTGCCGCAAAAGCCCAGGTTGCGATACCACACCACGCCGAGACCGGCCGCTTCCTCCTGCACGTCACCGGGCGAGAAGTTTTCCTCCGTCGAGACCACGTCCAAACGCCCGTCCCGATCGATGTCGGCCAGCTGCACGTTGTCATACTTGGAGAGCTTCCGGCATGGCGCGATCGGCCAGGCGTTCCACTCGTGGTGTACGCACGGCCCGCACTGCCCCGGCGCGGGGTCGTAGGTCAGCATGTACAGGGAGTGGCCGGCACCGCGCACCGAGAAGACCAGATCATTGCGGCCGTCGCCGTTGACGTCGCCGATCGCCACGCCCTTGCTGACTTTGTCGTTGCGGTAGTCCAAACCGTACGGCAGGCCGCCCTTGACGAAGATCGGATGAATCTCCCACGCCTCGCCGGTCGCGTTGAGCCGGCGATAGAAGTAGCCGGCGAACCGGTTGCCGTTGTTGACGCAGGAATCTCCGCTCGGGCAATCGGCGTCCGTCTCGCAGACGTCGTTCCGGTTGATCGCGCAAAAGCCCTCGCTGAAGCTGGCGGTGACCACCACGTCCTTCAACCCGTCGCCGTCGACATCTCCGTAGGCGTGGAAGCGAAACGGCTCGCCGCTCGAGAAGCCAGTGCCGTCCTTGCGATCCAGAATCGCCTGCTCCGTGTCGATGCGAATCGGCGCGTTCCAACCGGCCAGGTTGCCTTCGTCGGTGCGGTTGCGAAACCACCCTACCTCGCGACGGTCGCTGTAGAGAACGTCGTTGTCGCCGTCGCCATCCATGTCCGTCAGATCAAGGCCCATGATCCAATAAAAGCCCTTGTCGATGCGGCGTTTGTTCCAATAGCTCGTGTCGATCTGGGGCGGCGAGTTGAAGAAGTTGTAACCGAAGGGCACACAGACCGTCGCCCCGCTGTTGGCGTCGATGGCCGTCGGGCATTCCCACCACCAGATGCCACCGATTTCGTCGCATATGATGGAAGAGGGACACAGGCTACACTTGTCGCCCTCGGGAAGGTCCGGATCGTAACAACCGGGTGGGTCATAAATCGACGGGTGGGCGATCTTGTTGCCCGACACGATGTCCGCGCAGCCGTCGCCGTTGATGTCGGCGACGCGCACCTGCATGTAGAGGTGCTTCGTTCCCGGCAGGGACTCGCCGAGCCACGTGTTTTGCAGCGTCAGCCCGTGGATCTTGACGTGCTGGTTGTAGCCTTCCGTGGCGGTGGCCACGCCGTCGGGTCGGCCGTCCAGGTCGAAGTCGGCGAACGCAGCGTCCTCGATGTCTTCCGTCCCGGCCCCGCCGGTCACGTCGACCGCCGGCCACCCCTCGCGCACGGCGCCGGTGTCGTAACAGGCAGTGGGATTCAGCGGGTTGATCGGGTTGCACGGATTGAGATAGACGTACGTAACGCCGGATTCCTCCCAGCCAGTGACGACATCGATGTCCCCGTCACTATCGAAGTCCCGGAGGTCGACACCGTCGGCCCCGCTTCCGCCGTTGGCCAAATAGTTTGGAATGCACGTGATCTGCTTGCCGGCGTCGATGAAGTACTCCTGCCACGCCGCGCGACAGGCTGCTCCCGCGCAGTCGCCGTCATCGGTGCAGTCCTTGCCGACATTCGGGCCGCTCGCGCAAAGCTTGACGAGGTTGTTGTCGCAACGATTGTCCACGGCGCACGGCGCTTGCGCCTGGACCGTGGCAGACAGCAGCGCCACCACCACAACGGCTGGCACGATCGCCACCGTCCACGCGACCGTACCGTTGCGATGCACTTTGCGGCATCCGCTCGTCGCAAACCACTGGCTGAAACCCATCAAGATGACTCCTCTCTGGAGACACAGCTTCGCCCCGGCTGGCACGCGCCAACCCGTCATGCCACGCAACTGACTCGCCAGATCTTTGGTAAGGTGATCCCTGACACCCAGACGCCAATCAACGCCTCATTCTAATCACGACGGAGGGAGAATACACCCCAGATTCTCGGAACTTCATGCCGTTTGAGGACGTGCACTACGCCACTACCGCCGGGCCAGCGCCGTCTGCGGCATCGCGATGGGAGTCGGCAAGGCGCTGCGTGCCTGTCGCGGCTTCACGACGAAGGGCGATACTGCGGCGCCCGAGTCAATCAAGACCGACTTTCGAACAGCGGCTTTATCGGACGCCTTTTGCCGACCCGCTGGTGCGACAGTAGTTGGGTCAGGACCGCGCTTGTCGGCGGGTACCGTTGGCGGACGTTGGGGGGCCGCGATCTGTGCCTCGCGACGTCCGGTGGGATGTAGCCCACTCATGCACGACGTTTTGCTACAATGGCGTCCTCATGACGACGAGCCCTCGGCGGATCAGACGGCCCAGGGAATGCAGGTCGCTTACCCGCCCGAGTGCGCTCTTCTTGCGCCATGTGCAAACAACTCGTGTGCGTCACGACGCTCGGCGACGCTTGGCGCCGGGATGATTGGAGAAAACGACGATGAACACCTCATGGAAAGTCCTGGCCTTTGGCAGCGTCCTGATGGTCTCACTTTCGCCCGCGCGAGCCGAGCCGATCGGCACCGTCTTCACCTACCAAGGACAACTCAAGTACGACGGCCAGCCGTTCAACGGAGTGGTCGACCTGGACTTCACGCTCTGGGACGATGAAGTCAGTGGATACCTGCTGTACGAATACGCGGCCGAAGGCGTGTTGGTGGAAGATGGACTGTTCAGCGCCTTGGTCGACTTCGACGTGGCTTTCGACTTGTTCAGCGCAAGCTGGATTGAAGTCGCGGTAGGATTCCCGGCCGAGTTGGGAGACTACGTGACCCTGTCTCCGCGACAGAGAGTCACGCCGGCACCGTACGCGCTCGCGCTGCCGAACTTCCGGACATTTGAGGACAACGTCCTGGGCGGCACGACCCAGATGGCTGACGGTGTTTCCGGAGTCGCGGTGACGGGCGGCCACGGCAACGTCGTGACGGACGACTACGGGGCGATCGGCGGCGGCGCGGCCAATCAAGCCGGCAATCAGATGGGTTCGACGCTGGACGCAGCCTTTGCCACCGTGGGTGGTGGCTTCAGCAATGCTGCCGCAGCCACATACGCAACGGTCGCGGGAGGAAAAGAGAACCGGGCCGGCGAGCCAGCCAGCACGGTAGGCGGTGGCGAGCATTGCATCGCCACCGGTTCGTGGTCGGCGGTCCCAGGCGGGTATGCCAATCAAGCCGGTGCGAGCTACAGCTTTGCGGCCGGCAAAGAGGCTGTTGTTCGCGAAGTAGATACGGGCACGTTTGTCTGGGCGGACGCCAGTGAAACGCAATACACCTCCACCGGACCCAACCAGTTTCTGATCCGAGCGGCCGGCGGCGTCGGGATCGGCACGAATGCCCCCACGACCGCGCTATCCGTCATCGGCAAAGCCAACTTCAGTACGTCTGTCGGCATCGGAACGGATACGCCGACGGCCAACCTGGACCTCGTCTCAGATAGCACGCTTTCGACCACCATGAATTTTATAAACACCGATTCCGGGCAGCGATATCTTTTGCAGGTCACCGGCAGCGATCCGGGCTCACCAGGCCGCGAGGGACACCTGGAACTTGTGGGCTATGGGAACAGTGGCGTCCATCACGTACTGACCGTCACGCCACAAGGGAAGTTCGGCGTCAACACGTACGCGCCGACGCAAGACTTGTCCGTCGGCGGCGGCGCCGATTTCGGTGGACCGGTGGGAATCGGGACGAGGACACCCTCAGCGCAATTGGATGTGGTGTCGTCGCACCACACTTCAACCGCTGTGAACATCAAGAACACAGATTCCGCCCAGCGGTTCCTTGTCCAGGTCAATGGAACTGACCCCGGCGGAGATCATAGGCAGGGCAACCTCGAGATCTGGGGAACGGGAGCCGAAGGGAATCACAATGTCTTTACGGCCACGCCCGAAGGGAACGTCGGTATCGGCACCAGTCAGCCGGCCAACGCGCTCTCTGTGTTCGGCGTCGCGGATTTCAGCGACCGAGTCGGCATTGGAACGTCTTCACCGGGATACACTGTCCCCAGCAGCAAGCTTGAAGTCGCCGGCGGTCACATTGCCGTATCGAATAATTACGGCCTCTTCAGCTCCAATGCCGCGGGCGACGCGATCGGTGCCGGCTTCGACACGGGGGCGGACGATACGCTTGACCTCTACGCCGGCGGCGGCCGCAAAGTACGGATCAAGCCGAACGGACGAGTGGGAATCGGCACGGATACACCCGGAAGCACTCTGTCCGTCGCCGGCGGAGCAGACTTCAGCGACCTGATCCGTATCGGAACGACCCCGCTCGAGTACTCACTCACCAACACCGGCCTGGAAGTCGGACTCGGCAACATCACGCTCGGAAACGGCGGCGGGGTCGTCAGCGTCAACGCGGCGGAGTCGGGCATCGGCGCCGGCTTCCGCACCGGTACCAGCGGTGATTTGTACCTGTATGCCAACGGAACCGTTCGAGTTCATGTCGCACCCGACGGCAAGGTCGGCATCGGATCGTCCCCGCCTTCGGAACGTCTGACCGTGGGCGGCGTGATCAGATCAACTACCGGCGGCTTCAAGTTTCCGGATGGGAGTCTCCTGGCGTCGGCCGACGGTGCGACGATCTGGTCGACGAACGGAACCAGCGCCTATTACAACGACGGGCACATCGGCATCGGCACGACCACCCCTCAGGACAAGATCGACATCAGAAACGGCAACATCACGATGGACACCGGCCCGTCCGGATCGTCGGCCCTGAGGTTTCGATATGACGGCGCGCTGCGGTGGACATTTCTCCATCGATCGTGGGCGACGAACGAATTCGGTCTGTACAACGAGGCCAAGGGCGCCTGGGCCCTGGCGTTTACCGCGGACACGAATCGGCTCGGCATCGGAAGGCAGAGCCCCGAGTATCCGCTCCAGGTCGGCGACAGCACGAGCAACGGAAACGGCGCGTATCTGACGACCGGCGGCGTGTGGACCAACAGCTCGGATCGCAACGCAAAAGAGGCATTCGCACAGATCGACAAGCAAGCGATCCTGGCCAGGGTCGCGAATCTTTCCGTCACGTCCTGGCGCTACAAAGGCGAGGACGAAGTTATCCGACACGTCGGACCGATGGCCCAGGACTTCAGCGAGGCGTTCGGCTTGGGTGACAGCGACAAGCACATCGGTACGATCGATGCTGATGGCATCGCACTGGCCGCCATTCAGGGACTGCACGAACAACTCGCCGAGAAGGACAAGAAGATCGCGGCACAGCAAGGTCAGATCGCCCAACTCACGGCGCGATTGGAGCGGCTCGAAGCGGTGACCGCCGAACTCGCGTATCAGGTGCACGCCCGAGCGCGGTGATCTCGACCGGTCGACGATGTGCGTTGCCTTACTTGGGCAGTAGCTCTTCCAGTTCCCTGGTCCAGTTGAGCACGACGATCGGTTCGCGTCGGGCGGTCTTGTGTGACCCCTTCTCGGCACGTACGAACAAGAACTGCCGGCCGTCGGCGCTGATGTCGAATGAGTCCTTATAGACGTCCGGCGGGTCCAGCGCGAAGGCCTTCTCCGGTGGCGAAGGTATAAAGGTGCCGTCTTGCACCGTATAGTTCACCGAATACATGGTCCGAGCCTGCCCGGCTGTCGAAACATACCAGATCGTATCCTCCGTAGGCGACCACACCATGCGGATGCCACCAGCAGTGGACACGCGCACCGGTGACCCGGAACCATCCGCCGAGCGAACCACGATTTGTGCGCTACCCGACTCATACGACGTGTAGCCGATCCATCGGCCGTCGGAGGAGTAACGAGCCCACCACTGCCAATAGGCAGCATCGTCAATGACGACATCATCCCCGGTGACGTTGCCTTGCTGGTCCAACGTCACCGAATGGATATCCCCGTCCGTTGCGGGCGCCCGCTCCATGACAGCCAGCCTTTGACCATGACTCGTCCAATCTCCGGGAAGCTGGGGGCGCTCACCGTGTGTCAACTGCTCCGCCTCGCCGGAGAAGTCCGCTCTGATGCGAAAGATATTCGTAATCCCTTCGCGACGTGATGCAAACGCAATCCACTTCCCATCCGGGCTCCAAACCGGATCGACTCCATGCACGGACGGACGCAAAATTCGGAGAATGTCGCGGTCGCGCTCCAGGACTGCGATCTGTGTGCGGGAGACCGAGTCCGAGTTTACTTGCAGCGCCACGTAGCGGTTGTCCGGCGAGAACCTCGCTTTCTCAAAATCACCTCGTTCGGTACTAAGTGGTTCTTCCTTTCCGGAATGGTCGATAAGGACCAACATTTTGTCGACGGCTTTCGATGCAGGGATATAGATGAGGTTCCCGCTTGCATCGACTGAGAACTGCGGTCCCGCGCCTGGCCAGGCTAAGACGCCTTCCTGAACCGATACCGGCTGACCCGAGGGTTTCACTCGTTCCAGATCAAACCGGCAGGCCATCAGCGAGTGTTCGCGAACAAACAGAATGATGCCCGGATCGATGTACTGCGCGGGGCCGCTCGCCTTGAACAGCACACTCGGATGTTTGCCCGACTCGGACACGACCATGACGGATGATGAGTCCCAGGGTCCGAAGTCCCTTGCGGCCGTGAACAGAACGCCGTGGCCGTCAGGAAGGAAAAAGGGGTACCGATGTGAATCAAGGCCATTGGCTGCGTCCACCTCGGTGAAGGGCACCGGTGTTCCCCCGGTATCGGGAACACGCATGAGGCCGCCTTTCTCTTTGGGCGCGAAAATGATCGATCGATCCGGCCCCCATGCGCCTCCTCGCATCGCGGGCGCGTCGCAGAGCGTGATCGGTGCCCCGCCGGCTAAGGCCAGCTTCTTGAGTTTCTCATTCTGCGCAAATGCCACCCATTTGCCGTCCGGAGAAAAGAACGGGCGCTCGGCGCCGTCCATTTCCGGGAGCGGCCGGACCTCAGGCTGGTTCATCGCGCGTACGACCCACGAGGTCTCGTTCTTGCTTTGGTTCTGCACACGAAAAAGGGCTGTTCTGCCGTCCGGCGAGAGAACGGGGTATGGGTCTGGCGCCAACTCATAATCGGCCGGAAGCGGCACCGCCAGGCGAACAACAGGAGCGGGCGACTCGGGCCGGAGCCACCAGCCTGCCGCGACGCCCACAGCGGCAGTGGCTATAACCGCCGCTGCGATCCAGAGCGGCGTACGTCGTTTCGCGGGCAGGTCCAAGGCCGCAGCAGCAACGCCGAGCGAGCTACTTGTCGGATCGACAATCGCGTTTTCCAGCTCGATGCGTGCGTCGGCGACATCGTGCAGGCGACGTTTGCGGTCCTTGGTCAGGCAACGGCGTAGAAGCAGTTGAACGGTCGGCGGGGTATTCTGGGGGAGCAGCGACCAGTCGGGCTCTTTGTGCATGATCGCACCCATGGAGTCCGCGGCCGTCTCTCCGCGAAAGAGCGTCTCACCCGTCAGACACTCAAACAGGATAATGCCGAACGACCAGATATCGCTTCGTTTATCCAGCACACGACCGCGAGCCTGCTCCGGGCTCATATAGGCGGCCGTGCCCAGCACGACACCGGGGCGTGTGAAGTCGTTGGTAATCGTGGGCGAGTGGGCGGTCACCGTGGGTGAGTCATGCGCACTGCCCGAGGCGGTCGAATCGGGCGCCATGGCCCGTGCCAGGCCGAAGTCGAGAACCTTGACCACGCCATCGGGGCGCACCATCACATTGCCAGGCTTCAGATCGCGGTGGATGATCCCCTTCTCGTGGGCGGCCTCCAAGGCCTCGGCGATGTGCTTGGCGGTCTGTAGGGTCTCCTCGATCAGGAGCGCCCCATCGCTCAACTGTTGCCCGAGCGTCACCCCCTCGACGTACTCCATCACGAGGAAGCGCGTACCGTTGGATTCGTCGAAGCCGTACACCGCGGCAATGTTCGGGTGATTGAGGGATGCCAGCAGCTTCGCCTCGCGCTCGAAGCGGGCGACACGCTCTGCATCGCGCATCATGGTCTCCGGAAGGACCTTGATGGCAACCTGCCGATCGAGCTTCGGGTCGCTGGCGAGATAAACCTCCCCCATGCCGCCCGCACCGATGGGAGCGACAATCTCGTAAAGGCCAAGTCTTGTGCCTGCGTCGAGCGGCATTGCCAGTCTCCGGTCGCGTACCGACGGTGCGAACTGGTACATTATCCGGCAGCACGCAAAAGTTCCATACAGGGCCATTCCAGGCAGGCAGGCGTCCCCATCCCCCGCGGTAGAGCCGCTCTGGCGCTGCACGGCTACTTCGACAGGCGGTTCGGCCAAAAGAGCCGTTGTGGCTCCTTCATTATCCCGGCAACGCCTCGGCCCACCACGCGAACCGGCCACGGGGTCTAATCGACGCGGGCGACACCTGATCGCAAACATCCACTCCGGAATCGGTATCTTGTTGCATAGGCAGCTCGGCCGGTTGCGCCCTGTGCTTCGGGCCTAACTCAGGTACTCCGAACGGCTTGTGCCAATTGCGATCTCCAGCACACGCGGTATGATTGTCCGAAGCGGGGTACAGGATTCTGCGTCTTGCGGCGCGCATGTGGCCGCCGCAGGGAGTGACGGTCAAGGAACCTGCCGGAGTGGCGGAATTGGCAGACGCGCGGGATTCAAAATCTAGGCTTTAGGCGAAAGAACGCCAAAAACGCCGATTTGAACCCTAAAAACGCCAAGATTCACGCATTATTGCGTAAGCAGAACGAGCGAGGTTCTTGTGGGATTCCGGCTGGATTCCACCTCTCGAAAATGACCGCCCCACCGTTGAGAAGCTCACGGAGCTGTGGTATCGAGTTTCGCTCTCCAATCTGCGGCTTTGGCGTCGTACCCATTCTCCGGATCGATCTTGTCCCACGCGTCATAGAGATCGACTAGGGCCTGCACGGAGTCGCGCCTGTCTTGGGGGAATGGGCCGGGCGCCTTGACGAAATTGTCGTGAGCTTCGAGCAGGTTGGCCTCCGCCGCAGCGAAGTCGGTCTTGGTCTTCGCCAGCGCCGCGCGGGCCCTGCCCAGGTTCATCAGCAGGCTTGCGAGCTTATACGCGTTGCCGCCGGTGAACACCTCGCGGGCCTTGCCCTCGATGGGGGCCAGCAGTGTCAGGGCATCGGCATACTCTCCCTGCGCGACACGCAAGCCGCCCATGAGTATGACCGAGAACAGCGTGTCCCGGTTCTCCTTGCCCAGCAAATGTTCCCTCATCTCCAATGATTCGCGGAAGAGCGGTTCTGCGCTCTTGAGGTCGCCGCGTTCCTGTAGCAGGCTCGCTAGGCTGGCGAGAATCATCGCCACGTGCTTATGATCGCCCAGGTGGAAGCGCTGTAGCATCTCCAACGACTCGCGGTAAAGCGACTCGGCCTCCGCCAGGTTGCCACGGGCCTGGAGCTGGCGCCCCTGGCCGTAGAGGGCAAAGGCCACCGGTACTTGGTCGCTCGGGTGGTCGCGCCGGGCCATCTCTAGCGCGTCGCGGAACAGCGGTCCGGCGCCCGCCAGGTCACCGCGATTCTGGAGCACAAACCCCAGGTTCATGAGGGGGATCTCAAGCCAGGGTGAGTTCAGGCGTTTGGCCATCTCGAGGGCCTCGCGCTTGAGACGCTCGGCCTCCGCCAATTCGCCACGCTCCATGAGTAGAAACGAAAGTACGTCAAGGCTTCGCACTGTCTCATCTGAGTCGCCCGGATTGACGCGTTTCGACATTTCCAGCGATTCGCGGAGCAGCGGCTCGGCGCCCGCAAGATCGCCGGTGGCTTGCAAAAGAGACGCCAGGGGTTTGAGAATCCACGCTGTCTTCGGATTGTCCCCGAGATTGATCCGGCGGGCAAGCGCCACCGCAGGCTCCAGGATTTTTCGGGCCGCGTCGTACTCGGCCAGGTCCTTGTATGCGCCCCCGATCATCATGCGCAGGGTCAACTCACCTTCGGGAGCGGACTTGAGGACTCCCTCTTCGATCTTCGTTGCGGCGAAGTCCATCATCTCCTTGAGCAGGGTGGTGTCGTACCCTTTGTTCATCCAATGGCCCGCGCCAGAGAGCATCATGCCCATGAACTGCGACACCTTCTCCGCCTTATCGCGCTGAGTCTCCGCGTCCTTTTGCGCCGCGATCGCCGAATCGCGTTGCCGGTCGGCATCGAGTTTGGCTTTCGCTTCTGCCTCGACAGCGGCGATGGCCTTGGTTCTCTCTGCATCGGCAAGGGTCTTCTCCTTCAGCGCCCACACCATGCCCATGGTTGTGCTGATCACCCCCAGCACCAGAACCGCAGCCACGATGCCCGCCGCGATCACCTGAGGACGGTTGCGCTTCACGAACTTCCGCAGTCTGTACCCGGTGCTGGGCGCACCCGCCGTCACCGGCTCGTCGCTGAGGTGTCGTTTGATGTCCGCCGCCAGTCCGTTGGCCGTCTCGTAGCGGCGGGTGCGATCCTTCTCCAGGCACTTCATCACGATCCAGTCCAGGTCGCCCTTGAGGGTCTGGCTGAGCTTCCTCGGGTCGATCGCGCGTCGCTGCTGGGCCGTTCCTGTGCCGGTGTCGCCCAGGGAACTGAGCCGCGTGCTCGGCTTGTGCGGTTCCACCTCGCGGATGATCCGCATCATTTCCGCGAAGCCCTTGCTCAGGAGTTCCGTGGAGTCAAATGGCGTCGTACCCGTGAGCAACTCATAGAGCAGCACGCCCAGTGAGTAGATGTCGCTGCGCGTGTCGATGTCCAGCCCGCTCATCTCCGCCTGTTCGGGGCTCATGTACGCCGGCGTCCCGATCATCTGCCGGTGCTCGGTGAACAGCGTCTTGGCCGTAAGCTCGGCGCTGGTCGCCTTGGCGATCCCGAAGTCAATCACCTTCGGAACGGGTACGCCGTCGTGCATCGTGACCAGCACGTTGTTCGGCTTGATGTCGCGGTGGATGATCCCCTTCTGGTGGGCGTGATGAATCGCGTTACAGACCTGGCTGAACAACTCCAGGCGCGCTTTGGTGTCCAGCCTATCGGTGTCGCAGTACTCCAGGATCGGCACGCCCTTGATGTACTCCATCACGAAATAGAGGCGCCCGGACTCCGTCGCCCCCGCATCCAGCACCTTGGCGATGTTGGGATGATCCATCATGGCCAGCGCCTGCCGCTCCGCCTCAAAACGCGCGATCACCTGCCGCGTGTCCATGCCCAGCTTGATGACCTTGAGCGCCAAGCGACGCTTGACGGGCTCGCGTTGTTCGGCCATGTACACCACGCCGAATCCGCCCTCGCCGATCTGTTGCAGCAATTTGTAGCGGCCGAACATATCGCCGGCTTGATCGCGGGGCGTCGTGGCGAGCGTCGGTGCAGTGGCCAGAGGAGTCTGCGGAGCTTCCTTCGCAGCCTGCAGGAACTCCCCCGCCTCGGCGTCGGCTTTCAGCAGCGCTTCCACCTTGGCGCGGAGGGACACGTCGTTGCCACAGGCACCATCGAGAAAGCAGGCCCGTTCAGCGGAATCGGACTTCTCGCGGGCGGCATGGAAAATCTCTTCGGCAGTCATACGATTGTTCATCGCTGGATCCTAGTACTACAGCGCCACATAAGCTCGCAAGGCGTCAGGAACGGCGTTTTCGGTGTCGAAAACGCGGTTCGTCGCCGCCCGAATGGCTTCAAAGTGACCAAGCGGCGCGGTAGTACTAGTGCCGTTTCCAGTTAGTCTGTTTCGTGTTGCTTAGCATCATGCCGCGCGCCTGTG
>Ga0055449_10000215_pt1 | contig 16339 bp, 11 predicted proteins | sample China_Galinas_PW_2_FD_57739 | JGI IMG/M metagenome (GOLD analysis project Ga0055449, IMG submission 57739) | Wetland microbial communities from San Francisco Bay, California, USA, that impact long-term carbon sequestration - China_Galinas_PWB_D1 | ecosystem: Environmental > Aquatic > Marine >... | reverse complement strand
CCACTTCAATGGACAGCCGATTCCGTCCCTGATCGCCTGAAAACTGTGAACGGTTACCGTCCGAAAACGGCAAAGTCAAAGAGAAAGATCGTTCATGTTTATAGTGGCGAGCCGGACGGCGCCGTGGCGGCAATGAACCATCATCCACAACATTTCGATGCACTTCTTAGAACTACGCCTTACCGATAGATCAACTCGTGCGGTTCGGAGGCGGGGCCGTCGTCGGGAAAATCCGGATCGTCGAAAAACGCCCAGAGCGGCGCGCGGCGGAGCAGATCGTCGTTCGTCGCGCCGTGAAAGTCGTGGTCGCAGTGCCACAGCGCCACGAACTTCTTCGGCTCGGCCTTCTCGGCTACGTGCATGAAGTACCGCGACTGCGTTGGCAGCACGACGTGATCGTCCATGCCGACCACGATGTGCAGTGGCCCGGCGTATTCCGCAAGCCCGGCTCGAATCTTGTCCTTGCCGGCGTCGAGCGACGGCGACAACAGCAGCACCTTCGCGACCTGCGGGTACTCACCGACCACCGCGCCGATCGCCGACGCCCCGGCCGAGTGCCCCATCAGATACAGTACGGGATCGCGCCGGCCGCAGATCTGCTCCGCGTGCTCCAACACGTAGTCGATCACGAACCGGAGGTTGTCGCGCAGCAGCGAAGGATAGTCGACGTTGCGAATGTATGGGTTGTTCACGCGGACCATAGCCGCGAGTTGCTTGTCCTGAAGCTCGGCCGCGATCGCCTTGAACCGGCCGCGTATGCCGTCCACGTCCCGCGACGCGCCCGGATAGTTGATGATGATGTGCGGCGACGCCAGGCTGTGAATGCACAAATCCAGACTGATGTCGTACGGATAGTCGCGGATGTGCTCGGTGGACGTCGTGACCCGCCGCCGCACCGTCTGTTTGACAAAACCGGTGCGGCCGAACAGCGTGCGCCGCCGAAGGTACCGCGACGCCACGTACACGTTGCCGGAGCGATGGGAAACCAGCTCGCACCCGTCGTAAAGCAAGCCGCAATCGAGCCATCGATCCGACTTGGTGACGCTCAAAACACCGAATGAATCGAGTCGTGTCCCGTCGTCGTCGTCGCTCTCGTAGGGAACGACACGAAAGCGCATGTCCGGGTTGCGCTCGTCCATGGCGAAGGACGCCACGACCTTTTCGAACGCCGCGTTGCGGGCTTCCTCGTCAAGGGTCTCCTCCTCGTCGATGCCGACCAGGTAGGCGGGAAGGTGAAGCAGCGCCTCTCCGCCGGGTGCCATCAGATGATTGTGGATCTTCTCGAGCGCCTCGACCTTGTGCCAGATGTAATGGAACGTGAACACCGAAAACACGAGGTCAAACTTCGGCCCGTCATACACAAGCTGGTTGAGTCCCGCGTGGAGAAAGTGGTCCGCATCAAGGTACATCTCGGAATAGCGATTCATCCCGAGGCCGAAGAACTCGAAATGCCGGTCGAGGTGCTGCCTGGCCAACTCGCGCTCGAGCTGGTGCAGCGCCCACCCGTCGCCGCAGCCGACGTCGAGCACGCGCACCTTGCCCGACGACCGCTCGAACGCCGCGAGGCACCGCTCGACGAGGTCCGCCCCGAGGATGCGCTCGTAGCTGTAGTCCCCACGGAGGGCCCGGTGGTGCATGGCCGACCGGTTCGCCTCGAAGGCGTGCTGCAGCAGCTCGCGCTCGGTGGGGTGCTTCACGCTCATGACACCAGACTTCCCAGCAAGTCGCTTGCCAGCAGGTTCGGGATCGATGCATGAGGCACGGCTGAAGGATCGAGACGACCGGCAGGCGGGAAACGCTCCGGGACGACTCTCGTGCGGATTCATGCGGCTTCTCGGCCACCGTGGATCGCGCGGGCCGAGCGCGGGCAAGTGCTACCCAGGCGTCCGGAGGGGACAGTCAGATCATGTAATCCGGCATCTGGTCGTAGTCGCTCGACGGCGGCTTGGCCGCTGCCGGTTCCTTGGCTTCCTTCGCCGTGGCGCCTTTGTCCCCATTGCGCGTTTTGACACGAAGCTCCGGCGGCTGGAACGTCACCACCGAATCGGGCGGCACGCTGGAGGTCACGAAGACCGAGCCGCCGATGACCGACCCCTCTCCCAGCACCGTGTCGCCGCCGAGCACGATCGCGTTGGCGTAGATCGTCACGTTGTCCTTCACCGTAGGGTGTCGCTTGGCCTCGCGGATCACCCGGCCGCGCTCGTCCTTCGGGAACGACAATGCGCCGAGCGTCACGCCCTGGTAAATCTTCACGTTCTCGCCGATGTCCGTCGTCTCGCCGATCACGACGCCGGTGCCGTGGTCGATGAAAAAGTTGGCACCGATGCGTGCGCCCGGATGAATGTCGATCCCGGTTTGCAGGTGCGCCCATTCCGACATGATGCGCGGCATCAGCGGCACGCCGAGCCCGTAGAGGGAATGGGCCAGCCGGTGGACGCTGATCGCCAAAAGCCCCGGATAGGCCAGAATGACCTCATCGACGTTCAGCGCGGCCGGATCGCCGTCGTACGCCGCCTGGACGTCCCCCGCCAGCTTCCGCCGGATCTCCGGGATGCCCTCGAGAAACGTCAAGGAGACGCGACGCGCCTCCGCGGCACACGGATCCTCATGGCTGGCCCCCGGGTAGTTTGCTTCCTGCATGTAGCACAGGCACATCCAGATTTGCCGGAAGGCGTTTTCGCCGATGCGCGGCAGCAGGTCGCCGACGTGAAACGCGACATTGTGTTCCGACAGGTGCTGGCGTCCGATAAAGCCGGGGTAGATCAACTCGAGCAAATCCTGGACGAGCTGGATGATATCGGCCCGCGACGGCAAATACACGCGATCGATGTGCTGGGTTCGCGCATCGGACTTGTAGCTGCCGACCATGTGCTCGACGAGCTCGCCGAGCTTCGCCCCCATGACGAAGTCTTCCGCTGTCATGCGACCCCCGTGTTTGAGCTAACCCGAGCGCGGCGCATCCGTTGCACACGAAGCGACGACGAGCGCCGTCCGCCTTTCACCTGCCTCATGTTATTCGGCTACTCGGGCGGCGCGTAGGCGGTCATAATCGCCTCGGCCGATTTGATGCCGTCCACGGCCGCACTGATGATCCCGCCGGCATACCCGGCCCCCTCCCCAACGGGGTAGAGCTGGGCGGTCTCGACGGCCTGGCGAGTTATCGGGTCTCGCAGGATGCGAACCGGGGAACTTGCGCGAGTCTCCGGGCCGGTGATGATCGCGTCCGGCCCGGCAAACCCAGGAAACTTGCGATCCAGGGTCGGCAGAGCCTGGCGCAACGACTGAGCGACGGACGGCGGAATCACATCGGCAATGTGGGTCCACATGCCCCCGAGGGGATAGCTCGTTTCGAGCGTTCCGTCCGACGCCCTACCGTCGAGGAAGTCGGCGGCACGCTGGGCCGGCACCTGATAAGTTTCTTTCGTGGCTTCGAAGGCCTTGCGCTCCCACTTGGCCTGATACGCGACGGCTTCGAGGGCGAGCCGGGCCTCGTCGGCCGGGCTCGACGGAGTCGCCGCCGAGTCGGTGAGCGTTCTCGGGTCGATCGTGATTACCAGACCGCTGTTGGCAAACGGGCTCTTGCGCGTCGCCCGGCTGGCGCCGTTGGTCGCGATCAGCCCGTGCGACTCGTTGGTCGGCAGGATTTGCCCGCCCGGACACATGCAAAAGCTGAACATGTCGCCGGCTTCACCGGCCACCCCCTTGGCAACGAGGTGGTACTCGGCCGCCCCGAGGCGGCGATGGTCCGCGGCCGCGCCGTATTGCCACCGGTTGACCATCGCTTGCGGATGTTCGATTCGCACGCCGATCTGAAACGGCTTCGGGCTGATCCGTACGCCACGCTCGTGGAGCAGCCGAATGGTGTCGCGGGCGGAGTGTCCGATCGCCAAGAGCACCGCGTCGACGTCGAGCCACTCGGGCTGGCGCTTCGCATCGGTGGACGCCACGCGAATCGCCGTCAGCTTGCCGTCGTCGATGCGCACGTCGTCCACGTGCGACTCGAAGCGCACTTCGCCGCCGAGCTGCTCGATGCGCTCGCGCAGCCGCGTGCAGATCGTCGGCAGGCGATCGCTGCCGATGTGCGGCCGCGTGTCGACGAGGATGTCGGGGTCGGCCCCGTGGTGGTAAAACGCCTCGAGCACCTGCCGGCACAGTGCGTCGTTGACGCGCGTGTAGAGCTTCCCGTCGCTGTACGTCCCCGCGCCGCCTTCGCCGAACAGCAGGTTGGACGAGTCGTCAAACTCGTGGTCACGGTAGAACCGCTGGAGAATGTCCCGATGTCGCCGCCGCACCGCGCGACCGCGCTCCAGCACGAGCGGACGGTAGCCATGTTCCGCCAAGCGAAGGGCCGAGAGCATCCCGGCCGGTCCGAACCCGATTACCACCGGTCGATGGCGCAGTGGGGTCGTGCCGAATTGGATCGATTCGGGTGTTCTCCGCTCGATCCAGACGGCCTCGCTCGGGTTCATCTGCTTCAGACGCTCGCGTTGCTTTTCTTCCGACTCGTTGAGCGCGACCTCGATCTGGTAGGAGAAGTGTACGTCCTTCTTGCGGGCGTCGACGGACCGTCGCACGACGGCGTAGGTTCTGACGGCCGCCCTCGGAACGTTGAGTCGATCGGCCACCGCGTCGACCAGCGCATCCTCGGGATCGTCCAATCCAAGACGGATGTTGCGCACCAGGAACGGCATCGTGGGCGCATCGTATCGCCCGGGCGCCGCGATTCAAGTCCGAGCCCCCCCGGCTCCCCAACCCAGGCGGTGCCGCCACCTCGCAACGGTCCGCCGCTACTGGCGCTACTGGTGTACCGGCTGGGCGACCTCGTCGCGTTCCGCCGTGCGTGGCATGGCCATGGGCGGCGCGGCATCGGCCGGGGCGAACGTGTCGGACTCGGTGTCTTTGGGGCGACGACCGCCCTTCCGGATGCGCCCCACGCACCACAGGCCGGCGATCAGGCCGATGCCCAACAGGGTACCCGACTGCTGCAGGTGCGGCTCCTTCCCCGGCTCGAGAATCACGAAGTCGCTGGTGAGGCCGAGCTTGCCCTTGGTGAGCGCACTGCGGACGTCGGAGTCACAATCGAGCCCGAATTGCGCGAGCCCCTTGAACGTCGTGGAGAACGCAAGCCCCTGCATCGCCTTCCGCGACCCCGCGCGAAGGACGATCGGCGAGCTGACTTCCTGCTCGCCAACGGGTAGCAGCGGCGCGTAGTACCCTTCGAGGCGCCCCTTCTCGTCCGACAGGCTCACGACGTTTTTGAAGTCGACCATGCAATCGGAGAGTTCGAGCCACTGGCGGTGGCTCCCTTGGTGAATGTAGTCGGCGCAGGTCATGGCCGTCGGCTGCCGGTTGGTGAGCGCGACGTAGGTGTTGCCGCCGCCTCCCCAGATCAGGGCGACGGCCACCATCGCCAGAAATAACGTGAAGAGGCCGCGCATGATTCGATCCCTTGTCGTGAAGGTGTCGGACGCCGCCACGGTCGGCCGAGCCGCCCGCGCTACGACCGGACATCGGTCAGCCGCCAGGCGGCCTTGATCCGCCCGCCCGCCGGCTCGGCAGCAGCACGATTATCGGCAGCCGGTGGGGGCTCATCGCGGCATTCGCACACCAAAAAACACAGGGAAAGCCCCGTGCAGGCGCGGCGGTTTCTTGACCGCGCTTGGCGGCTCCGGGATACTGGCGCGGTTAGGCTGACGAGCCAAGGTGAGGCCGACACCCATGAACCTGCAATCGATTGACCTGCTCATCCTGGACGTGGACGGCGTCCTCACCGACGGCTCGGTCACCGCCAGTGCCGAGGGGGAGTCTGGACAAACCGTGAGCGTTCAGGACGGACTGGCCGTCAAGCTGTGGCAGCGGGCGGGCGGAATTGCTTCCATCCTCTCCGGCCGCCCCAATGAACATGTTGCAACGCGCGCCCGGGAACTGGGTGTTGAACACATTCTGACCGGCGTGGACGACAAGGCCGCCGGCCTGTCGGAGCTTTTGCGATCCACGGGCCGCGAGCCGGCAACCGCAGCCTACGTCGGCGACGACCTGCCCGATCTGCAGGCCATGGCGGCGTGCGGTTTTCCGGTGGCGGTCGCCAATGCGGTGCCGGCCGTCAAACGGGCGGCTGCCTACGTCACCCGACGCGCAGGCGGCGAGGGCGCGGTGGCCGAAGTCGTCGAATACTTGCTGCGAAAGAAAGACTGCTGGTCGACGGTTGCGGCCTCGTACCGATAGTCCAACGATAGATGCGCACATCGCCCCCATTTGATCATCGTCGTCGCGCTTCGGGTTTGGTGCGTATGCTCGTGGTGGGTTCCGCCACGCTCGCCATCCTGCTCGTGTGCTTCTCGATGTACCAGTCGGCGCAGATGTCGAACCCAACCGACGTCGATGTGTCCAAGCCGAAGACGCCGCGTCCGCGCATGGAGAAGGCGGCCGCCGCGTTGGCAAGCGACCAGACCCCCTCGGCCGATTTGGGCACCGCCAAGATCGGAAAAGGCGAGCGTGTCCGACTCAGGATTTGGGATCCCGAAGGATCGGAGCCCCGATTCGAGATTGACGTGCTCGACTGGACGCCGGTGCCCGGCACGGATGACGAGTTCCGGCTCGTCGACCCCATCATCCGTATGCGTACCAAGGACAACCACGCGGTGCGCGTCTCGGCCAAGGAAGGGACGTTGGAGGCCAAGAAGCGCAGCTCCGAAGGGATCGATCCCCAGCGCGGCAAACTGACGGGTGACGTGATCATCGAATACGACCGGCTGACGATTCCGCAGCGGAACGCCCTGCCGCCCGACCAGCGCAACGTCATCGACCCCGCGCAGGTCGTGCGTATCGAGACGGCCGAGATCGAGTTTGACCTGGAATATGCCAAGGTCGTGATGCCCGGCTCGTTGAAGCTGCGCGCGCGCGACGTGAACGTCGACGCGGCCAACCTGGAGCTTCGATTCAACGAGGCGCAAAACCGGGTCGAATCGCTGCGTATTAACGGCGGCGGTTCGATCGAGCTGCTCGAGTCGGTCGGCGCGGTGGCGATGAACGCGCAGGAGCCGGCCGGGCCGGGCCGACGCACCGTCGTCGAGTGGCTTCGGGAGACTATTGAGTCGCGCCTCGCTGCCCCCAGGCATCCAGCGACACCGAGCCCGTCTGAAGCCACCAGACACAAGGACTACGGCACGCGCGGTGGCGTGCCCGTCGATGCCGACGGCGTGCCTGTGTTTCGCCCGAAGGATCTGCGAGAGCCCAAGAAAAAGCGCGAGCTTCATTACTTCGCGCGGTTCGAGGGGTCGATCGACGCGGCGGAGAAGAGCGAGTCGCGCGTGGTATCCCGCCTTCAGTCGGACACGCTGGAAATCCTGCGCGACTTCTCGGACGACGACCAACTCACGAAACCCACGGGCCCCAAACCGCCAGGTGGCGAAGCTGGCGGACCCAAGAAACCCGAAACGAATCCAGCGTCGCCGTCCACCAACCGCATCGTGGTGAAGTGGGCGGATCGACTCGTCGTGCAGGCGCTCGATGCGGACGACAAACGTCTGCAGGACGGAGCCCGCGCCCGCGTCACCGCCACGGGATCGCCCGCGCGGATTTCCCATCCGGAAGGTGACGCGGTGTGCAGTCGACTCTCCTACGAGCCGGATCCACCCGAGGTGTGGCTGTATGGCACTGATACCGACCCGGTGGTCGTTCGTGCTCGTGGCCAGGGCGTGCTGACCGGCACCACCGTGCACACGCGGGAGCAGGGAGACCGATTGTTTCTGGACGTGGCCGGTCCCGGCAAGCTCGTTACGCTCAAGCCGGCCAAGTCGCAAGAGGAAGCCACGAAGGCGAACAGACCCGACGTCGACGTTGCCGATATCAAACTCTCCGATGCCACCGACGTCGCCACCTTCGGCGAGCGCCTCCAGGCCGAGGGCCACGTCAAGAGCAAGACGTCGATCGACTTTACCGGTGGAATCACGACCAAACGCTATCGACTGCTGGACAAAGCCACATTGACCGGCGCCACGTCGATTCGTCAGGACGATGTATTGATGCAGGCCGACTCGCTCGAGCTTCACTTCGGCGCCCGGGAGACGTGGGACAAGCTGCAACAGCAGATCGAAGGTTTCACCGGAACCGGGCACGTGGTGATGACGAGGGATCAGGACCGGCTCGCGTGTCGCGAGTTGGAGACGACCATGACCACGGCCCCCGACGGGCGCGTCTGGCCCGAGCGTGCGATCGCCCACGGGGACATCGATGCCGAGCAGGACCATCGCCTGATCAAGGCCGGCGACAAGCTGATCGTCGACTTCGAGCTGTATCAGGAAAAACCGAAGGACGATCAGGCGAAGTCGCAGCCCGACAACAAACCGGCCGCGACACCGCACGCGCCGAAGTGGCGCTCGGGTGTCAAGCGGCTACAGGCCTTCGGCGACGTCACGTTTGCCGACCCCGCCGAGGCGCTCGAGATCACGGCCGACCAACTCGACTGCAAGCTGGACGTTGCACACGCGCAGCCTGATCTCGTCACCGTGCTGGGCGAGGACGACCGACCGGCCACCGTGCGACTCGATGACGTCACGACCACAGGCAAGCACATCAACCTGAACGTCCACGACGAGCTGGCCGAAGTTCAAGGCGCCGGGCGGATGACGTTTCGATCGCACCGGGATCTGGACGGTCGACCGCTGAAATCGCCCCGGCCGATCGTCGTCGAGTGGAACACCGGCATGCGATATGAAGGCCAGAAGAACCACGCGGTGTTCGGCGGCGGAGTCCATGCGTACAGCGAGAGCTCGACGACGTTCGACTGCGACCGGCTCGAGATCGAGTTCGACGAGGCGGGCACGACGATCGCATCGGCCAAGCCGAAGCCGAAGGAACGCTGGTGGCTGTTCCCGGAGACGACGGCGAAAGTCAGCGGGTCGCTCTATGCGGCCGGGTTCCTCGTCGATCAACTGCTCGACACGGCCGAGGGCTACGCGAAAAAGCTGGACACGTCGTCGGGGCGACGCACATCCCCGACGCGCCGCGAGTTCAATCGCGAGCCGTCCGTGATTCGAGCCTTCGGTCATGCTCAGGCGGTGTCGTCGGAAACCGACGAAAAAACCGGAGCGATGCGATCGCGCATGATGATTCGCGGGCCCAAGCTGGCGGTCTACCTGCGTTCGGAGGTGTCGAAGCTGCTCATGGAAGGCGCCGGCAGTCTGCTGCTGGAGCAGTTCGAGGACGAATCAAAGCCGGCCGCACCGACGCCGGAGCCGAGCGGCGAGCTCTTTGACGTCGGCTCCGACGGTGAGCCGTCAAAGACGCTGATCGAGTGGAACGACTCGATGGTGTACGACTTCGCCATCGACCAGACGCGATTCGAGGGCGACGTCTCGCTGAAGCACTTCAGCGGCTCCGAGCTTCGCCGGCGATTCGGAGGCGTACCTGCGCAAAGTGCTGATCACGGCACCGGACGTGCTTGGTTCTTGACCTGCCAGCTACTGACCGTTGATTTCTTGCAGCGCGACGAGCGGCAGAGACAGCCACGCAGCGAACGAATGGGGCGTTTGAGCACGAGCTCGCTGCGCCAGTTCTCCGCCCACGACAAGGTCCAGTTCAACGATCTGGGCGAAGGACTCCAGGTGTGGAGCGACGGGCTCGTCTATGAGCAGCCGAGAAAGCTGCTGGCGATCCAGGGCAGTGCCTCGCGCAAGGCGCGGATCATCAAGCGCCGGCCGGGGCGACTTCCCCTGCAGATGGACGAGGACCGGCTCTTCTACAACCTCAAGACCGGCCGGCTCGAGATCACCAACATCAAGGTCCGCTGACGCCGCATCCCCTCCGTGCGAGCTTCGCACGGATGCCGTGTGACATGGGCAAGAATGGCGACGTCGCAAGCACGCTGTGAACACTTCGCGTATCGCCCGTTTGCCACCCGCGCGCCAGATCAGCTTCGGCTTATTTCTGATGGAAAACGCGCCGGCGGCTTGCCTCGGGCAATCTCGGGGGAATAATTCAATGCGTGAGCCGATCAGATAAGACTGACATTCCAGCAGGGATCGGCCCGCGGCGGTCGTTGTTGATTCGTTCGTAACCAGAAACTCGTGATTGCCGTCGTTGAAGCAGAGCAACGACGCGATCTGAGAAACCTCTCCCCACCCGAACGGGCGCGGCGTAGGCGCGCTTGTTCCACTGGCGCAACAATCGGAGGGAAGTCGGCGGATGGGTAGTTCCGCCATGCGGTCGAGCCGTGTCCCGGATCGAGCAGTGCTCATCGTCCGGGATGCCGCAGTCGGGGTACGCACGGCCGGCGCGACTTCCTGACGCGCGAGTTCGGGGCCTGCTCCTCCTCGAACCCGTTGGGGCCTTGGGGACGGAAGCGCCGGTGGCGGTCTGAGCATCCGACCGTCGCGGTGTTTTCCGAAGGGGGAGGACGGGCGCTCGGTCCGGACGGTGGTCGCGCTGCATTGGCCGCCGTCCGGGCTCGCCCGAACTTATGGCTTGATGAGAACCTGCCGACCCGAGACCTGGATGCGCCCGTCGCAGAACATGCCCACTGCTTGGGGGTAGGCGAGGCATTCCTGCTCGAACACGCGGGCCGCCAGCGTCTCGGGGGTATCGTCTTCCAACACTGGCACGCGCCGCTGCAGGATTACCGGGCCGTGATCGTACTGATCGTCGCAGACGTGGACGGTGCAGCCGCTTTCGGTCCGCCCGGCCGCCAGCACCGCCTCGTGCACGCGCCGGCCGTACATGCCCGGCCCGCCGAACTCAGGCAACAGCGCCGGATGAATGTTAATGACCCGGCCATACATCGCTTCGGGAAACCGCCACAGCCAAAGGAAGCCCGCCAGGCATACCAAATCGACGCCCCCCACCGCTTCCGAAAGGCGATTCTGAAACTCCTCCTCGGGCAGCGGGCCGCGTTCGACGACGATGGTCGACAGCCCGCGGTCCCGCGCACGCTGAACGCCCGGCGCATCGGCTCGCGAGCTGACCACCACGTCGATTCGGGCGTCAACCTCGCCCGACTCGATGTGGTCCTGCAGGTTGAGCACGGTGCGTCCCCCGCCGGAGATCATCGCCGCGATGCGCAAGGTTTGGCTCATTCGTCGCGCGACTCCACGAATCAGGGTTCCACGGCGTCCGGCACCACGGCCGCCACCGCGCCCATGGTGGCAGGCTCGGACAGTGCTTCGGACGAGGCGGCATTGTCCTCATGATCAAACAGGTCGATGTTCATCCACACGTCGCTCCGCCAACGCCACCACAGGAAGATACCCGCGACGACCAGCAGCGTCGACGCCGCCATCCACGGGCCCACGCTGCCGAGCTGCGGGAACAGCGCGATCATCGTCCAGCCGCCGCCGACGATCACAACCCAGTTGCTGACCATGAAGAACACGGACGGCACGAATGTATCCCCGGCCCCGCGCAACGCCGACGTATAGTTGATGGCGAGCCCGTCGAAGAGCTGGAACACGGCCGCACAGATCATGATCTTGGCGCCGATCGCCACGACCTCCGGCGCGTTGTTGAACAGCGCAATCAGCGGCCCGCCGAACACGCCATACACCAGCGACAGCGTTCCCATGTAGACGCACGTCAGACGAACCGACAGGCGTGTCTCGCGCTTTGCGCGGTCGGTGTCGCCGGACCCGATCGACTTCCCGACGAGCGCCGTCAGTGCCTGGCCGAAGCCGACAATCGGTAGAAACGAGATACGCAGGTATTGCCACGCCGTGTTGGTGGCGATCAAATGGACCGTACCGAAGGTCCGCCCGATCAGCACGTTGATAAACACCGCCCACACCACGACGTCGCAGCACCACTGCAAGCCGCAGGGCATCCCCACGCGAAGGAGATTGCGCATGCGCCGCCACGACGGTCGCCAGGTCGCCCGGACAGCGAATTTTCCCTGGAGCGACGGCGCGAACATCGTCAGCCCGAGCCGAAGCATTCGATAGATCACCGCCGCCAGTGTGCCCCACGCCGCGCCGGCGATGCCCATTGGTTCAACGCCCAGGAACCCGAACACGAGCACGACGCTGACCGCGATGTTGACCACGTTCGCTTCCAACGCCGACCACATCGTGGTCCAGGGCTTGTGGATACCGATGAAGAACCAGCCCAGCGCGTTGGCGGCCACCGTCGGACCGGCCGTCAACAGGATCACTTGCCCGTAGGCAAGCTCCTGCTGCTGGACGACGGGGTCATGCCCCACCCAGATGATCAGCCCCGGCAGCATCGGGCGAAGGGCCCACGCGATCGCGCCGAAGATCAGCGATACGTACAGCCCCTGCCACGCGTACGCCCCGCATTCGCGGTAGGTCTTGCGCCCGAGGTGCTGCGCCGCGAACGTGCTGACCATCGACACGATGCCCATGCCGATCACGATGTACGACCACATGATCACCTGCGCCGGAAGAATCGCCGCCTGCGCTTCCGGCAGGTGGAGCTTCGTGACCATGATGAAGTCGGCCAGGTCCATCAGCGCACGCGAGCTGGTCGTCACGACGACCGGCACGGTCATCGCGATGACGTTGCGCAGCTCTTCGCGACGCCGCTTGGCGGCGTCGAGCTCGACGGCAGTTTGTCCCTGAGCGTTCATGCATCACGTCCACAACGGCAGCAGCGATACGCATTCCCAAAACGCCGGCGCACACCGGTGGTTCTTGGAAGGGTCCCCTCGCGGAGCGAGGCATTCTACGAGGGGTCGTACGGTCCGGCAATCCGCCCGCGATGAATTGCCACCGTCAATGAGAAACCGGCACGAGCAGCGCCCGGGCGTTGTCCTGCCAGCATTGCTTCGACGAGTGGTGCGACGGCAATTCGAGCGTGATCGTCGGAATCCGTCGCTCGATCCCCGCCCAAGTGCCGAAACTTCCCGGCGTCGGGTAGCCGATGGAGGCCGTCGCCGGGTAGCCGTTGAGCCGGCTCATGCTCGTCGCCCAATCGTCAGCCGGTCCGTCGTAGTTGTTGCAGTACCGGTTTCGCCCGATCGAGTGAATCGTGACGATGCCCGTGGGCCGTTCGGCCTGAATCAGATCCACGACGCATCGAGTCTCTGGCTCGCTTCCCGCCGACGGGCCACCCCACATGCGACTGCGCCGACTTCCAGGCGAGAAGTTCACGGTCGGGAAATTCCGATTGATGTCGACCTTGTTCGCGTTACGACGCTTGCGCCGGGCGAAGCCGTCCGGGTTGACGACCGGTACGACGATCCATGAGCCCGGCCGGGACTCGTCCTCTGACGAAGCCAGCGCCTCGATCAGGCGGTAGGCGACGTACACCGACTTGGGTTCGTCGCCATGAAACCCACCGAAGACGATCGTCGGCCGCGTGTTGGCGATCATCTTGCGATAGACTTGGACCGGCCGGTGCTCGACGGAACGCCCGAGTATGTCAAACGATACGTCGGTGGTGTAGTGGCGAGATAGCGGTACGGGCGCCGCGTCCGGCGCGTCGGCTGGCTTCGTTCCGGCCACCTAGCGGACCTAGCTTCCGACACCGGCCGCCCGGGCGATGCGCGAGCCGATTCGCGACGTCCGCGAGGTCGAGCGCCGCGTGCTGTTGGCCTTTTTCGCCGCCTCCTCCTCGGCCGCCGCTTTCGCTTCCGACGGTGACTCGAAGAAGCCGCCCAACTGACGCACGCGCTCCTGACGCTTGCGCACCAGCGTGGTGTTCTTGAGCCGCTTGAGCGAATCAAGCGTGCTGACGACGTACTTTTCGAGGCTGGCGGCTGTTGTCTCGTGGTCGCGGTGGGCGCCGCCGACCGGCTCGTGGATGATATCGTCCACGACGCCGAGCTTGGCCAATTGCTTGGAGGTGAGCCGCAGGGCCTCGGCCGCGTGCTGTCGACGCTCGGCCGTCTTCCAAAGAATCGCGGCACAGCCCTCCGGTGAAATCACCGAATAGAACGAGTGCTGAAACATGGCCACGCGGTCCGCCACGGCCAGGCCCAACGCCCCGCCGCTGCCGCCCTCACCAATCACCACACTCACGATCGGCGTCTTGAGCCGGGCCATTTCCATCAGGTTGACGGCGATCGCGTGCGAAATGCCGCGCTCCTCGGAGCCGATGCCCGGATACGCGCCCTGCGTGTCGACCAGGCAAACGATCGGCAGGCCGTACTTCTCCGCGAGGCGCATCTTGTGCAGGGCCTTGCGGTAACCCTCGGGGTGGGCGCAACCGAAGTTGCACGCGATCCGCTCCTTGATCTCCTTGCCTTTGTTGTGGCCGATCACCATAACTCGGTGCGACCCGATTCGGGCGAACGCCGAGATGATGGCCCTGTCGTCGCTAAAGCAACGATCACCGTGCAAAGGGCACACGTCGCGAAAGATGAGTTTGAGGTAGTCGGTGGTCAGCGGGCGCTGCGGGTGACGCGCGACGAGCACCGTCTCCCAGGGCGTCAGGTTCGTGTACAGACGGCGCAAGGTCGTGCGATAGCGCGTGCGCTGCTGCTTGATGTCGGACGCGAGGTTCCGGTTGGTTTCGTGGTCCTCGCGTTCCAGTTCCGCGATGTCGTTCTCAATGCGGGCCAGTGGCTTCTCGAACTCGAGGTACGTCGTCCTGTTCAAGGCTTTAGCCACCGCCGTCCCACCCGACTGCGTGGTCTCTACACCCGTCGTCATTGTCTATGCTCACAAACTCGGTTGTGGTCTTGATTTCGCCTGGACAAGCGCCGGCGCCATGACGCCTTGTCCCAAGCCGCAAAAGCATATCGAAAAACAACGACTCGGCAACAATCTTCGGACAATTCGCGACCGAATCCGCAGTATTTGCGCGAACGATACAATGCGGCAAATCAGACGTAATCTATTGTGCCGAAATACGTTAGATCAGTTTCCAGAGGTTTTGTCTGGTTTCGCGGCGGTCGGGCCGTACCACGAATCAATCTCCTGATCCACCTCGCCAACCAAGGTTCCCACCTCGGGAACCACGCCCGAGGCAGGAATCGTCTGGAATGCAATTCGAGCCAGGAACCGGTCCAACCGCATTAGCAGTTCACGCTGACGCCTCGAGGCGCGGGCCCGGTGTTCGGGATCGACACGGACGACGGCCTCGTCCGTCGAATGAGGCGACCGCAGCTTGGAGACGGCGTTGAAACGGCGTTGCAACGCTTCCGAGAATTCCTGCAATGTCTTGCCCTTACCGGGGTAAACCCGATCCATGCCCTTGGCGGCCGCCTTCACCCGAAACACGACCTGCCCCAGCCAGATCTGGTTCGCCTCGGGGATCGCCCGATCGGCGGGCAGGAGGCGATCCACCACCGCATCCACCTGGCCGCTTTCGAGCAGTTCCTTGATGGTTTTCGAGCCGTCATCTGCGGGTGCGGCCGGCTTGGGCGGGGATGAGTCGGCCTTCGGTGTTGTGCCGACAGGTTGCCTGGTGGCCGGCGCGGTCCCGGCGGCCTCAGACACGACGGGCTTCCGGATGACGGCCACCTGCTTCGCGGGCTCGGGCGGACTGGCTGGATGGGCCGCCTGGTCCTCACCCTGGGAGACGTGCGGCGTCGCCGTTTTGGCCACGACCGGCTCCTTGGTAGCAGGCTGTGTGGCCGTCGGCGGCTCGGTGTGAGTCGGCCCGATCTTCGAACTTGGCCCGCCCGGACGCGACTTCACCACGACCTGGAGGACGACTTTTCTCGGTCCTGCCTGCGTCTCGGCGGCGCCCACCGTGTTGTAATACAGCTCCGCCATCGGACCGGTGGATTCGTAGCCGTGCTCGTTCGCCCATTTGGTCAGTGCCTCAAACTTCCGCGGTGAGAAGGCCGACCCGGCCGCCAAAGTCTCTGTCGCAACCTGCTCGGCCGGTAATTCGACGCGTCGAAACGGCGCCTCCGGCTCGAAGTCACCGTCGGTGATGAAGCCCACCAGGCTGGAGAGCGACGCGGCCTGCGGCCCGGTCGGGTCCGCACCGTAGCGAATGATGAGCGGGCCGGCATGACCGCGTTTTTTCATGTACGCGACGACGTCGTTGAGTTGGCGGCGCACCGTCCAATACGGCCCTTTGTGCTCGAGGGCGACGATGGCTCGCGCCTCGAGCTGTTCGATCGTGATCGTGCCGCCGGCATGATCGGCAGCGGCGGTCGCGGCGAGACTGCTCGCGGCCGCAATTGCCCCGACCAATGGCAGAATCAATCGCCGGTCTTTCGTGGCCTGTCGCACGCGTGCCGCTCCCCATGCACATGGACCGTCGCGCCAACCGGCTTCGCGATCGGTGCTCCGCGACGACCTTGTCCGTAAAGCGTGGCGTCGGCCGGGATTGTAGCACGCCGACGACGATTCGGCACGGACGGGCCGTGCATCCGCCCAGCGCGGAAAACGCCGGTCGGCCGCGGTTTGTCCGCCCACTTGTAACCGCAGTCGGT
>Ga0055449_10000214_pt1 | contig 16368 bp, 15 predicted proteins | sample China_Galinas_PW_2_FD_57739 | JGI IMG/M metagenome (GOLD analysis project Ga0055449, IMG submission 57739) | Wetland microbial communities from San Francisco Bay, California, USA, that impact long-term carbon sequestration - China_Galinas_PWB_D1 | ecosystem: Environmental > Aquatic > Marine >... | reverse complement strand
AGACGGGTTCGCGTTGCGAGGCGTCCTCGATCTCGAAGTACTCGCGGGCGGTGAAGCCGCCCTGGTTCGCGATGATCGAGGCGGGGAACTGCTGGATCGTCGTGTTGTAGGACTGGACGTTGGAGTTGTAGATGCGCCGCGATGCCTGGATCTCGTCCTCCAGCTCGGAGAGGTTGCGGCTCAGCTGCTGGAAGTTCTCGGTGGCGCGCAACTGCGGGTAGTTCTCGGCGACCGCCCGAAGATCGGTCAGGGCGCCGGTGAGCTGCTGCTCGGCTTTGGCGGTATCGCCCACGCCCCGTGCGGACATCGCCTCGGCCCGCGCTTTGGTCGCTTTCTCGAAGACCTGGCTCTCGTGCGCGGCGTAGCCTTTCACCGTCTCGACCAGGTTCGGAACCAGGTCGTGGCGGCGCTTGAGCTGGACGTCGATCCCGCTCCATGACTCGTCGACCCGGTTGCGCGAGGCGATGATCGAGTTGCGCTTCGCGATGTAGTAGAGGACCGCGATCACGACGATCGCGCCGACCACGATGAGGACGACTGTCATGGGAGCATCCTACTTGTCGGGCGGGCGTCCGCAAGTCGAGCGCTCTCCGCCGCTGCCAAGGTTGCGAGCCGAGCCCGCATAAGATCGCGCCATGAGTGCGAAGGGCGAAGCGCAGGCGTGGGCCGAGACCGTTCGCTCCTACGGGGAGCGCCACGGTGTCACCTACGAGCCGGTCGGCGGCATCAATCCCAAGGACGGACCGGTGGCGCTCTGCGTGGGTGGGTCAAATCGGCTCACCGGCCAGCTCGTCGAAGGTTTTTGGGGAGCCTGTTGCGACGCGGACGAGAAGGAGGTTGGAGGCCTGCTGGGCAAGGCGGTCCTGCCCACTGCGGTTCTCGCCAAGGCCCACATGCCCGATCTGGCGAGGGTGGTCCCGGCCTTCAACGTCGAGTCGATTGAGGGGCACGAGGTCGTCACACAGCACTTCGCACGCAGGGTCGAGTTCGAGTCGATCGACTTCAACAGACGCTTCCTGGCAACGGTGCCCCGCGAGTACGACCCCGTTGCCCTGCGCGAGCTGTTCAGCCCCGGATTCCTCGAGTGGACGACGACGATGACCGGGGAAATCGACTTCGGCATCAACGACCGCCAGCTCTGGTTTCTATGGCACCTGAGCGAGCGCAGCGAGCAGGAGTTGTCCGAGGCACTGCGCAACGCCGGGCAGCTCTTCTCGCGGCTTCACGCCGAGATGGAAGAGGAGGGGATCCACACCTATCCCCCGGGTCCCTGGCACGCAGGTATGGAGCCCTTTCCGGACGGCTAGACCATCTACTCCGGGTAGTCGGGATCGCCGGGCAGCACCACCCGGAACTCCTCAGGCGTGCCGACCACCTTCGGCAGGATTGCCTCAACCGGGCGGTCGCGATGCGCCTCGATCGCCTCATCCGAAGTGCGATGGTCGAGCAGCGACTCGAGCTGTTTGATCGTCGGGAAGGCGAGGGCCAGCTCGCCGGCGGCCTGGGCTCGCAGGGCGACTTGCGGCTCGAACCAGCGGGCGTCGGTTGTCTCGATTCCATCGGGCTGCGGCGAGGTGTGGGCGGGGGCGAGAGCAAGGAAGAACCACGCGTCGAAGCGCCTCGAGACGATTTCAGGCGTGATCCAGCGCGAGAAGAGAACCAGCTCGCTCTCCTCCCCGAGCTCGATGCTCGCCTCCTCGCGCAACTCCCTGATCGCACAGGCTTTGTGGCCGGTCTCGCCGGTGCCGTCCTCAGCGTCGAGCGCCCCACCCGGAAAGACCCATACCCCGGGCATGAACTTGGCGCTCTCGGCTCGTTTCAGCAGCAGGACCTGCAGCGTCCGGTCCAGATGCTTCCCGCCCCGCCTGAGCAGGACGATCGAGGCGGATGGACGTGGGACAGCCGGCTCCCCGAGGTTCGGGGCCTCCGCAGGTCCGCGCTGCCGTTCGCTCATCCGCTCACCCTATAGGCGGGTGAGCGAGAGCCTGGTCAGTCGAGGGCTCGCTCGCGGCGCCTGCGCACCCATCCACGGTGGGCAAGCCAGGCCAGCAGGACAACCAGGATCGGCGGGGCCAGGACCGCCAGTCCGACGAGGCCGACGCCGGCAGCGACGCTGAGGATGTGGCCGGCGTCCCCGAGGGCGTCATCGATCCCCCAGCCGCCTCCGTCGCCTGTGTGGCCGCCGGTCTCGATGCGCATCGAGACGCTGGAGAGGTGCGTCCGCCGCTGCAGGTTGGCGAGGCGCGCCCGCAGCGCGGCGGCATGCCGCCGCGCGGAGCGCAACTCCGCTTCAGCCGCCTCGCGCTCGGCTTCGGAGGCGGCCCCGGACACCTCCCCGAGCAAGCTCTTCACCTTCGCCCGCGCGTCCTGCAAGCGTTCTCTGAGGCCGATCGTCTGGGCGGTGACGTCCAGGGTCGATTCGTGCCGAGAGCTGACCTCGGCGATGTCGGAGAAGGCTGCCATCGCATCGCCCAGCCGGCTGCTGGGCACCAGCAGCTCAAAGGTGGCACCGGCCTCTCCGGCGCGGCCGTCGCGGATCGAAGAGCTAAGGACGATGCCGCGGTATGCATGGACGGTCTCGAAGACCTTGGCCGCGTCGCCGCGGACCTCGGTGGGGCCGGTCACAAGCACTATCTGCGCCGAGCGCTCGACATCGCGATGGGGGACCTGCGAGGCGTACGGCCCGCGGCCGGTCCGTGTCGTCCCCGCGGCAGGCGCGAGCTCCCCGTTGCCGGCACTTGCCCGGCTCGCACCGGTGGAAGGGACGGGTGCCGAGAACTGCGTCTGGCCGGCGTCGTTCGCGCCGAGTCGCTCGTCTCTCGCACCTGCTGTTCGATCGGACCCTGCCCGCAGGGTGGACCCCGACTTGCCGTTCGAGGGAAATGTGTTCAGTGCTGTCGGGGCGGTGGTTCCGGGGCCGCTTTCGGATGTGAGCACCAATCCGGTCGCCACGGCAATCGCCGCGACCGCGCCTGTCCCGGCTGCGGCCAGCAACCTGCGCCCGGGAACGACCCTGAGCCGCTCAGGAATCTGACCGAGCCGCCGGAACAGACCCGTGACACGGCCAATGGGTCGCGGGCCGGATTGTGGGAAACCCGCGGCGGCGCGCGAGTCGAGCTCGGCGGTGAACTCCGGGCGGGGCGCTGGGCGCAGCGCCCGCAGCTCGGTTGAGAGGTCGATCTCGTCCCTATGAGGCCTCATTGCATGCCTCCCTCAGCTTGTCGAGGACCCGGTGCAGCCTCGTTCCGGCGTTTGACTCGGTGATTTCAAGCACCGCACCGATCTCGGCGTTTGAGAGTCCTGCGAAGAACTTCAGGGCGACCAGCTCCCGCTCGCGGCCGGTGAGCGCCTTGAGAGCGTTGGCGACGACGAGCCGCGTCTCGTTCTGCTCGGCTGGATGAACCGGGGCGGAGCTCGCCAGGTCGATCGGGTCAACCGCAAGCGTTGTCTGCCTGCCGCGTCGCCGCAGCTCGTCGAGAGCCGCATTGCGGGCTATTCCGAACAGCCAGGCGCGCGCAGTGCCGCGAGCGGGATCGAAGCGGCCCCGGTTGCGATAGGCGCGCTCGAATGTCGTCGCGGTGACGTCCTCGGCCGCGGTGCGATCGCGCATCAGGCCTGCTGCGTATGCGTAGACGTCGTCGCGATTGGCGCGGTAGAGCCCGTCGAAGGCGATCGTCGCCTCCCGGGGCGGATCACCTGCCGGTGCGAGTAAGGCCTGGCTCATGCCCGTACTACGGGCTGAGCGGCGATTCGTCACACCCCTGCGGTCAGGCTGCCTGGGAGAGGGGCTCCGGCGCGGGGACGGTGGCCGGCTTCGAGTAGGTCGCTGCATGTGCGGCTGCGATTGAGCCCGCCGTTATCTCGACGAGCTGTCTCAGCTCTCCCTTGGAGATGGAGAGCGGAGGCATGAGGACGACCACATCGCCGAGCGGGCGGATGATTGCCCCGCGCCTGCGGGCCTCGAGAACGACGCGATGGCCGAAGCGCAGCGCCGGGTCGTGCTCGCCCAGGTCAATCCCGACCATGAAGCCACGGCCGCGCACCTCAGCCACCTCGGGCAGTTCCTCGACGGCGCTCAGCAGCTCGCAGAGCAGCCTGATCTTCGGCTGCAGCCGAACCAGCACGCGTTCCCGCTCGAAGGCGTCGAGGCTGGCGATGGCCGCGGCACAGGCGAGCGGATTGCCGGTGTAGGTGTGACCGTGGAAGAAGGTGCGCTGCTCCTCGGGCGCTCCAAGGAACCCCTCGTAGATGCGCTCGGTGGCCAGCGTCGCGGCAAGCGGCAGGTAGCCACCGGTCAGGCCCTTGGCGAGACAGAGGAAATCGGGCGCGACCCCCTCCTGATCGCAGGCGAACATCGTCCCCGTTCGCCCGAAGCCGGTCGCCACCTCGTCGCAGATCAACAGGACGCCGAAGCGGTCGCATAGCTCTCGCACGGCGCGCAGGTACCCGGGCGGGTGGACCAGCATTCCCGCTGCTCCCTGGACCAGCGGCTCGACGATCACTGCGGCAACCTCCTCCTCGTGGTCAGCGAGCACACGCTCGAGGTCGGCGGCGTCTCCGGGTTCGGCCACGTGCGTCTGGAACAGCAGCGGCCGGTAGGTGGAGTGGAAGAGATCGATGCCGCCGACCGAGACGGAGCCGATCGTGTCGCCGTGGTAGGCGTCGCGCAGATGGACGAAGGACGTGCGCCGCACGTGCTGCCCGCCGCGCTGCTGCTGGAACTGGAAGGCCATCTTCAGCGCGATCTCAGCAGCGGTGGAGCCCGAGTCCGAGTAGAAGACCCGCGAGAGGCCCCGCGGGGCGATTTCGACGAGGCGGGCGGCCAACTCGGCGGCACCGGGGTGGGAGAGGCCGAGCATCGTGGAGTGGGCGACCCTGCTGAGCTGGTCGCGCAGCGCCCGGTCGATGCCGTGATGGCGATGGCCGTGGACGTTGCACCACAGAGAGGAAACGCCGTCGAGGTACCGGCGTCCGTCGTTCGCAATGAGATGTGCGCCCTCGGCCCGCTCGATCATCAGGGGCATCTCCTCACACCAGCCCCGTTGCTGTGTGAACGGGTGCCAGAGATGATCGCGGTCCAGCTGCGCATGATCCACCGACATCGCTGCAGCCGACCCTAGACTCGCCTCCGGCTGGAACCGCCTGCGCAAAATGCCGCTGATTGCGGGATCCGGCCGAATGTGTGGGCCGTCCCCAACATGATGTGCGTCACATACGCAAATATTGCGCTTGAGAAATAGTTGCAGCGATGCAACTATCCTTCAGTGCAGGCGAGCAAGATCGTGGAGATGGCCGAGAAGACCGACGCGAGCACGGGGGAGAAGGAAACCGCAGCACGGCTGAGCGCTTTGATGCGCCATCTCTTCCTCTACGACCGCGGCAACCTGCTGCGCGTCATCGAGGAGTCCGGCCTCTCGATGACGCAGTGCAAGGCGTTGCTCCAACTGGGCGGCATCGGCGAGGAGAACGAGCCGTGCCAGGTGACCGAGCTGGCGGAGACGTTTGGCGTCTCGATCCCGTCGATGAGCAGGGCGGTTGACGCTCTGGTCTGCGAGGACCTCGTGACCAGGGTTGAGGACCCCGACGATCGCCGGGTGCGCCGGGTCGCGATCACGGCCAAAGGCAAGGAGCTGGTCGACGCACTGCTGGTCGTTCGCCAAGCCGGGCTCGAGGCGTTTGCCGAGAGCCTCACCGCCGCCCAGCGCCGCAAGCTGGACGCCGCGGTCGAGTCGCTGATGGACAGGGACGACATCGCCAAGACCTTTGAGCACCTGAAGGGAGTCAAAGCTTGACCCGTTACCGCCACCTGATCACCGACGAGAACCGCAAGTGGTGGACGCTCGGTGCGATGTGCTTCGCGCTGTTCATGATCATGCTCGACAACACGGTCGTGAACGTCGCCCTGCCGTCGATCCAGCGCGACCTCTCCGCTTCGATCTCCGGACTGGAGTGGACGATCAACGGCTACACGCTGTCCTTCGCCGTGCTGCTCGCAACCGGCGGGCGGTTGGGAGACATCTTTGGCCGGCGCCGCATGTTCCTCACCGGGGTGGTGATCTTCGCCCTCTCCTCCGCGACTGCGGGCTTCGCCCAGGCCCCTGTCGACCTCGTAATCAGCCGCGTGGTGCAGGGGGTCGGCGCCGCATTGATGATGCCCGGCACGCTCTCGATCATCACCGACGCCTTCCCTGCCCACGAGCGCGGCAAGGCGATGGGCACCTGGGCGGGAGTCTCGGCCCTGGCACTTGCCGTCGGCCCCGTGCTCGGCGGCTTTCTCACCGAGCACGTCAGCTGGCGGGCGATCTTCTACCTCAACATCCCGGTCGCGGTCGGAGCCGTTGCAGCGACGATCTTCGCCGTGCGCGAGTCGCGAGACACGACCGTTGGCCGAGACGTGGACTACCTCGGGGTGGCGACCCTGACCGCCTCCCTCACGGCGCTGGTCCTTGCCCTCGTCGAGGGCAACAGCTGGGGCTGGGGGTCGCCCGAGATCCTCGCGCTGCTGACCGGCGCGGTGGTCGGCCTGGTTGCCTTTGTTCAGGTCGAGCTTCGCGTTGGCGCGCCCATGGTCGAGTTCCGCTTCTTCACCGATCGCAACTTCCTCGGCGCGGTCGTGGTGGCGCTGATCATCACCTTCGCCATGATGGGCGTGTTCTTCTTCCTCGCCCTCTACATGCAGGACATCCTCGGCTACTCGCCGCTGGAGGCGGGGGTGCGCTTCCTGCCTTCGACCCTGATGATCGTCGGCGTGGCGCCCGTCGCGGGCAGGCTCTCCGATCGCTTCGGCCCACGATGGCTGATCGTCGCCGGCCTGACAATCCTCACCCTGTCGCTCTATAGCTTCACCGGGATCGCGGTCAACTCGACCTACCTGGACCTGCTTCCCGGCTTCATGCTGCTCGGCATCGGCATCGCGCTGACCATGTCGCCGATGACCAGTGCCGCAATGAACGCCGTCGCCGTGGAAAAAGCCGGCATCGCCTCGGGAGTGCTCTCGATGTTCCGCATGGTTGGCGGCAGCCTCGGCGTCGCTGTGACCGGCGCGATCTTCCAGGCTGCAGCCGGCAGCAGCTTTGAGACGGCCACCCCGCAGCACTTCGTCGACGGACTCAGCGACGCGATGATGGTGTCAGCCGCGCTGACCGTGGTCGGCGCGCTGATCGCCGCCACCGCGATACGAGCCCGAGCGAAAGCGATCAGCTCGGAGGCGGCGGAGGCCGCCGTCAACCCGGGGGGCTCGGAGCTGGCCGCGGAGGAGGCGGAGCTAGCCGCGGCCAGGAGCTAGGCGTCGAGAGGTCGAGGCGCGGCAGCACCTCGACGTCGACCTCTCCCAGCGCGGCAATGGCTTCGCGGTTGGACTCCTCGATTGTGCTCGGCTGGCGGGGCCACGGGGTGAGGACCACGGCCGAGAGTGCCAGCCCGGCGGCGCGTGCCGCCTCGATCGTCAGCAGCGTGTGATTGATCGTGCCGAGGCCGGGGGATGTGGCAATCGTCAGCGGCAGCCCAACGTCCACCGCGAGGTTGCGCACGAGGTAGCCGGGAGCCAGGGGCACAAGCAGGCCGCCAACTCCCTCGCAGACGAGCGTGTCGGCACCGGCGGCAGCCGCGTGTGCGGCTGCCAGCAGCCGCTTCGGCTGGATCTCCTCTCCGGCCAGCTTCGCCGCAAGGTGAGGCGACATAGGGGGCCCGTATCGGTACGGCGCGATCTCCTCGTCCCTCTGCGTTGAGCCGGCCGCACGGCGCAGCAGCGCGTGGTCGGGCTCCCCGCCGTCGTCTAGGCCGGTAACTGCGGGCTTGAAGACCGCGACGCGCTGGCCACTTGCGCTGAGGGTGCGGGCGATGGCTGCCGCGACGACCGTCTTGCCGACCTCGGTCCCCGTTCCCGTCACAAAACTCCCTGATGTGAGTGCGGAGGAAGGCTCCATGCGACCTCTATCCAACCGCAGGCCGGCCGTGGGGATCAGGCCGCCAGAAGGTTCGATGCACCGACGCCGACCTCGCGCGCCGCCTCGCCCACCAGCTTGGCTGCCTCGCGCAGCTCTGCCTCATCGTGTGTCGCCATCGCGCTAAAGCGCAACCGCGAGGAGCCCTGTGGCACGGTGGGAGGGCGGATTCCCTGGGCGAAAACGCCGCGTTCGAGAAGCCGCTCGCAGAGCTCCATCGTCGCCCCGGCCTCCCCGACCTCGAGTGGAACCACCTGACTCGCACCGCCGCCTGCCGCCAGCCCCTCGGCCCGAAGGCCCGCGCGTAGCGCCGCCGCGTTGCTCCCCAGGCGCCGCACCCGCTGCGGCTCGCCTTCGAGTAGCTCCAGCGCCGCCAAGGCCGCGGCGAGCACCGGCGGCGGCAGTGCGGTGGAGAAGATGAATGAGCGGGCGCTGTTCAGCAGGTACTCGGTCAGCTCCGCGTTGCCGCAGACGTAGGCGCCATAGGAGCCGAGGGCCTTGCCCATGGTGCCGACAACCAGGTCGACCTCGCCGCTCAGCCCGGCCGCTGCGACCGCGCCGCGCCCACCGGGGCCGAGCGCCCCGGTCGCGTGCGCCTCATCGACCACCAGGCGGCATTGGTACTCGCGTGCCAGGCGCACCAGGTCCGCGAGCGGGGCAACATCGCCGTCCATCGAGAAGACGCTGTCGCTGACGATCAGCGAGCCGCGCCCGGCGGTTTCCCGCAGACCCCAGGCGAGATGCTCGACGTCGCAATGGCGGTAGACGAAGGTCTCGGCACGGGCGAGGCGGCAGCCGTCGACGATGCTGGCGTGGTTGAGCTGATCGGAGAAGACGACGCCACCGCTCCCAGCCAGCGTCGAGATAGCGCCGATGTTCGCCAGGTAGCCGGAGCCGAAGAGCAATGCTGCCTCGTAGCCCTTGAACGCCGCCAGTCGTTTCTCCAGCTCGCGGTGCGGCGCCATGTTGCCCGAGATCAGCCGCGATGCCCCGGCTCCGGCGCCCCACTTCATGGCCGCCTCGGCCGAGGCGGCGCGCACGCGGGGGTGCCCGGCCAGACCGAGGTAGTCGTTCGAGCAGAGCAGCAGCACCGGCCGGCCGTCGAGCAGCACACGCGGGCCCTGTACCCCTTCGACCAGTCGCAACCGGCGGTGGAGCCCGCTCTCGCGGAGCTCCTCCAGCCGCTCCGCGACCTCGCTCATGCGGCAGTCTGTCGGGCGGGATAGGGAGGAGGCTTCTTCGTCTTCTTGATCACCCGGAGCTGGGTCGACGGATCCCAGAAGTTCGCCTCGTCCTGGCTGTCGATCAGCTCGTCGATGGGCGTCGCGGGCGTCTCGCCATCGAGCCAGCCCGAACGGTTGTCGGGGCGCGGATTCGAGCCGTTGTCCGGCTGGCGCGCCACGTCCAGCCCGAGCTCCTCGAACATGGCCCGGTCCTCCTCGGGCTCGGCGCCCAGCGTCGTCAGGAAATTGCCCATCATCACCCCGTTGAGTCCGGCCTTGACCGCCAGCGGCTGGAGGTCGCCGAGGTTCTCGACCCGCCCGCCGCAGAGCCTGAACAGGGCCGCCGGGATGATCAGGCGGAAGATTGCGACCCACTTCACGACCTCCCAGGGGTCCATTAACGGGCGGTCGCCGAACTTGGTCCCCTGCCTCGGGTTGAGCAGGTTGATCGGCACCGAGACCGGTTCGAGCTCGGAGAGCTCGAACGCCATCTCAACTCGCTGCCGCGGCGTCTCGCCGAGGTTGAGGATGCCGCCGACGCAGGTCTCCAGCCCGGCCTCCTTGACCGCGTCGATCGTGCGCAGCCTGCCCTCGTAGCGAACCGTCGTCGAGACCTCCGGGTAGTAGGAGCGGGCCGACTCCACGTTGTGATGGACGCGTTGAATGCCCGCCTCGCGCAGACGCTTTGCCCGCTCGACCGACATGTGGCCGATCGAGGCGCAGCGCTTCAGGTTGGTGTGCGTGGCGACCAGCTCGGCGCCCTCGACGATCTTCTCGAAGTCGCGTTTGGATAGCCCCTGGCCCTGGGTGACCATGCAGAAGCGATGGGCGCCAGCCGCCTCGGCGGCCTTTGCGTGCTCGAGAATCTGCTCAGGCTCCATCATCGCGTGCATCGGGGTGTCCGCCTCCGCGTAGCGGGATTGCGCGCAGAAGCCGCAGTCCTCGGCGCAGCCGCCGGACTTCGCGTTGACCAGCGAGCACATGTCGGTCGAGTGGCCGAAGTTCTCCCGGCGGACCTCCCAGGCGCGCTCGACGAGCGCACCGATCTCCTCGTGGTCGGTCAGCGCGCCGAGTGTCAGGGCCTCGTCGAACGAGATCAAGGGTGGCATCGGCCGCAAGGCTAGGAATCGCACCGGACGCCGATGCGCCCCGTCGCGCTCGGCTCTCAGGCTGAATCGCGGTCGCCGCGGGGCAGAGAGGCCTCCGCCCCGTCGCCGGTGACGGCGACGCGGATGGCGTCACGGCCGGCATGCTTGGCTGCGTACATCGCGGTGTCCGCCTCGGCCAGGACCGACTCGAGGCTAGCGAGGCCGCCCGGGCCAAACATCCCGATTCCGATACTGGCCGTGATCCGCGGCACGTCCGGCTCCTGGGGGACGTGATCCCGTATCGCCGTCGCGATCGCTTCAGCAACGCTCTTCGCCTTCTGGGCCGTGCAGTTGGGCAGGACGACCGCGAACTCGTCGCCGCCGAGCCGCGCCAGCACGTCGGATTCCCGAGTTCGATCGCGGAGCACACTCGCTATCTCCTCGATCACTCTGTCGCCCATCGGATGCCCCAGCGTGTCGTTGACCTGCTTGAAGTTGTCGAGGTCGAGCATCAGGAGGGCGCTGTCGGTGCCCTCGCGGCGACTGCGAGCCAGCTCGGTCCGCACGTCTTCCTCGAAGCGCCGTCGGTTCTTCAGGCCGGTCAGCGAGTCATGGTCTGCCTGTTGCTCCAGCTCCTGCACCTGCTCGTTGCGGTTCCAGATCACAACCAGTGCTCCCAGTAGGGCCGCAAGCAGCAGGCCGAGTACGGAGATCAGGATCGGCAGGAGGATTGCCGGGCGTCTGGGATCGCGAACGACCAGCAGCCAGGTGCGGTCCGCGATCCGAATCTGGGCGGTGGCAACGTCGTTCCGCGACAGGCCTCCTGAGCCGGTCAGCGAGCGGTTGCCTTCGAGTAGCTGAACGTCGACGTCGTCCCGCAGGGCCGACGTCGCGGCAGCCGCCAGGTCGGGAACGTGGAAGGAGCCGACCGCGAAGCCCGTCAGCGCCGCCCGCCGCTCGGCCACCGTTCCGGTTGGGGATCCGTCCCGGTAGACCGGCCGGAAGACGTTGATGCCGTTGCCCCCGATCAGGAGTCGGTTGACGGAGCTTGCGGCTGGGCGACCAGTATCGCGGGCGCGGCGCAGGGATGGTGCGCGCACCGAATCGGCCCCGAGGTCGTACCCAACCGGTGGGCGGGGGTGCTCGTCGCTATCGGCATAGGTGAGCGGGAAGTAGCGGGGGGCATTGCCGCTCTTGCGGCTTCCCTGCGGAGTGCGCGCGACTATCGGGAAGCCGTGGCCGCGTTCGAACCGTGCCCGCTTGGATCGTGGAACCGATTGGACGAAGGCGGTGGCGGCAAGGGCGCCGGACCCCAGAAGCGAGTCTGCCATTACGTCGAACTCGTGCCGCGAGAACTGCCCCTCAGCCCTGTAGAAGGCGGCCGCGCTGGCAAGCTGGCCGATCGAGAGCGCCGCCACCGCTTCGGCCTGACGCGCCGAGCGGCGTGCCTCTTCAATCTGGCGCCGGTCGAATGCCCTGTGTTCGCTGGCACGAATCTCGAGGCCGGCGATTACCGAGCCAACCGCAATCGCGATAACCGCCGCCAGTCCCAACCAAAACCGTACGCGCATATATGTCCATTGTCGGCAATTCCGGTTACGGCCGTGACATGCAGCCGGTAAAGCCCATCTCAGAAGCCTTGCGGTGTACGCGCTGCGGCGGGAACGTACTGGGGGGCATCCACGGTCCGCCAGATCGCCGCTCTGTTTGGCGTTCTCTGCCTGGTGCGGCGCTCACCGGCCGCAGACGCAGGTCCTGAGCCGGGAGCGGCGACTTCGAGAGCTCAACCTCCTATCGGAGCCCTCGGGTTGGAGCCGTAGAAGACCAGCGTGCCGAGCATGCCGACAAAGTGAACCGAGATGATGTTGACGACCATCGACTTGGCGGTGGCCGTTCCCACGCCGACGGGGCCGCCGGAGGCCGTGTAGCCGTAGTAGCACCCCACCAGAACGATGATCGTCGCCATGACCATCGCCTTGATCAGGCTGAAGAGGACGTCGATGGAGTCCTGGAAGGTCCAGAAGATCAGCAGGTAGTTGCCGGAGGAGACGTCGCCCACCTGCTGAACCACGGCTACGTAGCTCGCCAGGTAGCCAACGCCGATCCCAACCATGTAGATAAAGGGAAGCGCCATCCAGGCGCCCAGCAGGCGCGTGGCGGCAAGGAATGTGACGGGCGGGATCCCCATCACCTCGAGCGCGTCGATCTCGTCGGATATCCGCATCGCCCCGAGCTCGGCCACGATCCCCGTCCCGACCTTGGCCGAGAGGATGTAGCCGAAGGCATAGGGCAGCCCCTCGCGCAGGTCGCAGTAGGCGGAGAACAGCCCGGCGTAACCGGGCACGCCGTAGGAACGCACGAAGTAGGCGCCGATCACCCCGCAGTTGAGACCGAGGATGAAGATGAACGCCCAGACGATCACGGCCGAGCCGAGGATCAGGATTCCCGCCTGGCGCAGGCTCTCGCCGAAGAACTTGGCGACCCGTCCCGAGTAGACCAAGCCGGCGACGCGTGTGCCGAAGCGGACGATCTCGCCGAAGGCGTCAAGCCAGCCCCCGGGAACAGCAAGCCAGCCGTTCATTGCCCCGGGCTCATCGAATCGACTGCAGTTCGGGGTTGGACGCCAGCAGGACCGTGGTGAACACGTAGAGGAAGAAGAAGACCCCGATAAACGAGATCACCACGGCCTGGTTGACCGCACGGCCGACCCCGGCCGGACCACCCGACGCGGTCATCCCCTTGTAGCAGCAGACAACGGAGATGATGGCGCCGAAAAGGGTGCACATCAGGACCGAGCCCCAGACGTCGGTGGTCAGGGCGTTGGTGAAGAGGGTGGCGAAAAAGCCGCCCAGCGGCTGGCCATAGAGGAGCTCGGCAGCGATCCCGGCGGTGAGGCCAAAGATGATCGCGAAGACGTCGAGCAGGCCGGTGATCACCATCAGTGCGAGGAAGCGGGGCACGACCAGGTTCTTGATCGGATCGACGCCGAGCACCCGGAGGGCGTCGAGCTCCTCGCGGATTTTGCGCGCCCCGAGGTCGGCCGTGATGGCGGTGCCGGCGACGCCGGCGACCACGGCCGCCGTGACGATCGGTCCAATGAAGCGGACAGCGGTGACGACGAAGAAGGCGCCCAGCCGGTCAAGGTTTCCGAAGAGAGAGAGGATGCCGGCTGCCTGCAGCCCCGGCGCGCCCAGGCAGAGAGCAAAGGTTGAGACGGTCATCGGAAACCAGGAAAGCCTGAGCACGAACAGGAACTGGCCGACCAGCTCCTCGCCGTAGGGGTAGGGCGGCTTCACCGCGGCGACCAACGTCTTCGCGGTGAGAAGCATCATGTCCCCGGTCTGCTCGATGAACGACTTGGCGGGGAAAAAAGCGCGCGCTAGAGCTTGTGCCGCCACCAGCTCATTGCCCGCTCGAGTGGACTGGCTTCCTGCGCTCTCTCACGGCCCGTCCGGCGCGCCCGCTGCTCGGCCGCGCGCTGCGCGGCGGAGAGCTGGGCGATCAGCGTGTCGCGCGTCTGCTCCAGCTCCTCGACCCCCGCGACGTGGGCGCTGGCGCGACGCGGCGCGGTCGGAAGGTCGCGGGGCAGGTCGCGCGGGTAGGTGGCCAGCTCCGCCTCCAGCCGGGCGATCTGGCGACGCAGCTCGCGCCGCACCTCGATCGCCTCGCTCTCCTCGGCAAGATCGGGCAGATCGGAGTGAGTCTCCGCTGGAGTCTCGACAAGCGGTCCGGGCATGCTCGCGCAGGCGGAGGCGACGATCGCCAGCTCGCGGGGGCTGAGGCCGGCCTCGTGCGCGCGTCGCAGCGCGTCGGTGGCGATCTCCTCGAGCTGGACGGCGGCCTCGATCCCCTCGGCGACAAAAGTGCCCTGACCCTGCTTGCTGACCACCAGGCCCTCCCGTTCGAGCCCGGCGTACACCGCCCGCACCGTGTTCAGGTTGACCCCCGCCCACTCCGCGAGGCGGCGGACGCTCGGAAGGCGCTCCCCGGAGGCGAGGCGACCGGTGGCGATCAGCGCCCGCAGGCGCCAGGTGAGCTGTAGCCCGACCGGCAGCTCGTCATCCGAGTCGATCGCGAAGGGATTGGGCTCGCCTGCTAGCCGCTGTGCCATCATGCTCACACAGTAAACCAGAATAGTGTGTCAGTCAACTAGTACAGCTGGCGACGCCGGAATTGGAACCGAGCCTGCCCACAGAGACCCCCGCCCAGCCTATGCATCACTTGAATCTCGGTGCCGACTGCATAACTTCTGTTCCCTGCCTGGATGAGGTGGGAACCGCTCCGATCATCGCCGGTAACCCGGGGCGGTGCCCTCCCAAATGAGGCGTTGCCCACCGAAAGCTCAGCAATCTGGGAGAGCGCACAGCCACGCGGCGGTTTCCGGTGCGTTCAACTCACCGGCCAGCGCTCCGCTACGAGGCCGTCAAGGGCCCCCATCCACTTGCCACCATTCGGCCGATCCTCACTCCCCAGCGGCTCTTTGCTCTGACGCTAAGGTGAGTGGGTGAGCAAGCGTGGATTGCGCACACCGACCGGCGGCTCGCGCTTCACCGACGCCGCAGGGCGGTCTCGCCGTGTATCGACGCGCGCCAACTCCATGAATGAAGTTCGCGCAGCGCTTGCATCGCGCATCCGCGAGCGGCTCCCCGAGCTGGAGGGTGCTGTCGCGACCCGCGTCTACGCGATCTCCGATCCCCACGACGTCGCCGACCCGGCATACCTGGAGGGTCTCAATGCGGCCCTTGCCGCCGCCCTCGATCATCGGCTTGCCGTGCTCGAGGGCGGCGAGCGCCGCGCCCCCTCCGTTCCATCGGTCCTGCTCGCGCAGGCCCGTCTGGATGCACGGGACGGCGTTTCCCTCGACACGGTCCTGCGGCGCTACTTTGCGGGCACCACCCTCTTCGGGGACTTCCTCGTCGAAGAGGCGGAGCGGGCCGAGGTTCCGAACTCGACCCTGCGTCGCCTGCTCGCCGAGCAGGCGACGCTCGGTGACCGCCTGCTTGCCGCCGTTAGCGCCGAGCATGCCCGGGAGAAGAAGAACCAGCCCACCAGCGCTGCGGCTCGGCGTCGCCAGTGCGTCAAATGCCTGCTCGCCGGCGAGCTCGTCGACCATGCCGAGCTTGGCTACGACCTCGACGCCCATCACCTCGCCCTGATGGCCAAGGGCGAGGGCGCAGAGCAACTTGTGCGCAGGTTCGCCGGCATGGTCGACCGTCAACTGCTCGCCGTCCAACGCGAGGAGGAGCCGATCTGGGCCTGCTGGCTCGGCGGCACGCGCCCGCTCGATGTCGATAGGGCGCTGCGAGCGCTTGGCGAAATTCCCCAGGACGGGGTGTTCGTGACGGTCGGGGAGCCGGGCGAGGGGCTCGTAGGCTGGCGGTTCAGCCACCGTCAGGCCAAGGCGGCGCTGCCTATTGCCGAGCGCAAAGGGCAGCCCATCCTCCGCTACGCCGACATTGCCCTGTTGGCAGCGATTCTCCGCGACGACCTGGCCGTTACCTCGCTGCGCCGCCTCTATCTGGAGCCACTTGAAAGGGCGCGGGACGGCGGCGAGGCTGCGCGGAAGACGCTGCGCGCCTACTTCGCAGCCGAGCGAAACGCCTCCTCGACCGCGGCCGCGCTGGGCGTCGATCGTCGCACGGTCACAAATCGCATCCGGGCCATCGAGAGCATCTTCGGCCGGCACCTCAAGGACTTTGCGACCGAGCTGGAAACAGCACTGCTGCTGGACGATTGACCTGGGCGCGGTCGCCCGCAGCGTGTCACTGAGCTGTCGAATCACCAGGCCGTCGCGCGCTTTCCCAGTTTGCTCAATCCTCGGTGAGCAACGCCACATATTGGGGAAGGCGCCTTTCTGCATAGCCGCGAGGATCGGGGCAATTCCACCTTACGGAGGCAGGGAGCCAGGGCATGCGGAAACACTTGATTCGAGGGACGACAATCGCGACCACCTTTGCGCTGATCTTCGCGACGAGCGCGGTTGCCAAGCGAGAGGTCGCGCGGGTGGGGAACCTCTTCCTCGCGGACAACGGTGGAATCTTGCCGTCCAGGCTGCCCAGGCACAGGCAGGTGCCGATCTCGGGCCGCATCCAGGCCGAAATTGGGACCACGGAC
>Ga0055449_10000213_pt1 | contig 16368 bp, 12 predicted proteins | sample China_Galinas_PW_2_FD_57739 | JGI IMG/M metagenome (GOLD analysis project Ga0055449, IMG submission 57739) | Wetland microbial communities from San Francisco Bay, California, USA, that impact long-term carbon sequestration - China_Galinas_PWB_D1 | ecosystem: Environmental > Aquatic > Marine >... | reverse complement strand
TGCCGCCCTCGCAGCGTCGCGTGTTCGTCGGCCATTGCGATGGAACCGTCAAGTCGATCAATGCCGCCGACTTCGATACGGCCCTTGCCAAACAGAACAAAGTCCGTCGTGCAAACGGGCTTCCCCCACTAACCGCCCCGCCCAGCATCCCACGAGGACCCAACCAAGCGGTACCTTGACCGTGCCCGGCGTATGAACGCCCATTCCAGTCACAGGCATCGGAACTGGCTCTAGCTCGCCGCAACGGCCGACGCGCGCCGCGCGATCAAAAGCGTTCCGCCAATGATGACCATCAACATTAGCACAGCCAGTCCCCACGTCGAGGCGGCCGGAATTGGCTCGACCACGCGGATCGTGAGCACACCGGAGACGGAATCGTCTTGCTCGATCGTGAGCCCCGGAGGCGCAACCAACGTGCCGAACGTCCCGCTGATCGACGTGTCGGACGTAACCACATCCCACGCATCACCGGGCGCCGGCGTATAGAGGGAGGTGTCCAGTTCAAGCGTGCTGCCCGCGTCAAGCGTCACGACGCCAACACCGTCGACGGAGGAGAGCCCCGCGGCCCCGTTGCCGGCAGGACGAATCACCAGTGTCGCGTCAGCTCCTATCTGGAGCGAACTCATCGTCATCGTGGAGGTGCCGCCCTGCACGGTCACCATGGCGGGGAAACCGTTGACTCCCACGTTGGTGAAACTTGACACATTCAGCGTCCCGCCTGAGATCGTCACCTCGCCCGTTCCAGAAAGGCCCACGACAAAATCGGTCGCGACCACGTCGCCGCCGGAGATATTCAGCGTTCCCGTCGAAGCCTCGTCGCCCACCAAGATGTGGGCATTTACTGACAAAGCGCCGGCCGAGATATTCAGCGTTCCCGCACCCGCCGACCATCCCACCTGAAGCACGTTGCTGTTCTGCCCGGCCGAGGTCACCGATACAACGTGCGAGATGCGCGCCTGATCCCCCAGGCTTTCGTCGGGTACGCGTAGATCCCATGTGGACGCGCTGCTCCAGGCTCCGTTCTGCACCGTGTTGACGAACGTACCTCCGCCGTGAGCCAATGGTGCCATCACGAAAACGCACACCGCGGCCACCGTCGCAGTCAGTCGAAAAACGCCTGTCATTCTTCCTTCTCCTCTTCACCTATGACCATGTCTGGTAACTTGAGATTCCCGCCCGAACAGCATTCATGGTAGCCATATCAATCCCGGTTCACAAGAAAATTCTCTTCGGACAGCGCCGCTGGATATTCAGAAGTGCTGTCGTAACCGGGGCTCGCACAGTGCCCGTCTCGCAGGCTGCTCAGAGGACGGCGTCGGGGTACACGGCGCGGGGTCGACCGGTTTTCTCCAAGTGGATCGTCCGTGCGTGACGCTCATGCCCAGGCCTCAGCGGACGCCATGGTGCCCGGCCGATCGTCATGTCTTGGCCCGGTGGATTTCGTCGCTCGCCTGTAGAAACCAGTCGCCTCGCCACGTTTCAGGTCTCGGAGAGTCGGGTTCGGCGTTCACATGTACCAACACGGCTTCGCAACGAAATTCGCTGTTCTGCGGAATCGCGTGACACGGGTGACGACCAGAACAGGCATGGGCTCCCCACGCGCCGGGACAAGTACCGCCGCGACTTCGGAGAATGACGCGGCTTAGTGAATTTTGTGCAAATACGCATACCGGCCAGCATGCAGTGACGGAACCGCGAGTGGCTACGTACCACGAAGGAGGGCGAATCATGAGACATCGATACTTTCTACTCGTTTTGCTCATCGGCAGCTCGGCCTTCGGGCAGGGACCGCCCCCGCCGCCGCCGCCCCTACCTCCGCCTCCGGTGCCGCCGCAGAACCCGATCACGGAGGCCAAGCGCGTGCTCGGCAAGATGCTGTTCTGGGAGGAGCAACTCTCGAGCGACAATACGGTCGCCTGCGGCACGTGCCACCAGCCGTTTCGGTCGACGAGCGATCGCCGTCTGGCTGTGAATCCCGGCCTGGACGAAACGTTCGGCACGCAGGATGACGTTTTCGGCTCCTTTGGCGTGCCGCGCATCGACGAAAACGGAACGGCCGTCGCCGATGCTGTCTTCGGGTTCGATACGCAGGTGACGCCGCGCTCGGCCCAGGTGGCCGTCAACGCCATCTACTCGCCGGTGGCCTTCTGGGACGGGCGGGCCGGACCTGACTTCGTCGATCCGCAGACCGGACAAACCGTGATCCCCGGCGGTGGCGCGCTTGAGGCCCAGGCCGTCGTGCCCGTACTTTCGGACAGCGAGATGGCGAGGGAAAACCGAACGTGGGACGACGTCATCATCAAGCTCGAGACCGCGCAACCAATGGCGCTGGCAACGTATCTGCCATCTGACGTCGACAACGCTTTGGCGGCCGAGCCGAGCTATCCCGACCTCTTCGACGCGGCGTTCGGCACGCCGGACATCACGGCACAACACATCGCCTTCGCGATCGCGACGTACGAGCGAACACTCGTGCCGAACCAGACGCCGCTCGACACCGGCACGCTGACGCCCCAACAGCAGCGGGGATTGAACGTCTTTCAGAATCCGGCGTCGCAGTGCACCGTCTGTCACGCCGGCCCACTCCTCACCGACAACAGTTTTCGCAACATCGGCCTTCGACCGATTCCAGAAGACACCGGTCGCCAGGGCGTCACGGGCAACCCGGCCGACGCCGGACGGTTCAAGGTGCCCGGGCTGCGCAACGTCGGCTTGAAGTCGAGCTACATGCACAACGGCAAGCTGTCGAGCCTGGAGCAGGTGCTCGACTTCTACCTCGGGATCAACGGCCAGCAGCAATTCCCGCAGAATCAGGATCCCGCCATCGCGGCGATCGCGATTCCGCCGGACGCCCGCGTCGACCTGATCGAGTTTCTGCGCAACGGCCTGACCGATCCGCGCGTCGCCGCCGAGACCTTTCCGTTCGACCGGCCGATCCTCTCCAGCGAGTTGGGCGACGCCGATCGCGACGGCGACGTGGATGCCGACGATCGGACGACGTTCGAGGCGTGCTTCACCGGACCGGATGCCGGCCCCGTGGCGTCCGGATGCGAGCGGGTCGATATGCAAGGCGACGGGGATGTCGACTGCGCCGACTGGTCGCTGTTTGCCGACGCCTGGACGGCAGCGGGTACGCCGGAGGAACTTGCGGCCTGTCGCGGAGTGCCGATCCCGGCCGCCTCCAGTTGGGGACTCGTGGTCCTGGCGCTGCTCACCATGATCGCCGGAACGCTGGTCACCGCGCGACCACGTGCGGCATGACCGTGACCAACTTGTGCGGCTTCGTCGCTCTATCCTGCTGGAGCGACGAAGTCTTTTCCCACTCCGCTCATCGGCGCTCGCGGCGGAACGACTTATCCCTTTCCTGCCAATCCGTTGCGCTCTTTGGCCTCGTTCGTCAGTTCCCACAGCACGTTGACGATCACCCACTTGCCGTCGATCTTCGATAGGTGCATGTAGTCCACCCAATCATGCATCTCGAGCTTGGCGCTGGCCGCATTGCCGAAGACATCGAATACGGTGATGTTCACCTTACGCCGGTCGGTCGGCGTGCGCGTTCCCGCGCCGCTCCGGGTGTGTTGCACGAGAGTCATCGCGCTCATCTGTTCGATTTCCATCTTGCCGGATCGCGGATCGGGCATCAGCACCCGCTTCGCCAGATCCGGGTGGAGCGCCCGCTCCATGCGCTTCGCGTCCCCCTCGTACCACCCCATCGCGTAGTCGGTGGCCGTGGCCTTGATCGCCTCCTCGTCGGATACCGCAGTCGCCGCGTCGGACGCGTGCGGTGCCAAGAGCATGACGGATAGCGAGAGTAGATGGGTCATTGTCAGTCTCCGTGGTTTCCGACTGGTATGGTTCGTACCCGACTCCTCGAACAGCGTGTCTTGGATCACGGCTTCTGTAGCCGAACACGTTTGTTCTTCTGATCGAACGTGAGAACGAAATCCCGAAGCAACCTCGAGCCGATGACAGCCGCGTGCATGCCGTCCAGCGCACTAATGAGCGCGACCTGAGGGTCGTCGAAAGGGTATCCCATGATGTCCACGTTTCCGTCCAACTGGGCGCCGCGGATTTCGAACGCGCCGTTCACGGTTCTGGCCCGCCCCATCACACGAGGCTTGGTTTTGAATTTCAAGTTCTTTTCCATCGAATCCGGCAGCGTGAGTGATCCCGGTGACCCGGTGTCGAAGTGGGCATCGATCGATCGGCCGTTGATGGCTATTTGAATGACCGGAATGCCGTATTCACTGATCTTGAAGGGGACCACATGCTTGTCGTCACGCTCGGGCAGGGCGCCGTCCTCGATGATCACCTGCCGGCCGGGGCCGTCGAAGGTCAGCAGATAGCCGGCGAACAATCCGAGGCCGAGCACGCCGCGCGGTCGGTCTCGACCCGCCTGCTTGTAAAGCTCGGAGCGATCCCAACTGGCCGCCTCGACGTTGGTCAACTCGATCGAACCCAATTTGAGCGAATCGATACGGACGACGTCGGCGTCGATCCCCTCCGGATCACTCGGTCCACCGATCGGACGCTTCCCGGTGACTTCAAGCCCGAGTTCCTTGGCCAGCGACTTGTCGATGACCGTCACACCGGCCCCCGTATCTGCGAAGAAAAGCCACGGGCCTTTGCCATTGACAATGACTTCCACGGCGGGCTTGCCGAAGTCCATCCTGGTCGGGAGTCGGACTGGACCGCTCGACGTCGCCTGACAGCCGCCCGGCGGCGGCGCCGCTACGACAGCCGAAACGACCACCCAGGAAGAGATCAGCGCCGTGAAACACCGCATGGCACACTCCTTTGGAAACCCTGTCGCTGTATAGTGCGATTCGCACTATGAGACGGTAAGCGTACCAGGGTACCTGTCACGAATCAACCGAAACGACGAATTCTGACAGAACGACGCGACGCGCCGAGTCTGTACCTCGAGACCACACGAACTCGAATTCCGCGACCTTGAGTCGACGACGCGCCCGGAATACGGTACACCAACCGCGCGTAGTCATGGTCTACGCTCTGTCGAAGGGATGTGCGACGATTCACGCTGACATTGCCATCGTAGGAGGCGGCGCGGCCGGGCTGATGACGGCCATTCTCGCCGCGCGACGCATGCCGGCTCCGGACATTGTTCTGTTGGACGGTGCGAAGAAGCTCGGGGCGAAAATCCTCATCTCCGGCGGCGGGCGGTGCAACGTGACCAACCGCACGGTAACGCCGGCCGATTTCTGCGGCGGCAGTGCCAACGTCATCAAGAACGTGCTGGCCGCGATGCCCGCCGAGCACACCGTGGCGTTCTTCCGCGAACTCGGCGTCGAGTTGTACGAGGAGCCGGAGACCGGGAAACTGTTCCCCACCACCGACCGTGCGCGCACCGTCCTGGATGCCCTGATGGGCGAGGCCCATCGGTTGGGCATACGCGTGCTCACAGGCCACCGTGTGACCGGCATCGCGCACGCCAACGGGGGCTTCCGACTGGCCGCAGGTGACACCGAATTGTCCGCGCGCTGCGTCGTGCTGACGACCGGCGGTCAATCGTTCCCGAAGACCGGAAGCGATGGATTCGGGTTCGAACTGGCGAAGGGTCTCGGACACACGCTGGTGCCGCGTGTCCCGGCGCTCGCGCCGCTGGTTCTCGACGGCACATTCCATGTCCCGCTGTCCGGCATTTCGCACGTCGTGGAGCTCTCGGTGGAAGCGAGCGACTTGCGGCCGCGACGTGTCAGGGGAATCCTGCTCTGGACCCATTTCGGCATCAGCGGCCCCGCCGCCATGGACATTTCGCGACATTGGCACCGTGCCCGGCAAGAGCGTCGCGATGTGTCGATGTACGCAAGCTACGTTCCGGGCGAGGATGCCGCGGGCGTTGAACAACGCCTGCTTGAAATCGCCGCCGAAAATCCGAAGCTTCAGTTGCACAATGCGCTGGGGCGCCTGCTGCCTCTGCGCCTGGCGGATGCGCTGCTGGACGTTTTGCGCATGGACAGGGCCACGACCATGGCACACGTGACCAGGCAGGAGCGTCGTAGGCTGGCACAGTCATTGGTGCGTTGGCCCCTGCCGGTGGTGGACAGCCGCGGCTTCAAACACGCCGAGGCAACGGCCGGAGGTGTCCCGTTATCCGAGGTGTCCGCCCGGACGCTCGAGTCGCGCAGGTGCCCCGGCCTCTACTTCGCCGGCGAAATCCTCGATGTCGATGGCCGGATCGGCGGGTTCAACTTCCAATGGGCGTGGTCCAGTGCGTCGGTGGTCGCCACCGCCCTCGCGCGAAACCGGCCCAACGCCAAATCCTGAGGAATCGTCATGCACGCGTTGCATGCCGAGGCCCGCGCTCTTCCTTCCCCCAATGGTTCAGGGGGAATTGAGGGGGGTTGCTGCTCGACAAAGAATTCCCCCCGGCCCCCACCCGCTTCATCGACCCGAACGCATCATGTACACGCTCGACCGGGCGCAGCCCCCGACTTGGTTTGTCATGCCCCACTCGGCCAGTTATGATCTGCGAACCCAATGAGTCGAGAAACGGTTTGCGGCTTTGCCGGGACCGCGCCCTATGGGGACGCAGCGGCCAGCTACCTTCGAGTGACTCTACGGTGATAACCCCTGTGGCACACCCGAACCAGGATTTGCCGATCGAAGCGCTCGTCGAAGCGTCGAAGAACATCGAGCTGATGCGCCGCATGACGCAGCTCTTCGACGACCTGGCCGAGGACATCGCACAGCGCCCCGGCGTGTGCCGCCAGCGCGGCATCTGCTGCCAGTTTGACGCGCGCCACGGCCACTGCCTCTACGTGACCGCTCTGGAAGTGTGCTTTTACCTGGCGCAACGCGCCCCGCTACCGGCGAACAGCAACTTCTGCCCGCACCTCATCGACGGACTCTGCTCCGTGCGCGACGTTCGGCCGCTGGGGTGCCGCGTCTATTACTGCGACCCGGCCGCTCAGGACTGGCAGGGACCGGTCACGGAGACCTACCTGGCCCGGCTTCGAGCGCTGCACGTCGAGTTCGCAGTTCCCTACTTCTACGCCGACTGGCTGGTCGTGCTCGAGGCCCTTCGCGCCCACGGCATCGTTTGGAGTGAAATGCCAACTAGTGGCACCGATTCGGTGAGATCGCTGCCGGTGAGGCGCTAGGACCGGCCCGACACCGCGTGCGATTTCGTCAGGCCACGACGCGCCACACGCACGCCACCAGGCCGCACACCACGAAGCCCATCACCAGCGGCAGCAACGCGGATACGATCGTCCACCTCTTACTTCCCGTTTCCTTGTAGATGGTGTAGATCGTCGTGCTGCACGGATTGTGGATGAGGCTAAAGAGCATGAGGTTGACGGCCGTCAGCGTCGTCCATCCGCCGGCGACGAGCAGATCGTGCACCGCACTGTCCGACTCGAGCTCGAACATCACGCCCGCCCCGCTGCCGACGCCGTGTAGACCCGTGACCATCACCGTCAACATCAAAATCGTGGGAATCACGATCTCGTTCGCCGGGATCGCGATGATGTACGCCAGCAGAATCACGCCATTGAGTCCGAGGAACAATCCCACCGGATCGGTGAACCGGATGAAGTGCCCCGCCAGGCTGTCACCGCCCAGGTGAACGTTGGCGACGAGCCAGATCACCGCGCCCGCAGGCAGCGCGAAGACAACCGCACGCCACAGCACGAACAGCGTCCGGTCGATCAGCGACGTATAAAGCGTCCGCCAGAACCGCGGCGGACGATACGGCGGCAGTTCCAGGCTGAACGTGCTGACCTCGCCCCTGAGCACGGTACGCGACAACCCCCACCCGACGACAAACGTCAGCAGCACGCCGAGCAGCGCGACGCCGGTGACGGCCGCCGCCGACACGAACCCCGCCAGCGCCGGCGGAACGAGCACCCCAAGGAAAACGGTGGCGATCAGGATTTGCGTTGGCCACCGGCCGTTGCACAAGGCAAAGTTGTTGGTGATGATCGCAATCAGTCGCTCACGCGGGCTGTCAATGATACGCGTCGCGATGACCCCGGCCGCGTTGCAGCCGAACCCCATCATCGTCGTCATCGCCTGCTTGCCATGCGCCCCCGACGCTTTGAACAGCCTGTCGAGATTGAAGGCCACACGCGGCAGGTAACCGAAGTCCTCAAGCAGTGTGAACATCGGAAAGAAAATCGCCATCGGCGGCAGCATGACGCTCACAACCCACGCGGTGCCCAGGTACATGCCGTCCACCACCAGCCCGGTCAGCCACCAAGGCGACCCCGCTGTGTCGAACAGGCTGTGCAGCCACGGGTGCCCGTGGTCGATCAGCACGGACGCGATCATCGCCGACGGCATGTTCGCACCCGTAATCGTGATCCAGAACATGGCCGCAAACAGCAGGATCATGATGGGAAAGCCGGTCCACCGGCTCGTCAGTAGCCGATCGAGCCTCCGATCGAAGGTGGGCCGCGCCTCGTGCCCGGGGTGTGACACCGCCCGATCGGCGACGCGGGCCGCCTGTTCGAAGATAGCCTCGACAAGGTGCTCGTGCAGATCACCCGGAATCTGCGAGCGCCATCGCTGCGTGGCCGCGAGAATCGCGTCGGCCTGCGGACTTGTGGAAGCGGCGTGCGGCGTGTCCATGATCGATTCGACTCAAGCTACGTTCGGCTCGCGCGCGCCAAACCCCTGCAGCGTGCCAAGCTCCCCGCTGCGTAGCGCCTCCACGATAGATTCATCGCCGCCGAGCAAGCGCAAGGCCACCCACCGCGGGTTGGGCAGATCAGGATAGGCGTCAATGAGCATCGCCATCAAATCGTCCAGCGCCGGCTTGACGGCGCCCGGCTCGACTTCGAACCGCTGCGCGCGGCAGACGAACTTGCCCGTGGCCACGTCGCTGATCGCTTCCAGCAGTTCCGGCATGCCCTTGCCGAAGCGAGCCGTGGTCGGGACAACAGGCACGCCGAGATCGCGCACGAGCTGACGCTCATCCACGGTGATGCCGTGGCGCTTGGCCTCGTCCATCAGATTCAGGCAGACGACCGCGCGCTCCGTAATTTCGAGCACCTGAAACACCAGGTTCAGATTGCGCTCCAAGCGCGTCGCGTCGGCCACGATGACCGTCACGTCCGGCTGGCCGAACAGGACGAAATCGCGAGCGATCTGCTCGTCGAGACTGGTCGAGAGCAGCGAGTAGGTACCCGGAAGGTCGACCAGCTTGAATCGCTTCTCGTCGTAGGCGTAGCCACCCTCGGCCCGCGCCACGGTCTTGCCGGGCCAGTTGCCCGTGTGTTGACGCAGCCCCGTGAGCGCGTTGAACACCGTGCTCTTCCCCGTGTTGGGGTTGCCGGCCAGCGCCACGACGTAATCCCACGAGTCCATCGTCACACCGAGCTTCTTGAGATTGGCCGCACGATAGACGCTGCACGACGCACACCCCGCGTGGGCGGATTCTGCCGCCGGAACTACGGGCAGCGTCGCACTGGACGATGGATTTGTGGCACTCATGCCGACCGTGCCTCCCTCGCGCCGACGCAGATGAGACCGGCCTGCTCGCGCCGCAGCGCCACCACCGATCCCCGTACGCGATACGCCGTCGGGTCGCCGGCCGGGCTGATCATGTCCACCTCGACCACGGTGCCCGGAACGAACCCCAGGTCGAGCAAGCGCCGACGCTCTGCGCCGCGGCAACCCGGCGAAAGACCCGTCACGCGGGTGCGCTCACCGGGCTTCAGGCTCGAAAGATAGGTTTCTTCAACCAGGTCCTCTGACCGAAACTCCGGCAGCGGCGTCACCGAGACATTCTCGGCGAGCACTGGGGCGAGCACGTGTTCGTTGCCGTCCGCCCAGAAGCGCACGCGCGCGTCCGTTCGCTCGATCACATACACGCGCATGCCCGGCCGCAATCTCAGCGCCACAAGCTGGCGATAGACGGCCACCGGCTCGTCCTCAAGGTGCGTGATGAGTACCGGCGTCTCCGAAGCGACGCCGTTGAGCGACAAGCCCTCTTCCTCCTTCAATGCACCGATCGAGTCCGGAATGACATCCCCATGCGGATCCTGTAAGGGATAGCCCAACTTGGCGGCCAGCGCCTCCGTCTGCTCCGGCGTCAGCAGATGCTCCTGCTTCTCCGCGCGCTGATGCCATTGATCCTCAGCAATGCCCGTCTCCTCCGCGAGGTAGCGCTCCCAGAGTCGATGCGCGCGAATGATGTGAAGCCCCATCTCCCGCCCGGTCGGCCGCAGTCGCAGCCGGCCTCCCTCGAAGGTCAACAGGTCGCGCGCCACCAGCTCCTCCAGCAGACGCGCAGCTCGGCCGGTGGTGATGTGCAGCGCGCCGGCGATGCTCTCGAGCGTGGCCGCGCGCCCGTTCGCCTCACTCTTGAGAATGTGCTTGAGCGCGTCTTCGTGACGCCTGCGGCAGGCCAACTGTTGCGCCTCGCGCCACACCCAGAGCAGACCACGCCGAGGCCACAAGCCCAAAGCCACCGCGGATATAGCAATAATGATATATACGGTCATCTCGGACCTATTCCGTTATTCTGGGCGTGCCACGGGATTGCTCCCCCCATTTCTGCACGCCCCCACTAAAGTTGGATCGGTCAAATTCTACGTATACCATAAGTCAAAGTCAATGCGGGCGCGCCCAGAGCCAACCAGTTCGTGCACTCTAAGTCTCGGCGAAAACCAGGGTCGCACGTAAGGCGGTACATGATCGGACGTTATGTCGCGCCCGGACACTCGCCCGCTCTGGTCCGCCACCCTCCACCCTGCGTGTCTCGCCAGGGGCGCGGAATGGTGGCATAATCCGCCGCAGCATGGCCAAACGTCCGATTACAACCAGCGAGACCGTCGAGAACTACCTGAAGGCGATCTACGCGCTCAGTCACGAATCACCTACCGGTGAGGCCGGCATGACCAACCTGGCTGCCGTGGTCGGCGTGACCACCGGCACGGCTACCGCCATGGCGAAGCGATTGGCTACAGCCAAGCTCGCCAAGTACCAGCGGTTCGGCGGCGTCTCGCTGACGGCCAAGGGCACGAAGGCGGCCGTCGACATTATTCGGCGACATCGACTGATCGAGACGTTCCTGGTCAAAATCCTCAAGCTTGATTGGTCGGTCGTGCACACGGAGGCTGACCGACTCGAACATGCCATCTCCCCCATGGTGCTGGAGGCGCTGGACGACTTCCTCGGCCGGCCGGACTTGGACCCGCACGGCGACCCCATTCCCGATTCCGATGGCCGGGTGCGCGACACCCTTGCCGAGCCGCTGTCTGAGTGCCACGCCGGTGACAACATTCGCATCACGCGAATCGCTGACCAGGAGGAGTCATTCCTCCTATTCGCGGCCGAGCACGGCCTCAAGCCCGGAGCCCAAGTATCCATTCTCGCAGTGGACCCGGCCGCACAATCCATCACGGTTCAGGCCGATGACGCGCCGGTCACGCTGGCGCTTGCGGCCGCAAGCAAAATCCTGACAAGGAAGACGGAAACGCGCCCAACTGCCGCGACGAAGCCTCCGCAGAACCTGTAGCCCCTGCCCCGTATGGCGATCAGCAGGCTCGCCCACAAGCCTTGGCGCCACAGAACAAAGCGCGCGATCGAGTAACCTGTCCGACTTGTGTCCGTGGCTGGACGTGGGATAATTGTCGAACGGACGGACGCGTCCGTCCGTATTGTTCGTAGGGCTGGAGGTTTCGTCAGTGGGAGTCGAACCGACCGTGGAGCAAGGAAAACCACACGGCTCTGAACGCGCGCGAAAACGCAGCGCAGAGATTCTCGAATGCGCGACCCAGCACTTCGCGCGGCGCGGCTTCCAGGGCACGGACGTGCAGCACGTGGCCGACGCCCTCGGGTTGGGGAAAGGCACCATCTACCGCTACTTTCCCAGCAAGCGGGCGCTGTTTCTGGAAGCGCTGGACGCCGGCATGAGTCGGATGCACGAACGAGTGGAGGCGGCGCGCCTCGGCGCGGATGATCCCCTCGACCAGATCGAGCGAGCCATCGAAGCGTACCTCGCGTTCTTCGACGAACACGGGGAGTACGTCGAGCTGCTGATCCAGGAGCGAGCGGTTTTCAGAAATCGCGAGACGCCCACCTACTTCAAGCACCGCGAGCGAAACGTCGGGCGCTGGCGCGAGCGGTTTCGTGAGTTGATCGCGGCCGGTCGTGTCCGACCGTTACCGGTAGAGCAGATCACCAACGTCCTCAGTGCCCTTTTGTATGGCACGATGTTCACGAACTACTTCGCGGGCCGGCGGCAACCGTTGGCCGTGCAGGCTCGCGAACTACTCGACGTGGCGTTGCCCGGCATACTCAGTGACTCGGAACGTCAGCGGCGTTTGGCCGAACGGCGAAACACAGGCACCTAGAACGGAACGACTTCATGAACGGACCCCAGACGCGCGGGCGGCCGGCCCGGCAAGGATCTTCCGGCATCCGTCGTGCGCTGCCCGCACTTCTACTTGTTGTATGGGCCCCCATCCTGCCAGGCTGTGACACTGCAAATAGCGCGACGCAGCAGCCTACCGGCACTGAGACGAACCCGGCCTCGCCGGTGCGCGTCGCGACGGTTGAGGTTCACCCGGCCCCTCTGGCACTGCGCGCCATTGGCACGGTCGAAGCGCTGGCGAGTGTCACGATCCGATCGCAGATTGACGGTCGATTGACGAAGGCGAACTTCGTCGACGGGCAGGAGGTGCGGGAGGGAGACATGCTCTTCGAGATTGACCCACGTCCGTCGCAGGCGGCTTTGGCACTGGCCCGAGCCGACCTCGAAAGGGACCAGGCTCTGGCACTCGACGCCAAGCGTGAGGCCCAACGTGTGGCAAGGCTGTTCGCCGCACACAACGCGGCCGATCGGGAACGGGACCAGGCCCAGGCGGACGAGGATGCCAAGGCGGCACAAGTTCGTGCCGACCAGGCGAAGGTGGAGCAGGCCGAGCTCGAGCTCGAATACTGCACGATTCGTTCGCCGCTGAACGGCCGGGTCGGCGCGCGACTCGCCGACCCCGGCAACATCGTGAAGGAAAACGACACACCGCTGCTGGTGCTCAAGCAGGTCAAACCGATCTACGTCACTTTCTCCGTTGCCGAACGGCACCTGGCGGATATTCGCCACTATGCATCCGAGCAGCCGCTGGTTGTGGAGGCGCGCTTCCCCGATGGCAATGCCGACCCGGAACTCGGTACGCTGACCTTCACCGACAATCAAGTCGATCGCAGTACCGGAATGGTCCGGCTCAAAGGAACGTTCGCGAACGAGGACGGTCGCATGTGGCCCGGGCAATACGTCAATGTGTCGCTGATCCTCACGACCCGGCCGGACGCGATCGTCGTACCGACCAAGGCGGTACAGGCGGGGCCGAGCGGCCAGTTTGTCTTCGTGGTGAAATCGGATCGCACCGTCGAAATGCGCCCCGTTCAGATCGCCGACGCACTGGATGGATTGACCGTTGTCAAGACCGGCCTCTCGGCGGGTGAACAGGTCGTCACCGATGGTCAGTTGCGGTTGACCCCGGACGCTTCGGTCAGGATCCTTTCGACGTCGACTGGAGGAGCGGACCGACCGGCCGACGATGGCGCCGCGGCAGCTTCGGGGAACGGCGCATGAACCTATCCGCCCTGTGCATCCACCGCCCGGTGATGACCAGCCTGGTCATGCTGGCCCTGCTGACGTTCGGGGCGATGGCCTATCGCAACCTTCCGGTCAGCGATCTGCCGAACGTGGACTTCCCGACCATCCAAGTCACCGCGGCGTTGCCCGGAGCGAGCCCGGAGACCATGGCCTCGTCGGTGGCGACGCCGCTGGAACGCGAGTTTTCCACAATCGCCGGCCTGGACTCGATGAATTCGACGAGCTTTTTGGGCTCGACGCAGGTCACGCTCCAATTCAATCTCGATCGCAACATCGATGCGGCGGCCCAGGACGTGCAAGCGGCGATCTCGCGTGCGCAACGCCTACTGCCGCCGGAGTTGCCCGCACCGCCCTCCTACAAGAAGGTAAATCCCGCCGACCAGCCCGTTGTGTACCTTTCACTCACGTCGACCACCCTGCCGCTCTACACGCTCGATGAATACGCCGAGACGCTCCTGGCCCGGCGCTTCTCGATGGTGAGCGGCGTGGCCCAGGTCATGGTGTACGGACCGCAGAAGTACGCGGTTCGCGTGCAGGTCGACCCGGACCGCCTGGCCGCCATGGGCATCGGGATTGACGACGTCGCGAAAGCCGTTCAGCAGAACAACACCAACCTGCCGACCGGCACGCTGGACGGTCGCCACCAGGCCTACACGGTACAGGTCAACGGACAACTGACTGACGCGGCGCAGTACCGGCCGGTGATCGTGGCGTATCGCGACGGCAACCCGGTGCGCCTCGATGAGATCGGAACGGCCATCGACAGCACCCAAAACGACAAGTCGGCGGCATGGTACGTCGACCAGCGCTCGATCGTTCTGGCCGTGCAGCGCCAGCCGGGGACGAACACGGTCGAGGTGGTCAACGCGATTCGCGCCCTGCTGCCCGAACTGCACCGGCAAATCCCCGCTTCCGTAGCGATCTCCGTGCTCTACGACCGTTCGGAGATGATCCGCGCCTCGGTACACGAGGTGAAATTCACGCTGCTGCTGACGCTCGCGCTGGTCGTCATGGTGATCTTTCTGTTCCTGCGCAACGCATCCGCCACCTTCATCCCATCGATCGCCATGCCCATGTCCATCGTCGGTACCTTTGCCGTGATGTACCTGCTCGGCTACAGCCTGGACAACCTGTCGTTGATGGCGCTGACGCTGTCGGTCGGATTCGTCGTCGACGACGCCATCGTCGTGCTCGAGAATATCGTCCGGCACATGGAGCAGGGTGTGCCGACGATGACGGCCGCGCTCGACGGCTCGCGGGAGATCGTGTTCACCGTCATCTCGATGACGCTGTCTTTGGCGGCCGTCTTTATCCCTGTGCTTTTCATGGGTGGGATTCTCGGCCGGCTGCTGGGCGAGTTTGCCGTCACCATCGGGACGGCGATTCTCGTATCCGGCTTCGTCTCGCTGACGCTCACGCCGATGATGTGCAGCCGATTTCTCAGGCGCCCGGGGGACGTGCGTCACGGCCGCATGTATCAGTTCTCGGAGCGCGTTTTCGAGGGCGTGTTGCATGTCTATCAGGCGGGCCTGCGGTGGGTGTTGCGGCATCGACTGACGATCCTCCTCGGCTCCGCCGTGGTGCTGGCCGCAACCGTTCACCTGTATCGCATCATTCCCAAGGGCTTTCTCCCGAGCGAAGACCAGTCGCGCATCTTCGCTCAAACCGAAGCGGCCGAGGGCATCTCGTTCGAAAGCATGGTGCGCCATCAGCGCGAGGTCGCCGACATCATCAAAGCCGATCCGCGGGTGATGTCATTTTTCTCGAGCGTCGGAGCGCGCGGCAGCAGCGCCGCGGCCCCCAACTCGGGAATCCTGTTCATCCGCCTGACGCCCCGCAACGAGCGCAAGGAGTCGGTGGACCAAATCATTCAGGAGTTGAGGCCCAAGGTGGCGCAGGTGCCGGGAATCCGTGTGTTCATGCAAAACCTGCCGCCGATACGCCTGGGCGGCCATCTGACGAAAAGTCAGTATCAATACACGCTGCAGGGGACCGACACACAGGAACTCTACGCCAGCGTACCGAAGCTCGTCGAACGGATGCGCAAGCTGCCCGGGTTTCAGGATGTCACGACCGACCTGCAACTGAAAAACCCGCAGGTCAACGTGAAGATCGACCGGGATAAGCTCAGCACGAGCGGCATCACGCCGGAGCAGGTCGAGTTGGCGCTGGGCAGCGCCTATGGTTCCCGGCAAATCTCCACGATCTATGCGGCCAACAACGAATACGATGTCATTCTCGAGGTCGAGCCGCAGTACCGGGCCAAGCCCGACAGCCTGCCGCATCTGCACGTTCGCTCGGCGTCGGGGCAGCTTATTCCCTTGGACACGCTGGCCAGCATCACGCGCGGCGTCGGGCCGCTGTCGGTCAACCACGAGGGACAGTTGCCGGCCGTCACGGTCTCATTCAATCTCGCTCCGGCGTACTCGGTCGGCCCAGCCGTCGCCCAGGTGGAGCAGGCTGCGCGCGAGGTGCTCCCGCCGACAATCGTCGGCAGCTTCCGAGGCACGGCCCAGGTCTTTCAGTCGTCGCAGGCCGGGCTCGAGACGCTTGTTGTTCTGGCGATCCTGGTCATCTACATGGTGCTCGGCATTCTCTACGAGAGCTTCATTCACCCGATCACGATCCTGACCGCGTTGCCTTTCGCCGGGTTCGGCGCGCTGCTGACGCTGGAGGTGTTCGGTATCGACCTGAACCTGTACGCGTTCGTGGGCGTGATCATGCTGATCGGGTTGGTCAAGAAAAACGGCATCATGATGATCGACTTCGCGCTGGAC
>Ga0055449_10000212_pt1 | contig 16419 bp, 10 predicted proteins | sample China_Galinas_PW_2_FD_57739 | JGI IMG/M metagenome (GOLD analysis project Ga0055449, IMG submission 57739) | Wetland microbial communities from San Francisco Bay, California, USA, that impact long-term carbon sequestration - China_Galinas_PWB_D1 | ecosystem: Environmental > Aquatic > Marine >... | reverse complement strand
TTTTTTTACTTATGAACACTGCTCTCCTTTACAAACAACACATGCACATTTTTTATATTCAGAAGGTCCTATATCATCTCTATACATCTCCATTAGTGTATCTTTGGGATGTACGTTTATCTCGTCAATCTCTTTTGGCACAATGTCTTGTATTCTCACTTTTTTCAAAGCCAAAGAGTAAAGTGAGGAAAAAGAGTCATCGTTCTTATGTGTACTCTTCCAGTGTCTATCTTTCCATTTAAACATAGTTCCACATCCCTTTACCTTACATTCATTTGTCAAAAAGTCTTTGTGTCCATGAATATGACAAACACAAAACCTGCAATAAGGTATATGACTACGCGGATCTGTACTACTTTGATCAACCGACCTCTCAGGAGTGAATTCTGAATCGTTTTTAAAGTGCTCTAAAATTGTCTTCTCCTCCTCTTGTTCAATCTTTGCCTGTTCATCAATTTCTCTCTTGACAGAGACAGGTTCTCTAAAATTTGCGTTGGCTTCCATTTTGGATAAATATTCCGTCACAAAACGAAGGAACAAAGACTCTGTTGTGGTGAATCCATTCCAACCAGGCTTGATGTCAACCGAAGCATTCATCATGTTGATGATTTGTTTCATTTCATCCCTTTCAAAAACTTCTCTTGTTTGGGACGAGATTCCTTGGAATTTTTTTGTTTTTCCTTGTTTATCAAAAAAGGGAGTCGGATTCTTTCCGTACAGCCTTCTTGGCGGAATGAGTATTTCGTCTATGATGTGTTCCTCTCCGTCTCGTAATTGTAATTCTGGAGAGATGTTGGCAATGTCGTTTCCAAGTTTTGAAGGCAATCCATTTTTTATCCTTGCCAACACGTCTCTGATTGCATACAAAACGACTGCAGTTGTTAGATATGCTCGATTGTCTCCGTATACATTCAGATGAAGTTTGTCTGTGTTTTTAGGACAATCTGTTTGTATGAGAACAACTGGTAGATGCTTCATGTTTCCGTCTTCTTTTTGGTTTCCGGTGTTCAGCATGACATATTCTACCATCTTGTACACTTTCAAAGGTTTGAACGATTTCGTAGGATCAATAGGAGAAGACGCGTACGTCCGTAACTCTTTAATTTTCGTGACAATATCTCCATAGTCCATTCCAGAGTTTTCGCCCATGATCCTCATTTCGTTGTAGAGGCATTGGATAAGGTCGGACCCAAGCTGCAACGAAGCAAACTGACAATTCAAATATTCACAATCGGCAGAACAGTTTCTTCCATCAATGGTAATCACGATATTTGCTTTTGTTTGTGCAATGGTATATCCAAGTTTGTCTGCGCTGGCATTACCCATCAACCCGACGTAATCACTTACGATCCAATCGACAGGAAAAATATCAGTATCTGGAACATCAGAAACCACAGAGGAGGAAGAATAGTCTGTATGGGAATGGAAGAAAAGTGCTTGTTGTTGCTGTTGTTGTCGAAAACTTTGTTGCATGGGAGAAAACGGAGAAAGAGACGCAATGTCTCCAAGTCCGGGTTTAGGAGTAGGACGTTTCGGCATGGAACGTCTTCTTTTCTTGGTATTGGTGTCGTCTGCAATCAACTTGACTCCTGATGCCATCAGAGATATCGCATCAACAGTACCTCGTTTCGCTCCTATCATATCGCCCAACATTCGGTTTACTCTGAGCAATACCCTTTGTTGGGTCTTTTTCTTTATAACTCGAATGAGAGGGTCAACGCATGATGTATAATTGTGATTAACCTTTTCGTTTCCAAAGCACTCCCTGTTCAAATTGTACTGGTTGACCATCCTCGCGACGGTAATATTTATAACGCTCTTGTTTCCTCCAATCTTTGGAAGTTTGATATCTCTTGCCAATCCTACCCTTAGCATTTTTGCCGTTTCACTTCCTCTGTAGGTAAACCCCCCTGTGGCAAATTTCGTAGTCCAAGCCCGACAAGTTACAACACACTTTGGGTTCACAATTTCCATTCTCCTTCGTACATAATTGGAGAAAACTGTAGTAAGAAGTTTGCTGGGGTCTCCATCAGGTAGTTTGGCAGGTATAACATAGGCAACATAAAATGTTCTGTCCCTAAGCCCTCTTTCCTTCAACATGTTTACAATTTTGGAGGGTTCTGTGGCATAAAGGTATTCTTCACCTTGTTTGTTTCGTCTCCTGTTTTGAAAGAACACCTTCCCCACTTTGTTGGCAATGGTTCCGGGATATCGAAGGAGAAGTAAAATGTCTGCATTGACATCTCCAAATCCGCCACATTTGAAGAACCCAAAACCTCGAAATGCAGGTCCCTTGTAGGAAGTAAACAAAGATTGTAGTTGCTTGTCAAGTTGGCTTAATTGTTGACACTTGGGCATAGTTGAAAGGTGTGGCTTTTGAATGTGTGACCAAGAGTTCAGGTGTTCTGTGTTCAATTTCTTGAGAACATCATATTCTGTATCGTCCAAATCTTCATACAACTTCTCCTGTTCTGCTGGGTCCATAATTCCTTCTTCTTCCTCTCTCTCTCTCTCTCTCTTTCTTTTGGTGAATGTATTAAAAATATCAAAACTAACAAAGAGAATGTTTTGAAAAAATTTTTTTTGAATGATTTTTTTCTCTCGGCCGATCTGAGCAAAATTCCCAAATAATTTCAGCAAAAAAAATAGAATTACCCAACGGAAGTATCATTTTTGCTGGATAACGATATCGATACTCTACTGATATTTTTCAGGAGGAAAGAGTGACATGGGGATAATATATACTTTAACGGCAATCATATTTGTCTCTCTCTTATGGTATGGAGTACACGGAGACATTGGACAAAGAGGAGAACAAGAAACAATGGAGGTTGTCTTGATAAGATCTCACTGTTTTGGAATGAACAAAGAGGATTGCAATGACTCGTGTAGATGTACAATTTGTCAAGACAAAAGTATGAGAGGAAAATGTGTTCCAATTAACAAAAAAGTATGTAAGAACATGACGGAGCCATCTGCGACATGCAAAGTGGTAACATCCGGTTACATGAGCTTTTTTATTGTTTTCTTTCCATGCATTGTGGTCGGAATCATTGCAATGTGTTTTGTCATGAGATTGTTCCTCGGCGAATTTGGGTTAAGTACATGCAAAGAATCAATTATTGATAGTATCTTGTTATCATTTGCAAATATACAAATGTTTGCAAATGAACTCATTAACCTATTTTTAATATTAATTGGATAAGCCTCCTTAAATTTAATGTTTGGTGTTAACACATGACGGAAACTGTCTGTTTAACATTCTGAATACAACAACGCCAAAGAGAAAAAGATTTTGTTTGATAAGACCAATAAAATGGAGCTATAAATCAAAAAAAACACAACCTTTTTTTTTCCTCCGTCTCCTTCTTTCTCTCCCCATAACTATGCCTGATTCGAAAGATGAAGGATCGAGTAGAGAACTTTTGGAAAAGGAGATTGCAGCCGAATTGGGAAAATCTAACAATGGAGGCAGTGGTGACGAATATGAAGAAGAAAGGGCACCACGGTTAGATTCGAGGACAATCTTAAAATTGTTTTGGTGTCTTTGGTGTGTCAACGTGCCTCTATTTCGTAACAAAAGATTTCAAAGGGCACTACTGGCAGGGTTGTCCATCATGCTTGCATTTTCGGGATGGTTAATCTTTTTGTTCGAGTTTATTGAATATGATCCTCCAGTGTCTGCGTGGGTTCCCGGAGTCATGGGGACTCTTGGATTTATTGCGCTTAACATGGGTTATATCCCAGAAGACAACGGAGGGAGAGGTTGGGAAGCTTCTGGAGTGTATATTGATGGAAGGATGACACCCTTTGAAATGTTTTTCGTTGCAGCTCTGGCTTGGACAATGTTCCCTGTGGTTGTCTCCCTCTTTATCATGGCCATAGACTACAAACACGAAAACGAACACACCGTTGCTGTTGCACTCTTTTTTCAAACTACTTGTATACTGATTTCTGCTCTCTCATTCATGGGAGCAAGGTCAATGGATGTTAGAGACAAAAAAGACGATGATGACATGATAGGTTTTGGAGGAATGGCATTGTAAAAAAAAATGGGGTGTTATTTACATTTTTTTCTCCTCTCTCTCTCTCTATTTGTGTGTGTTTTATTCTTCAAATTTCAATAAAAACAATAACACAAACTTAACACCTGTTGTGTGTTTACTTACTCTCGGTAGTCTGAAAAGGAAAAAAAAGCATGTCTGATAACAAGAACAAAAGAAAGTTAACACAACACAGGACTACCTCTTCCATTTTTTGTAAAACCATAGTCATTTTGTTATGGCCTATTGTGGGGTTTGTTAGTTTTTCTGGAATTGTCCGATTTCCTTACATAGGTTCGGACCTGTTAGACTTATACGGTTCGGCAACAGGAACTGTGTTTGTCATACATGCGATGATGTTATTCTCGACTTTAATACTTTGTACAATATTAATGGGGTTTTACATTTGTACTGGTTCGATAAAGAACCCTGTGGCCAAGACATTCTCCAAAGCTGTTTTGGTTTGTGTATGTCTAAGTCTTTTGTTTATGGTCGTTGGGATGGCCATGCACATAAATACCAAATTGAAGAAAACATTCCCCAATGTTAAGTACAGAACAATGTTGTAAAAAACCTCCCCCTCCCCAAGAGATTTATAAAAAATAAACAACAACTTTTTTTTTATTTTTTTTAGTTGTACTTTATATACTTTGTTCCTCCTTGTTTTCCTCCTCCGGGGAGTTGTATTGCATTTGCAGAACATATGGAACTTTCTCTTGCCAAATGTTTCTTTTTCATCTTTCGAGACATCCATTGCATAAACACGTCCGTAGTTGGCATAACAACTCTATCTAACCAATATCTACAGACTCGAAAGCAAGGGTCGCAAACTGGAACAGTAATGAATAAAGGAGATGGTCTGAGAGGATTAACTTTTGGCTTTGAACCATTGTTCAAAAATTCGTCAGAGGGTTTGTGAAATATATCTGTGATCCTCCAATGACTTCTGTCTTCCGGAATATCATCATTCTTATGTTTCTTGCAGGGAGTGATAGCAACTTCGGATCTCAACACTCTTGGGGACTTTTTTCTCTTAGTGTTGAAAAGTGTTATTTCTTGAAGCAAATTTTTTGAAAAATCAACAGAGTCAAAATTTTCGTTTTCAGACGGGCAAAAAGATACACATTCGCAAATAACATCCGGAGAGAGTATTGTATCATGAGGAAGGGCAGAAGCTTTGGTAGAAACAGGAAATCTGTTATCACCAATGACACTGTGGTCCATCCAACCACGAAACGATGCAAACATGGGGTCGTATGGTTTTGGGTCATAACTCAACCGAATCGTCCTCACTCTTTCCGGTCTGGTTGTTATCTCTTTGCTGCAATAATAACATGTTGTACTCGGTCTCCTTTTGTCAATTTTTTCAAACATTCGGTTTTTCTTGAGAGTATCTAAAGCGGTTACCTCTTCGAGTGTTATAAGATTTTTCTTAAGAGAAGTGTTACCCGGCCTTTTCCGAATTATGTTCTCGGGTACATCGTGTCCTCCGCACGTTGGACCAAGTTCTGTAAAGTTTCCCTCTGTATAAATCGTGAGAGCACCACAAGTGGCACATCTGACAACGGGTCTTTTGTCTCCTACAGACACGGCAACTCCAATGGTGTCTATCGTCTTGAGAGGGTCGTCGCCTTGACACATGGTAGTGCCCTGTCTTTTACAATGGAGGGTGTCTGTTAAACAATCTAACACCGCATCTTCCAACCCAACGCCGTACATTTTGAATCCTTTACTCTCAGGAGACATCTTGATGTCTGCCCAATTTCCACAGGAGCCACAGTAATAAGAAGTACCTATATCGTGAGGAGGAGGCTCTAATGCCTCAAGGCCGAATCTTTTTCTCAATGCCTCCAGTTGATTTTTTGCGACTAACGGGCCGAGAGGAATAATTCTTAGGTTTGGGGTGTTTTCATAACATGCGGCAAACTCTCTTATGATCTGAAAGTCTCTTGGTCGTAAGGCAAACAGAATCTCAGTGTATGTCGCAAACCGGTTGTCTGGCATTTCCGTTTTTTCATATTGAAAATACAAAGTCTTTAACATCTGTCTTCCGAATCTTGATATCCCTATGACTCTCATCCATGTCATAAAATCGTACCAACCGTCGGTTCGTTGAGAAGCAGTCTCTGCTGCCAATTTTATGTCTTGGTAGAACGATTCAACTTCTTGATCGATCGAGATATTTTTGTTTCCTTTTCTTCTCAATTTTTTTACCCGAGAGAGATCATCAAAATAATCGTTTAGCGCTTGGTGAACAAGCCTCGGTCTTCTATACTTTTTGTCCCAATCCCACTCCATATTTTTGATGGCATGATAAGAAAAGAACTTTGTCATCCTAACTTTTTGCTTTTTTGTTCTCAATTTTTTTGTAAATCCGGGTCTCACTTTTTCCCATTCATTCCAGTCGCTCGTGAGAACAATTCTGCCTGCCATTACTTCTTGTTCTATCCAGACCATGATCATCGCGTCGTTCCAACTTCCTATGGTATTTCGAATAAATCTATTTTTTTGCTTCTCTGACAACCCTTGAGGAACGAGTGTTCTGGTTCGTGTCGCAAGTTCATCAGAGAAAGGTTTTTTCACGAGTTTGTTGTAATTGTCTTGTTGCTCCTTGTGAGATTCGTCTCCCATATCGTTAAGTACCAACATTGCGTCGGTGATTTTGTCGCAAATGGCGTTGAGGAAACATGTTTGGTGTCGTAATTTTACTGCGTCGTCATTGTTCTCTGCTTCTGGGCCTGTCGCTACCAACTGGAGTTTCAACTCAACGTCGTTTGTATGCGCTCCCTCAAACATAATGTCTTCAAAAGGAGAAGTAGATTTGTTTTGGGGATAAATGTCCAACAGTCTTCTCTTTCTCAATTTTGGAGGGAGTGTTTCCCTCACCATGTCCGTTTCGTACCCTGTGAAATAATTTACTGCGTTGTCCATAACGAGGGCGTCAATGCTCTTTCTAAATTTGTCCAAGTATTTTCGTATTCCAGTTTCGTGTCTCTCATACATCATGGTGTCAATCATCAATTCTCGAACTGGAGGAACAAACCCAAGTTGATAAAAGAAAAATTCTTTTCCAGAAGAGAAGATCATTCGTCTGTTGTGCTCCACCCAATCCAAAAAGTAAGAGTATGGTTTCGTGACAAAGATGGAGGACATTTGCTTGAGTAAAATTTGTGCAGGAAAAGAAGGTCTGGTTTTGCAAATGGGATAACCTCCGGACATTGTCATAAAAACATTGTCTCTCATCAGATAAGTCATGATTGGACGCTCTTCCGTTTCGTCCGAAATCATCTTTCGCACATTTCTTATCTTGCATTTCTGGTGCAACATCTTTCCTAAGAACATATGCTCAAGCTTTGATATTTCGTTTGCCTTCCCGGTTTTTACGTCTCTCCATATAGAGGTGCTGTTGAGCAAGTTGGTCATATCAATAAGATCATGGGCTATGGTAAATCTTCTCCCGTGAGGATACAACATCTGATATATTCCACACTGTTCCAAATAGGTGTCCATAAACTCTTCGACACAAGAGGATTGGCAAAGGAGTTGAAAGGACAGGTCACATGTAGTGTTACTAAACGCATGCAAGTAAAGTCCGACGTTGGACTTTGTAAATTTCTTTGGGAGAATGCGTTGCATTTCATGACAGACCACTGCTCTTAGCACAACTGTTTGCAGTATGGAAAATCCCATCAAACATATGATTTCTTTCCTCCTCTCGGAATCATACTTTCTCAATTGGTCATGAGTCATTCCGAAATATCTGCTGAACGGATTACTGTGTTCCTCAGAGGAGACATGATTTTCTTCTTTAATGATGTCTACCTCCATGGGAAGAAATTCCGAGTGTTCGTTGTAGATCAAACACCTCACCCGTTCATAAGGTTTTGTTGCAATATTCCAAGAGTCCATGACACATTGTCGGGATATCTTCTTGATAAGATCGTTAAACTTTTGTCCCACGATTGACTCTCCAAAGTCTTTGGTAAATTCCTTTTTGTAAGAAGAGAACAGAGGATTATCCTTCTCTATGATTTGTTCGGAATGAAAGAGGGGAACTTTTTGGAGTGCGGGATGTTCTGCTTTTGTCATGTGTGCCTGATCCCAGAGAAAGTTAAAAATGGAGAATCCAAGATCAGAGATCACTCTTCCGTAGTTGTTTATGACGGACATCATGAGGTGATCAAGTCTTCCTTCCTGTAATGCTTTTCTACATCTCTTGAAGGAGCAGAATACATCACGGACGGCATCCGGATCGGATTCAAAATCCAGAAAAAAGTCACAATATTGTTGTGATTGTCGTTTTCGGATAAGGGGGGATAGATATTTGTTGTAGCATTGCCTCAGTAGTTTACCTATTTTTTTTTTCACGCGGTGTTCTTGGTAGTTGGGATTCCTTCTGTGGGTGAGAAATTCCAAGGGAAATATTTTTTCGCTTCCCATGTAATTCCTTCCCGTACAATTTCCCAACCAAGTGAGAGGAGGACCGACAATGTTTTCAAGTCCTCCTATTCGTGGAAACCCGATTTCCTCCACTATGTTGTGGATCTGTTTTGTTACAGTAATGCTCTTTGAGATGAGAGTGTCAAGCTTTGAGCGAGATTCGTCTCTTTCTGCATCAGAAATCCTCGGGTTTATATACACCATCCATTCTTTTACCGCTTTTTCTTCCAGAGACTCCCATGTCTCTAAGAGTGATTTGCACTGACTACTGAGGCTCCCCAAAAATCCTTGTTTGTGATAGCCTTGTTATCCAACGTAACGCTCGATATTCCTCCACTTCCGATGTCGTCTTCTGTGTACACCCTCTCTTCGTAACATCGAACTTTTACCCACTTTCCGTTAACAACCACCTTTGTGGTGGAAAGAAAATAATCTTGAACTCGAAACATTTTGCATGGGAGAATAATCCCTGTGGGTGTGTTCTTCTTTCCAGTGTTAAAAGGCATAAGAATCCTTTTGTTGTATCCTTTGACCCAATAGTATTGAATAACACACTTTGGAGCCGTGTCATTTGCAGCAAAGGAGAAACAAGCCTGTGTCGTTACAAAGTCTATACACAACACGCAAGGATTCTGATCTTCAGGATATTTGCAACTCGACATGATTGTTCTGAGTTGGTCAGGTCTGTAAAATTCTCTGAGGATAGGCCCTCCATCCGAAGAAGCAACATCCTTTGTGTCTGGCCAATTCTTGAACAGAGGAAGAGATACTCCGATGCATTTCTTTCCGTTACAACAGGTGCGTTCGTTTCCCACAGGTTCTCTCAGAAAGTCCGCGATGTATTCTTTGCTGCATGCTTCTCCAAGTCCAGCAATTCCTTCCCCTCCTGCTCCATCGTAGAGCGAGGGATTCTGAAGGACTTCTTCTACGCTGGTACCACCTCCAAAGGCAGTGATCATCCATTCAAATTCTTGATGTTTTTTCTTTTGTTGGGAAACCAGTTGCATAATGCAAGACTTTCTGTCAAACACATACTTGTTGGTCACAGAAGGTTCTTCATCCTCTCTTGTGTCATCTTTGTAGTTGGGGAGTTGAGGACATATGATGCCTTTGTCTTCCATTCTTTCCTTTTTTGCCTTTTCGATAGATTTCTTGATCTCTTCTGGAGTAGGTTCGCTTTCTCTGTCATACCCCGGCTGTGTTGGAAAATCGGCCTCTTGTCTTTTTTCTCTCATCTTCTTCTTTGCATTTGGAATGGATGTCCCGCTCCTTTTGTTACTTTCGAAATACCCAACACTTCTTACTTGTTGTCCGAACCTGTTGGTGGGCGTAGAGTTTAGTCTCCTACTTGTGATTCCATCAGCAGAGAAGAGAGCTTCTATGGTAGGTTCGTTAGGTGCCATCTCTTGTTCGAACACACTTTCGTATTCTGGCCTTGGGAGAAGGGATTCGTCTTTCATCTTTTGTATTGATCTCATCATTCTTGTTTGCTCCTTTCCGTCTCCTTTAAGTTTGAACGGAAAGGAAGTAAGTTCTACAGGAGACAAGGGATTCCCACTTTCATCTTTGTCGGTATCTTCTTCTCCATCATTCACAGGAACGAGACGATGTCCCACGATAATTTCTTTTCCAGAAGCCGGGTCTTTATACTTGATGGCCACACGCTTCATTAGGTCAATAATGTATGGATCTCTGCTGAGTTCTTTAAATCCTGGAGAGTTTGAATATGTAACGTAACCAAATATATTCTTTTTGGATGATTTGTCCGACGAACTTCCTACGTTTCCACCTGACAGAACAATACTTCTTGGGCCACTATCTCTCTGTCTGTGTTTTTTGGAAATACCCTCTGCTCGTTTATCACCTTCTCCTTCTTCACTTGGGGATGTCTTTTCTTCTTGAATGATATGGTGAACTGCCTCTGAGAAAAAGTCTCTGTTTCTTCTCAAGCCCGGATGTTGGTTGTTCTGCAAAACTTGCAAAAGTGGTGTTATTTTTTTCTTTAAATCATTTCGCTGTAAAATATCTTCGGGAGATAATGTGATTTTCATCGTGTCTTTTTCTTTCTCTTTCAAATATTCCCTTATGGCTTCCTTCAAAGAAATCATCGCTTTTTTCTCTGTGGCCTCTATTTTTTTGATTTTGGGTATGTCCTGAAGATCACGGTCAACCGCGTCTACAATCCCCTCTGACATACGCTTAGATCTTTCTCTGCTGCTTGTTTCTGGAGATATCACATGTCTACTGAATTGGTCCATAATAGGGTCCATTCTTGCCACTCCTTGTCGACTCAGAGTAAACCTTTGTATGTCCATTCCTATTCTCACAGAATGGGACGTTCCGTCGTCATATATTTCCCTCAGAGGTGGCATGTACATCATCTCTTGCTTTACAACGCTTTTAATTCTGTTTCGCACATAATCGATCATGTCGAAAATTTCCTTTTCGTTCCTTGCCAACTCGCCTGCTTTCATCTTCTTGGTGAGAAAGGAATCCACAGTTTTGGATTCTCCCATCCCTATTGCTTCTAAATAAGCATTTTTTTGCAGGGAAGGAACAGGATCATTCATTACTACATGGTGTCTGTTGTGTCCGTGGGCAATAAACTTGAGGGGATGAACCATCTTTGGAGTTGCTCCTGTCTTTTCATATCTCTCCGGAATAAATTCTCTTTTTTGTCTTTCTCTTTCCAATTTCTTCTGTTTCTCTTCTTCCTCTTTCTTTTTCCATAATAATTCCATGGCGGACTTGTATTCCAAATAGGTGGGACTGATCTTCCTGTAAGTTTCCAGAAGCTTTGCAATTTCTTCCTCTTCGTTGTCTTTACCATCTTCGTTCGTAGTTTGAGACACCAGTAATCCTTTCCTCTTTCTTCCTCTTCTTCTCTTCTTCTTTCTCTTTTGTAGAGAATACCCATGTTTATCTAAAAAATCATCGATTGCTTTCTTCCTTGCTTCAGGATATTCAATATCTGAGGAATCAGAGGAAGCAGGGTTTTGTTCATATACTTTCTTCTTCCTTTTCTTTCTCCTTGCAGGCTTTGTGTTCCCTTTCAGAGAACTGTCAGATGGCAGATTATTTCTTATTTTTGGTGGCATGGGTGCTACGTTTATTTTTTTCCCCTTGTTTTTATCAAGCAGGTGTGAATACAAGAGAAAAGAAAACAAAAGAAGTTTTTTTTTCACCCAACAAATTTTGACAATGATGAATAAAATGAAGTAGATGTTGTTTTTGCTTTTATTGGTGAAGATGTGGGTTTCCTTTTCGTGAACTGAATTCATACAACTTCATGTATTCTCCCCAATTGCTCGGGATTTGTAAGTGAGTGGTAACTCGTGCAGATTTTTTATTTTCGAGTATTGTTGTCTCGGTTTTTTTTATGTTGTACAGAAGCAAGTGATCTTTCATCCCCATTCTCTCCAAGAGTTCGTTTGGTGAAATTGGAAATTTGGCAGTGGCCATATATTTCTGATATTCGGCTGGAGTGAGTAATTGAGTGATTATAGGAGAACTTGGATAGGTCCACGTCAAGTATATATGGAGGTAAGTGTACATGATCCAATCAGAGAGCATGTCCTTATGATGTATGACCAATTCGTTATACTTTTCGGTGTCTTCATCAAAATTTTCTCTGGTGTAAGACACTTCTTGGGAGATGGGGAAATCCGTAAAGTTGACGATACTCCAGAGCATTGGTTTCTTTTCGATTTTACAAAGAAAGTTTCCAAATTCAGCTTGTGTAGCAACGTTAGGATAACAGGAGGCAACGAACTTCGAAAGTCTTTTTCCTTTCAATAATATCTGTGCGTTTAGATCGCGAGTGGTCATCCTTGAAGAACTAAATGAGCATCTACATTTGATTTCTGTTCTATTGCAATTCAAGCACATATATTCAGAACGAAATGCAGTCTCCATTTCTTCTGATGATTCATTTTCTTCTTCTTCTTCCTGAGAACTTACGAGGTCAACATTTTCATAATCCACTCCCTCGGAGGTACAAACGGAAAACAGAGGGTGACTTGTTCTTGTCTTGACTTTGGGCATTTTGAGAAAAAAAGATTAAAAAGTTTTGAATTAAGGAATTGTTTCGTTTTGAAAATTATCCAAAATGTTGAAAAAAGAATCGAGATTCCCAAAAATAAAGGCGAATCTCTAAAAATACAGAACAGAAAAGAGCAAGAGGAGGGGGGGAAATATAATGGCTTCCGTTTCTCTCTGGGGAGACAACCCGAGTGTTCGACAAGACAGAGATTACGCTATCTCAAATTATGGAAAAAATCTTCCAAAGATAAAGTTTTCCAGGTTGGTGAACATAGCAGACACGTGGGATATATTGCTCTTTAGTGGAAATGGACCCTTTTCCGTTGCAGAAGAGTTTGTGACAAATTCTGTTTATTCTCACATTGGGACAATATATAAAGACCCAAAGAGTAAAAAATGTTACAATTGGGAATCTACGATGGCGGATGATACCATTGATGTATTTACACATGACCACAAAACAGGACCAAGACTCATTCCTCTGTGGGAAGGATTGACTGATTATGTTGATTCTGGAGGAAATTATGTGGTGTACAGAAAATTATTCACACCCTCCAATGGGGAAGGAAAGGAAAGTTCACCGAGGAGGGGTTATTCCTCAGAAAAATACAGACGAATGTTAAAATGGATGAAAAGCCAATCAGACAAAAGCTATGAAGAAAAACTATGGGAACTTCCTGCAGCATATTTCAAAAGAACTCTGTATCCAAGAGGCTCTGATGATTCCTCTTATTTTTGTTCAGAGTTGATTGCAGACACTTGGAAAATGGCAGGTATTCCGCTACATCGTGCCTCTGATCTGTATTGTCCTCAAGACTTTTCACAAAGGGATGAGGCACTTTGGGTTTTAGAAGACCAATCCGCCGGATATTCACTCAGCAGAGAATATATAATAGATTTGGATAAATAAACGGAGGAGGGAAAATCGACTTTTTCTTTATTTTATCTCAAACTTTTTTCCTTCTCTTCTTTTGGAAGATTTTTGAGGTATACAATAGCTTTCAAATATGGGAACATGGATATGTCCAAAATTAAATCCATTGCGCCGAATTCTTCAACATTTATGAACGACACGTATAATTGGTATGCAATAAACTCTAATGCAATATCCAGATCGCTGAGAGTAATTTCCTCTTTACTTTTACGTTCCGACCCAAAAGAGAATCTGGAACAGAACCCCTGAGTAATTTGAGTAAATTCACCTTTTGTTTGAAAGTATGTCTTCAAACAGTAGTCTGGAATTGTCCATTCTGTACCAGAAGAATCGGTAAATTGTTGTCCTTCTACTTTCCCATCGGGTGAGTATGGATGTGGTAAATCACATATCATCTTTACTGTTAAATGTTTGGTAGCTATCCTCAGATTTTTTTGCTTGTTAAATCTTGATACGATACCCGGAGGAGCATGCGTACTAAGCTCTGGGTCTTTAAGCTCATTCCAGTAACCAGAGTTGTGTTTTCTTAGGATATCCTTTATCTTCTCTGTTGCGACAATCCTATCAGAAGTGTCTGAGATTTGACAAAACAAAATCATAAATTTGTTCAGTGTGGATCTCGCGAAAGGGTTGTCAGGATATTTGACATAATTAAAATCAATTTCTCCAGATGGCTTAAACATGGCGTAGGACGTACTTCCGACTCTGATGGAAAAAAAAAGATGTAATAAAAAGAATGCCAATATTATAGTTCGAATTTCAGTAAAAATAAACTTTTTTTTTAATTTTATTTTTCCTCCCCCCTCCCTCTCCTCCTGTTTCTTATACAGAGAATACATGGTCTGTATATTGAACCATGGACGATCCTGTCAAATGGTCGATTTCTTCTCTGTAACCAAAATGACTCAACCCAAACCTATTCTCCATCATGGAGACATCAGAGAACGAGCAACGGTAGGAGAAGACCCAATACAATAAATTCCATGCCCATCTTCTTGCACTTGCGTACAGTTTGTCCTCTGTGTCTGGTTTTTGCTTTCCTTTCCAATATGACATCATTTTTTCGTCTCCATGAATGAAATTCTTTTTGATTGTTTTGAACAACTCTTCTCTTTTCCATGGGAGAGTGAGCTGGTCTTTGATAAGATCGTGAGGTTTTCTCGTATCTCCGTTAGGATCGTCGGGGTCTTTTTCGGTAAACTCGACCAACTCAGAGAAGGATTTGTGTACTAAATCCACTCTTTGAAAACGCACCCCGGTGATAGTTTTGTAAGCATCTTGGTCTTGTCCTTTTTTCTTTTCGGTGGCCGTTGGCCATAAAACAAGTCTTGCAGTGTTCACCTGATGTATTATGCTCTCAAGGGAAGAGGAATCTATGCTCTTGTCTTTCTTCAAATGCGAGAGTTTGAGAACAGAGTAACAATACTTCCAAAATTCCATCAGTCTTTGTTCATTGATCACTGCAGTGGGTACCATATCTCCTCCGTCTTCTGGTTTGATAAACGAAAGACGAATGGCCTTGTCGAGAAGGACATATCCTCCGCAGAGGACTGCTTTGGTAATTGTCCCTATCCCAATATGACTTGGAGAAGTGAAAAAGTCTGTTCCGTTCGACATGGCAGCAAGACAAAATGTTAACACAGGATCAGAAACTTCTGGCCACATTTCTCCCAATCTCTCTTTCAAAGTGAAATAGAGAAGGTGCATTGAATAAGTCCTTCTTGCTTCGGACATCTTTTTATAATAAGATTCCGGATCTCCATCATCAATAGAATCTCTGTCTGGAATATTCCTTGTGCAGGTGACGTCCAAGTATAATTCTGGTATCGATTCTCCATTTGCGTCCATGCATTTGAAGAGAATCAAAATAATGACGATCAAGTCTGTGTCAGAACATTGGAAATAAATCGATTTTTTCTCTTTTGCACAAACAGAGATCCAATACCCAGCCTTGATGTCTCCTTCTCCAACCATTTTGGTTTCGTATTCAGACATTTGCACATTTTTTGTGTTTCTTCCGTCATAGTCTGCCACCTTTTTCATCAGACACGGAGAGATTTGACAAGGATAGAAATCTCCGTATACGTCATCTTCTGAGACATGAATGACAGAGCTTGTATTGTAATTACCGTCAATCATTTCGGTGTGTTTTGGTTCTTTTGCATACAAAGCCCCATCGATGATGATTTCTCTCCCATGAATCAGAGGAATGGTAATCTGTAAAAGTTTTTTTGTGACATAGTAAAGTAAGTCGGAGCGAGTAGATCTGGTATGGAGCACTCTCTCCAGAAAAAAGACAAACAGGCCGTCTCTCTCTGTTTTCTCTTGTTCCTCTTGGGTTGGAAGAGAAGAAATATCCCCCCTTTTGATTTTTCTAAATTTTCTCCGTGCTTCCTTCTCTGCCGTTTTTATGTCGAACGAGTCTCTCAATGCACTTTCTATCGCGTCCATTGCATATTCGTCACGGTCCCATTTGGTCATAAAAGCATAATCTCCAAGAGCAGAAAGTTGTTCGTCTGTAAATATCAAACCAGAAGCTTCGTTCTTTTTGTCTCTTTCCATTTGTTCAAATTTCTTAGCCTTTGGAACATGCTTAGAATCATCCATCGTTCCGATGATCCTCTTTGCGTTTACGAACACAGAGAATTGAGTTTTGAAGAAATTTTGTAGCTTTCTGTCCAAAGATTCTTTCGAGTAAGAAGAACCACATTCGTTGTGTGTGATTATGTTGATATCGTACATCGCAACGTCCACAGACTCGATTACCTCTTTGAATTGTTCTGGAGTTTTGAGTGTGCAATCTGGAAACAATCGCTCAAGAAAAGTCTTCCAAGCTTTTGGATCTTTGAGTCCCATTGGTGTTTTTTTTTCCTCCACCAAGTGATGGAATATAATGTAAGAAAAAAATCCTCCTCTCTTTTTTACATCAAAGAATCATTTTTGGGCAACATTCCCAAAAAA
>Ga0055449_10000211_pt1 | contig 16475 bp, 1 predicted proteins | sample China_Galinas_PW_2_FD_57739 | JGI IMG/M metagenome (GOLD analysis project Ga0055449, IMG submission 57739) | Wetland microbial communities from San Francisco Bay, California, USA, that impact long-term carbon sequestration - China_Galinas_PWB_D1 | ecosystem: Environmental > Aquatic > Marine >... | reverse complement strand
CTCGGAGACGGAGTTAGTGGCACTGTCCATGCATTGACGGTCTACGAAGAAAGCAGCGGAAGCGCTTTATACGTGGGTGGCTCGTTCGAAACAGCCGGTGGGGTTGCCGTTAGTAATATCGCCAAGTGGGATGGCTTGAATTGGTCGCCGCTCGGAATTGGGACTAGTGGATACGTGTTCGCACTAGCCGAATACAACGACGGCTCTGGCAACGCATTATTCGTAGGTGGTTGGTTCCGAATGGCCGGCGGTTTGCCTGTGTACAACATTGCAAAATGGGACGGTACGGCTTGGTCGACGTTAGGCCTCCGCTTGCAGTCCTGGGTGAACGCGCTGACGGTCTACAATGACGGCAGCGGGCAAAAGCTGTATGTGGCTGGTTCGTTTTCGTACATCGATTACACGGCTGTTTCCAAGGTTTTCCAATGGGATGGTTCCACTTGGTCCCCGCTGGGCGAGGGATTGGGTAGAAATGGCTTTGACGCAGACATACAGTACGACGCAGTACTAGCTCTCACTACCTTCGACGATGGTCACGGGAAGATGTTATACGCGGGGGGAAGCTTCGTTCGGGTCAACGGCACTGGCGGAAATTACATCGCAAAGTGGGATAACATGTCGTGGTTGCCCTTGGGAAGTGAAGTGTGGATCGGCGACGGACTAAACGACTCAGTCACTTGCTTTGTATACTTCGATGATGGCAGCGGACGTTCCTTGTTCGCCGGTGGCTCGTTCACAGAGGCCGGCGGCGTTAGCGCGCATTACGTTGCAAGATGGGATGGTTCGACGTTCGTCCCAGTAGGAACAGGCCTGAGTGGTTTCGTCAGTGCCCTGACTGTCTATAACGATGTCGGCGGTTTGGCATTACACGCGGCGTATACTGCGCCCGATGCCTATGCCCACATCGCAAGATGGGATGGTCTCACGTGGTCACCATTGGAAGGTAGTTTCGACAACAATGTACATGCATTGATTGCGGATGACACCGCAGACGGGTCAGCACTGTATGCGGGGGGCTGGTTCGACAGGGCTGGCGAGGTGGACGCGAGCAAAGTCGCCAGATGGGACGGGTCCTCGTGGTCGCCCTTGGGGAACGGACTTGAGGGGGGCGCTGTGTACACACTGACCTTCCATGATGATGGCGGAGGACGCTCCTTGTTCGCGGGTGGCTCGTTCGGAGAAGCCGGCGGTGTCATCGTAAACCACACCGCTAAGTGGGATGGTTCGACGTGGTCACCGCTGGGAAGCGGCCTGGGAGACGCCAACGTATACGGGGAATCCGTGCATGCGCTGGTCGAATTCAACGATGGGGGTGGGTTAGCGTTGTATGCGGGGGGCAGTTTCACGTGGATTGGTGCTTCCGTGGCCAACAGCATTGCAAAATGGGATGGTTCGTCCTGGTCACCCCTCGGAAGCGGATTGAGACTCAAGACCGAATCAGGCAGTACTATTCGGGGTAATGTGTACGCCCTAGCAGTGCATGATGATGGCAGCGGGCCTGCGCTGTACGTCGGGGGCGAATTCACAATGGCTGGAGACGTCCTTGCGAACGGGATCGCAAAATGGGACGGGTCATCGTGGTCGCCGTTGGGAGCCGGGGTGAGTCAGCGAGTTAACGCACTTTTCAGCGATGGCGGTGAGCCGGCATTGTATGTTGGAGGGGAATTCGACGTAGCAGGTGACCAGGCGTCCTCCTACATCGCCAAGTGGGCTCTTGGCTGTGAAAAATTCCACGGCATAGGTGATGTCGTGTTACCACCGAGCATCTGCCAGGGCGGTGAGTTGGACGGCCTGCCATGCTTTTCGCCGGACGGCTGTCCGGATGGTCTATGCGAGAGGCTTCCGGAGTATGTGTATGCGGACGTAGCTGCCACTTGGCAGAAGAAACACCCTGCCAGCTGCGATGGTGGAGCGCGTCCGTTCGGAGAATGCGTTGACGACAGCGACTGCCTGCCCGATGGAACCTGTATAGCATCAGCTGACAATTCGATCCAGCCGTGGACCAGCGTCCTTTATCATGACCAAGTCTGCGTGGCTGGAACACCGACCAATTGCACGAGCTGGCAGAAACAACTCTTCGTTGGCGAGCGGCCGGCATCGGGCTTCATCGAGATTCAGTGGTATCGTTCGAATGGGGCTGCCATTGGAGCACCGGTCAAGTACTTCATTCGTGACGAGCCTGCCGACAATCGCTGGATCGCGCCTGTGCGGTACTTTCTAAATTATGACGGAGCGAATGAGGCGACGGTGCACTTTGATCCGCGCTTCGCCGTCACGCCGCATTACAACTCAGAGGTGCGGAGCGTGCGTTACAATGCCCTGGGTCAACCGCAACTGCCAGATTTCACGATCGACGGCTCCGGTATCACGATGAACTTGACTTGCCCGCAGAGTCCTGAGCCGTGTCCAATTCGTTACGTGACGATCGACCACACTGATGGGGATGGATACCTCAGGGGTCTTGAAGTCGTCGAGTTCGTACGGCTGGATCGACTGGCGGCCGAGCACGTGGATGTTGGGCGCCGGATACCCCTCCCGTACGCTCCCTCTGACTGGCGAAATCACGCGGATGATTGCCGCGCGGTTCTTATCGCGAACCGATCCGACAGTAACGGCAATCCGGTGGCTTGGCAGCGAACCGACCAAGACGGAGATGAAACTACGACGGATATCTTCCCCATTCGCCCAAACCCCGAGGTCAGTGACAACCTTAAGATCGCATGGTACAAGCGCTCTATTGTTGGCGAGGATGGGGCAGAGGATGACCTGGGCAACTGCTGGCCGGTCGCGATTCGACGCTACACGACCGACTGGCCGAGCGACCCCCAGGCGCACGTGGTTGACTCAATGTGCGCAGGTGGCGCCAACGATGGCCTGGGCTGCGCTTCCGCGGTGGATTGTCCTGATGGTTCGTGCGACCCGGCCGACGGCTCTATGATCGACCTCTCAGCTGGCGGCGCGTATTGTAACTACTCTTTGGAGTTCCAAGCGGGTGTCGTGGACCCCGACCTGGCGCCCCTGTCGGTCGTTGACCAGGGGCTTTTCTGGGCGCATCGTGCCGGCTGGAGCGTGGTTCACTTCGATATCAATCCTGGGGGGCCGTATGACGATTGCGGCGATGAGGTAGCATTCGAAGTCATACGTTCCTACGACCATTTGGACAGTCAGAGTACTCTTCCAGATGCGTCCGTCGTTTATCAGGGTGAGTGGCCATGGGAAGTCGGCACGTGGATATGGGGAACGGACGAAGATGGTTGGCATGATACGGCACATCCCGCATACCGGTATGGGTATGTCCGAAGCGGTTTGCCTTATGCGCCGTACATTTACCATCCGGAGTATCCCGCCGGTACCGAGAGCGAGGATTACACAGGCCAGATTATTCCCGTCAATAGCTCCGTGCACGAAGCATGTGCATGTGTGGAAAACTACTGTTCCGGGAGCAATGACGACACCAAAACATGCACAGTGGTAGCAGATTGCGACTGCGAAGCCGGCGGCGTGCTGGAAGTGTGGTGGTACCAAGCCAGTCGAGATTCGTCTGTCACGTGTTCGATTGACGAGGGTTGCAGTGTTGGTCCGTGTATTGGTGGCATCTGTCGTGATGAGGCAGGCAACCATGCTGAGGGCCTGTTCTGGCCGCACAAGACCAAACGCTACGAGTCCGTGTGGCCGCAAATCGACCCAAACATGGAGCTTGTGATCGCGTCGCGCCGCGGTGTCGGTAAGTCAGGCATCGGTCCGGCGGAACTGAGTTCGATTGACGCCAGCGACAGCTACAACTCTTCCGAATGGCGTGTATACGCTGAAGGCAACCGGTTTGACGATCAGGGTGCCAGGGATCTTCCCGGCTGGAATCCCAACGACGAGCACGCTGAGCTAATCATGGTCGACGAGCCCCGGGGTCTGGAGCGACTGTTCGCTACCCGCGACGACAACCCGTGGCAGGATAACGCCGCAACCCAACCCATCACCGGTCATCCGTGGGTGTTGACGATGCATCGAACGGACCTCGACGAGGGCAACGATCTGTGGGAATTCAACGTGCATCATGTCGTGGCGAACCGCGAGCCGGACTACGTCTTCGATTACACAACGAAGATCAACTGGGGATCTCTCAGCGAATTGCCTGTAGTGAGCGGCCAGCGACTTGAGCCTCCACTGTATCCGGTGAACCCTTACAGCGAGCCGTGTCCAGACGATGATGGCGACCCACAGACTTTCGTCGTGGGTGACGGAGCCTGGGTGGATCGAACTGGGAAGGTGTGGGCTGTTGAGGCGTGGCAGGATGGCAACGTAGAAATCGGTGAAGAAGGGGATCTGAGCATTCCACTGATCTATCCTTGGGAGGTCTGGACCGACGACGGGGATGTGGGATGTCAACCGTGGCGGGCCAACGTTTGCGATGGCGGCACATACGACGGGCAGGAGTGCGCATCGACGGAGGATTGTCCTGGTGGGGGTGTATGCAATGCAGATACGCCATATCCGATCACGTTCCAATTCAACTGGCCGGTGTACGAGGGACAGCTGGTTTGTTTCGGGGCGGCGGATGAGGGGAAGCCGTGCACGTCGAACCAGAACTGCGACAACACATGCAGCTGTGTCGCAAGTGAAACCAATTGCGCACGAAATCTCAAGCTGGGGACTGTTATTGAGCTCGCCAATTGCGGTGCGCTGGAGATGCTGCACGACAGCATCGGCGTGCGCGTCATCGCCCCTGAGCGCAAGGTCTGTGAATCGCTAGACGCCTCAGTGGGCAACGTCGTGGCGAAGCGGTTTGGTAAGCTCCCACCGCATCTGTTTGCAGGTCGCCGCGGCGGTGACCCAACTGCCTCAGCATTTGAGGATCGCATCCAATATAACTCGAGTAGCGAGCTGTGCTTCCTGGGCATTATGACTGAGCGAGATCTTAAGTTCCTCCAGGATGTAGAGGTCTCCGGCGAGCCGAATTGTGCAATGAGCTCAACGCCGTACTGCGCTGCCGTTCGCACCCTCTACGAGAAGAGTAAGCAGCGCATTGCCGCTGCGCCGTTCCACAAGGTGTGCGTAGGCGGCACGGATAAGGAGTGCGAGGGTGGTGGCAACGATGGCGACGTCTGCACGGACGACGGTGACTGCCCAGACGGAGAGTGTGTACGGGTCGTGTGTGTCGAGGAATCCGATTGTCCAGGCGGTCAATGCCTGCAAGCGACACTGGCGATGGAGCAAGAGCGCCAGATGGTCAAGCACGTGGCGCTGTCGGGAGGAGCGTCGTACTGTGTTGGCAGCGGGAGCGATCCGACATCCTGCGTCGGCCGAGACGACTGTGCGGATGGCAAATGCGTTCAGGGAGCTAAGACCGGGTGGTTGACGTTCGGCACGGGCAATAGCACCTTCTGTGATACCGTGGAGGGTCCGGATGTGCAGGTGTGGCACGCGAGCTGTGAACTCACACCCGGCGAGATTCTTGTTCGAGAGCCGATGTGCCCGTTCACGAACGCCGTGACACTGTTGCACAGCCGTCTTGACGCGCCGGCAGGTGGGACAGATGTTTCTCATTCGGGAGGTCGTGACGGAAAAGAGGATCAACTCTTCTACCATTGGCAGTATACGCGGCGCAATCCGGATCAGGAAGTCACACCGGACTTCGATCCGGCGGTGGATTGGCACGACTGCGATCTCGACCAGTGCGCCGGTGATGGGCGCGGCCTGAGCGAGATCGTGCTTGGCGGTTCGAACGTCTTGACCTTGCAGGATACGTGGTGGCGTGTTCGCTATCGCGGCCTGCCCAACGCTTGCTGCCCCAACTGTGTGGCCGGTAACCCGGACCCGACCCACGACTGGCCCTATCCGGAGTCCGACCGAGACGAACTCGGCCCGATTAGCCACTGGTGGCCGACGAATCCGCACGAGGGGAAGCTGGCGGAGGGGTGGGTAAAGCGTGTCGTACGCAATCTGAATCCATTCAATCAGCGAATAGACGACTTCCGTTTAAACAACATTGCGACGTATGTGGATATGATCGAGCAGGCCGGGCCGCGGTTTGAGGAAGAGGTGCCGCTCAGCTGTGACCCAAGCGCCCTGAACGATATCAAGCTGATCCAGGCATATTCAACGGTTTTGAAGCGAGCCCGCGAGCTCGCGCGGGATTCCGGCGAGGTTACGAATGGTGTCAACCTCGCTATCATGCTGGCCGCGAGCCGGATCACGAACCTCTACCTGCTTCTGGGCAACGAGGCATTTGCAGACGCAGCTGACCCGACGGTCGGTGTGTGCAATGAGGTCGGTTGCCCATCCTTCGACGCAGGAACAACGTTCCCATTCAGAGGGTTGGTCTCACCAAATCAGTCGGAAGTGACGGAACTTATCGAAGAGGAGTTGGTGCTGCTGCGCGGCAGGGACGAGTGTGGCGAAATCACTATCCCGTCGACAGACTCCAAGGCGACGGTCTACAACCGATTCTCGTTCAACATCACGACCGGAACGGAAGGTGAACCTGCCTACGCGGTCAACTACAACGTAATCGATCAGGCAGAGGCGGCAGAGAAGTTCCCACATGGCCATGGCGATGCCTGGGGACACTACCTAACCGCCATCAAGCAGCTCTACAACCTGCTTCGTGATCCGACGTTCATCTGGGTGGTGTCGTCGGAAGAGGTGACAGTTGACGGCAGTCCGCTGCCGGTAACTTACGAGTACGAGCGCAGGTTCGCCAGAGCTGCTGCAGCGAAGGCGCGGACTGGTGCCGCGGTTACGTCTCTCGAGTTCAGGCAGCAATACACTCCCGACGCGACGCGGCAAGGCGGCTACCCGGACGCGGATCGCAGTCGTCGTTGGGGTGTGAACGAGTGGGCTCGTCGCGCCGGACAAGCAAGCTACTTCGACTGGGTCGTGGCCAATGCCCTGCTGCCCTGCGATGCAATTAATGACCCGGATTGTCCGTTGACTCCACCGGAGGGAGTAGAGGATGGTGACGTCCAGAAGATCGACCGCGCGACCGTTCCAGAGCTTCGGGAGATCGCGGCGGCGTATGACGAAATCCAGAGTGTGATGGACTCGGCTGACGCTGGCCTCAACCCTCTGGGTGTGGCGTCGAACGTGATACCGTTCGGCATAGAGCCTGGCGACACGTCGCACTTTGAGCAGATGTTCGAGCGCGCGGTCGCGGCGGTGGGCAATGCGTTTGTCGTATTCAACTGGGCGAGGGAAAACACTCAGCGGCTCGAGCAGATCGAAGAAACGCAGGAGGAGTACGAGAGGGGTAAAGAAGAGCGCGAGTTCGAGTATACCGGGAGCTTGATTCAGATATTCGGGCGCCCCTATCCGGAGGATCCAGAATACTCGGTGGTTTATTACGGCCCGGACCTCAAGCACTTCGAGGCTATAGAGCTGCCTGATCTCCTCGGCGCATTCGGTTCCGCGCAGAACACTACTACGATGACTGTAGATTACTACGACCCGGAAGTGCAAGTGAGTGAGGCCGGCGGTGTAAGCATTAAACACGAGCCAGTGGAGTACACGATCTCCACTGACGGCTTGGGAGTTGTCAAGGACCCGAACTGGACCACCAGGCCGGAACCCGGACGTATCCAATTGGCTCGATCGCAGGTGGTGCAGGCACTAATCGGCTACGTGCAGGCGGTGGACCGCTATGAGGCCCACCTCGACGATATTGAATCACAGATGGATCGCCTTAGTTCACAGTATGAGATGAACCAAGTGGTTTTGAACCTCAGGACCCAGAGTCAAAACAGGCAACAAGAGCTCAACGATTACATTAAAAGCGCCCGACGCCAGCAATTGGCGTTCCGACGCCACGCCAACGATGCCGTCTTGGTCGCGAACGCTGCAGCTGAGTACCTTCCGAAAATGATAATCGGCGGCACCTCCAACGGAGGTGACACCACGGCGCCATTGCGCGGCGTTATTCGCCAGATGGGTGCGATTGCTGCAAGGTTCCTCAATGAGGCGGCGGACGACGCTTCGTTGACCGAACTGCAGCACCAACAGGACAAGGAGTTGGCCTCGTCGCTGACAAACATTGAGATTGAGCGCATTACTGGAAATCAACAGATCGAACAGCAGATCGCAGAGCTTGAGAAGCTCGTTCGCGCGACCCCGTCAAAGCGGCTGGATGTCTATACGGCTGAGGAAGCTCTGAAGCAGGCCACAGGAAGCTACCAGCAGGCTCTGGGAGAAGGTGAACGTTTGCTGATGGAACGCGAGCTGTTTCGTCAGCAGACCGCTGACAAGATCACCGAGCTACGGTACCGCGACATGGCCCACCGGCTGTTCCGCAACGATGCGTTGGGCAAGTACCGTCAGCAGTTTGACCTCGCTGCCCGGTATGTGTTCCTAGCTGCCCGTACCCTCGACTACGAAACAAACTATCTCAGCACGGGAAACAACGGACGCAGAATAGCCGAGTTCCAGGCCCGAGCAGTTCGCGAACGATCGCTTGGCCAACTGGGCACAGGCAACATACCTGTGGCCGGTTCCAAGGGGCTCGCGGGATTGCTGGGAGATATGAATAACGAGTGGTCGCAGTTCGTCCAGAACAACGTTGCTGCAGAGCACGCGACAAGAGTGTTTAGCTTGAGAGAAGAATTGTTCGGCCTCGAAACAGGTGGCAATGTAAACTCTGAGTTTCGCGAGAAGCTTCGTGAAGATTACCTAGTCGCCGACCTTAGGCGGGAGCCGGAGTACAAGCAGTTTTGCACGCAGTACTGTACCAACTTAGGGTCGGTGGGCGAGCCGTGCGACCCCACCCCCGCTTTGGTGATCCGGTTTGCGACTACACTAGCTAGCGGAAGCAACTTCTTCGGCTTGTCGAAGGAGAGCGATGACCCCGTGTTCAATACCGACCGCATGTGGAAACTGCAAAGAGTCGGTGTGATGTTCGAACTTAGAAGCGCGGCGGATTTCCCTGGGTACTTAGTGCCGGCGGGAGCAGACCGTGTAAGGACGTGGGATGCTAATTCCGTGCGCGAGTGGCAGATTCTAGACCAGACGCTTCGTTCAGTGACGGACGTATATGAGTATCAGCTGTCGTTCGTGCCTGGCGAGCAGAATTGGCTTCCGTGGGATAACGTCGATCTGGGTGCTCAGGGATTCCTTCGCCGTCGTCGGATCCCACAGATCACCTTCAGTGAGGGGACGGAGGCCGAAGATGCTGAACTGTCATCGGCCTTGGCCGGTCGGTCTGTGTGGAACACAAACTGGGTACTCATTATCCCCGGGGTCTTCTGGGATGGGACGTTGGACTCGTTCCTTGAAGACGTCACGGACATCCGCTTGGTCTTCGAAGCCAAGGGCTATGCGACGCAAACGTTGGGAGCAGAGTCACCCACCGAAACGAACGTGGGCTCTGTGGATTAGGACTGGGTCTGATGGCAAGGTGCTTCGGGATACTCAAAGCAGGTTTTGGTCACGTGATTGGGACGGCTATCGTCCTGGTGCTGTGTCCACTGGCCGCAGGCTCCGAAGACAAGAACGGTGTATCCCCGCAGGTAATCTCCAGACCGTCGGGACCGGGGTCGCTTGAGGGACTAGGGGATGCGTTCCAGCCAGCGCTCAATACCGGCACGGCCCGTTATGCGTACAAGTTTGCCCTTCCCGATGGTGTTGCGGGATTTACTCCACAGCTTTCACTAAGGTACGACGGCGGAAAGGGCTTCGGCGTGGCCGGACTCGGTTGGGACTTCGGACCCGCTGCCGTCCGCCGGCTAATTGACAAGGGTACGCCCCAGTACGGCCGTGGCGATTTGCGAGAAGCGGCGCGTGCGGATCGATTTGTGGGCTTCGAGGACGAGGAACTCGTACGACTCGCCAACGGACTATTCCTAGCGAAGATCCAAGGGGGGATGATTAGGTACGAACACATCGAAGAACCCGCTACCGGCGAAGAAGATCCGATCGACTACTGGATCGCGCATACGAAAAGTGGTACGAAACTGGTGTTCGGCCAGTCCCCTTCGTCTCGTGTCTTTGATGCCGCAGACAGCAAGCGCATTGCGAAGTGGAATCTGGAGTATCAAGTCGACACGAATGGGAACTTCATTGAGTACACATACTGGCGCCCGAGCGGCGCCGACCGTCAAGTCTACTGCAAGAGGATTCGATACGGGCCCGGCGCGCCGGATGAATGGACTCATGCGTATGAGGTCGAGATGTTCTACGACGACCGGCCGGATCCATTCACGGACAACCGTGTCGGATTTCCGGTTCGGGTCTCCAAGCGCTTGGCCCGTCTCGATATTCGCTACGGACCGATCGACCATACCGAGCTAGTACGGCGTTACGTGCTTGAGTACTATAAGGCGCCCCAACACTCCTTGTTGTGGCGCGTGACGCTGTACAGTGATGACGAGTCCTGTTTCCCACCTCCCCCCGAAGGCCCAGGACGCGACTGTGCGCTACCCGCCACGACCTTTCGCTACGATATCCCTACGCTGATCGAGGCGGCTACAGTTCCTGTCGGTGGACAGATCATACGGTCGGCGTTCCTTCCGTCACCGACGCCCGAGTGTGGTGCCGGAGAAGCGCTCGAGGCGGCACCAGATGATCCCGACGCCGAGTTCGTCGATCTGAACGCGGACGGCTTGCCCGACGTGCTATACACTCCGATTGAGGGGCAGCACCGAGCCTACCTGAACCGTGGCGTTCGTTACGCGGAGGAGACAGGCGACATCGTTCATTGGGAACCGTTATGCATGACTGTGGCCGCCGCGAATGACGGGGAGGCGTGTGATGCTACGGCCTTGGAGCGACGCTTATCTGATTCGAAAACTCACCTCGCGGATATGACCGGCGACGGCGTGGCCGAACTTGTGTTCACCGTGGGGCGGACCTCCGTCGAATACTATGAAAACACCGGGCAAATTGCCTGGGGATGCCCTACTCCAATGTCCGTCGGGGATGATCCGCCGCCCGCTCCCTTCGACAACGTAAACCGCGATGTGATCTTGCTCGATCTAGACTTTGACAAGCGAACCGACGTATTGCGATGTAATAATGCCAGCTACACAGGTTGGTTCAACCTGGGCAACGGCGTCTTTTCCGATGCGAATCCGGACCTCGGAGGCGCCGTGTACCGCTCGGGTTTGATCGACTGCAGCGAGTCACAGAACGGCGTACAAGCAGCAGATATGAACGGTGATCGATTGGCCGACATGGTTCTGATCGAGAGTACCCAGCTCGTCTTCGCGCCGAGCTTGGGCTACGGCGATTTTCTCCCGGTGACCGACGCGACAACCCTGATCATTCCCGATGAATCTCTCGACGCCGAAGAACGATCCCGTGCCAAGCTGATCGATCTTAACGGCGACGGGCTATCCGACCTGGCTGTCGAACGCATTGAGGGAGCCGATCTTGCCGTCTGGTTCAACCTCGGTGAACGTTGTGATCTCTCAGGGTGCGGTTTCCGTTTCAGTCGGTCCGTGCGGGTAGTTGACCTGCCCATCTCAACCGATGCCGCTGCGCGCTGGGTTGACCTGAACGGCAACGGAACGACCGATCTAGTGTACGCCGATTCGCGAGTTGATGGGGAGTATCGAGTGTTCGGTGTCGACGTCGCGCTCTTGCTAGCCGGCAGCGCGACTGCGAACGTGCTGACCGGCATCAACAACGGCTACGGACGCGATACGGAAATTGAGTACCGCAGCTCGACCGACTTCATGGTAGACGCGTTCTTTGGAGCACAGGGGAATCCTCCCACAGCCAGACCCTGGGAGTCGACACTCCCGTTTCCGACCTCGGTCGTTTCACGAACTGTAACGACGTTCGGGTTAGATCTCGACTGTATCCCCGGCGTGGATCAGTACGTCACCGACTTCGCATATAGGGATGGTTACTACGATCCACTCGAGAAGCAGTTCCGCGGTTTTGCGTTTGTGAAACAGGTCGATCACGGCGATGAGCAGTGCGCCGATCGTACCGCGCCAACGCTCGTAACACGCTTCGGTTTCCACACCGGGGCCCCGGACGGCTACGACAACGATCACGATGGAGAGACGGACGAGGCGGACCTCGGCGCGGGCCGTGAAGAAGAACCGCTCAAGGGTATGGAGCTTTGGCGCGAAACGACAATGCTACCCGACGATGCGAGCATTGACGGTGAGTTCGCGCCAGATGACAAGGTTTTCGAGCGCGTTCAGACACCGCTGGAGGCGTGGGAGTTGCGGAATCTATGCACAGACTCCGGTGGTGATCTCGCGAACTTGCTGGGAACACTGGACCAAGTTGGTACCGGCTATCGCGCAAGTGACGGTTTTGGCCGAGAGGTTCGCCAAGCCGTTCGGACGCAGGTTGACACAATGGTCATCGAGCGAGGTCAGGGCGTTCCCAAACACCTTCGCACCCGATACGACGTGGATCCGTTCGGCAACCAGTTATTCGAATGGAATCACGGCGATCTGTCCAACCAGGCCGATGATCTCTATGAAGGGACGTCGTACGTGCTGGACAAGAACGCCGAACGCAATTGGGTGCTGGATCGCACGGCGACAGTAGTTCAGCGTGACACAAGGGGTGAGTTGAGTGATCCGAACGGGGCTGGCACCTTGTTCGTGTCGGAGACACGCAACTACTACGATGGCGAGCCCTTCAAAGGACTGAGCTTCACGGAGCCGGGCAGCGCTCGGCTCGACGATTGCTCGGCGGGTCCCTGCGGCCGCCTGCACCGCACCGAAGCGGTCATATCGCAGGGCACAGTGCAGCCGATCACCGAGCGTTCCTTCGCCCGCGGGGATCCCCGCGACCCCACCGGCACCGTTGACCTTCTTCGTCAGGAGTTCGACAGATACGGTAACGCAACTGTCCTACTCGACGCCGAGGCACAACTCGGTAGCGACGGGCGGCCAGACGATACCGGCCATCAGCGCATTCTCAAATACGACGAGGATTTGTACATCTTCCCGGTCAAAGAGACGATCGTGTTGGGTGGCGACGATCCTGATCTCATCATTACTACCACCTACGATAAAGGTTTTGGGAAGCCCACTTCGATTACTGACTTCAATCTGAACGCAACGACGTTCGCGTGGGACGACTTTGGCCGACTGTCCGAGGAGTACCTGCCGGGCGATGCCGCGCATATGCCCACAAGAGCGTACGCCTACGATTTAGGCGATCCCGTGAGCCGAATTACGACGACCGCGCATCCCTCCGAGGGCCCCTCGCAGAATGTCGACGTCGTAACCTCACTCTATTTTGACGGCCTGGGCCGCAAACTCGGGATGTGCGAACACGGTGGCCCAGTTATGAGGGAGGTCACAAAATACAACGTGCGGGGAGAGCCGTGGAACGTCTATCAGCCGTACGTGGGCCAGCCACCGAGCGGTTTAGTCTGGCCCTCACCCGATCCAACGACACCGGCCTACACCACGGTCTACGACGAAATTGGAAGAGCGACAGTCGTCCGAACGCCACCCGACGAGCACGGTGTGCGCGCGACGAGCACGAAAACGTATAAACCTCTGGTGGTAATTGAGGCAGACGGAGAAGACAATAATCCCGACGGGCCGCACTTCGGCACGCCTAAGACACTTGTCTACGATGGCCTGGAACGCCTCATCGAGGTTCACGAAATCGAGAGGCTCTCGGCGGTCGACTCCGGCAGGTTCGTCACGCAGTATCGCTACACCATGCCTGACCTTCTGGCTGAGATCGAGGATGCCAATCGCAACGTCAAGTACATGCGCTATGACGGTCTTGGCCGTAGAATCTTCATGAACGACCTCAACCGCGGCCACATGTACCACCGCTATGATGGTGTCGATAACCTCATCGAGACAGTTGACGCGAAGGGCCAAGAGATCGTTTACACCTACGACGGCGCCAACCGCCTTCTCAGCGAAGACCTCATGGACGCCGGTCATCCACTAAGTTTCCACGCAGAACTCAACGGCCGGCCGGATGTCGTATACCACTACGATGCGCCAAGCCCCGAATACAGCGATCTCGCCAACACGAAGGGGCAAATCGCGTGGATCGAGGACCTGAGCGGTGCCGAATTCCGTGGCTACAACACCCGAGGTGCCCAAAAGGTCACGATTAAGCGCATCATTCAGTCCTCCGGTGTTGCACTAGACTACGCCACGACAACGCTCGTCGACAATCTCGACCGGACCTACCAGATCGAGTATCCCGATGGAGACCGCGTGACGCAGGTGTACGATTCGCGAGGGTTGCTCGGAGGCATCGCCGAGTATGCGCCGTCGATGACCTACAAGCCTTCAGGCCAGAGGGAAACCGTCAAGTTTGCCAACGGAGTCGTGACGACGTGCGACTATGATGCGCGTCTGCGACTCATTAACCTGGTTACGACATCACCGCCTCCGGTGGAGTCGCAGTTGCAAGATCTATCGTACGTCTATGATCAGGCCGACAACATTACGGAGATCATTGACGGGCGAGACTCGATCCTATTGCCGGATCCCGACCAACGGCCTCGTAGCCAGACAGCCAGCTTCGTGATGGACGACCTCTACAGACTTCAACACGTAACAGGCGCCGGTTATGGTGAAGGCCCCGGGCCGGCCTCGATCATCTACGATCACGATCGCCTCGGCAACATGACTGCCAAAGCAAGCCCGGACATCAACGATCCAGATGTGAACGTCGGCGATATGTACAGTGGCGGTGATCCGTGCAACGGCACTCCTACATGTGGCACGGCAGGCCGAGTAGGTCGCAACTCGGGCGATCCACCCGGCCCACACGCACTGACCTTCTCCGCCAACGGCGAAGAGCAGCGTACATTCGCATACGACGCTAACGGAAACATGACGAATAACAACGGTGATGTATACGCCTTCGACTTCAAGGATCGCCTTGGCCGGGTCCGAGTGGGCGGATTGCCCACACCGGATATCCGCTACATCTACGACTACAGCAGTCGTCGCGTCATCAAGCGCGTCGACGGTGAACAGACTTCCTACGTTGATCGATATAGTGAGATCCGTGGCGGGGAATTCACCAAGTATGTGTGGAACGGTGACCAACGCCTGGCACAGATTAACGGCACAGTGCTCCCTGGCAAGCTCAGGCAAGGTGTCACTTTCGCGGCTGACCGAACAGCCGCTCTAGGATTCACGGTTGCAAGTGATTTAGGTGGAGCACGCACGGCCAGCTGTGACCACGACATCGACGGCGACGTCGACCTTGACGATCTTAGTGCGCTCTTGGACTGCCTGGCTGGCTCGAACTGCAGTCCGCATCCATCACCGCCGCGCACGCCAGGATTCTGCCTTGGTGCGTTCGATTCTGATGCCGACTTGGACATCGACCTCTACGATTTCGGAAACTGTAATCGCCAGTTCACTAGCTCGCCTCCGCCCGCGTCGAACGTGATCTACTACCACGGCGATCACCTCGGATCGACGACCATATCAAGCACATGGTCGGGAACACTGCTCGTTGAGACGGTGAACTATCCTTTCGGGACTATCCGCCACCAGTCGCGACCGAGCCCGTCTAGTATGCGAGTGGTCTACGGTTATTTGGGCCGCGAAGTAGACCTAGAGACTGACCTAATCTACTGTTTACACAGACACTATGACACCCGCCTAGCGCGATTTTGTCAGGTAGACCCGATGGTCACAATTGCAACTATGTACAAACATTATGAGTGGCTTGGTTTGTCGCCGTATTCGTACGCAGGAAGTAATCCCGTTGCGTTTAAGGACCCAGGCGGCTTGGCTCGTGTCGAGAGCATCTATGGAGCCACTAAGATTTCGGCCGGCGGGACTGTCAGTTGGTCGGTCAGTAATATCGAGGCTATGGGCGTGGCTATTTCACATATGGCGGGAGGTATTGGCAAGACGCTATTCGATCTTGTGATAGGCGGGCCGAAAGCGGCGGAGAGCAAGGGCATCAAACGGGGCGTACAAGAAGCTGTTGGAGGACTGATTGGCAACGCTGCGAAGCAGGGCGTCAAAGCAGGGTTCGCAGTCGGTGAGGGCTTAGCCTACCTGGCAAACAAATTCAAGGTGGAAGACCGCGACGCTGCACGGATAAGTGAGTTTTTGACTGACCATGGGCAGATTAATACGGAAAAATCGTTCTTAGGATCAACTCGCTACGAGGGCAATTATACACTCGAATCAGGACACGAAATCAAATTCTATGGCTTCGTTGAAACAGAGAAGATCAGTGGAAAAACCAGTTTCGTCGGGGCAAACGTCATGCTTGAGTATGATGAGAAGTTGATGAAGAACCCCGAGTTTAAAGCGGGGTACAACAGCCTGATACGGAAGTTGACGACAACGGAGGCAGAATAGCTGTCGGACAGTTGGCAGCATTGGGCCCCGGCGCCTGCTGGGCATGATTCTCATGGCCGAAATATCCTTAATTGCGGACATTGGTACGGTCCTCGAGCATCCAGACATCGAGGATCGGCTTGACCGGCTACGTAGACCATCGCCGTCTCTGTAACGATGTAAAGGCATGCGAAACTTGTTCACCTGGAGGAAGACGATGAGGCGAACATCCCT
>Ga0055449_10000210_pt1 | contig 16594 bp, 11 predicted proteins | sample China_Galinas_PW_2_FD_57739 | JGI IMG/M metagenome (GOLD analysis project Ga0055449, IMG submission 57739) | Wetland microbial communities from San Francisco Bay, California, USA, that impact long-term carbon sequestration - China_Galinas_PWB_D1 | ecosystem: Environmental > Aquatic > Marine >... | reverse complement strand
TGAGGATTATCACAGGCCGACGGACGACGCGGACAAGATCAACGCCGTAGGCGGTGCGAAGGTCGCTCAGCTCGTGTATCACGTGGCAGAGCGCATCGCGGATATGAAGGAGCGTCCGACGTTCGTCGAGGACAATACGCCGCAATCGAAGGAGAAAAGCGACGGCCCGGCACCGTCGTATCGCGTGGTGATGGGGCTCGCACCCGGGTACGGTGACGACGGGCAGCCGGGGATGAAGGTCGAAGCGGTGTCGGCGGAGGGTCCGGCGGAAGTGGCGGGCATGAAGGCCGGCGATCGGATCATTCGCATCAATGACAAGCCGGTGGCGAACATCTACGACTACATGGCCGCCACACGCAACAACAGCCCTGGTGACACGGTGACCGTGGTGGTGCAGCGGAAGGGGAAGAAGGTCACGCTCCACGTGACGCTGGCTCCGGCTCACTGATCGGGCCACGGAGCCCTTGGCACGGGCGAGCGCGGGTGATACCCTACGAGATTCCCAGTGGGGCGGTTCAGTTGATGGCGGTCAGTGCCACAATCGGGCGAGTCGGGCAGGCGCATGCCTGCGACTTCCGTGTGCGCTACGCCGAGTGTGACGCCATGGGCTACCTCCACCATGCCAAGTACTGGGAATATTTCGAGCACGCCCGAACCGAACTGCTCCGCGGCAACGGGTTCCGCTATCGCGATCTCGAGTCGGAGGGTGTGTATTTTGTGGTGTACAAGGCGGCCTGCCGCTATCTATCCCCCATTCGGTACGACGACCTGGTGACGGTCGAGGTGCGCGTGGAGCGCGTGACCCGGACGCGGGTCGACCACAGCTACGGCGTGTTTCGCTCGGGGGAGAAGGTGACTGAGGCCACGAGCACGCTGGCGTGCGTCGGAAGCGACGGCCGACCGCAGCTCATGCCGGATGCGCTATGGGGGGCGCGGATCAATGAAGGGTCGCGGGGCGATGAGGAGGCTCTCGGCCGCGAATAGGCATGGGATTTGCATCGAAATCGTCGAAGTAGGGAAATGGGAATGAAGGCGAAATCGGGACGGAATTATCGGGGCTAGGGCGCGGCCTCGAGCATGATAAGAATCCAGCTAGATGACACTCCGGTGCGAGGAGATGGAAACGTGACGACTTTAGGCTATTGCCCGAGTGAAGTGGGATTGGACCGGCACGGCATCAGCGGCGAGGCGGAGGTCTATTGGAACCTGTCGCCGACCGAGCTGATCGAGCACGCGGTTCGACAGGGTGAGGCATCGCTCGCCAGTTGCGGTGCCGTGGTGTGCACGACGGGAACGCACACCGGCCGCTCACCCAACGACAAGTTCATTGTCGAGGATGCCGCCGCGCGCGGCGTGATCGATTGGGGCAAGATCAATCAGCCGATCAGCGAGGCGCACTTCGAGGCGTTGCACGAGCACGTGCTGGAGCACTTCCGCGGTCGAAACCTCTACGTGCGCGACATGTTCGCCGGCGCGGCGGAAGCGACGCGGCTGCCGATTCGCGTGGTGACCGAGACCGCGTGGCACAACCTGTTCGCGTCGCAGCTTTTCATCAAGCCGGGCAACGGCACCGATCATCACGAGCCGAAGTTCACGATCTTGAACGCGCCGAGTTGCAAGGCGGATCCGAAACGGCACGGGACGAACTCCGACGCGTTCATCGTGCTCAACCTGTCGCGCGGTTTGATTCTGATCGGCGGTTCGGCGTACGCGGGCGAGATCAAAAAGAGCATCTTCAGCCTGATGAACTATCTGCTGCCGAAAGCGGGCGTGCTCAGCATGCACTGCTCGGCGAACATCGGCGCGGGGGGCGACGTGGCGCTGTTCTTCGGGCTCAGCGGGACGGGCAAGACGACGTTGTCGGCCGACCCGGCGCGCCGGCTGATCGGCGACGACGAGCACGGCTGGTCGGACGATGGCGTGTTCAACATCGAGGGCGGATGCTACGCGAAGTGCATCAACCTGTCACAGAAATACGAGCCTCAGATTTACCACGCGATTCGTTTCGGCGCGGTCCTCGAGAACGTGGTGATGCACCCGGAGGATCGATCGATTGACTACGCCGATGGCTCGCTCACTGAAAACACGCGTGCGGCGTATCCTCTGACGCACATCGACGGGGCGGTGATACCCAGTGTCGGCGGGCAGCCGAAGAACGTGGTGTTCCTGACGTGCGATGCGTTCGGCGTGCTGCCGCCGATCTCGAAGCTGTCGCGTGAGCAGGCGATGTATCACTTCATTTCGGGGTATACGGCCAAGGTCGCGGGCACGGAGGCGGGCGTGACCGAGCCGCAGGCGACGTTCAGCGCGTGCTTCGGCGCGCCGTTTCTGCCCCTGGCGCCGCAGCGCTACGCGGAAATGCTCGGCAAACGGCTCGACAAGCACGGTGCCAACTGCTGGCTCGTCAATACGGGCTGGAGCGGCGGGCCCTACGGCGTGGGCAAGCGGATGAACATCGCGCACACGCGGGCGATGGTGCAGGCGGCGCTCTCCGGCGCGCTGAACGACGTGTCGTACACGCCGGATCCGGTGTTCGGCATCGGCGTGCCGCAGTCTTGTCCGGACGTGCCGAGCGAGGTGCTGACGCCCAAGTCGACGTGGAAGGACTCGTCGGCCTACGACGCGAAGGCGCGCGAGCTGGCCGGTCTGTTCAATAAGAACTTCACCAAGTTCGAGAACGTGTCGGCGGACATCGCCGCGGCCGGTCCGAAGGTGTGAGCGCCGCCCCCGCGAGCTTCCCCTGATACATCATGCTGGGTGCCATGCTTCCGCACAGCGGAAGCATGCAGTGTGCGAGCGCATCAAAGAGGTACAAGGGCGATCCACGCGATCAGCCCGTCAAAAACTTGGGACAATGATCCCGTAAAACGAGACCCGCCGGGAGGCCCGGCTTTCATAGTTTCTTGGTGGTTGCATCAAGCCAAAAACGTCTTGGTCTTTCGGCCGGAGAGGTACGACTCCATCACGCAGTTGGTGAGGTTCTCGCTGGTGCAGTAGAAGGCCACACCCTTGGTCAGCTTGGTCAGATGATCAACGAAGCCGACCCAGTCCATGTAGAAGTAGTCTTCAATCAGGGCGAACGTGGCGAAGCGGACGCCGGTCTTCGCGAGCATGAGCGCCTCGCTGAGCGTGGCCATCGCGGTCGCCTCGGTGGGCGGGTAGATCAGGTGGACGTAGTCGCCCTCGAGATGTGCGGTCGGCTGGCCGTCGGTGATGATGAACACCTGTTTGTTGATGCCGCCGCGACGCGCCAGGATTTGCCGTGCCAGCCGCAGGCCCATTTGCAGATTGGTGAAGTGCTGCGGCCCGCGATCCAACTTCTCGATCGGCAGGCGAATGTCGATTTCCGGGTCGTACATCGAAATCTGTTTGGGCATGACGAGCGGCAGGCGATGCTCCGGAATCACCTCCGCGCCGGAGGCGAAGCCGATGACGTCCACCGAGTCGAGCGTGAAGCGCTGGCGGATCAGGGCGTAGACGGCCATGGCGCATCGCTTCGCCTGTGTGAAGCGGTGCCACCGGCTCATCGAGCCTGACATATCCAGCAGAATCACCGTGCTGCACGTCGACTTCGACTCCGTCTGGTGCAGTTCGAAGTCCTGCTCTCCGAGCTTGATGGGCAGACCACTGCCGCCTCGGGCGACGGCGTTTCGCAGCGTGGCCGCGACGTCCAGGTCGCTCACCGTGTCGCCGAATTGATAGGGCTTTGTGCCCTCGGTGCGTTCGCCGCCGCGGCCGGCGTGCGTGGTCTCATGGCCTTCGGGCGCGCCGGGCTGCATGTTCTTGAAGACTTCCATCAGGGCCTTGCGCTGCAGACTGTTGATGGCGCGCGGCGTCAGGCGAAAGTGGACGCCGGCCTTGTCGAGCAGACCCTCCTCGATCCACTGCTCGATGATCTTCCGCTGCTCGGGGTCGTCGGCGAGTTCCTTCAGGGCTTCGAGCGCCTCGTCGCCGTATTCCAGCAGGTATTCCATGAAGTTCGAGAAGAACTCGAGGTGTTCCTGTGTGGGGAACTCGGTGCCGTCCCATTCCTGATAGAGGTAGCGCATGGGCGTGTCGCTATCGCTTGAATCCGGTGCGGCCGTGGTAGGCGTATTTGCTCAGGCGATTGTTGACGTAGAGCGCTTCGAGCACGAACTCGGCCGCGGCGGCGAGGTGGGCCGGCTCCTCGAAGGGGGTGTCGGCCTCGACGCAGAGCCGGGCGGCCGCCTTCTTGAGCGCCGGCATGCGCTCGATCGAATCGATCAGATCGCTCGTGGGCACTTCGTCGCCGATTTCCAGGGCCGTGCTGCGCTCGGCGAACGAGTCGGCGACGTCCTCCAGGTCCGAGACGCGGAGATAGTCCTCAAACACGGCTTTGACGGCCTCCCCGACGATGGATTGAATGAGCTTGTCTTCGGCGCGATCGTCCTCGGCGAGCATGAGCTCGATCTTGCCGCGGCAGCCGGCCGCGATGTGGTGCAGGTCGGTGATGCGCGGCACGATCCGCGACTCGCCGTGTTTCAGGCACCGCCGCTCGGCGTTGGAGACGAGCAGTTCCGTGTTGGCGATCGACGCCCGGACGGAGACGCCGGACTGCTGGTTGATGTGCGGGCTGGTTCGTGCGACGCGTCCGATCTGCTCCACGACTTCGAGCATGTACTTGGGGATTTCGATCCGGCGGTGGTCGTCGCCGCGATCGAGCCACGCACTGTCACGCGTGATGGCGATGCCGTCTTCGGCGCGCAGCGGATAGTGCGTGCGGATCACCGAGCCGATGCGATCTTTGAGCGGCGTGACGATGCGCCCGCGGTTGGTGTAGTCCTCCGGGTTGGCGGTGAACGCCATGCACAGATCGAGCGACAGCCGGATCGGAAAGCCGCGGATTTGCACGTCGCGTTCTTCGAGGGCGTTGAACAGACCGACCTGGATGCGCGGGGCGAGGTCCGGCAATTCGTTAATGGCGAAGATGCCTCGGTTGGTGCGCGGGATCAGGCCGTAGTGAATGACGCCTTCGTCGGCCAGGTGGCGCCCTTCGGCGTGCTTGACCAGGTCGATCTCGCCGATCAAATCCGCCACGGTGACATCCGGCGTCGCGAGCTTCTCGTGAAAGCGCTCGTCGCGATGGATCCAGCGCAGCTCGAGTTCGTCGCCGTGCTCCGCGGCGAGACGTTGGTTCAGGGCGAGCTTGGGTTCAAGCGGATCGTCTGGCAGGTCGCTGGCGGCCGGGCTGGGTATCCACTCGTCGAGCAGGGTTGGAAGGAGGCGGATGATTCGCGTCTTGGCCTGCCCGCGGAGCCCGAGCAGCAGGATGTCGTGCCGCGACAGGATCGCGTTGACGAGCTGGGGCAGGACCGTGTCGTCGTAGCCGACGATGCCGGGGAAGATCGCGTCGCCGGCGGCGAGTTTCGCCATGAGGTTGCGGCGCATCTCCTGCTTGACGGACTGACTGCGGTAGCCCGTTTCGCGTAGTGCTCCGAGCGTTTTCGGCTTGTCCTTCAACGTAGTCCCCCTTTCCGCGGCCCGACCTCCCCGCACCCCGGATCGTAGCGCCGGGTGTCTGTAGCGTCAAACCTGTCTGTGTCTAGCGTGTGTGGCATGGGCAAGCGGCGAGTCGCGGAGTGGTGCCTTGTATAAATGACGTTGCGAATCCGACCGTCGTGCGCATGCCCGCTCGACGAAGCTTGCCCGTAGTGTCATCGAGCCCGGCGGCATCACGGGCAAGAATCGCGGCGAACGTTGTCTTCGTTTGCCTGGTACGCGTGGGACGCGATTCTTGCCCATGCCACGCGCCAGTCAGGCTCCATGCGTATCGAATAAACGGACCGACGCGCGTGTGGTGCGGCGCGGGGGACTTTCCAGAACGTGCTCGGCGCGCTACACTGATACTGCAAACGAAGCGTTCGCGTTGCCCAATCGTCGCTCGTGGTTTTCATGGGATGATCAACGATGCCTTCACCACGCGATCCCTCTGCCAGCCGCGCGTCCGGGCGTTCGCTGACCCGAGCGCTCACCGGAGTTCTCACGTCGACCGGCCGGGCGCTTGACGCCGATGAGGTTCACGTCGGTCTGGGTCTGGGGCTCTTGTTTACGTCGGTGCCGCACGAGCCGGACTGGGCGCTATGGCCTGCCTACGCGCGGGACATGTTTCTCGAATCGGGGGCGAGGCGCTTCGGCTTGACCGTGCGCGCATTGCACCCGCCGGACGCCGCCCAAGGCTTGATGGACGCCGAGGAGTTCGCGCAGCACTTCGACGCCAGCTATCGCCCGCTGATCGCGCGGGCACTGGAGAACGGGCAACCGGTGCTGGCGTGGCGCGGCTGGGGGGATGCACAGTCGCTGGACTGGGGCATGATCCAGTCGGTTTGCGAAGAGGGCGTCGGCCTTCGCGGCGTGGCGTATCGCGGCGACGAGACCGGCGCTGCCACGACGCTGATGAGTCCGCCGCAGCAGGTGTACGTCGTTGAGTCGATGGAGGCCGTCTCGCCGGAGCCGCGGGAAGTGGCTGACGCGTTGGTCGCGCACGCCGCGTCCGCGCTGGATGACTCGATGGACGATCGCTTCGGCGTGGTGACCGGAGGGCCCGCGTTGGGTGAGTGGAGCGGGCTGCTTGGTGAGATTCCCTCGGACGTGCCGCAGTTCGTCGGCGCGCACGCGGCCTTGGCTACATCGTACCTTTCGAGTCTGACGGCGCTGGCGAGGGTGGTCGAGCGCATCGAGCGGCATGATCTCGGTAACCTGGCGGAACGTGTCTCCGCGATTGGCGAATGTGCGGCCGCTCTGATCGATCGACTGACACCGCTCTGCGATGCCCGGGTCGTCGAGGCGGCCATCACGTCGCCGCAGGACATGAACGATCTGCGCGAGCACATCGTCGCGATGAAGAAAAGGGTGGAACAACTGGCATCGCGGCTTGCTTCGGGTCCCGTTTGAGGCTGTTCATCGAACCGCCACCCCCCTCAATCCTCCCCTGACAAAGGGGGAAGTAAGAGCCGCGATTTTTCTGGATGCGGCACAAGCCCCGCGGCTTGAGTCGCGTGACGTAAGGCGATGCCGGGGGGGTGTCATCGCCCGGCACGTTTGAGAAACTCGGCCTCGTCGATGACTTCGAGCCCGAGCTTTTCGGCTTTGGCCAGTTTCGAGCCGGCTTTCTCCCCGGCAACCACCAGGTCCGTCTTGGCGCTGACGCTTCCGGTCGCTTTCCCGCCGAGTTGTTTGACGAGATCCTGGGCTTCCTTCCGGCCCATGCTGTCCAGCGTGCCGGTGATGACGACGGTAAGCCCATCGAACGCGCCGCCGGCGACGGACGCGGCCTTGGGCTGGTTCATGTTGACGCCGGCCTCGGCCAGCCGGTCGACGGCGGCCGCTCCGTGCTTGTCGGCGAAAAAGTGAACGAGGCTGCGGGCGACCTCCGGGCCGACGTCGGGAACTTCGATCAGCGCCTCTTCGGTCGCCTCGCGGATGCTTTCCATCGTGCCAAAATGATCGGCGAGGGCCTCGGCCGTGCTTGTCCCGACGTGGCGAATGTTGAGTGACGACAGCACGCGATGAAGCGGCTGCTTCTTGCTGTTTTCGATGCCTTCCAGCAGGTTGGCAACGCTCCGGTCCCCCATCCGCTCCAACTGCGACAATTCTTCCTTGCGCTCGTGCAGGTGATAGAGATCGGCGTAGTCGTGCAGGAAGCCCAGGTCGACGAGGGTCTCGATCAGGACCTGGCCGGCGCCTTCGATGTCCATCTGGTTGCGCGAGGCGAAGTGGATCAAACGCTCCTTGAGCTGGGCCTCGCACGTCGGGTTGATGCAGCGCAGGTAGACACCGCCTTCGTCCTGCTCGACGTCGCCGCCGCAGACCGGGCACTTGGACGGCCGCTTGATGCGCCGCGCACCGCTGGGGCGTTTTTCCTTCACGACGCCGACGACTTGCGGGATGATCTCGCCGGCCTTTTCGACAACGACGGTGTCGCCGAGGCGCACGTCCAACCGATCGACCTGATCGAAGTTGTGGAGCGATGCGTGTTGCACGGTCGTGCCCGAGAGCAGCATCGGCTCCATGACGGCGCGCGGCGTGATCGTGCCCTGCTTGCCGACCTGGTAGTCGACGCGAATCAGTTTGCTGGTGGCCTGCTCCGCCTCGAACTTGTAGGCGATGCACCACTTCGGGTATTTGCTCGTGCTGCCGAGTTTTTGGCGCTGGGCCAGGCTGTCGAGCTTGACGACCAGGCCGTCGGTCTCGAACGGCAGCGTGCGGCGGTGCGCCTGCCAGTCGTCCAGTTCCGCGATCAGCGTCTCGATATCGTCGTAGAGACGCGCGTGCGGGCTGGTCGGGATGCCCCAGGCGGCGAAGCGCGTAAACAGGCCGGACATCGTGTCGGCCTCGAGCGGCTCGACGACGCCGAAGCCGTGGGCCACGAAGGTGAGCGCGCGATCGGCCACCTTGCGCGGGTCGAGCTGTTTGAGCGTCCCGGCGGTGGCGTTTCGCGGGTTGGCGAAGATCGCCTCGCCGGCGGCCTCGCGCCGCTGGTTGAACGCCTGGAAGTCGGCCCTCGGCCAGAAGATTTCACCGCGCGCCTCGACGACCGAGGGAACGTCTTTCCCGGAAAGGCGCAGCGGAATGGATTTGATTGTCCGTGCGTTGTGGGTGATGTCGTCGCCGGTCTTGCCGTCGCCGCGCGTGGCCGCCAGCACAAGCACGCCCTGTTCGTACCGAAGAGACGCGGCCACTCCGTCCACCTTCGGGTCGACGAAGTAGCGATAGTCGGCGTCGCCCAGGCCGCGCTTTACGCGAGCGTCGAAGTCGCGAAGCTGCTGCGGGTCGTAGGTGTTGTCGACGGACAGCATCGGCAGGGCGTGCGTTACGTGCTCAAAGCCCTCGATCGGCTCGCCGCCGACGCGCTGCGTCGGAGAGTCGGGCGTGATCAGCTCCGGATGGGCCTCTTCGAGCTCGCGCAGCTCGCGTAGCAATTGATCGTACTCGCGATCGGAAATCTCCGGCTTGGCGAGGACGTAGTAGGCGTGGTCATGCCGGCGGATGTCGGCTCGAAGCTGCTCAATCCTGGCTCGGGGCGATGCGGCCATAGGGCGATTATCGAGCAAGCCCGGCGGCGGGGGAAGTGCCCTGCGGCCAAGTGACGACTGCGCGTCACCGTTACGCCAAGTGGGTCGTCACAACGCGTTCGCTACGCCCCGTCCGCGTTTTTGGTGACTTTGGCCGGGAGCGGCGTCGGATCCGGTTCGTACCGCCCGCCGATGTACTTGGCCAGAAAATTCTCCACCTTCGCGTGGAAGTCGAGCCGATTCTTCGGCACGGCAAGCGCCTCGCCTTCGTCGGGGTACTCCAGGAAAGTCACGGGCTTGCCGGCCTGCTCGAGCTTCGCAACCATGGCTCGGACATCCTCGATCGGCACGCGCGGGTGGTTGGTGCCGTGGGCGATGAGCAGCGGCTTGGTAATCTTGTCGATCATCTGGCTGGGGGAGCGCTCCTTGAGCTTTTCCGCGTCGCGCTCGGGGTGGCCGAGACGATCCCAGATGATCGTCTCAATGGCCTGGCGGGAGTCGATGTAGCGCTTGATGAAGCTGATCAAGTCCGGCGGGCCGTTCAAGCTGATGCCGCAGGCGTAGGTGTTCGGCGTTTGGGCGAGGCCGATCATGGCGGCGTAGCCCCCGTAGCCCCTGCCCATGATGGCCACTCGTTTCGGGTCGACGATGTGACGTTTGACGGCCCACTGGACGCCGTCGAGCAGGTCGGTCTGCATGGCGCCGCCCCAGTCGCGGTTAGCCGCGTTCACGAAGTCCTTGCCGAAGCCGATCGACCCGCGGTAGTTGACCTGAAGCACGGCGTAGCCGCGATTGGCGAGCCACTGAGCCTGAGCGTTGAAGCCCCAGTGGTCGCGCCACCAGGGTCCGTCGTGGACGAGGACGACCAGCGGCAGGTCTTTGGTCGGCACGCCGCGCGGCGTGGTCAGGTACGCGTTGATCTTCATGCCGTCGCGTGCCGTGAAACGAATCGGCTCCATTCGGGCGAGGGCGACGCCTTCGAGGGCCTCTCGCGTGGAAAAGAGCAGCCTCCCTGACTTGGTCTCGCGGTCGTAGACGTAGTATTCGGGCGGGCCGATGTCGGAGTCGACGAGCACGAGCCAACTCTTGTCGGCCCGGTCCCGGTCGACGATGCGGAAGCTGCCCCGGCGAAGCCGGCGGATGACGTCGAAGTCGTCTCGGATGTCGTCGTCGAGAATCTTCCAATCGAGGCGTTCCTTCACGAAACTCACCGCCTGGATGGTGTGCTTCGTCGGGTGGAGGACGTAGGTGTCGACGTCGGCGCGGGGGTCGCTGGCGACGGTCTCTTCTTTGCCCGTGGCGATGTCGAGAATGCGGAGTTCGCAGGTGTTCGTGCCGACGCTCGAGCTGATGTACAGCCCGCGATTGTCCGGCGTGAAGCTGATCGCGCCGGCGCGGATGAGGTCGGTCGGTCCCCAGGAATAGAGCACGCGCCACGGGGCGTCGACGGTGTCCCGGACGTGCAGGTCCACGCCGCCGTCGTCGCGCGAGGACATGCCGACGCGCAGTTTGCCGTCGTGATCCGCGAGAAAGCCGATGAACCGCTGGTCGTTTTGATAGACGAGCTCGAGCTTGCCTGTGGTGATGTCGAGGCGGTAGACATCGTGGTAGACCGGGTCGCGCCGATTGAGGGCGATCAGCAACTCATTGGGGCGCTCCGGCGACACATCGATCACCCGCGCTTGTACGTGGTCGAACGGCGTGTAATCGCGATCTTCGCCGCTCGTCAGGTCGACCGCGTGGACATGCCAGTTTTCGTCCCCGTCCTTGTCCTGGATGTAGATGATGTACGTGTCGTCGTACAGCCACGAGAAGTAGCGAATGCCGCGCTTGCGATCGTTCGTGATCGGGTGGTCGTCTCGCCGGCCGATGGTGCCCACCCAGACGTTGAGCACGCCCTCCTCCGGCGCGAGGTAGGCGAGCCTCGTGCCGTCCGGAGAGAGTTCCGGATCGGTCTTGTCGGGATTGCCGAAGAGATCCTCGCGCGGGATGAGCGGCGGAAGCGCCGCCCGAGCGGCGCCGGCCGACCAGGCGCCGAAGGCCACGACGGTCGCAAGGACCATGCGTGCGGCGGAACAGGAGTTTGCTCGTTTCATCAGATCATTCCGGAGCATGGGCCGGTGCGCGTCGGGCGCGGTCGCGACCTGTTCCTCGGGCGCCGGTCCCGTCCATGATACCGCATGATCGGCGAACGCGGCCAGCCGGGTTGTGTCATTGTGTCTCGGCAGTGTCGGAAGGTGTGTTTCGGTGTTTCAAACGGGCGCCCCGTCGTTGGCCAAGCGTTGGACTCTCCGTTGTCGTATCACGTCATCTCGACCAAAGGTGGGGGAAGGAATCGAAGGCTGGAGATGGTCCGCACGACAGTTGGAGCCCATCCGTCCCCCGCCCTTGGCCGGGAGGACCGCTCACTGTCTTCCGGGTGTGATCGACCCGGCCAAGAACGGGCACCCGGCGATCACTTGTACCGCTTCATTTCGCCGGCATCGAGTCTTCGGAAGTAGTTGTTGGCGGCACGGATCACGTAGGGTGAGAGCAGCAGGACGGCCGGCAGGTTGCACAGCACCATCAGTCCGGTGGTGGCGTCGGAGAAGTCGTACACGGCCGTGAACTTGGGCAGCACCATTCCAAAAAAGACGAACACCACGAAGACGAACTTGTACGGCAGTATGGCCCCTGGGCCGAGGAGGTACTCCGCGCCCTTCTCGCCGTAGTAGCTCCAACTGATCATCGTGCTGAAGCCGAAGAGGCACACGCCGAGCGTCACCATCCACTTGCCAAAACCGAGTAAGGTCGTGTCGAACGCGAAGCCGGTCATTTCCGCCCCGTCAATGTCGAGGTGGACGGGCTGGCCGACGGCGAGCTTGACGCGTTTCTCGGGCTCGATATTGGTCAGGTCGAGCTTGATGGCCGACAGATCGGACCACGACTTGGCCGTGTCGGTCTTGGACTCGACGCGCTTGATGGGCACGATCACGGTTTCGAGCTTGTTGCTGTCGCCGCGCACAACGTGAACGGCGAGCGTTTTCTCGGGCTTGAGCCTCTGCAGGTAGAGCGGTTCCATCTTGTCGGGCAATGTTCCCTCGACGGTGACGGTGGCCGTGTTCCCGTCGATCGAGGTCAGCGTGCCGACCGGCGGGCGGGTCCACACGCCGCTCATCAGAATCACGAGGGCACTCATCGTGCAGATGATGATGGTGTCGATGAACGGCCCCATGCCGGCGACGACCCCTTCGCGAATCGGCTCGTCGGTCTTGGCGGCGGCGTGGGCCATCGCGGCCGAGCCCTCGCCGGCTTCGTTCGAGAAGCACGCCCGGCGAAGGCCCTGCTCGAACGCGATCCACACCGTAACACCAGCGAACGCGCCATGCTCGGCGAGCGGGGTGACCGCTTGTTTCACGATCATCGCCAGGTAGCTGGGCACCTCGGCGGCGTGCACCCCGATCACGTACAGCGCGCCGCCGACGTAGACCACGCACATGAACGGTACGAGCTTGGAGGCGACGCTCCCGATTCGTTTGATACCGCCGATGATGACGAGCGCGACGAGAATGGACAGGGCGACCGCGGAGACTGGCCGGGCGACCGCAAAGTGCTTCTCGAGCATGTCGGCCACGTTCCAGCCCTGGAACATGTTGCCGCCGCCGAACGCGTTCAGCACGGTGGAGGCAGCGAACAAGACCGCCAGGATCTTGAACACGACCCAGAAGCCGTTGCCGCGCGCCTTGAGCGGCTCGACGAGCGCCTTCTGCATGTACCACATCGGCCCACCGCGAACCTCGCCCCGCGCGTGGGAGGGCGTGCCCGGCGTCGGCTTCTCCTCGCCGTTGTACTCGAGGGTGTGTGATTCGGCGTCGGCTTCCATTAGGGCCGGTGCCGAAGGATCGGGCACGTCGCGCACGTCGCGAAACATGACGGCCAGTGAGCACTCCATGAACTTGAGCGCCATACCGAAGAGACCGACCACCCACATCCAGAAGACGGCACCGGGTCCGCCCATCGACACGGCCACCGCGACGCCGGCGATGTTGCCGAGTCCGATCGTCGCGGAGAGCGCGGCGCACAGCGCCTGAAAGTGGTTGATGTGCCCGATGTCGTCGGGGCGATCGTAGTGTCCGCGAATGCAGGCGTAGCCGTGCGTCATGATGCGCCACTGCGCGAACTTGCTGACGATCGAGAAAATCAGTCCGCATCCGAGCAGCAAGAAGAACAAATAGGAGGACCAGACCCAGTTGACCATCGCGGATGCGAATTGCTCTAGTTCGTGCATGGCGTCTCCCGGCCTAAATCCTTGTGTGAGAGGAGGCAATCTAGCCGCTTCCTGGCGGTCGATCAACCGTTTGCCTGCCGCGAGTGATCCGCTAGAATTCGCCTGACGCGGGCAAGGCGGCGACGTTCGGGCACGCGCTGCCCAACTTCACGAAGACCGAGCACGAATCCATGAGTGACACACCGGCACTGGCGAAGACGCAGGAGAACTGGGGCTCGAAGCTGGGTGTCGTGCTGGCGGTGGCCGGCTCCGCTGTGGGTCTGGGCAACTTCCTGCGCTTCCCCGGTCAGGCCGTCAACAACGGCGGCGGCGCGTTCATGATCCCCTACATCATCAGCTTTCTGGTGGTGGGCGTGCCGATTGCGTGGTGCGAGTGGACCATGGGCAGGCTGGGCGGGCGGTACCAGCAAAACAGTGCCCCGGGGATCATGTACGCGCTGTGGCGTCGCTGGCCGGCGAAAGCCATCGGCGCGATGACACTCCTGATCCCCATCGGCATCTACATGTACTACGTGGTGCTCGAGGCGTGGTGTCTGGACTACTGCATCGAGTTCACCAGGGGCGGGTTCGCCCAGATGTTCTCCACGGCGACCAAGGGGCTCACGACCCACGCGGCCGAGGTCAACGCCGTCGTGCAATCGACCGGATCGCACTTCAACGAAACCGTGGGCATGGGCGGTCACGGGGCCCTGTTCGCCGGCGGCCGGATGGTCTGGCTGGTGCTGATTTGCTTCGTCGTCAACTTCTACATCATCTACCAGGGCGTGACGCGGGGCATCGAGAAGTTCTGCAAGTGGGCCATGCCGCTGCTCGTGCTCTGCGCGTTGATCATTCTCGTGCGGGTGCTGACGCTGCCGCACATTTCGAGCGGCCTGGGTTTCATGTGGAACCCGGACTGGGGGAAACTGACGGATCCCGCGGTGTGGCTCGCGGCGGCCGGTCAGATCTTCTTCAGCCTGAGCGTCGGGTTCGGACTGATCCTGTGCTACTCCAGTTATCTACGCAACGATGATGACGTCGTCTTGACCGCGCTGTCCGCCTCGAGCGCCAACGAGTTTTGCGAGGTGATCCTGGGCGGGCTGATCGTCGTGCCGACGGCGTTTCTGTTTCTCGGCGCGGCCAACGCCCGCGTCGGCACGTTTGGCCTCGGGTTCGTGACGGTGCCGGCCATCATGCACTTCATGCCGGGCGGAAACTTCTTCGGCGCGATGTGGTTCGGGTTGCTGTTTCTCGCGGGCGTGACCAGCTCGCTGAGCATGATTCAGCCGGCGATCGCGTTCTTGGAGGATGCGTTCGGTATGGGCCGTCGCGCCAGTTGCACGATGCTTGCGATTCTCACGGCGTTCGGCTCGGCCGCGGTGATGTACTTCTCGCACAACCTGATCGCGATGGACCACACGGACTTCTGGTGCAACCTTCTCATGATCGTGGCCGCGATGTGCCAGGTGTTGATCTTCGGCTGGATCATCGGGGCCGAGCGCGGCGTCAAGGAGATGAACCGCGGCGCGGACATCCGAGTGCCGAACTGGCTCGCGCCGATCATTCGATACGTGACACCGACGTTTCTGATCGTCATTCTCGCGGGCTGGACGTGGCAGAACCTTCCGGCCCGCATCGACGGGATGAACCCGTCGCTCCAGGCTCGCCTGGCGGAGCGCGGCGTGTACGCGGCCGGCATCGCCAAACACTTTGCCGACGAAAAGCTCGATGGTGAAGCCCTGGCCGCCCGGACCGAGTCGATCTTGGGCCCGGCCGATGTGCGGATCAAACCGGGCGGGCTGCCCGATTGGCTCAAGGCGCAGACGACGTCCGTCGAGGAGGAAGGCGAGACGCACGTCGTCGGGATCGTCGAGCAGGCGAAGGCGGCGGCGGTCGCGGCCGCGGAGGATGCCAACGTGGCCCGGTCCGTGCTCATCGGGCTGGTCATACTGCTGCTGCTTCTGGTGATTCTCAGCGACCTTGCGTGCCGCAACCGCATGGGCAAGCTGATTCAGCAGGCGGAACAGAGCGGGATCGATTGGGAGGCTGCGGGATGAGCGTGATGACCGAACTCCTCGCGCAAAACGGCGACACCGTCACCCTGACGACCGGCGGGATGGTGGTCATGACGTTCAGTTGCGCCCTCGTGCTCGGCCTGCTGATCTTCTGCCTGGTGAAGATCTTCGCCGAGAAGAGCCCCGAAACGCACCACCACGCGCCGCTGGACATCGAGACGAAGGACAGGGACTGAGGCGGCATGTCGTTGGCATTTCGCATCCTACTGTGCCCGGCGCATCGCAGCAGTAGGGTGCCACTATGTGTCATATTGGTGACTGTCCCTGGCTTAGGCTCATGTCTCAGAAATCCAATGTTGATAGCTCCTGCTCCAGATGTTCCCTTCCCCGCTCCCGCGGAGTACCCCGCACGCCTCGGCTATCGAACCGCCCACGGGTTCAAGGTAGTTTTTGGATAAGAACCCTACAAGCACAGGTAGATTATAGGCAAGTTCCGACTTGGGCTTCCGCAGAACCTTCCACTGCAGTTTCTTGGGAGCATCGCGAAGTAAATACCGTGCGACAAGCAGCCCGATGTCAGCAGCTAGGGCGTAACCCTCGTTCGTCAGCCGGCGCCCTCTTGGCAAATCCTCGGAAAACGGCGCGTCAACCAGGAAAGTCGCAGCCTTGAGTCCAATTGCCTTGAGGTGTTCGACGGGATTGGGTTGCTCTGGCTCCTCCAGTAGTAGCATCATGGCGTCAATACGCTCATCCAACACGCCCAGCAACCATTCCTTGTACTTCTGGGCCTCTTCGGCTGACCAGTTCTTTCGGCCCTTCGCGGCCAAGTGCTCCGGAGGCACAAATAGAGGGTATTGCGTGTCCATCGTCCTAGCAGCTCAGGAGTGCATGATCATCCGAGTCTCAGCTTAATCCAACGCAACTCGCCATGGTCCGTGCGGTTCGCCTACATCACCGCTTCGCCGACACGGTGGCCCGGCCGTCCATCGAACGTAGTTGGGCATACTTCGAGCGTACGACGACCGCACCGTCGAATCAAGCGCAGTGTTTTCAAGTTTCGCGGTTGCGGCGGGTGGAACCCGCCCTACTCCGCTGTAGGTGGACCACCCCATCTTGGACGAGATCAGGGGCCCGCCCGTCGACCGCGTTGTCATTGAACTGAGCACACTTTACCCCTTCTGCTGTCTCGGCGAAAATCCTCACTATGCCTGTCATCGCTCTTCAACACTTGACCAAAGCCTACGGTCGGCGCCGCGGCATCGAAGATCTCTCCTTTGACATCGCCGAGGGGGAGCTCTTCG
>Ga0055449_10000209_pt1 | contig 16598 bp, 14 predicted proteins | sample China_Galinas_PW_2_FD_57739 | JGI IMG/M metagenome (GOLD analysis project Ga0055449, IMG submission 57739) | Wetland microbial communities from San Francisco Bay, California, USA, that impact long-term carbon sequestration - China_Galinas_PWB_D1 | ecosystem: Environmental > Aquatic > Marine >... | reverse complement strand
CGCGCCCGATCCCGAACCCCTCGCCCGCCGCGACGCCGATCCAATCGCGGATCTTCAGCCCGGTGGCGCCGCTGAACACGTACGCCTTGCCGGTCGATGTCCCCAGCGTCGTGTCGCAGAAGTCCGGCACGTAGATGTCCTCCACACCGTCGTTGTCCACGTCGCCGCCCGCCGACGCGAAGAACTGCCCGAAACAGAGCCCGTTCGCGTCGGGGTGCAGCGTCCAGATCGTCGAGCCGTCCACCGAGGAGACCACGAGCACCTCACCCTGGTTCCCCGGCCCGGCGTTGTGCCCCGCGACGATGATGTCGCGCAACCCGTCCCCGTCGAGATCTTCGATCGAATCGACGGCCGACCCGAACGCATCGGAGGGCGCCACGCCGTTCAGTGTCATCAGCGTCGAACCGTCCAGCCCCGAGAGGATGTACAGCCTCCCGGCGTTCAGGTACGGCAGGTCCCAGCCCTGAGCGGTCACCAGCACGTCGTTGAAGCCGTCGTCGTTCACGTCGTCGAACAGCCCCGCCACCGCCCCGCCGAACTTGTCGCCGATCGTCTCCCCCGTCTGCTCCCAGATCAGCGATCCGTCGGCCCCCGAGTACACACGCGCCTTGCCCGGCACCGTCGGCGACGTGAGAAACACGCCCCCGGGACCGCCCACGATCTGGTCGCTCACCCCGTCGTTGTTCACGTCCCCGGCGTCGCCCACCGCGGTTCCCAGGTAGTCCCCGGCGGACCCGATGAACCGGCGGATCTCGACCCCCGTCGCCCCCGAGATCAGGTACGCCCGCCCGGAGTTTCCCCCGGAGAACGACTGGTACGGCGCCCCCACGAACAACTCGCCCACGCCGTCCCCGTCCAGGTCGGGGACGGGCTGCGCGAAGTACCCGAAGAAGTCCCCGTTCGCTTCGCCCTGGAGCGTGTGCAGGACCTGCACGTCCGGTTCGAGGAACTGCCCCGTGGCCGCGCCCGCGCCGAGCGAGACCACCGCCGCCGTGATCAAAGCACGGTTCATCATCGATCCTCCGTTCGCCCCCACGACCGGATGACGACCAGATACGAAGCTCGGCGGCGGTCAGACTTGCGTGATCTTGCTCAAAAGGGCCACCCGCTCCGGGTCGATCTCCGAGAGCCCGGAGCGGTACCCGGACGGCGTCACGCCGAACTCGCGCCCGAAGGCGCCGGTAAAGTGGGCGTGGCTCGCGAACCCGTGCCGGCGCGCGACCGACGAGATCCCCACCCGCTCGCGGAGCATCCCCAGCGACGAGCACAGGCGCAGGCACCTCAGGTACCGGTGCACCGTGAAGCCGGTCTCGGCGCGGAACACGCGGCTCAGGTGATACGCCGAGAGGTGCACGTGGCGCGCGACATCGCCCAGCGTCACCGGCTCGGCGAAGTGCGCGGTCAGGTACAGCTTCGCCTCGTGCACGGCGTCTCTGTGCGCGCGCGCGGTGTCGCGTCGGCGCGGGCGGTGCTGCCCCCTCGCCTCGTACGCACGCCTCAGGGAGCTCCGCGCCAGCGCGAACGCCACCTCTTCCACCGCGACCGCATCTACGCCCGACCCGCGCTCCAGCGAGTGCTGCATCGCGTGCTGACGCATGAACTCCGAGGAGGTACAGGGCGCGTCGATGTGCCGGAACGGGTGCTCCGGGTTCCACATCTCGCCGGGATCCACCACCGACACCAGTTCCGCCCAGACCTCCGGCACGAACCGGATGAACACGGACTCCTCTCCACCATCGACAACAGGGCGCCGCCGGTACGCCGTTCCCCGGTTGTGGAACACGACGTGATTGGGGTTCGCGACGACCGGGTCGCGTCCTGCCTGCGTGATCTCGACCCCCCTCCAGGCGAACACCATGCAGGCCGCCCTCGGCCGGTTCTCGTCACGCCACAGCGGGCTTCCCTCGGGGCAGCTGAACCGGCACACCTGAACCGTGTCGGTGCCGAAGAGGAGCTGGTCTGTTTCATCGAGGGCACCCGCGTCTCCCCACGACCGGGGGAGCAGAGACCCAGCTCCGGTGCGGGTCTGTGCCTGACGAGTTGACGACCGTTTGGTGCTCATGCCGGGACGCCGGGCGGTACGGATTACCCCCGGCCCCGGATCCACTGCAATGCGTTGCCCGCGGCGCGGGACCCGGTTCCGTCCGAGGGTTACCCCGCGTACGCCGGCGGCAGCGGGACCAGCACGAACCGGCGATGCAGCCGCTCGACCTCTTCACGGCACCCGGGCGGGATCTCGCCGCCCTCGACTCGCCCGATCAGCCCCGCCGTCACCCGGACCTCCTCGGGCAGGACCGCGGTCACGTGCCGGCACTCGCTCTCGAAGTGCGGGTTCGGCCAGGCGATCCGGTAGACCTCCTCGTTGCCGCCCCCGACCCGCCGGTAGATCGGGTTGAGGCGCAGCCCGTCGGTCCCGCCGAGCCACGCATCGCTCAGATCGTGAGCGCGCCACAGGGTCTCTCTCGGCGAACCGATCACCGACCACGCGGCCGCAGACTCGACCGCCTCCGGCCCCGGCTGGACCGACAGGTCGATCGTGCAGTCCTCGGCGAACCGCGCGAGCAACGCCCGCTCGTCGAGCACGCGCCGCCCGACGAAGCCGAACAGCTCGTCCAGTTCGTCGGGGCGCATGGGCCACCCCGGCGTCGGGTTGTCGCGCAGGGCGTTGTGCAGGTGCGGCACCAGCCACAACGCGTCGTCGCGTGCTACCCGCCGCAACCGCGCGACCAACTCGCGCTTGCCGCGGATGTAGTGCAGCGCGTCCGAGCAGAGCACCGCATCGATGCTCGACTCGCCGAACGGCAGGCCGCGCTCGCCGTCGAGGCACACGCACACGATCTCGCGTCCGAAGAACCGACGCGCAAGGAACAGGTTCGAGAAGTCGTGGTCGGTCAGGATCACCGAGCAGTTCGGGGCCATGCGCGTGATCAGGTGGGCCGCGTGCCCGCCCCCCCCCGCCACGTCGAGCACGCGCGCCGAGCGTCCCTCCTCTCCGGCGAGCGTCGTCGCCAGCCCCAGCACCGGGACGGCCGCGAGGAAGCTCGGGTTCGCCCACCGGTGGAGCAGGTAGTCCTCATACAGGCGGTTACGGATGACGGGCAGCGCCTGCGCGAACGTGCGTCCATCACGCACCAGCCGCCGCAGCGCCCCCCGCCCCGCGCGGCGCAGCGCGCCCGGCACGGGCACGCCCCGCTCGCGCAGGCGCGTCGCGACCCGCCGGACAAGCGACCGTCCGCTCGGCAACAGGGCCTCGACGAGTGCCCCCTCGGCGTCGTCCCGCTCGAGCCTCGCCACCGCCGAGCCGAGCCCGGGTCGCTCGCCCCCACCCGCCCGCAGGCAGACCACGCCGTCGATCGCCGCGTGGCGCGCGCACGAGCACCGCAGCATCGCCGAGAACGGCTCGCCGGATACTTCACGCTCGACGCCGATCTCTCCCCCGCACTCCGGGCAGCGCAGCTCGCCGATCAGCGCACGGGCGTCGAGCCGCCGCGAGCCCGCCTCCGCGTCTGTCGGCGCTCCGACGTGTTGGTCTGTCCCGTGCGGCACCCGCCGCAGCCTACCGCGTCTCGCCTCCGGGCAGGGCGCCGATCCGCGGAGGTTCGCACACGTATACTCGCGGCCCCGCAGATCTGCTCGATGGGGAGCCCGCCGAAACCCGATGAAACGCCCGTGGGCAAGCCGTTCCTCCTCAACGACGACTTCTCGGACGACCGCCCGCGGGGGCGGGTGGTCGGCTCGACCGCCTCCGACGGGGCGCTCCGCCGGGGCGCCGACGCCGAACGCTGCATCTCGATCGACCGCGGCGCCGCCCGCTTCCGACCGATGATCCGACCGGGTTGGGGACGCTGCGGGCTGAGCTACGGGCCGTTCGACCGCGCGCCGGGGCGGGCGCTCGGCGTCTTCCTCGTCAACGGGCACAACCTCTCGCAGACGTACGAGTTGCGGGACGTGCACCGGCGCTTCGCCCGCTGGGCGGTCGGCAGCGGCGCCGACCCGCTCCCGCGGCGCGTCCTGACCTACCTGCTCCGTGCGCGCCCGCGCGAAGGGATCGTCCGCAAGCTGCGGCGGTGGTACGTCTCGCGCGAGCGCACGCCAAGCCCGCCGCAGATCACCGAGAACCTCGCCGTCGGGTTCTTCGGCGACCCCGCGCCCGGCGATCCGATGCGCGGCGCCAACGGGTTCGTCGTCCACGGGACCAAGGACTACGACAACGGCGAGCTGTGGGCGACCACCCGCGGCTCGTCGCTCTCGGCCTTCAAGAGCTTCCAGAACGTCCAGACGCTGTACGTCGTCGTCCTGCGCGCACGCGGGGCGGCGATGTACGCGGCCGCGCTGCCGGGCGCCCACGGGCTCGGCGGCTTCCCCATGATGCGACCGCTCGGCATCGACCCCGGAACTCCTCAACAACCCGACTCGCTCTACGCCGGCGTCCACCAGAGCGTCCTCGGCGAGATCGGCTTCACCAACGACACGCGGGTCTACGGCGTGCGGGCCGCCGATGTCCCCGGCCTCGCGCCGTGGTACGGCACCGCCCACGGCGCCGATACGCTCGCCGGCAAAGGTCCGCTCGAGAGCGCCGAGGTCGGTGGGGTGTGGCGCGTTTCCGACGCAATCGAACGTACACCCGACGGCGCACGCAGTGAAGGCGATGCGCTGATCGACCCGGGCGCGCCCACGGGGCTGGTCCACGCGCTGGTCGATCTGCCCGACGACGAGGCCGAGGCGTCGCTGGTCTGGCGCGCGCGCGATGCGGAGAACTGCTGGAGGCTGGTCGTATCGAGCGTCTCGGCCCGGGTCGAACGGCTGGAGAGCGGTGGGAAGCGGGTGATCGCGGAGGCGGAGTCCCCTCGCTCGCGCTCGGGGCTGGTTCACTCCCCCGAGGTCGTATCGACGAGCCCCGAGCGCGAGCGAGGGGATTCCGACGGCGCCCCGCTCGCGCTCCAGATTCTCGACGACGGCACCGAGATCAGCGCGTTCGTCAACGGGACGCTCGTCGGCGAGCGGCTCCGCTCCGACGACCTCGCCGACGCGACCGGGGTCGGGTTCGCGCTGGGCGGCACCGCGTCCATCCGCGACTTCGAGGCTCACCCGTTCGAGGTCCCGATCCCCGAGGAGCTGCGCATCGGTGAGCCGTGGTCGGAGTCGGGGACGCGCGTCATCGTCCGCGACGACTTCGCGGGCGACGCGGGCGACCTCGCCGGGCGGGCGACGCCCGACGGCAACGCGACCTGGCGCAGGCTCCTCGGCTCGGGCGTCTTCGAACTCACCGGTGAGAGCGCCCTTCGCGTGCGCGCAACCAAGGACACCCCATGCCCCGGGCGCACCGTCTACGGGATCGACTGGCCCGACCCGGAGCTGGCCGATCTCGAGGTCGAACTCACCCCGCCCGGGTCCGCACGCGGGCAGGGCGAGCGCGGGCGCGGCGGGTTCGTCTTCGAGCAGGACGACGGCAACTCGCTGCTCATCAACGTCTGGCTCGACGACTACCTCGAAACGGCGTCGATCTCGACATTCTTCCGCTACCGCGGGTGGGAGGACATCTACGACGCGGTGTGGACGTGCCTCGGGCCGAGCCGCGTGACCTGGGGCGTGCCGTTCCGCCTGCGGGCGGTCTTCGACGGCGTGCGGTACCGCGTGCACGTCAACGGCGAGCCGGTGCTCCACCGCTCGCTCGACGACGTCTACCCGGGGCTCGAACGCTTCCGCATCAGTCAGGTGGCGCTGATGGCCAACTGGGAGTGGGGCGACGACACGGGGACGGTGTTCCGCGACTTCGTCGCGCGGGGACGCTGAGCGTTCACCGGGCAAGCAGGTGCCCGACGCACCAGGCGATGTCGGGGTAGGCGTCGGCGATCGGCTCGACCGCGTACCCCATCGACTCGAGGCGTGCGCGGGCGTGCGCGAGCTTGGGTTCGAGCTTGTCTGGTGTCGCGTCGTCGAGCTCGATGATGATCGCGGGGCGGTGGGCCTCGACCGTGCGCACGAGCCCGTCGAGCACCGCGTCCTCGGCGCCCTCGACGTCGATCTTGACCAGCGTCGGCGGGCGGATCGCGCCGCTCTCGACCAGGGCGTCGATCGAGACCAGTTCGACCTCGATGCGCCCGGCCGGCGTGACGACGGACCCGGCCGAGGCGAGGGCCGCGCCGCCGGGGTGCTCGTCGAGCACCAGCTCGGCACGCCCGGGCTCGGCGGCGACGGCGGCCTCGATCACCTCGATCATGCCGAATCGGTTGAGGGCGGCGTTGCGGAGGATCGCACCCGCGTTGGCGGGCACCGGCTCGAAGGCGTAGACCCGTCCCGACTCCCCCACCGTGCGCGCACCGAGCAGGGAGAAGAACCCGGCGTTGGCGCCGATGTCGTAGAGCACCCCGCCGGGGGCGAGGTTGCCGACCAGCGCCTCCTGCACGGGCAACTCGATGGAGCCCCGTGCGTACCAGTTGGAGGCGCGCCGCAGGTCCATGCGGAGCCCGGCACCGGGGCCGGCGGCGACGGTCGCGGGCCAGCGTGCACGCACGCGCCGAGCGAGGCGACGGAGGCGGGTTGTCAGCGAGTCAGCCAAAGCGTCCCGGGCAGGATTCGAACCTGCGACCTGCGGATTAGAAGTCCGCTGCTCTATCCTGGCTGAGCTACCGGGACTGCGCGACCAGTTTAGACTGTCGGCATGAGACACTGTCTGTGCCTACTGATCGTGGCGGTTCTGGGCGTCCGGGCCGGGGCGGGGCCGGTCGAGATCCGCGTCGCGACGTTCAACGTCGAGGACCTGCGGACGGCGGACCTGCTCGACGGGGGCAGTGAGAAGGCAAAGGGTGTCGCCGAGTTGCTCCAGCGGGTCCGCCCGAACGTGGTGCTGATCAACGAGATCACCTATGACGTGCCGGGGGCGCCCGACGTTCCCGACGACGCCGAGGCCGGGCAGAACGGGCGGCGTCTGGCCGATCTGTGCGCGGCAAGCCAAGGCGAGGGGCTCGAGCCGCTGCACTACCGGGTGTTCATGGCGGAGACCAACACGGGGATGGCCAGCGGGCTCGACCTCGACAACAACGGGCGGGTGGTGACGAGCTACCCGGTGCCGCCGAGCGGCGGGGCGGCGGGGCAGGACTACGGCGGCGACTGCTGGGGCTTCGGGACGTTTCCGGGTCAGTACGGGATGGCTCTGCTGATCGATGAGCGGCTGGAGATCGTGGACGAGGACGTGCGCACGTACCGGCTGATGCCGTGGAGCTACATGCCCGCGGCCGAGATGCCGACCGACCCGGCGACCGGCGAACCGTGGTACGACGAGGAGGAGTCCAAGCGGTTCCGCCTGAGCTCGAAGAGCCACTGGGACGTGCCGGTGAAGCTGCCGAACGGGGCGGTGGTGCACTTTCTGTGCAGCCACCCGACGCCGCCGGCGTTCGACGGGGCGGAGCAGCGCAACCAGCTGCGCAACCACGACGAGATCCGGTTCTGGGCGGACTACCTGAGCGGGGCGGGGTACATCGTGGACGACGAGGGGCGGCGCCCGGCGATCGCGCCGGACGCATCGTTCGTGGTGCTCGGCGACCTGAACGCCGACGGTGACGAGGGGTCGAGCCACGGGGACCCGATCGGTCTGCTGCTGGCGGCGCCCGGTGTGAACGGCGATGTGGACCCGACCGGCAACGTCAAGGTCAATGGGCTCGACGACGACGACACGGCCCGGTTCGGTCTGCGGGTGGACTACGTGCTGCCTTCAAAGGACATGGAGGTGCTGGGTACGGGCGTGTGGCGCAAGCCGGCGGCGGGGAGGGGCGAGTTCCCCAGCGACCACTTCCCTGTGTGGCTGGACGTGCGGGTGGATGAGGCGCGGTGACGGCTTGGCGCCGGAGCGGAGGGTAGGATGGGCCTCCACTCGCCCGACTCACCGGGCGAGATGACCCCATCGACGCAGCGGGAGAGGGCATTGACGCAGGTAGGAGCGATCGCGGCGGAGCGTGGGTCGGATCGTGCCCACCGTCTGGCCGCGGTGCTCGAGACGACCAAGCCGGGTATCACCAAGCTGGTGACGATCACGTCGCTGGTGGGGTTTGTGCTGGGGGTGCTCGGTCAGGGTCGCCCGGTGTTCGAGCTGGCGTTGTCGGCGGTCGCGTGCGTGCTCGGGACGGCGCTGGCGGCCGGCGGCGCCAACGCGATGAATCACTGGCTGGAGCGCGAGGCGGACGCGCGGATGGCGCGGACGGCCGGGCGCCCGCTCCCGACGCGGAGGCTCGAGCCGCCGACCGTGTTCTGGTACTCGATCGCGATGTGTCTTGCGGGGTGCGCCGTGCTGCTGTTCGGGGCGGGGGCGGCTGCGGCGGCGGTGGCTGCGGTGTGCGTGGTGAGCTACGTGGTGTGGTACACGCCGCTCAAGACGCTGACGCCGTGGGCGACGGTTGTCGGGGCGATCCCCGGGGCGTTGCCGCCGCTGATCGGGTGGTCGGCGGCGAGGCCGGAGCTCGGGTTCGCTGCGCTTGCGCAGGCGGGGGGTCTGAGCCTGTTCGCGCTGATGTTCGTGTGGCAGTTGCCGCACTTTTTCGCGATCGCGTGGGTGCACCGCGACGACTACGCCAAGGGCGGGTACAGGCTGCTGCCGGTGCTGGACCCTTCGGGTCGGGTGACGGCGGCGGTGATCCTGGGGACGTCGCTCGTGCTGGCGCCTCTGACACTGGGGCCGGCGCTGGCGATGCCCGATCTGCTCGGGTGGATCTATGTCGTGATCGCGGTGCTGACCGGAGCGATGTTCCTGTGGACTGCGGTGCGGGTGGCGGTGTCCCGGTCGCGCGATGACGCGCGGCGGGTGTTCTTCGCCTCGATCATCCACCTGCCGCTCCTGATGGTGGTGATGGTGGGCGAGGCGTTCGTGCGCAGCATCTGGGGATGAGCCCGGAGCGCTGCCGGACGGGAGGATGTGGAGTGCCACGGTGGATCGTCCCGCTGCTGGGCGCGAGCGTGCTCGTGTTCGCGGTCGGGCTCGTGGCGTTGTTCGAGGTGACGCGCGCAGGCGGGGGCGGCAAGGACGACCCGTTCGCGCAGGACCCGAACCTCGCCGAGCTCGAACTGCTCGACTTCCGGCTCGTGGACCAGACCGGCACGATCGTGGACCGCTCGATCTTCGACGGGCAGATCACGATCCTCAACTTCTTCTTCAGCCACTGCGTGCTGGTGTGCCCGCAGATGAACGGCGAGATGTACTCGTTGGAGCGCAGCCTCAAGGACCTGCCCGTTCAGTTCGTCAGTATCTCGGTGGACCCGGAGCACGACACGGTGGCGCACCTGCGCGAGTACGCCAAGAACTTCGACGCCGAGGCGCCGCGGTGGCGGTTCCTCACCGGCGATCCGGGCGAAGCAGAACGGATGGTGCGCGAGGGGATGCACTACGACCTGTCGGTCGATACCGACGAAACGAACACGATCACGCTCGAGGACGGCTCGACGATGCCGAACCTGAACCACCCCTCGCGGCTGTTCCTGATCGGGCCGGATCACAAGGTGCTGGGACTGTACTCGTACCAGGACGAGGACGACCTGCGTGAGTTGAAGCGGCGCGTGCGGGCGATGTGCGAGTAGGCACAAGGCACTGGGCACAAGGCACAGAGGAAGAAGGAGAGACGCGGAGGTTCACGGCGTTCGGTTCCTACTTCTTGCGTTGCACCTGCGATTCGACAGCGTCGATCGACTTGGGGATATCGCGTGTGAGGACGCGGTTGCCCTTCTCGGTGATGAGGACGTCGTCCTCGATGCGCACGCCGAGCTTCTCGGCTTCGATGTAGATGCCCGGCTCGATGGTGACGATCATGCCGGCGGCGAGCTTGCCGGCGGGGTCGGAGTCGTGGACCTCGATGCCGAGGTGATGCCCGATGCCGTGGATGAAGTGGTCGGCGAAGCCGGCCTTGTCGATGATGGCGCGTGCGGCGCGGTCGAGGTCATGGAGTGTCGCGCCGGGTTTGGCCGCGCGGGTGGCGCCCGAGAGTGCCTTGAGCGCAACCGCGTAGACCTCGCGCTGACGCTTGGTGAACCTGCCGTCGGCGGGGTATGTGCGGGTGACGTCGGCCGTGTAGTTCCCGACGGAAGCGCCGGCGTCAACGAGGACGAGGTCGCCCTTGCCGACCGTGCCGCTGTTGTCCTTGTAGTGCAGGACGCAGGTGTTGAGCCCGGAGCCGACGATGGGGTTGTACCCCATGCCGGTGCCGCCGGCGTCGGTGAACCCGCGGGTGAGCGCATGCTCGAGGTCCTTCTCGGCAACGCCGGGTTTGAGGGCTCGGGTGAGGGCGTCGAAGCCGGCGGCGGTGGCTTCGACGGCTCGCCCGACGAGCTTCTGCTCGGCGCGTGACTTGACGGCGCGGGCCCTGGGCATCAGCGCGGTCCGGTCCTCGATCGTCAAGCCGGGGATGCGCTGCGCGAGCTTCTGGAACACGGCGAGGTCGGGCGAGACCGGCGCGGTGTGAACTCCGAACGGGTGCAGGCAGGCGAGCTTCTTCGTGCGCTGAGCGGCCTTGGCGAGCCACACCGGCAGCGCGTAGGTGCGCATGACCGCGTCGAAACCGGTCTCACCTTTGAGCCTGGTGTTGATCGTCTCGCGGAAGCCGTCCCAGCGCTCCATCTCGGGGTTGAGGGGGCGGAGGAAGAGCGTAATGCGCCGGTCGGGGCGTTCGTTGGAGGGGTCGAACACGACGGCGGCGCCCGGCTCGGTCGCCAGCCCGGTCAGGTAGTAGAAGTCCCAGTTGGGGTGCCACGAGCCGACGAGCGGCGGAGAGCCCTCGCCGGCGAAGACCACCGCGGGCGCGCCCTTCAGCTCGCGGAGCAGCTTCTTGCGACGGGCGACGTACTCGCTGACCGGGATGTGCGTGTCGATCATGAGGAGAGCGTATCGCGCCCGATCCGCTCGCGCGGATCAGCCCCCACAGCCGCGGCGACGCGCTCGCGCATCGTGTCTCCGTAGAGCCTGGCCTTGCCGAAGCCGGGGAGTGCGCCGGCGGCCTCGGCCTCGGCCTGCGCCTCCGGGAAGTTGCTCACCAGCATCGGCGCCGCACCGCCGCCCGCGAGCGAACGGATCAGCTCGATCCCGCTCTTGGTCTCGAAGTGCCCGACGAGCACGCGGTTGATGAGCAGGACATCGGCCTGTAGCACCTCGCCCGCCAGCGCCCCGGCGTCGTTGACCACCACCACATCGGCTCCCGGCACGATGCTCCCCACGGCGCTGCGGAGGGCGAACGCATCCGGCCAGCAGTGTCCCACCAGCGCGATGCGCGGGCCCATCACGAGCCCCACTCGACGCGGACGTGGTGCGCGGTGATGGTCACGATCATGCGATGCAGAACGAACCGGCGCGGCTCGGTCGAGGCGTCGCGGATCGCGCCCGCGACGCGGGAGGCAACGCGCGACGGCAGACGGTCGGTCCCCTCGCCCGCGTTCAGCTCGCCCGACGCGAGGCGGATCAGTTCGCCGAGGACGACCGGGCGCTGTTCGGACAGAGCCTCGCGCGGCCAGTTCAGCGCGTCGCCGTCGCGCCGGGCGTCGGCGAGCAAGGTCTCGGCGCAATCGCGGATAAGACCGGCGGCGTCGGCCAGCAGCTCGGCGGTGTCGGCGGCGCGGCGGGCGGCGCGACCGCGCAGCTCGCCCAGCCCCGGCAGCACGCCGTAACGGATCGACGAGCGCAGGCGTGACACGTCGGTGTTGGTCGTGTCCTCGGCCCACGCCCACCCCGCGTCCTCGCAGATCCGCTCGCAGTCGGCGCGGGTGACGCGCAGCATCGGGCGGACGAGCGTGACACCCCCGTCGAGCGGTCGCGTCGTGCGCACGCCGCCCAGACCACACAGCCCCGCGCCGCGGACGAGGCGCATGAGCAGGGTCTCGAGCTGGTCGTCGGCGTGGTGTGCGGTGGCGACGAACGGGCAGGCGCGCTCACGCGCGAGTCGTGCCAGGGCCGCGTACCGTGCCCGTCTCGCCCCCGCTTCGGCGTTGCCGGGACCGACCCGGACCTCGGCCTCGACGAACGGCAGCCCGAGCGACTCGGCAAGCTCACCCGCGCGGTCGCGGTCGGCGAGGGATTCGCCCCGCGGACGCAGGTCATGCACCACGTGGGCGAGGACGAGGCGCTCCCCGGCAGCCGCACCCAGGCCTAACGCCAAGGCCGACGAGTCGGCCCCGCCCGAGCAGGCGAGGAGCGTCCGGCGGTCGGCGTCACGGACGGGACGCCCCCCCGTCAGGCGACGCCACTCGGCGACGACGCGGCGGACGCCTTTGCTCCGGCGGACCGGGATGCTCTGTGCGGACGTCACGCGGGGATGGTAGTGTGGTGTCGAGCCATGGACGGCCAGACCGAAACCTCACCCGGCCTCCCGACGCCGGACCCCTCCAAGCCGACGGAGAGCATGCTCCCCGCGATGCTGTTCGTCGCCGGGGTGTTCATCCTCGTGATGATCTTCATGAACCGGGCGCGGAGGCGTACCAGCCGGGGCGCGACACCGATGGACCAGCTCGCCGCCATCCGCGCCCGGGCGGCGGGGCGTACCGACTCGCTCGACGAGGTCAAGGCCGACGTGCAGGAGTTGGCGCAGCGTCTCGCGTCGCAACTCGACAACAAAGCCGAGCGACTCGAACAGCTCATCCGCGATGCGGATGAGAGGATCGCCAGGATGAGCGGTGCGCAGGGCGATGGGCAGGCGCGAGGACCGGACACACCGCTCCGCGTCCCCGAAGCGCCGCGCACCGACCCGACGCGCCTGCGCATCTACGAGCTGGCCGATCAGGGGCTCAGCCCTGTCGAGATCGCGCGGAAGCTGGATCAGCCGACCGGGCAGATCGAGCTGGTGCTGTCGCTGCGACGGGCGTGAGGCACAGGCACTCGGTTCTGTTTGGCGGATCGAAACCGTTCCACCGTGCCACTGATCGGTCTTCCGATCAGTGTCTTTGGTAGGACGGGTAGTAAGCGGAGCACCGATCCGAAGACGGATCAGTGGCACGAAGAGACCCGTCAAACAGAACCGAGTCATGACGAAGAGTGAGCCCCGAGTGCGGGTGTGCAAGCGTGTGCATGGAGTCCGCCGACTTGTGCTCTGACTCTTCCTTGTGCCTCGTGCCTTATGCCTTCGTCATCAGCGTCATCAGGCGCGAGACGTTCGGCTCGTTCTCGAGGTTGAGGACGAGGTCGCCGAGGTCGTTGCACCGCTGCTCGCCGATGACCGAGGCGCCGAGGGCATTGCACTTGACACGGATCTCGTCGCCCGTCATCGGGTCGCGCGGGTCGCCCTTGGGTACATCGACCTGGGCGCTCTCGCTCGTGCCGTCGTTGAGGGTGATCGTGACGCGGCTGGGCTGGAACTCGGGGAAGCGCGACTCGAACTCGTCGTTCGGCACGACCTTGACCTTGTCCATGATCGGAATGAGGGCCGGGTCCTTGATGCGTTCGTCCTTGAACTGAAGCGGCGTGACCATGCCGTCGACCAGCCCGACCGCGAGGCAGTACGGGAGCGAGTGGTCGGCGGTCTCCTTGCCGGTGGGGCGGTACTTGTGGGGGTCGCCGAGGATGTCGGCCGCCCGGGCGATGACCTCGACCTTGATCTCACCCACATCGTTGGGGTCGATCGCGTGGTCCTTGACGATCTTCATCATCGCGCTGAGCGGGGCGTGCGAAAGCGCCTCGATCGGGAAGCTCTTGAACCCGCAATCAACGATGCGGTAGTGGTCAGATGACGACGTCGGCAGGTCCCTGGTCAGCCCCGCCGCGTCAAACGTGCACGCCTTGCCGTCCATCTGCGAGTGACCGAAGACGTGGAAGAGCCCTTCCTTGCCATCGAAGATGTGCTCGGGCCCGGTGTAGCCGCGCTGCGCGAGCATGCCCGACTCGACGCCCATGCGCGTGGCCCACGGGTCAACCGTGTTCTTCATGTTGGTGAGCTTGCCGGCGGTGACGGCGCCGAGCGAGCCGGTGCGGGCCGCGCAGATGCCGGCCGCGTTGACGAGCTGCTGGACATTGAGCCCGAGCGGCTTGCCCGCGGCGAACGGGGCGGCGAAGCCGGTGAGCGTCGCGTGGTGCCAGCCGTACTCGCGCACGCCCGGACGACCGATCTCGACCAGGCGCATCTCGATCTCGTACGCGACGATGGTCGCGAGGATGAGGTCGCGCCCGGAGAGTCCTTTGGACTCGCAGACGGCGAGCGGGCCGCAGATGAGGTCGGACGGGTGCGCAGGGTCGGCCTTCCAGTAGATGTCGTTGTAGTCCATGGCGCGGACGCAGTGGGCGTTGAGGAAGGCGGCGTCGACGGGGTTGGTCTTCCCTCCATCGACGAAGATGGTGCAGGGTGTGACCGGCTCGGCACGAGCCGGCTCGCGCACCGATCCGAGCGCTTTGTGGTGCTCGAGGAGGATGCGGGCGTCCTCGGTCTGGGAGCCGCCGAGGGCGCAGCCGAGCGAGTCGTACCAGAAGAGTTTGGCGCGCTCGATCGCGCCCGGCGAGAGGTCTTCATACTTCAGCCCGTGGACCCACTCGGCGATCTCGTAACTGACGAACCCGTCGGTCTTGAAAGCACCCATTCCGCGTCCTCCGTTGGGGTTGAGACCGAAGCGTAGCGAGCCGTCCCCGCTCCCTCTCCCCGCCGGGGAGAGGGTGGATCGCGAGTCTTCGAGCGAGACGGATGAGGGGCTCCTTCTCCTACCCGACCTTCCACTCCCGGGTGTCACACGCTCGTCGTGGTGGGCATGAACACACGGGACGGATCGATGCGTGGACGCGGGGGAAGCCTCCCCCGCACCTCCTCGGAGACCCCCTCCGCCTCACTCGGAGATTCATTCGGCACCTCCCCCGCAGGCGCGCGGGAGGATGCGGAATCCCCTCGCTCGCGCTCGGGGCTTGTTGAGTCACCCGTTCCCGGGAGGGGTAACGGCGCGATACACCTCGACCACGGGCGGCTCGGCGAGGATCGCCCGCCAGCGTTCGAGGTAGCGCTTCATCTCGGGGTCATGCTCGACGCGGTGCTGGTCGCGCTCGTAGTCGGCTTCGGTCGCGTACTCGACGAACTCGATGAAGCGGTTCGGGTCGCCGTCGCGCTCGACGAGGCGGACGCGGATGCCGCCGGGCGATTCGTAGAACGGGATCGCCTCGCGCAGGAACGCGAGCAGGTCGTCACGCCGATCGGGCTCGACGCGGATGCGCAGGTGGATCTCGACGGCGGGGTCAGTCATGGCGACTCTTCGTGCCACTGACCTTTCCTCAGGTCAGTGCCTATCCCCCCCGAAGACACTGACCCGAAGACGGGTCAGTGGCACAGCTCAGAGCTTGCTAGCCACCGCTTCGGCGACAGCCGTGGTCGAGTCGCCGCCGACGCCTCCCTTGCCGCCCTTGACGTCGTAGGTGCCGACGGCGCCGTCGGAGATGACCTCGGCGATGGCGCCCTCGAGGCGGGCGGCCAGGTCGGGCTCGCCGAGCCAGTCAAACATGAGGCGCACGGTCAGCAGCATGGCCATCGGGTTGACGACGTTCTTGCCGGCGTACTTGGGGGCGCTGCCGTGGGTGGGCTCGAAGACGGCGTAGTTGTCGCCGATGTTGGCGGCCGAGGCGAACCCGAGCCCGCCGACCAGCCCGGCGCAGAGGTCGGAGACGATGTCGCCGAACATGTTCTCGGCCACGAGCACGTCGTAGTCCTGCGGGTTCTTGACCATCCACATGCAGATGGCGTCGATGTTCGCCTCCCACGGCTCGACGCCGGGGTAGCCCTTGGCGACCTCGCGGAAGGTGCGGGTCATGAGCCCGCCGGTCTCGCGGAGCACGTTGGGCTTCTCGCAGAGCGTGACGCTCTTGCGCCCATGCTTGGTGGCGTACTCGAACGCCTGTCGGCAGATCGACTCGCACCCCTGCCGGCTCATCACGCGCGTCGAGACCGCGACGTTCTCGAGGCCCTTCTCGAACCACTTCTTCATGCGGTCGGGGTGCCCGACGGCCGAGTCGGCCATCGCGTCGGCGACCTTCTGGGGGAGCGGGAACCACTCGATCCCGCCGTACATGCCCTCGGTGTTCTCGCGGAAGACGACGAGGTCGATGTCGTCGCGGTAGTTGAGGGGGTTGCCGGGGAACGCCTTGCACGGGCGCATGTTGGTGTGCAGGTCGAAGAGCTGGCGGAGCTTGACGATCGGGGAGAAGTAGCTGAGCCCCTTGCCCTGCAGCTCGGGGGCGAGTTCGTTGTTGGCCTCGTCGCGCGGCTTGGAGGTGATCGCGCCGAAGAGCGCGCAGTCGGTGCCTTTGAGGACCTCAATAGTGCGCTCGGGCAGCGGGTTGCCCTCTTTGCACCAGAACTCCCACCCGATGTCGGCGGGGAGGTACTCGGCGTCGAACGAGAGACGGTCGAGCACGAGGCGGGCGGCGTTCATGACGTCGTGTCCGACGCCGTCACCGGGCAGCCACGCGATGCGGTACTTGGGCATGTGAGACCTCGATCTCCAACGTAGAATGGTGGCGGGAGTATAGACCCCGCGGCTCACGTGCCAGACCAGGTGCGCCGCCCGGAGGACCACCGATGATCACCCGCGCGCTAACGATCTTCGCAACTCTGATTCTGCTCGGTACCGGCGCCCAGGAGACGGCGCCCCCCAGGCCCGCCGAACCGACG
>Ga0055449_10000207_pt1 | contig 16698 bp, 12 predicted proteins | sample China_Galinas_PW_2_FD_57739 | JGI IMG/M metagenome (GOLD analysis project Ga0055449, IMG submission 57739) | Wetland microbial communities from San Francisco Bay, California, USA, that impact long-term carbon sequestration - China_Galinas_PWB_D1 | ecosystem: Environmental > Aquatic > Marine >... | reverse complement strand
GGGCAACGAAAGGCCAGAAACGCAGGACTTCTAGGCCAAAGTGCCACCTTGGAAGGCGTGGCTAGCACGGGTGCCATGCTTCCGCGCAGCGGAAGCATGCGGGCTGCCCCATCCTTGGTCGAAAGCCGGACCACGCGGGTGCCCCATCGTTGGTCGAGTGATTGACATCACGGAGCCGTGTCAAGTTCTCTCGACCAACGGTGGGGGACGGACACGATGTTCCAAGTTCATCCGTCCCCCGCCCTTGCCCGGAACTGGCGTTGACGATTCTTTGGGTCGTGTCGACCCGGCCAAGAACGGGGCACCCGGGTGCGCCATCCTTGGTCGAAAGCCGGACCACGCGGGTGCCCCATCGTTGGTCGAGTGATTGACGTTCCGGAGCCGTGTTATGTTCTTTCGACCAACGGTGGGGGACGGACACGACGTTCCAGGATCATCCGGCTCCCGCCCTTACTCGGGATGCCGCCGGCGTGAACGCTCCCTTGACGAGCCGAGGGTCACTGAGACGGGGCGAAGTCCAGCGTGCGGATGTCGATGCCCACGACCGGCGTGTTGCCCGCGAAGCTGGGGTACGTCTCGTCGATCGAGTCACGCTCCTGCACCGGCGGCGGGAACACCCACACCGTGCGGAGAAGTTCAACGTCGTCCGGTACCTCAGGCGTGTTGGGATCATCGGGGTGGTTTGGACATAGGTCTACGCATCGCGGATCGTCTATGGTTGGGAACGGAGGGATCGTGATCCTGCGAAGGTCGATATCGTCCTGGAGGATTTCCTGATCTAGTGTCAGCGCGGCCGACAACCCGTCGATCGCCTCGCGTACCTTCGTGACGGTGTACACCCGGCCAGTGATCTCGTCGATGAACTTGGTCCCTCGCGGAAACATGGTCACGATCATACGCTTCGCCTTCTCACTGCCGGTAAAGCCGGCGGGTGGAACCGTCACCTCGGTCGGAATGTTCGTTTCCATGGACTGGCCCGTAGCGGGATCAGTCGCTGGCTGGATATCTTTGGGCACGGAAAGCTGCACGCGCCAAGCCACCGGGAACATCACGTCCTCGTCGCTGCTCATCGCGGCCGGGGTTACAGGGCCCTTGGTCAGGTCGTACGGATCGGGCACTGAACCGTTGTTGTTGCCGAGCGATTGCCTCGCGTACCGGTCCGTGGACTGAGGTCGGCGCAGGGTGACGAAATAGAAGTCGACGAGGCGCGTCGCGTGGACCGCATTCTCAATCTTGGACGCATCCCAGCTTTGGTTCGACTTGATCAGGTCCTGTACGGTGACCGCGTCGTGAAATCGGTAAAGCGCGGCCCATGCAAAACGACGGGTCGACAAGGTGTCGTCCCAGTTGTCGTCGTGTTGGTTCGTGTCGAAGAGTCGCTCGCCGTTCGGCCCCTGCGGTGGTAGGACGTTGACTCGTCGCCGGATCGGCGGGAACAGCCGCTGATGCACATCGATTTGCGCGCTCATGTACGACGAATCGAGAATCGCCTGTCGATTGGCACCGGAATAGTTTGGATTGTTGGTGTCCAGTAGGACATCGTTGTCGAGGTCGAACAACAGTTCGATCTGCCAGGGATCTTCGTCGACGAACGCGGGATCCTTGACGCGAATGTTCTGCATGTTGAGTTCATGAACCCATGGCTGGCCGTACCAGTAGTAGTTGTTGTCGATCGAGTACGGGAGCGGCTTCTTGGACCAATCGTCGTAGATGAAATCGCCACCGAGACTTGGCCCAACCGGGGAGTTCGCCAGGTCCACCGGCGCCGCGCGGAGCAGGTTTTCCAGGAGGTTCATCGCCCCCGGCGTGATCGTTTGCTTCGTCGTGAACTCGCTCAGGTCGCGGGCCCGGCCCCACGCCACCGGAAACATCGTCGCCACCATCACCAGCCCCAGCCCGAGAATGATGATCGCGATCATCAGCTCGATCAGCGAGAAGCCGCCGCGCAGCCGACCGTGCCTTGATGGCGCGGCGCGCCGGACGCCGACCGGTCGACGTGCGACCGGACGGCATGCTGCAGCGATGGACTGTCGCGCGTCAGGCGTCATTTGGTCACCGGGTTCTCGTTGATCGGGCCGCGCACGATCCCCCCGGTCAGCCGGTTTACGTAGAGCGGCTGGGCGGTGCGCAGCAGAAAGTCTCGCTTGTTGGCCGGGTCGGTGAAATCGTTGAACACGTCGTTGTCGTAGAGCAGCAGTCCATCCACCGAAGGCAGGTTGACCGCGATCGTCTCGTCTTTCGCGTCGTTGACGAGAAAGGGAATGGCCGCAAGAGTGACCGGTTCGAGCGGAGCGGATTGAGCGCTGCCGACGGGGCTGTTCTGAATGTACCACTTGTCGACCACGGCCTTGTCGGCTTGGGCGTCGTAGCCCACCGCGAGGCCGGTCACGTCCCCGTGCGCCCCCTCCGGACCGATGACCGTGTCGATGTCGAGAATCAACACGTCCCGGCCGGGCAGCAACGCCCCGGTCGGCGTGAAGATCATCGTGAAGAAGTTGCGCTGCCGCTGGTTGTTGTCGATGCCTTGGCCGAGCGTCTCGAACGTGTCGTTGGCGAGTTCCGCGTCGCTGAACACCTGCGGTGTGTTCGACGTCCCGGGTGGATTGACGACGTAGCGCGGCACGACCCGATTCGGTGCGGGAATGGAATAGACGCGCTCCGGTATCACCTCAAAGACGTTCTGCAAGGCCAGCAGATAGCGCGTCTTTTTATCTCCTGTGACGGGGTCACCGAACGGCGGCTTGTACCCGTATTCCTCGAGCTGGGCGTCGAGCTTCGACGGGTCGGCCCGGCGGATGGCGGCCGCGTGCTGCACCCCGGCATCGTCGACGAAGAAGAACAGCCCCGTCTCCGCCTTGCCGCCCTGAAGGGCGAGCGCCCGCGTCGTCTTGAGCATCCCCTCGATCACGTTGACGGTGTCCGACTCGCGTTGCCTCTTCCACAGGTTCTGGGCGGCCGGAAGCCCGACCGCCAGCAGGATGATCACGATCGCCAGCACGATGACCATCTCGATGAGCGTGAAGCCCGGCCGCCGGACGCGATCGGCGTCCCGGCGCGCGTCGGCGTGGAGTCTGTCGGTCACACGGTTCATGGGTTCTTATCGGTCTTCGCCTCGTCGCCGCCCGCGAGTCGCTCGGCCAACTGCGGGTCCAGGTAGACATTATCCTGGTTCATCAAGTGTCTGACCGCACCGCCCTTGTTCGGCGGCTGGTTGTTTTCGAAATCGCCCGTGAGGGAGGCCTCGCCACCGTCCGGAAGAATGCCGGTTTCCATGACCTCCTGCTTGAGCTGGTCCGGACCGTCCCGCCCGTAAGAGAACACCAACGGCTGCCCCCGGTTCAACTTGATGATTTCGGTCGAGGCCGAGTTCCACGACGGGTGGTTGGACGACGCGGTGGCCCCGAGTTTGTCCTTGGGGCGCCAGTCGCGCTCTGCAAGGTAGCTGATGGGCGTGCCCCAGGCATCGATAATCAGGTTGATCTGTTCGTCGCCGCTGTCCCACTTGCCATCGCCGTTGCGATCGAGGAATACGCCGGGCGTGTTCGGGTCGCCGTCCACGAAGCTCGGGATGGTGCGCCGATACCGCTGGTCGAGGCGGTCGAGCATCAACGCCGATGCGTTCCCCAGGGTCTGAATGGCCGTGATCATCGCCAGTTGGTCGCGGAACTCGAACAGATCCTTTTCCGTGCCGTCGGTGTAGAAGCGCATCTTGTCGTAGCCCTGCCCGGATTTGGGGAGCGGGACGATCAGCGCGTGACTGGGCGCATAGGAGGTGGCGACCGTTTTCGCATTCGTCGTGAGTTTGGTGAACCACTCGAGCTCATCCGGCGGGTAGAGTCCGTAGCGCGTCTTGTAGCCGGGTGCCTTCGTAATCGTGGGCCGCTCCTGCTGTTCGCGCTTGAACTGTTCGACGGCGTCGGACACGACCTGAAGCACGGTCTTTGTGTTGCGCTCTTTCTGGCCGCGCAAGATCGAGTCGGAAGCCACGAGCACGGCCGCCGCCAGAATCACAATGATGCCCATCACGACCAGCAGCTCGATCAACGTGAACGCGCGCCCGACATGCGGGCCGCGGGGCCTGAACGCTCGCGACTTCATGGCTTAGTTGGAGTCCCTGGTTTCGAAGTTGGTGATGTCGTCCTCCGTGCCGTAGCGCCCGTCATATCCGGCACTGATGAGCAGATAGCTGTCTGCGTTATAGGGCGTGTTGCGCGAGCGCTTCGACGGATCGTGAATGAAGCGGGTGAAGGTGTTGTCGAAGGCCGGATCCCCCTGGATGTCGACGGTCTTGGGGTCGGGACCGGCCGGCTCGGCAATCGCCAGCGCGTGGTAGACGCTGGTTCCCTCGATCGGGCCCTTGCCCAGGTCGAGCCCGGCGAAGTTGGCGACGGCGCCTTTCCCGGTGCCCTTCTGGTTGCCGGTGATGAGCGCGTTGTCCTCCTGCGTGTAGATGCCGGGGCCGGTGGAGTCAGACACCATCCGGACCGTCCCGCGGTTGGCCCGATAGTACAGCACCGGCATGCCCCACGGGTCGATGAACATCGGCTCGTCGAGCGCCGAGTTGCTGAGCGGTTCGCTGTAGAGCGTGCCGTTTTCCTTCATCTTGGCGAGGGTGGTCGTGTGGTCGCGCATCTTGTCGTCGACGTAGCCGGAGCCGTAACGCTGCCGCTTCGGTTCGAACGTCGTCGTGTCGAGTTCGTAGAGCCCGCCCTCGTCATCGCTGGTGTCGTTCCACCAGCGTGCATCTCGTGTGCCGTCGCTACCGGTGTCCTTGAACCCGGGCGGGCCGAGGCCGTCGGCACCGATCATCGCCTGCACGAGCAGGTGGGCGCCGCTGATGAGCACGGTGGCCTCTCCGCCGGCCGCCTTGTGCCGCGGGTTTGCGATGAGCTGCGGATCCGCTGGGTTATCGCTGCGCGACGGGGGCAGTGCGCCGCCGAGTCCCGACTCGCCCTGAAACGCTCGGATGCCCTGTTCCAGCGATCCGAACATCGACAGGGCCTGCACACGACGGGCCTTGTTCTTGACATGCGAGAAGGCCGGGAGCAACGCGGCGATCAGCAGGGCGATGATGGCCACGACGACCATCATTTCGACCAGTGTGAACGCCCTCCGGCGGGCGAAACGCGAGGAATCCTTCTTCATCGTGCGATCCTTGTTTGCTGGCATGCGCCGTCCGGACGTCTAGTTCTGGATGAAGTCCGGGATGTTCGAAATATCGTCCGTCGTGCCGTACAGCCCGTCCACGCCGGGGCTGACCAGAATGTAACTCTTCGCGTTCACCGGACGAAGCGGGGCAGCTTTCCGATCCGCGTCAGACTTCGTTTCCAGGTCGCGGTAGATGGTGCGATCGACGATCCGCCGGGCGAACGATTCCTCGAGTGGTGTATTCTCCTTCGCGAAAAACTGGTCCGCGGTGAAGTCGGCGCCTGAGATCTTGAATGGGTGGTCTGTGCCCTGGAAGTCCCATCCTTCCGCGTCCTCGTTGCCGGTGAAGCCTTCGTTGTCCTGATGGAAGTAGTACGGTGGGCCCTCCTTCTGCGGGCCGCCCGTGTACATGTTGTTCGCATCGCGCTTTCTTTCGACCATGTTGCGGGGCGACCCGTTTCGGTGTGACACGTAGTACAGAATCGGGTAGTCGAACGCGTCGGCAATCACCGGGAGGTTCTGCATCACTTCCCAATCGGGAAAGAACGCGCTCGGGCGACGACCCGGCAGTTCGTTCGTGGCGATCAGGTTGAGGTTGCCCGGGTCGAGGTAGAGCTGCGCCCTCGGCAGCGCTTTGTCCCGGCCCTTCGGTTGTGCCTTGTACCATTCGTTCGGATCATTCTTGAGATCGGCCGGCACGTTGCTCGGCGGGACGTATCCCTGAGCGTCGGGTCCGATCAGCATGGCCGGTAGCCAGTGCGCGCCGTACACGACCGGCGTCTGGAGCGAGTCACCGGGGATGAACGGAAACTGGCCGTCGATCGTATTCACGCGGCCGTCGAAGTTCCGCGGGTAGGACCACGAGGGCGGGAAGCCGTTCGTCTGCCGAAAGTCCTTTTCGTTGTCCTGTTGAAACATCTGGAGGCCGACGTCGATCGCCTTCAATGTGGCCTTGGACTTCACCTTCTTGGTCGCGTTTCTGGCAGCGCTCAGCGACGGCACGAGAATGCCGATCAGGGCCGTGATGATGAAGATCACGGTCAGTAGCTCGACCAGGGAGAACGCGGAGCGCCGGGTTCGACTGCCGGGACGCGGACAACATGAGCGATGGTGTGTCATGAGCGGAGTACTCCTCCTCGCTGGAGACGTCTCGAATCGGCTGACGACAGTCCGCAGCCGGGCGACCGCACAATTATCGGCCCGATCATTATAGCCCGGCGACGACCCACTTGGCGATCCGTGCCGGTGGATTCTCACAGGTTGACACCGCGCCACGCCCGCGGGTCGAAGATCGGCCGCCACTACGCCGTGCGCCGTCAGCCGCCGGAGACCGACGAAATCAGGCTGACCAGCGGCATAAACAGTGCGACGACGATGAAGCCGACGAGTCCGCCCAGGCACACGACCATGACGGGCTCGAGCAGAGACACGAGGGACGCGACGGCCGTGTCCATCTCGTCCTCGTAGTTGTCCGCGATCTTCAGCAGCATCTTGTCCAGTTCGCCGGTCTCCTCACCCACGTCGATCATGTTGGTGACGAGCCCGTCGACCACGTTGGCCGTACGCAGCGGCGCTGCGAAGCTTTCGCCTTCACGAATCGCGTCGTGGACCTTTTCGAGCGCCCGGGCGTACACCTCGTTCCCGGACGTCTCTCGCGTGATGTTGATGGCCTCCAGGATGGGAACGCCGGCGGCGATCAGCGTGCCCAGCGTTCGCGTAAACCGCGCGATCGAGCTTTTCATGAGCAGCGTGCCGATGATCGGCATCTTCATCCCCGCGTAGTCGGTCACAAAGCGACCGCCTTTCGACGATCGTATCAGTTTCAAAAGTCCGATCGCCGCAAACGGGCCGAACACAATCACCGCCCAGCCTGGAATGGGCTTGCCTTTGACCACCCAGTCGGAAATGCCCATCAGGATCAGCGTGACGCTCGGCAATTTCACGTCGAAGTCGAGGAAGATGCTCTTGAACTTCGGGATGACGACGATCATGATGCCGACGACGATCGCGCCGGCGAAGGCAACGACCACGGCCGGGTAGATCATGGCGCCCACGATCTTGCCTTTGAGCTTCTGCGCCTTTTCCATGAACTCCGCGAGTCGGTTGAGGATGACGTCCAACACACCACCCGTTTCACCGGCCGCCACCATGTTGCAGTAGAGCCGGTTGAACGCCTTTGGGTGTTTGGCGCAAGCCTCGGACAGCGTCGCGCCACCCTCGATATCCTCCGCGACGGACCGCAAGATGTTCTTCAGAAGCCCGGGTTTCTGCTGTTCGTGCAGGATGTTCAGGCTTCTCAGAATCGGCAGCCCCGCATCCTGAAGGGTCGACAGTTGGCGCGTGACCTGAGTGATCTGCTTGGTCTTGACCTTGCCGATCGAGAAGCCGGTGCCCTTCTTCTTGGGTCCGGCCGCGGCCCTTTGCTTGGTGCCGCCTTTCTCACGAATGCGCGTCGGGAAGTAGCCGAGGTTCCGAATCTTGGCCAATGCGTCTTCACTCGAACCGGCCTCGATCTCGTCCTTGACTTCCTGCCCGGCGGAATTCATGGCCTCGTAGGCGAATGTGGGCATCGTCGATTCCTCTGTCTACCATGATGCCCGGGGCGGCGCGGCCCCGGTGCTTCAGCTTACTCTTCGACCAGCGTCTCCCGGACCACCTCGTCCAGCGTGGTGATGCCGGCAAAGATCGCCCGCACGCCCGACTCCCGCAGGGGCCGCATGCCGCGCTTGATCGATTCGCGGCGCAAGACCGCCGTGGACGCGGAATTCATGATCGCCTCGCGAATGCCGTCGTCGATGGTCATGATCTCGTAGATGCCGATTCGCCCGCGATAACCGGTCCCGTTGCAATAGTCACAGCCCTTGCCGTAGTAGAACTGCTTATCGCCGATGTCCTCCGGCTTGAGCTGCAGCTCGAACAACTGCTCCTCCGTCGGCTGATACGGCGTCTTGCAACTGGTACAAATCCGCCGGACGAGTCGCTGTGCCACCACCGCCTCGAGTGTCGCCGTCACCAGGAACGGCTCCAGGCCGAGGTCGAGCAATCGCGCAATGGAAGACGGCGCGTCGTTCGTGTGAAGCGTGGAAAGGACCAAGTGTCCCGTCAAGGATGCCTGGACGCTGATCTGTGCCGTTTCCAGGTCACGAATCTCGCCGACGAGGATGATGTCCGGGTCTTGACGGAGAAAGCTTCGCAGGGCCCGGGCGAAGGTGAGTCCCACTTCCTGGCGCACCTGCACCTGCACCAATCCGTCGATATCGTACTCCACCGGATCCTCCGCGGTGAGGATCTTGACGCCGGGGTCGTTCAGCTCCTGAAGGGCCGCGTAGAGCGTCGTGGTCTTTCCCGAGCCGGTCGGGCCGGTGTTGATGATGATGCCGTTGGGCTTGCGAATGAGCTGGCGGAACGCCACCAACTCATCCTCGTACATGCCGACCTTTTCCAGGCTGAGTTGCACGTTGCCGCGGTCGAGCACACGAAGCACGACGCTCTCCCCGAACAGGGTCGGCAGCACGCTCACGCGCAGGTCGATCGGCTGGCCCTTGAGCTGGAGCTCGATACGGCCGTCCTGCGGCAGTCGCCGCTCGGCGATGTCGAGGTTGGCCATAACCTTGATACGCGAGGAGATCGCCAGCGCGACGTAGCGCGGCGGCGGCACCATCTCGTAGAGCACGCCGTCGATACGGTAGCGCATCTTGAATTCGTCTTCGAACGGCTCGAAGTGAATGTCCGACGCCTTGTCCTTGATGGCCTGCAGCAGCACGAGGTTGAGCAGCTTCTTCACCGGCGCGAGGTCGGCGACCTCCTTCAACTCGGCCAGGTCGATGCTGTCGCCGCGACCCTCGAACTTGGAGAGGTCCTCGTCTCCGGTCAGGTCGTCGATCAGGTTGGTGATCGAGTCCTGCTCGCCCTCCGGGTAGTAACGGTCGAGCGCGTTCTGCAGTTCGTCCTTGCCGCAGAGCGCGGCCTTGATGCGAAACCCCAGGAGTGTCTGGAGGTCGTCCGTGGCCACGAAGTTGTCGGGGTTATCCATCGCCAGCGACAGCGTGTTCGCATCCGTGTTCATGTCGTACGGGATCACGCGATAGGTGTTGGCCATCTGCGACGACATAATGCTGACGACTTCGACCGGGACGTCCATCTTGGCGAGGTTGACCGTTTCCATGCCGCTCTGAGCGGCCAGGGCTCGGTTCAGGTCGTCTTCGGTGATGTAGCCCAGTTCGACGAGGATGGAGCCGATCGGGCCGCGCTGCTCCTTTTGGATCTCGAGCGCTTCCTCGACCTGGCTGCGTCGGAGCTTGCCCATCTTGATCAGCACGCGGCCGATCGGGCGCCCGCGAAGCTGTTCGATCGTCGGCGCCTTGCGCGTTTTTGGTGCGTCGGTCATAGTGTCACTGGGTTCTCAGAACCGGCCCTTTGTCCTCACCCTCGTCCGCGGCCGCCTTGAGCCCGCGCCGATGCGTGTCGATTTTGTCCTGCATCATGCCGGCGTTTCGCGACTTGTCCACGCAGTCTTCCGCGGTGATGACGCCCTGCTCGTACAAGGCCCACAGGTGCTCGTCGAGCAGTTGCATTCCGAATTTCTTGCCGGTCTGGATGGCTGAGTCGATACGGTACGTCTTGTTTTCGCGGATCAGGTTGGAAATCGCCGCGGTAACCACCATGAACTCGTACGCCGCGACCATGCCCTTAGGAAGTCGCGGCACCAGCGCCTGCGATAGACTGGCAATCAGGTTCGTCGAGAGCTGCGTGCGAATCTGGTCCTGCTGCAGGTTCGGAAACACGTCAATGATTCGGTTGATCGTGCCCTGGCAGCCCGTCGTGTGCAGCGTGGCGTAGACCAAGTGGCCGGTCTCCGCCGCGGCGATACCGGCCGAGATCGTCTCCAAATCACGGAACTCGCCGACCAGAATCACGTCCGGATCCTGACGAAGCACGCGGCGCAGCGCTTCGTGAAAGCTGGGGACATCGACGCCGACCTCACGCTGGTTGATGACGCACTTCTTGTGCGAGTGGTAGTACTCGATCGGGTCTTCGACTGTCACAATGTGGCGGTCGAGGGTCGCGTTGACGTAGTCGAGCATCGTCGCGAGCGTCGTGGTCTTGCCGGAGCCGGTCGGGCCCGTCACCAGAAACAGGCCTCGGGGACGACGGCACAGGGCGCGGCAGATGTCGGGCAGGCCGATCTGCTCGAACGTCAGAATCTTGTTTGGAATCTGCCGCAGAACCAGGGCGACGTTGCCCTTTTGCTTGAAAACAGCCACGCGGAAGCGGGCTGCGTCCCCGAAGGCGAAGCCGAAGTCGGTGCCGCCTTCCTCCTGAAGCTCCTGCTGATTGCGATCCGGCGTGATGGATTTCATCAGCGCGATCGTGTCGTCCGGCGCGAGCACCTTCGTCTCGAGTGATCGCATGTGTCCGTGAAGACGCACGACCGGGGGCCGTCCGACCGTCAAGTGCAAGTCGGACGCACCCTGCTTGACCACGGTCTCCAACAGCCGGTCAATATGGATTGTCGCCATCTAGGTTTCCTCTGCCTCGTGTCGCGCGCGATACCTTGGCGCGAACCCGCCGATCGTCAGTCGGCGACCAGACCCTCGGCCTGCGTGATTCGCAGTAGATCTTCAGGCGTGGTCACGCCGGCCAGGATCTTCCGCTTGCCGTCCTCGAGCAACGTCTTCATGCCGGCGGCGCGGGCGGCCGCGCGAAGCTCCGTCGTCGTCGCCCGGTTGAAGGCCAGGTCGCGCAGCTCGTGGTTCATCTCGACCATTTCGAAGATGCCGACGCGACCCCGATAGCCCGAGTTGTTGCACCGCCCGCAGCCCGCGCCCCGGTAGATCGTGGCGCCCTCGATGTCTTCGTCCTTGAATCCGAGCATCTTCATCCCGCGAACATCCGGGTGGGGATCCTGCTCCTTGCATTCGGAGCAGATGACCCGGACCAGTCGCTGAGCCATGATGGCTTGGACGCTACTGGCAACCAGGAACGGCTTGATGCCCATGTCGATCAATCGGGCGATGGCCGACGGCGCGTCGTTGGTGTGCAGCGTGCTGAACACCAGGTGGCCGGTGAGTGCGGCCTGGATCGCCACCTCGCCCACCTCTTTGTCTCGAATCTCACCGACGAGGATGATGTTGGGCGCCTGTCGCAGCATCGCGCGGAGAATCTTCGCGAACGACAGGCCGATTTCCTCCCGAACCTGACACTGGTTCATCCCGGCGAAGTTGTACTCGACCGGGTCTTCCGCCGTGATGATCTTGGTGTCCGGCTTGTTCAAGTCCTGAAGCGCCGCGTAGAGGGTGGTGGTCTTGCCGGAGCCGGTCGGGCCGGTCACCAGGAAGATGCCGTTGGGCCGCTGGATGATGTTCAGAAACTTCTTGTAGTCGTCTTCAGCGAAACCCAGCGCGGGAATACCGATTTTCACCGAATCCGGCCGCAGAATACGCAACACAATGGATTCGCCGTGGTAGGCCGGACAGGAGCTGACGCGGAAGTCGATCTGGCCGCCGCCGATTCTCATCTTGATACGGCCGTCCAGCGGCACACGTCGTTCGGCGATGTCCATGCCGGACATGATCTTCAAGCGGGCGATGACGGCCGCCTGCATGTGCTTCGGGATATCGTCACGCACGACGCACACGCCGTCCGTCCGGTACCGCACGCGGACGCGGTCGGCCATCGGTTCAATGTGGATATCGCTGGAACGCCCGTGTACCGCCTCGGTGATGATCAGGTTCACCAGTTTGACGATGGGGGCGTTCGGGTCGCCGTCGTCGGCCCCGGCCGCTTCAATCGCGTCCTCGTCCGGCGCCTCCTGGTCGATGCTGGCCATTGTCTTGGACAGCACGTCATCCGAGTCGGTGACGAACTTCTCGATGAATCGCTTGATCTTCGTCTCCGGGGCGACCGAGGGCACGATCTCGCGGTTGAGCCGGAAGCGGAGCAGGTCGAGCGTCTCGAGGTCCAGCGGGTCATGGATGATGACCTTGAGGCGGCCGTTCTCCTCGCCGAGCGGGAGCACGGAATTGTCCTCGATCATCTTGCCAGGGATCAATTCGAGCACGGACTTGTCCACCGCGTGGTGGTCCATGTCGATGAATTCGAGTCCGAACTGCTCCGCCAGAGCCTTGGCAACGTCGTCCTCGGAGCACTTTTCCATCTCGACGAGGGCCTCGCCGATCCGCTTTCGGTGCTCCATGCCGTACTGCAGGGCATCCGTGACCGTGTCTTCAGAGATCAGGCCCCAGGAGACGAGCAGTTCGCCGAGTTTCTTTCTCGTTCTTGCCATGGTCGACTCTGGTTCGTTCCGGCCGGTCGTGCGGTGGTTTTGACGATACCGACCCCGAAATCGGCGGCTGTACCGGCCCCGGACCCGCAACAGCGGGCCGTTTTTCCACCCGGGCACGAATTCTAGTGTTCGCGGCAACGAACATCAACTCATCGCACTGGGAAGGGGGATGGTCGGGGCCGATGTCGCCCCAGGGGGTGGCAAGTGCCTGCGATTCGAAGGCCAGGCTCAGAATCCCTTGAGTCGCAACCGTCCGATTTGCTACGATGGGCGTGGTGATGAGATGTCGTAAATCCAGGGCACCTGGTGCCCTGTGCCGGGAGCTGTGCAAGAGTCGCTTCGCCGACCGCCGATTTCTCGCGGGCCTTTTGCTGTCCGTGATCGGAATCGCGTGCGTGGGCGTGCCTGCCAGCGACTCTGTGCTCGCGGAGGACGATTCGATCGACGCGGTGCCGCCGGATCCCGGCGTCGATACGGCTGGCGGTGCACCTGCCGATGTCGCGCCGCCGCCCATTCCGGTTGCGGACGTGACCGCCCCCACGCCGATCCACGACCGGGCAAACGATCCCACGAACCGGGACTTGATCTGGCTACCGGGAATCGGCTATGCCGCGCTCGCGGACATCTATGCGCTGATGCTGAATCGGGCGCAGGGCGGAGGGATGGCGGCACCCGACGGCTACACCTACCTCGAGCGGCTCTGCCTCGACCAGGGCTATTCCGACACCTATTGCCGGTCGCGCTACGGTGGGTTGTAGCCGTGATTCGCTCGTCAGGATCGCGGCTTGACCGATTGCTGCGCGTCCACGCGCGTCGGTGCCGGTGCGGTCACAGTTACCGCGGACTCCGCCTGCCTGATCACGCCGTGATCCTCAATCCGACCGTCGGCGCCATAGCGGAACGTCGGGAGCGGGCCGTATCGCTCGATCACCCTGTGGATGGTGCCGAAGCGTAGCGAGCCGAGTAGGGCGTCCACTTTGCGGGCGAAGCTGCGGCGCCCCAGGCCCTGGTGGAGTCGAAGACGCCACGGAATCCGAATCCCCTCGTGTTTGGCGTCTGCCAACTCGCGTAGCTCATTCGGTGCGAACTCATACGGGTGCATGTAGAGCGCGCCCGGCACGCCGGATGCGTTCAGCCGTCGAATCGCGCCGCCAACCCACCCGGCCGGGAAGAGGCGAAGGAACCCGCCGCCGCCCATCGGCACGGACCGGCCCCAGAGCCGGCCGACCGTCACTGGCAGTTCCACGAGCGTGGCGCCGCTGGGCGTCACGATCCGGTGGAGGCTCCGCGGCGCCCCGGCGACGCCGTACCGCCGTGTGCGGGCGGGGCAGATCGAGGCATCGACAGTGAAGCCGCACGCCGCGATCACGTCGAGCGCGTGGAAATTGCTCCGCGAGATGCTGAAGGCCGGGGCTCGATAGCAGATCACCGGAGCCTGAACGATGTCTTCGAGCGTCTTCTTGGAGCGGACCAGGTCTGCTCGAAACTCGTCCGGAGTGAGGGTGTGGACCAGTTGATGTCCGAAGCCGTGGCTGCCGATCTCGTGGCCGGCGGCGTGAATCCGCCGGACGAGGTCGGGCGCGTGCTTCGCGGCCAGTCCGAGGATGAAGAACGTGCCTCGGACGCCGCGTTGGGCGAACAGCTCCAGGATTCGCTCCGTGTTGGCGGCAAACCGATCGGTCATCGGCCGGGCGTGGTCGTAGACGGACTGGATCCAATCCTCCACGTCGACCGTGAGCGCATTGGTGATCGGCTCGGTGGCCCTGTCACCTGCGGTTGGGTGCACGGTCACGCCTCCACGGGTTGCGCGGGCGACCGTCGAAACCACTCGACGAAGCGGGCCAGGCCGGTCGCGAGGTCCGTCGAGGGGTTGTAGCCGAGGTCGCGTCGAGCGGCCGAGATGTCGGCGTAGGTTTGCAGCACGTCCCCCGGCTGCATGGGGCGCTGGTCCCTGATCGCCTTCTTGCCGAGCGCGGTTTCAATGGCGGCCACGAGGTCGTTCAGTGTGATCGGGACGGATTCGCCGAGGTTGTAGATGGCGTAGCCACTGACTCTCTCGATGGCGCCGCGGATGCCTCCGATGGTGTCGTCGATGTACGTATAGTCACGGCGAGTCGTGCCGTCGCCGAAAAAGGGAATCGGCTCACCGGCTTCGATACGCCGGGTGAACTTATGGATGGCCAGGTCGGGTCGTTGGCGCGGGCCGTAGACCGTAAAAAACCGTAGGCACGTGATCGGGATGCCGTAGAGGTGGTGATAGGTGTGGCAGACCAACTCGCCGGCTTTCTTCGTGGCCGCGTAGGGTGAGATCGGGTCGTCGACGCGGTCCGTTTCCGCAAACGGAACCTTGGGGTTGTTGCCGTAAACGCTGGAACTGCTGGCGAACACGAAGCGACAGCCCGGCACGTGGCGGCACGCCTCGAGAAGCACGAGCGTGCCATGCACGTTGACATCCTCGTAGAGGATCGGCTGCGCGATGGAGGGTCGCACACCGGCACGGGCCGCGAGATGGACGACGACGTCCGCGCTGCCTGGCTGAATGACGTTGTGGACGACGTCCGAGTTGCGAATATCGCCTTCGACCAGGGAGAAGGCCGCGTTTTGGGCGGCCTCGGCGATGTTGCGCTTTTTGACGGCGGGGTCGTAGAAGTCGTCGAAGTTGTCCAGCGCGGTGACTTCGTGCCCATCCCGCAGCAACGCGTCACACAGATGCGAGCCGATGAAGCCCGCCCCGCCTGTCACGATGATCTTCATGCGATTCCTTTCGCGGTATTCGCGTGGTGCCCGTGCTGGAACATTCTCAATAGAATCCTAGCGAGCGTTGCTATCCTGAGCCGCAGGCTTCAGCCTGCGCGGCGCCGAGGATTCGTTCACGTCGCCCGATTCCGGCATCGCCGCGCGAGCTAAAGCTCGCGGCTCGGGCACAAAAAGCCGCTACTCCTGATGCAAACACGAGCCAACGACTCCGTTCGACTGCTTCCTCCCCTCCTTTGCAAAGGAGGGGCTGGGGGAGGTTCTTCCGTAAGCAGCAACCCCCCTCGATCCCCCCTTAACCAAGGGGGGAAGGACGAGCCGCGACTCTTCGGGAAGCGGCACTAATTCTTCGCCGCTGCCGGTCGGCCCACGCACACGTACTCGAACCCCTGCGCGGCCATCGTGTGCGGATCGAACAGGTTCCTTCCGTCAAACACGAGCTTTTGTTTCATGGCCTGGCCGAGCCGCGCGAGGTCCGGCGTGCGGAACTTGGGCCAGTCGGTGAAGATCACGAGGGCGTCGGCGCCGGTGACGGCGTCGTAGCCGTTGTTGCATAGGGTGACCTTGTCGCCGAGAACGGCCGCGGCGTTGGCCATTGCCTCCGGGTCGTGGGCGCGGACGGTCATGCCAGCGTCGAGGAACATCCGGATGCCATCCAGCGCCGGGGACTCGCGCACGTCGTCGGTCCGGGCCTTGAACGCCAGCCCCCACACGCCCAGCGTGGCACTGCCGCACCGGTCGCCGAAGTGGTCGAGCACGCGCTGCGCGAAGCGGCGCCGCTGGCGCTGATTCACCTCGTGGACCGCCTCGGTGATGGTCATCGGCTGGTCGGTCTCGCGACCCATCGACGCGAGCGCCTGCACGTCCTTGGGGAAGCAGGAGCCGCCGTAGCCGACGCCGGGATAGAGGAAGGCCGTGCCGATGCGGGCGTCCGAGCCGATGCCCCGGCGGACGGCCTCCACATCGGCGCCGAACTTGTCGCACAGGCAGGCGATCTCGTTCATGAACGAAATCTTGGTCGCGAGCAGGGCGTTGGCCGCGTATTTGGTCATCTCGGCGCTGGCCGGGTCCATCACGTAGATGCGCTCGTCGCGCCGCATAAAGCTGGCGTAGATCTCGCGCATGATCTCGACGACGGCCGGGCTGTTCGCGCCGATCACCACGCGATCGGGTCGCATGAAGTCCTCGACGGCCGCGCCCTCTTTCATGAATTCCGGGTTGCTCACGTAGTCGAACGGGTGGCTCGTCTTCGACGCGACGAGCTCGCTGACTCGGGCGTGCGTGCCGACGGGCACGGTGCTTTTGTTGACGATCACGCGGTAGCCGTCCATCGCGGCAGCGATCGAGCCGGCCACCTCGAGCAGGGCGGAGATGTCCGCACGGCCGTCGGCGTCCGGCGGCGTGCCGACGGCGGTGAAGATTGTGCGCGACCGCTTGACCGCATCGGCGAGGTCGGTCGTGAATTCGAGCCGTGCGGCCTTCGCGCTGCGCTCGACGAGCTCCTTCAAGCC
>Ga0055449_10000203_pt1 | contig 16878 bp, 14 predicted proteins | sample China_Galinas_PW_2_FD_57739 | JGI IMG/M metagenome (GOLD analysis project Ga0055449, IMG submission 57739) | Wetland microbial communities from San Francisco Bay, California, USA, that impact long-term carbon sequestration - China_Galinas_PWB_D1 | ecosystem: Environmental > Aquatic > Marine >... | reverse complement strand
GGCATGTACCAGGAGCGCGACTTCGCCTCGCGCAACTGGGATCCGTTTCCATTCGACCCGGCCGCCGTGGATGCCATGGTATTGACGCACGCGCATCTGGACCACGTCGGGCTGATTCCCAAGCTCGTCAAGGAGGGATTCCGCGGCGACATCCACATGACACCGCCCACACGAGAGTTGGCGCGGATCATCCTGACGGACGCCGCGCACATTCAGGAGGAGGATGCGGCGTTCAAGCGCAAGCGCCACGCCCGCGAAGGCCGGCAGAGCCCGCGCCCGATCGTTCCGCTCTACACCCAAGCGGACGTCAACGAGGCGATGGAGCAGTTTCGCATCGTCAAGAACGGCGAGCCCACCAGACTCAACAAGCAGGTCTCGTTCCTGTTGTACGACGCCGGGCACATCCTCGGCTCGGCCTCCGTCCTGTTTTCCGTGCAAGAGGGGACGCAGGAGCGCACCGTGCTGTTTTCGGGCGATCTCGGCCAGTGGGACAAACCCCTGGTGAACGACCCGTCCTGCATCAAAACCGGCGACTACGTCGTAATGGAGTCGACCTACGGCGGACGCCGGCACGACCACCGCGAATCCATCGAGGATCAACTGGCCGAGGTGATCAACGCGACCGCGGACTCCGGGGGCAACGTGCTCATCCCGACGTTTGCCGTCGAGCGGGCGCAGGAACTGATGTACTACCTCGGGGAACTCGTGCGCGCCAAGCGGATTCCCAAGCTGATGACCTTTCTCGACAGCCCGATGGCAGTCAGCGTGACCGACGTCTTTCGGGCCGCCGCCGACGAACTCGACGCGGATGCACAGGCCGTGCTCGATGCCGGGGGGAGGCTATTCGCGTTTCGCGGCATGCACCTGGTGCGGAACACCAGCGACTCCAAGGCGATCAACCGCATTCACGGGTCATGCATCATCATGGCCGGCTCCGGCATGTGCAACGCCGGGCGCATCAAGCACCACCTGGTCCGCAACATCGCGCGACCGGAATGCACGATCGTCTTCGTCGGCTATCAGGCGCGGGGCACGCTCGGCCGGCTCATCATCGACGGTGTGTCTCCGGTGCGCATTCTCGGCAAGCAACACGAGGTGAAGGCACGCGTCGTCCAGATTCACGGGCTCTCGGCGCATGCCGACAGCGACGATCTTGTGCGGTGGCTTTCGTGCGTGGAAGCGCCCCAGCGCGTGTTTCTCACGCACGGCGAGGAAGAGTCGGCGCTCGCCCTGAAAGACATCATCCAAGAGCGGCTCGGGCACGACGTCGAGGTGCCGAACTACAAGGGCTGTTACGATCTTGCCTGATCGTACGCTCGGCGGTGGGTATCGTCGTCACGCGTAAAACAGGAGCGATGCCCCGCACACCGCGACGACGGCGCCGAACACCGCCCGGGCACTGACCTTCTCCTTGTGGATCAACACGACGGCCGGCACGACGAAAATCGGCACCATGCTGCAGAGCGTCTGAGCGATACCGAGTGGTGCGTTGTCGGCCGCCACAAGCGACATCCACACGCCGAGAAACGGACCGCTGACGGCCCCGCCGAACGTACACAGCCAACCGACGGACGCCCGACCCGGATGGAGGGAGTCCGCCTCGCCGGTCGGTCTGCGGCGCGGTCGTGATACGCGTATCGCGATGATGGGAATCATGCCCAGCGCGCCAAAAGCCATGCGAATCAGCGTGGCCGTCTGCGGCGCGATGAACTGCGACTCCGGAAGCCATCCGTGCCCCATCCCTTCCTTGCTCAGGAGCAGCCCGCCGGCCTGACACGCCGCGCCCACCGTGGCGAGCAGCACGCCGCGAAGGTGATGGTGTCGCCGCTGGGCCGGAAGCTGCGGCGGCCGCTCCAGAATCACCCACGCGACGCCGGCGATCGTCAGCGCCATTCCGACAAGTCCCTGCGTGCCGATGCGCTCACCGAGCACGGCGTATCCGAAGACGGCCGCGAAAATCGGCGCCGTGGTCATCAACAGCGTGGCCAGCCTTGGGCCGATGGACACGAACGCGAGAAACAACGCCTGATCGCCGATCGAAAGACCGATGACGCCGGACACCGCGAGGTACGCCACCTGCTTCGTCTGGGCTTCGGGAATCCAATAGCCGTTGATCAATCGGTGCGCGACGCCGAGCAGGACCATGGCCATGACGATGCGCGAAGCGTTCACGACGGTCGTACCGAGGCGCCGCGCCGCCGCGGTGAAGAGCAGTGACGTTGCCGTCCAACAGACGGCCGTCGTCAGCGCCGCGAACTGCCCCTTGTAAGCTGCGAGTATTTCGAGCATGGCGTTGCGATTGTAGAATCGGCGCGGCCCGCCGCAAATGCAGCCGCCGCCACCTTCGCTTGACGACCGCCGATCGTACCAGCACGATGCCACGCATGACGACGAGAAACAACCGTGGCGTGATCTTCGATCTTGACGGCACGTTGGCCGATACGCTCGACGACCTGGCCGACTCCCTCAACACGACGTTCGCCGAACTAGGCTACCCGTCTCTCGAACCCGAGCGAATGCGAATGATGATCGGCGACGGCCTCCCGCTGTTGCTGCAACGCGCATCCGGCACAGACGACCCCGAGGCCCTCGCGCAAATCCTCGCTCACTACCGCGGCGTGTACCGCAAGAACATGCTTCACCACTCGAAGCTCTTCGACGGCATCGGCCCGATGCTCGATCGGCTGACAGAGGCGGGCGTACCGATGGCCGTCCTGTCGAACAAGTCGCACGAATTCACGGAGGGTATGTGCCGGGTGCTCTTGAAGGCCTGGCCGTTCAGGCGATTTCAGGGCATGACCGAGGAGCCGCTCAAAAAACCAGATCCAACGCTCGCGCTCGAGCTTGCCCGAGTGCTGGAGTGCCGGCCGGAAGACGCCTACTTCGTCGGCGATTCATCCGTGGATGTCGAAACCGGACGCAACGCGGGCATGAGAACGATCGGCGTGACCTGGGGCTTTCGGGACCGGGCGCACCTTGTCGACGCCGGACCGGACCACCTCGTCGACCACCCGGACGGCATCGCCGAGACTATTCTCCAGGGGTCTTGACGGCGCCCACGTCGTCGAGTTCCTCGCCTGAACCCACGAGCGCGCTGAACGTGCTCCCCCAGTCGGCCGGTCGAAACAGCAGCACCAGCCATACCAACGCCGGCAACACGAACGACGTGACCGGAGCGACGTTGATAATCTCGTTACATGTCTTCAACACCTTGAACGCGTTCTCGCTGAACGCATACATCTGCCACGGCGTGCCCGGCGTCGCGAAGTAGTACATCAGCCCGATCCAAAGCCGGAGGTAGATGAACGCGTGGATGATCACCAGCCCGATGACCAATCCCACGAGCCGCCGTCGCCACACGATGGGGGTCGCCAGGGCCAGCGCAACGAACTCCGCCGTGGGCACGTAGCCGGTCAGATGCGGGCTGTGCAGCGCCCATCCGACGTCCGGCGAGTGGCGCAGCCGCGTCCAGATCTCCGTGTCCGACGTGCGGTCCGGTTTGGTGGCCGGGCGAAACTCGACACGCCCGAGCCGGACCTCTTTTCCGGCCTGGTTTTGTACACGCACACCGAAAGGATCGAACAGCGCATTCGCCGCGCGGCGGTAGAGACTGGAATACGCCGCTTGCCACCCCGGCCAGGGGAAGGCGAGCCCGGCATAGACGACGGCGAACAGAATCGCAAAGTAGGCGACGGGGCTACGCTGACGCATCGGTCCGCCCCACCGGCCGCTTGCTGACCCGGCGAATCCAATAGAGCCACAGCAGAATGGGCATCACGATGTACGCCACCTGCCAGACCTCGACGTGCATCACCTCGAACATACTCGGGTACCAGACGCCCGTGTAGTACAAGGAGATGATCCGCACGAGATTGATAAACAGCAACAGCATCGTCCCGCCGACCATCCAGACGATCCGATTTCGAATCGGCACCGTCAGCGGAGATGCAATCACCAGTAGCGCGAAGAAAAACGACGCCTGGAGCGCGTCGCAACCGCGCTTGATCGTGAGCGAGAAGCGCGGTGAGGTCAAATGCTCGCCCGAGGAGCGGGCGTGCTCGCCGAGGAAGCAAAGCACCTTGGCCGATACGCTGGCGTTGAGCGCCAAGTACGACTCGAACGCCTTCGTGTACGACAGCCAGCAGTAGAACAGCGCGTTGAACCCCACCATCAGCAACACCAGCACCACCACAAACCGGAACACGGGATTGCGGCGTCGACGCCGACGCGGCCTTCGGAGCTCCCGGTCGGCGCCCGGAGCATTCTCTGGTGAGGTCCCCTCGCTCATCGTGGGCGCGATCATAACCGATCGACGCGCTCGACCAAAACGCAACCACCGCAAGCACCACACGAGCATCCATCCGGAACGTCAAGATCTAGACGGCGTCTCAACCAGAGTGCGAAGTGTCACGCATGCCGGCCGCGCTTGCGGCCGCGGCCCGGCGTCGCTCGATCGCGAACGCGTGTCACGCCCCGATCCGGCGGCCACCCTGACGCACGGATGGGCGCAATCGGATCAAGGATCACGGGCGGCAACCGGTCCATGAGACCCCCAATGAGGCCCTCGCGGCCGGGCTCACCCCTTCCCCGAACGGACCGAAACTACCGACGCCAGGGCTTGAACCTGGGACCTCCGCATCCACAGTGCGGCGCTCTGGCCAACTGAGCTACGTCGGCATCACCACCAGAATACCCCGCAAAATACGATTCGCAACAGCCCAGCGGACCCCGGATTTCTGCCGTGCCAAGATGGCAGCGGCAGGCCGCGGCGACCAGGCATGATCCCGTAACGCGTTGAAAACAGTATGCTTACGCCGAACCGCATCAGGCATGGCATGTGCGGTGAACATGGGGACCGCGGTATGTCGGTCCGAAAGGGGCTTCTTGTTATGAATCCGGACAAAATGACGATCAAGGCCGCCGAGGCAGTGCAGTCGGCGCAGGAACTCGCCACGTCGATGTCGCACGCGCAGGTGAGTCCGCTCCATCTGCTGGTCGCCCTTTTCTCCGAATCGAGCGACGCCGAGTCGCCGGCCGGGCAGGGCATCGTCGTGCCCCTGCTGCAAAAGGCCGGCGTCAACGTCGGGCGAATACGCTCGATCGCCGAATCGGAATTGGGACGGCTTCCCAAGGTCTCCGGCGCCTCGCTCGCGCTCGACCCAAAGCTGAACGAGGTCTTCCGACAGGCGCAGCGCGAGGCCGATAACCTCAAGGATCAGTTCGTGTCGACGGAGCATCTGCTTCTCGCGCTGCTCGATGTCAAGAGCGACGCGCGCGAAGTCCTCTCCGTGAGCGGCGCTGACAAGGAATCAATCCTGGCTGCGATGGAAAGCGTGCGCGGCAGCGCGAGCGTCTCGACGCGCGATCCCGAGGGGACGTATCAGGCGCTGGAGCGCTACGGCATCGATCTGGTGGAAGTCGCTCGACGCGGCAAGCTCGACCCGGTCATCGGCCGGGACGAGGAAATCCGCCGTTGCATGCAGGTGCTCGCGCGGCGCACGAAAAACAACCCGGTGCTGATCGGCGACCCGGGCGTCGGCAAGACCGCCATTGTCGAAGGTCTCGCGCAGCGCATTCTCGCGGGTGACGTTCCGGAAGCGCTGAAAGACAAGCGCGTCGTGGGGCTGGACATGGGGGCACTAATCGCCGGCGCGAAGTACCGCGGCGAGTTCGAGGAGCGCCTCAAGGCCGTGGTGCGCGAGGTCACCGAGTCCGACGGCAAGGTCATCCTCTTCATCGACGAATTGCACACCGTGGTCGGGGCGGGCAAGTCCGAGGGTGCCGTCGACGCGGGCAACCTGCTCAAGCCGGCGCTGGCGCGCGGCGAGCTTCGCTGCATCGGCGCCACGACCATCGAGGAATATCGCCAGCACATCGCCAAGGACAAGGCGCTCGAACGCCGGTTCCAGACGATCTATGTCGGGGAGCCGACCGTGGAGGACACGATCGCGATTCTCCGCGGCCTCAAACCGCGCTACGACGCCCACCACGGCGTGCGCATTCAGGACGCGGCCCTGGTCGCCGCGGCCACGCTCTCGAACCGCTACATCACCGACCGGCATCTGCCGGACAAGGCGATCGACCTGATCGACGAGGCGGCCTCGCGCCTCCGCATCGAGAACGAATCGCTCCCCGCCGAACTCGACGAACTGCGGCGCAGAATCCTGCAAATTCAGATTGAGCGCGAAGCGCTGAGCAAGGAAAGGGACGCCGGCAGCCGGGCCCATCTCAAGGCACTCGAAAAGAACCTGGCGGAACTGAAGGAGCGCGACGCCGCGCTGACTGCCCAGTGGCAAAACGAAAAAGGCATGATCGACAAGATCAAGGAGATCAAGAGTGACATCGAGTCGCGGCAGACCGAGCTGGAGGAGGCGCAGCGCCAAGGCGACCTCGAACGGGCCGCGCGCATCCGATTCGGTGACCTGCGCGCACTCGCCGAACGACTCGAGGAGAACGAAGCACGGTTAACCGCGCTCCATGAACGCGGCGGCCTGCTGCGCGAGGAGGTGACGGCCGAGGAGGTGGCACACGTCGTGAGCCGCTGGACCGGCATCCCCGTCGCGCGCATGCTCGAAGGCGAAAAGGAAAAGCTCGTCAAAATGGAGGCGCGGCTGCACGAGCGCGTCGTCGGGCAGGACGACGCGGTCCTCGCGGTGAGCGACGCCGTGCGGCGGTCGCGCGCCGGGCTGGGAGACCCCGAGCGCCCGATCGGTTCGTTTCTGTTCCTCGGCCCGACAGGCGTCGGCAAGACGGAGCTTTGCAAGGCGTTGGCCCAGTTTCTCTTCGACGACGAGTCCGCCTTCGTCCGGGTCGACATGAGCGAGTACATGGAGCCGCACAGCGTGGCCCGCCTGATCGGCGCGCCCCCGGGCTACGTCGGGTATGAGGAAGGCGGTCGACTCACCGAAGCCGTGAACCGAAAGCCGTATTGCGTGGTCCTGCTCGACGAAATCGAGAAGGCCCACACGGATGTCTTCAACGTCCTCCTCCAGGTGCTCGACGACGGTCGCCTCACCGACGGACACGGGCGCACCGTCGACTTCCGCAATACGATCGTCGTGATGACCAGCAACATTGGCAGCGCGCACATCCAGCGGCTGATCGAGTCCGGCTCGCGCGACGCGGCGGTGCCCGACATCGAGATCGAGATGCAGGTCAAGGAGGAGCTGAAGGCCCGGTTCCGGCCGGAGTTCCTCAATCGGATCGACGAAACCATCATCTTTCACCAGCTGGCGCGCGATGACTTGGTGCGCATCGCCGACATCCAGGTCGCACGGCTGCAACGCCGCCTGGCGGATCGCGACATGACGCTGGAACTGACGAACGCCGCCAAGACGAAGCTGGCCCACGACGGCTACGATCCGACCTACGGCGCCCGGCCGCTCAAACGTCTGATCCAGCAGGAGATCGAGAATCCCCTGGCCAAGCACATTCTGGACGGCACCTTCGGCCCAAAAGACACGATCGTGGTCGACGTCTCCGGCGAGTCGTTCTCCTTCCAAAAGCGGTGCGTCGCTGAGTCGGCGTAAGGCCGGACGGAGGCGTTTCAGGGCCGTGACCACCAGCGGTTGCCACAAGGGCCTCGGGGCGCGTACCATGTCGGCTGGTCCGAAACGAGGATGAAGTTCATGCACAGACACGCACGATTCCTGGTGGGCACGCTGGCCGCTGCCGCGCTGCTCGTTCCAAGCCTGACGTTTGGCCAGCCGTACGAGATCAATGCGAAGCGGCTCATGAAAGCGGGCGAAGAGTTTCGCATGGAAGGGCGCGTCGAGAACCACAGAATACGGAAGGTGACCGTCAGCTCCGGAGACCAGCAGCCCGACCTCGACATGACGACCTCGCTCGAATACGCAATGTACGTCCAGGTGAAGAAAGTCGAGGACGGAGCACCCACGAGCGTGCGCTGTACGATTACCCGACTCATTCTGAACGATGGCGAAAGCAAACGATCGATGATCGGCGCGCCACCGGATGTCACCGCCATCCGAGATGAGAATGGGAACACGAAAATCGAGAAGGTGTCGGGTACGGCCTCGAACGAGGTGCTGGCAGCGCTGTACGATGTCATCAAGCTCGAGCCCAGAACCGTCCAGGCAGAAGATCTCGTGACGTCGACTCAGCCACGCAACGTCGGGGATAGCTGGGCGGTCGATCCCAAGATGGCGGCCCAACTCCTCGGCGAAGAGCACCTCGACGTGCAGCCCAGCCAGGTAACCGCAAAGGCGAAGCTCATCAGCGTGGAGAAAGACAACGGCGACGCAAAACTGACCGTCGGGCTCGACGTATCGGCGAGTCACGTCAATCTCGCAGGTGTGCTGCCGGACTTCATGCACCTGACTCAAACGAGCTGCGAGGCGCATTGGAAAATAGTCGTGCCCATGGATCCGTCCAAACCGATACTGGGGCGAACCGTCGCGCGATCCGTGAAGTACAAAGGCACGGGAACGCAGAGCGGCGTAACCGTGAACGCTGACCACTTCGCCACGATGACCGAAGAGTGGACGCGCACGCCGGTCGGAAAATGACGCCGCGATTCGCCGGGCCGGCTCACGTCGGCCACTCGCCCTGGAAGACCTCGACGGCCAGGCCGGTCATGTACACGTGATCGTCGTCGGCCCACTCGATCAGCAGGGCGCCGCCCGGAAGCTCGGCCGTCACCGCGCGCCGTGTTCGCCCGGTGACGGCACCGGCCACGCACACCGCGCAGGCCCCGGTACCGCAGGCGCGCGTCGCGCCGCTGCCCCGCTCCCACGTACGCACCGTCACATGGTTCTCGTTGTCCACGCGAACGAAGTGGACGTTGATCCGATTTGGAAACAGCCCGGCCCGCTCCATCAACGGGCCGACCTCGACCAGGTCGATCCGGTGCAACTCGTCCACGAACGCCACGGCGTGCGGATTGCCCATGGACACGCCGGTGACGTTGAACTCGTGCGGACCAACGTGCATCGGGTAGTCCACCATGCGTTCCGGCTCGACCGCGGCCGGCAGGTCGCGCGCCGCCAGGCTGGGCACGCCCATGTCCACGCGCACGCTGTCCACCAGCGAGTCTCGAAGCTGGCACCACACGCGCTTGACGCCGGCGTCCGTTTCGATGGCAAGGTCGAGTCGATCGCACAGACCGTGATCCACGGCGTACTTCGCCACGCATCGAATGCCGTTGCCGCACATCTCGGCCCGAGAGCCGTCGGCGTTGTACATCACCATGCGGACATCGGCCCGGTCGCTAGGGACGATCAGGATCAACCCGTCGGCGCCGACGCCGGTGTGCCGGTCCGACATCGCTCGGGCCAAGGCCACCGGGTCCGCCACCGTCTCGCGCGCAGCGTCGACGTACACGTAGTCGTTCCCCAACCCGTGCATTTTGGTGAACTTCATGCGGTCAGTGTACGAGATCGGGCCCGGCCCGGCGACGTGTCGTGCGCGTGCCGGCCGTCAGACCTCCAGATCGAGGTGTTGCTGCCCGTCCTCGTCGGTCGTGATCCCGCCCGGCGGACCGGTCGGCGCGTCCTCTTGCTCTTGTTCCCCCTGCTCGTCGAGTTCGCGACCCTGGCTACCGGTCCCCTCGGCATCCGCGAACACCTTGGTGTCGTCGTCGGTCGTCTCGACGGTATCCTCCACTTCGTCGAGCGATCGGACCTGGCGTTCCGTTGCGTGCGCCTTGCCCGCTCGCTCGGCCGCACGCGCACTGTCCACCTGTTCGGACTTGAAGCCGGCCTGGGCGGCCGATGTGGTGATGTCCGAGGGAATTTCGGCCATGATGCCTTGCAACCACGCGCCCGTCTCAAACGACGCTCAGCGCCGCCGGGTGCATGGAAATTACCATCAGTTCTCCAAGTCCTTGCGACGCAGTTCCAACTGCTCCTTCAGCCGCTTCAGGATCGCCGAGTGCATCTGCGACACGCGGCTCTCGGAAAGATCCAGCGTGATCCCGATCTCCTTCATCGTCATTTCTTCGTAGTAGTATAGGATCAGGATAAGCCGTTCGGCGCGGGTAAGCCCGCGGGTGATCAGTTCCTTGATATCCCGCTTCTGGATGTCGCGCACCGGGTCGCGCCCGCGCTTGTCCTCGATCACGTCGATTTCGCAGACATCCTTGTTGGAATCAGTCTCGCTGTATTTTCGCGACAGCGAGATTTGGGTGACCGCGTGGGCGTCGCGCATGAGCTTCTTGAAGTCACTCTTGGGCATGTTCAGGTGTTCCGATATCTCGGTCTCGCCTGGTGCGTGCCCTAGCTTGGCCTCGAGCTCCCGCGAGATCCTGTCGAGCTTGTTCGCCCGACTGCGCACGAGGCGCGGCACCCAGTCCATGCTGCGAAGCTCGTCGAGAATCGCGCCGCGAATACGTGGCGCGCAATACGTCTCGAATTTCACGCCGCGATCGAGATCGTAGGCATCGATCGCGTCCATCAATCCGAACACGCCGGCCGACACCAGGTCGTCGTTGTCGATCTCGTCGGGCAGCTTCGCGGCGATGCGCTCCGCGTTGTACCGGACAATCGGAAGAAACGCCTCCATCAACTCGTTCCGCAGCGAGGGACTTCGCGATCGCTGGTACTCCTGCCATACCTTGGACATGTCCGGCTTGGGTTTCGTCGCTCGCATCGATGCAACTCCTTACGCTTCCGTGCACGTTGCCGCGGACCCCTCCGTGCCCGCGACCCGCCATACCTATGGCCGATCTACGTCATCCGACAGGGTCAAGCACCGCTCAACCCGCCCTCGGATGTACCCTCCGATGTACCCGTGGACACGACATCCTTGTCGTCAGACCCGGGCACATGATGATTCTCGAACTCCGCTTCGCGCGTCCTTTCGTACTCGTGCATGACGCGCTCGGCGACACAGCCCAGTACGAAACCGAGCACGCTGAACAGAAACAACGCCTCCAGGCCGCGCTCCAGCGTGCGCATCATCGTGCTGTCGGTGTACAGACCACCGGCGACGGCCACCGAAAAGGCCAACAGACCCAACATCGCGCCCGCGCGGCGAGAGATCATGTCGTCAACGGTCCCGTAAAGGCGAAAGGTATGACAGCGGAGAGGTACGCGACTGAATCGGTTCGTTCGCGCGACACGCAAACGAATGAACGACCAGCCACGTGAAGATCACGGCCTCCCTGCCGCATCCTGACGTCCGATCCTTCGTGCCGGGTAACGACCACCGGCTGAGCCAAGCCGGCTTCAAACAAACAGCCCGGCCACTCTTTGGAACAAGCCACCTCGCGACCGGACACCGACGTGGTTCCTCGTGAACGACGACGCCACCGCACGCATGCACGCACTGGCATTCGAACCCGGTTCGCGAATGACGAACGGGCTCCGCGCCTGCACCGCCCGTTCGACCGCACTATCATGCAGGATGAACCCGCCGTCTGCAACCGAATAATTCAAAAATCTCCGCGCGACCTGTGAGACCCGCTCGTACGCAGCTTCTGCGTCGCGCCGGCTCTCCGCCATGTTGACGAACAATTTCACCTCGCCCGCATAGCGCAGCCGCAGCAACGACTTGATCGCCGCATACGCGTCGGTCAGTGCGGTCGGCTGCGGCGTCGTCACCACCAGCACCTCGTCGGCCGATCGCGCAAATCCCAGCACACCCTGGGCAATTCCTGCCCCACAATCCCAGATGGCGATATCAGTATTGCGATCCAAGCGCCGAAGTTGCGCAATCACGTGCGTTCGCTCGAAATCGGTGAGGTTCGCGAGCCCTTCGGTCCCGGAAGAACCCGGCGCGAAGCGGATGCCGCCCGGCCCCTCAATGCAGATATCCTCGATGCGACGGGCGCCGCGCACCACATGCGCTAGGGTATACCTCGGTTGCAGGTTCAGCAGCACGTCATCGTTCGCCAACCCGAGATCGAGATCCACGAGAAGCGTACGCCGCGCACGCATCGCAAGGCTGACGGCCAGGTTGACCGCGATGTTGGATTTTCCGACGCCGCCCTTGCCGCTGATCACCGCGATCGTTCGTGTCAGCCCCTCCCTCTGTCGCGCCATCCGCCGCAAACGACTCGCCTGGTCTGCCGCTCCCCGCTCCCTCGTCGACAACGCCATGGCCAATCCCTCTCAGTGCAACGCCGAGCCTGTCGCCCGTCACACCGCCGCGGCAACAGGCACGGCCGACCCGTCGACCGAGACCCGCTCGCCGAGAATCATCGACGCGAGCCGATTTTGATCCGGAATCTCAATATCATCCGGAACGTCTTGCCCCGTCGTAACATACGACAACTGTGCATCAGCCCGACGCAAACAATTCACAATAACGCCGAACCCGAGCGCCTCATCGAGTTTGGTGAATATCACCCGATCGATCTGAAGCGCGGCGAATCGATCGATCGTCTCCGAAAGTACAGCCTCGCTGCACGTGCTCGAGAGCACCAGGTGCATCTCGTGCGGTCGAACCGCCTGGAAAAAGCCGCGCAGCTCATTGATCTTCAGGGCATCGCGCTGGCTTCGGCCGGCCGTGTCGATCAGGATGACGTCCGCGTCGCTCAACCGACGGACCGCCGCCTCGAGCTGTCCGGGCGACATCGCCACTTCGACCGGAACGTCGATGATCTGGGCATACGTCTTGAGCTGCTCGACGGCCGCGATCCGATAGGTGTCGATCGTCACCAGGGCCACGCGCTTGTTTTCCCGGAGGCAGTAGTTCGCCGCCAGCTTCGCGATCGTCGTCGTCTTGCCGACGCCGGTCGGTCCGACCAGTGCGATGATGGTGGGCCCGTCGGCGGCGCACAGCGGGGTCGGCGGTGCCAACGGCAGCATCGTCGAAAGCGAGGCCGCCATCGCCCGGCGAACCTGGTCGCGATCGGCCAGTTCCTCCGGTGTCAGCCTGTGACGCAGCTCGTCGACCAGCTTGCCGGCCACATCCTCCGCCACGGCGTTTTGAACCAGCGCGAGGTAGTGCTCATAGATGTGCTCCGGCATATCGGCGGCCGAGGTGCGTCGCGACTGTCGCACCAGGTCGTTGACCATCGACTTCAGATCACCGATTTCCGACAGGAGCTCATTCGGGAGGCGCACGTCCTGAGCCGGAGCGCCGCCGCGCGGCGCCACCTTCGGTGCGGGATTCCCCTCAATACGCCGTGGTTTCATGGGCACGCCACCACGGCGCAGCGCGGCCGGCAGATCCGACATGTGTGGTGCCGCTGTAATTTCCACTAGGGTTGTCGCACCAATGCCGAACAGGCCGCCCTTCGTGCGCGTCCGCGTGTTGAGTATGACCGCGTCGCGTCCGAGCTGACGTTTCACCTGCGCCAGCGCTTCGGCCATCGTTTTGCCTTCAAACGTCCTAAGCTTCATCCGTTAGAACCACCATACCATGGGACTCGACTTCGAACCCTCGAACGATTTCGTTGTATGACATGACTACCGCCGTGGGCAGGCGTACCTCGATCATCTTGCGCACCCACGGCCTGATCTGCGGCGGCGTCAGCAGGACCGGGGCACGGCCGTGCGCCGCCGTCGTCGCACGATCGATCTGCTCGCACACCGCCTCCACGATCTTCGTTTGCAGCGCCGGCGGCAGCGTCAACACCGTGCCGTGGTCACCGCGCTCCAAGCCGTTCGAGATCAACTCCTCGAGCGTCGGATCGAAAGTGATGCAGTGGATGCGCCCGTCATCGGCTTTCTGCGACTGGCACAGCGCCCGGGCCAGTGCGTGACGCGCGTATTCCGTCAGGATGTCGGCGTCCTTCGTGCGTGGGGCGACTTCGCTCACCGACTCGAGAATCGACTCGAGGTCGCGAATGGGCACGCGTTCGCGAAGCAGCGCTTGCAGCACGCGTTGCAGCTCGCCCGGCTTGAGCACGTCCGGCACGACCTCATCGACCAGCTTGGGCGCCCGCTCGCGCAGATGATCCAGCAGCCGGCTCACCTCCTGACGCGTCAACAGCTCGTCCGCGTGACGCTTCACGAGCTCGGTCAGGTAGGTGCTGATCACGCTGGTCGGCTCGACCACCGTGTAGTTGCGATGCTCCGCCTCGTGCCGCTGTTCCTCGCCGATCCACACCGCGTCCAAACCGAAGGCCGGCTCCTTCGTCTCCACGCCGTGAATGCGCTCGGTCACCATCCCCGCGTTGATCGCCAACAGGTGACCCGGCATGACATCGCCCTCGCCGACGTCGAGTCCGCGCAGCCGAACACGAAACTGATTCGGCTGAAGCTGCATGTCGTCGCGAATCCGGATCGGCGGCACGACGATGCCCAGGTCCTGTGCCACCTGCTTGCGCATGTTCGTGATCCGATCGAGCAGATCACCGCCCTGCTTGCGATCCACCAGCTTGATCAGGCCGTACCCGACGGTCAGCTCCATCGTGTCCGGCGACAGATGCCGCTCGATCTTTTCCGGTGTCGGTCTGGCCTTGGCGGTCGCCGCCTGCGCAACGGCCACGCGCTCGCGGCGCGTGAGCACCACGGCCATCACCCCGGTCGACGCGGCCAGCAACACGAGCGGCCCCTTGGGAAGCGGCGTCGCCCCGAGCACGACCAGGAACCCGGCCGTCAGCGCCAATGCCACCGGCTGCGCCGTCAGTTGCCCCAGCAACTCATCGCCCAGGCTGCGCTTTTCGGCACTTCTCGTGACGATCATCGCCGCCGCGGTCGACACGATGAACGCCGGGATTTGCGACACCAACCCGTCGCCGATCGTCAGAATCGTGTACCGCTGGAGCGTGCTCCAGATGCCCAGATGCTGCTCGACAAGACCGACGTAGATCCCCCCAAGAATGTTCACCAGTGTGATGATCACGCCGGCGATCGCGTCGCCGCGAACGAACTTGCTCGCACCGTCCATCGCGCCGTAGAAATCCGCCTCGCGCGTGATATCCGCCCGACGCTTCTTCGCCTCGTCGTCGCTGATGATTCCGGCGTTGAGGTCGGCATCGACGGCCATCTGCTTGCCCGGCATGCCGTCCAACGTGAAGCGGGCGGCGACTTCCGCGATGCGCGTCGCGCCTTTCGTGATCACCACGAACTGGATGATCACGATGATGGCGAAGATGATGATCGCCACGGCGAGCGACCCGCTCGCCACGAATCCGCCGAAGGTCTGGATCACGACGCCCGCGTCGCCGTTGGTCAGGATCAACCGGGTGGTCGCGGTGTTCAGCACCAGCCGGAACATAGTCAGGCCCAGCAGCAGCGATGGAAACGACGAAAAATCGAGCGGCCGGGCGATGTACATCACCGTCACGAGTACCACCCCGGACAGCGTGATGTTCGTCAAGAGCAGCAGGTCCATCAGCCCGGTGGGAAGCGGGATCAAGATGACGAGAATCAGCGACAGGGCCGCCATCGGCAGCACCAGGCCGCGATTATTCATCAGCAGGTCGAGCATCTTCTTGGGCTGTTGCGCCAACGTCGCCATCGTCGTGTGACCCTACTCCTCTGCTACACCCCCGCGAGGGCTTCTCGCGTCACGCCGGGCACGCGCCCGGTCAGGTCGTAGACATACGCCAAAATCTCTGCGATCGCCTTGTAGAAACGCTCGGGAATGTACTCACCCGGCTCCACCGAGTCGTACAGCGCCCGCGCCAGGGGCTTGCGCTCCACGATGGGAATCCCGTGGTCGCGCGCGATCTGCCGAATGCGCAACGCGAGGTAGTCGGCCCCCTTGGCCACGACCTTCGGTGCCGGCATCGACTCGGCATCGTAGCGAATCGCAATGGAATAGTGCGTCGGATTCGTCACGACCACGTCGGCCGTGGGAACGTCCTTCCTGAGGCGCTGAGCCGCCAACTGCAATTGGATCTGCCGGCGCCGTCGGCGGATTTGCGGATCGCCCTCCATGCTGCGAAGCTCGTCCTTCACCTCTTCCTTGGTCATACGCAGATCGCGCTCGTGCTTGTAACGCTGCCACACGACATCAAACAGCGCTAACACCAGCATGGCCGTGGCCAGCCGCATCCCGAGGTCCATCGTCAGGGAAGCGCCCACCTGAATGAAGTCGTGAAAGCCGAGCGAAAACGAATAGGTGATGACCGCCATGCTTCCCGCGAGCGTGATCCACGCGACCGCCCCGACGAGCAGCAGCTTGCCGAAGTTGATCGCCGCGCGCATCAGCGACTCCGTGGAGAACATGCGCTGGAAGCCGGCGAGCGGATTGATTTTGCTCAAACTCGGAATGAGCGGCTGAGTCGTGAACAGCCATCCGACCTGAAGGAACTGGCTCAGCAAGGTCGAGACGAACACGATGACGAGAAACAGCCCGACCCGCTGCGTCAGATCGTAGCCGATCGCTTTGACCAGTGGCACCAGATCGTCGAACTTGCAGGCGACGTCCGGGGACAGCGCCGCGACCATGATCGCCGCGAGCGCGTTCCACAACCCGGGGCCGAGGAGCCAGAGCGCTGCAAACGCGGCGAACATCAGGACGGCGGCCGGCAGATCCTGACTGCGCGCCACCTGCCCTTTTTCACGCGCATCGCGACGCCGCTTGGGCGTTGGCGCTTCCGTCCGTTCGTCCGCACCCGCTGCCATCTAGTGTATCAACCCTATTGCATGGGGACTCATCCCGAAGGTTTCGCGAACCATCGAGAGCGTGTCCCACACGGCCTTCGTGATCAGATCTCCGGACGCCATCAGCGCGATGCCGGCCACGCTCATCGCCACGAGCAGCCGGAGCGTGAAACCCACCGTCAGGATGTTCAACTGCGGCATCGTGCGCGACAAAAAGCCCATCGCGATGCCTGTCAAGAAGACGGCTACCACGATCGGCGCGCCAATGCGAATGCCGAGGACAAACGCCGCGGCCAGCAGCTCCACGAGCAACAGCACGATCGAATCCGTCATGTGATACGACAGCATCGGCACCGCGTGATACGTATCCAACAGTGCGGTCATCGCCGCCCGGTGACCACCGATCACCAGAAAC
>Ga0055449_10000202_pt1 | contig 16914 bp, 17 predicted proteins | sample China_Galinas_PW_2_FD_57739 | JGI IMG/M metagenome (GOLD analysis project Ga0055449, IMG submission 57739) | Wetland microbial communities from San Francisco Bay, California, USA, that impact long-term carbon sequestration - China_Galinas_PWB_D1 | ecosystem: Environmental > Aquatic > Marine >... | reverse complement strand
CGGTTGGATGCGGATTCTCACCGCCTTCGACCTCCTCTTCGTCGCCTTCGGGGTCTGGGTCTCGCGCCATCTCCTCGCGGAGACCTGAGCCTCAGCGATATGCGCGAATCAAATCGAGCGCGACCGGGTCCGACCAGTCGAGCGCGCCGTCGAATCGAAAACGAACGATGCCATTCGCATCGATGATCCAGGTCTCGGGAAAGAGCTTGGTGCCGAACATGCCGGTCACCACCTTGCGGTCCGCATCGAGCAAGCTCGTGATCCGAGAGGTTCGGGGAATGATCGTCTCGGCTTCTTCCCAGCTTCGATCGGTCGAGACGGCGACGATCTCGACGTCGCTCCAGTCTTCGGTGATCTCGGCCAGGAGCTCGATGGTGGGCATCTCTTGAATGCAGGGCCGACAAGTGACCGTCCAGAAGTTCATCACGACGACCTTGCCGCGCTGCTCGGACATCTTCCACTCACCGCCACCCTGCTTCGGAAGCGAGAAGTCCGGCGCGAGCAGTGAAGCCCCGAGGTAGTGAGGCACCCCACCCCGGCCCTCCATGAGCTCCTCGAAGCGCGAATTGCCGAGGAGTGCCCGAAACGGAGCCTCACGGGCACGCGCGCGGGCGTCCACGATCGCGCCTGTGAAGATGAACATCAAAGGGAACGCGACCGCTGCCACGATGAACGTGGCGATGACTTCTCGTCTGGGCACGCCCGGGACTTAGCGCTTTCCGAGGCCAAGTGAAAGTGGATTGCTCAGCTCCGGCGGACGCACCTTTTGCCCGCCAATGAGGACGAAAACGCCGTCGTCGTCCTCGCCGATGGAGCCGCTCATCTTGCTCACCGCGTGGTTGTCGAAGCGCGCAGGGCATCGACCACCGCGAACCGCACACCAGAGCGCCCCCTCGGGGCCTTGTCCGAGCGAGCTTGGATCCAGGTTCTCTCGGAGGTCTCCCGAGAGATGGAGCTCGATCCCGTCGGCGTTCGTGTCCACGTCCTTCACGAAATACGCAGGGCCTTCGATCTCGACGTAGGCCCAGTTGATCGAGTTGCTTAGACAGAAACGGCCGTCCTCGGCACGATCGACCCAGCTGTCGAACGAACGGACGAGCTTGGGGTGCTCGATCCGGTCTTCGCCATTGAACCAGCGCCCGCTGGCGTCGCGGCGGATCTCGGTCTCCCTGGTTCGTCCTTGAATAAACTGCGCTGGGTCCATGACCTCACGCAGACTACAATGCCCTTCGATGGTGAGAAAGAGCCGAAAGCTCGTGGTCGTGTCGAACCGCGGCCCGTATCGGCACGAAGCCGCCCGAGGCAAGGAACGCTGGGTCCGCTCCGCCGGCGGCCTCGTCGCTGCACTCGACCCTGTCCTCCAGAAGCGGGGCGGCGTCTGGGTAAGCGCCAAGCCTGCCAAGGACTTCGACTCGGTCACGGTTCCAGCACCTCACCTTGCTTACGACCTGGCTCACATCGCACTCAAGAAGGGCGATCAGCGCGGATTCTACGAAGGGATTTCGAACGCCGTGCTCTGGCCGCTCTTGCACGGCTTCGAGCCGACGATTCAGGTCGGAGAAGCCCCTTGGTCGAGCTATCTCGGTGCGAATCAGGCCTTCGCCGACACGACCTTGGCCACTAGCGGGCCAGGCGATCTGATTTGGATCCAGGACTATCACCTCATGCTGGTGCCAGCGATGATCCGAGCAAAGCGCAGCAAAGCGCGAATCGGCTGGTTCTGCCACATCCCTTGGCCCCCGCCCGATACCTTCGGCATCCTCCCCTGGCGCGAGGAGATCCTCGAAGGGCTCCTCGGGGCGGACATCCTCGGGTTCCATCTTCCCGAGTACGCGGAGCATTTCCGCGCCTGTGTCGAACGATTCACCGCCAACCGTATCTCCCGCGGTGCGATCCGATATCGGGGTCGATCGGTGGAGACCATCGCGGCGCCGATCGGGATTCCGGTCGATGAGCTGCAAGCCCTCGCGATCGACCCGGATGTCGGACGCGAGGTGGAGCGCATACGCCAACTGATGGTCAACCGGCAGCTCCTTCTCGGCGTCGACCGTTTGGACTACACGAAAGGCATTCCAGAACGGCTAGCCGCATTCGAGCACTTGCTCGCCCGCGACAAGGGCGCACGCAAGCGGTACGCGCTGATTCAGATCATGGTTCCGAGCCGAACCGACGTTCAAGCCTACGCCGACCTCAAACGGGAAATCGATCGGATGGTGGGCGACATCAACGGCCGCTATGCTGAGACGGGCCGCGTCCCGATTCACTACCTCTACCGAAATCTTAGCCAACGAGCCCTGTTCGCACACTATCGCGCAGCAGATGTGGCCCTCGTGACGCCATTGCGTGACGGCATGAACCTGGTGGCTCACGAGTATGCCGCGGCGCGAACCGACGAGGACGGCGTGCTGATCCTCAGCGAATTCGCCGGGGCCGCGAAGCACCTCAAGGGCGCGATGCTGGTCAATCCATACGACGTCGATTCGACCACCGACGCGATTCATCGCGCGCTCACGATGGCGCCCGCCGAGAAGCGCAAACGCATGCGTTCGCTGCGAGAAGAGGTCATGCGCCTGGACGTGCACCTCTGGGCCGAACGCTACATCGACGCCCTGGAGGGGAAGTGACGCGCGTCGATTCGCTCCTCGAGCGCATGCTACGGCTGGAGCGCCCCCTGCTCTTGGCTTTCGACGTCGACGGAACGCTGTCGCCGATCGTGCGTGACCCAGACCTCGCCCGCATTCCAGAAGAAACGCTCCGCACCATCGCGGAGCTCGCCGAATCACCGATGACGGAGGTCGCCCTGATCACCGGTCGAGACCTGAGCTCGCTCGGGCGCATGGAGCAACTGAATGGGATCTGGCGCGCGGTCGAACACGGAGGACTGGTCCTCGCCCCCGGTGCCAAACCCGCACCTCGCGAGCTCGGGGCTGAGCATGAGGCGGCGCTCGATCGATTTCGGCACTGGGTCGACGCGCACGCGGAGGGCGCTTTCATCGAGTACAAACCCCAAGCCATCGCCGTACACGTTCGCGCCATCGCCGAAACTGACCCCGAGCGCGCCGATCGCTTGCTCCGTGAAGCGGACGAGCAAGCGCGCGATCTCGGTCTGCACGTGCGCCGAGGCAAGGCGTTGCGTGAAGCCGAAGCGGTGCCCCAGGACAAAGGCGAGGCCCTCCGGGAAATCTTCGAACGTTCGAGAGCAAAGTCGGTGTTCTTCGCAGGCGACGACATCACCGACTTTCCCGCGATCGACTTCGCGACGCAGCACGGCGTCGGAGCATTCGTCTGTTCCGACGAGCAGCGCGGCACGCCCTCTGAAGAGGCCGAGTTTCTCGGAAGCGTGAGCGAGCTCGCCGAGCTCTTGTCGCGTTTGCTGGAGAAGATCCGGAGCTGAGCGCTGGCACTGCGGTGCCCTCGTGGTAGAGATTTCAGATGCTGGATCGAGAAATCGCAGAGGCTGCGCGCATCGCGCGTGAGGCCGGCGCAATCTTGATGGCGGTGTACCAAACGGACTTCACGGTGGCCTACAAGACCGAGGCCGACCCGGTGACCGTCGCCGACACCCGGGCCAATGCATTCATCGTCGCCGAGCTCGCAAGAGCGTTCCCGGACGATGGCATCGTCGCAGAAGAAACCGAAGACCAGTCGGCCGCGCTCCGAGGCGGTCGCTGCTGGTACGTCGATCCGCTCGACGGCACCAAAGAGTTCGTCGCACGAAACGACGAATTTTCCGTGATGCTCGGACTCGCTGTCGATGGGGTTTCCAGGGCCGGTGTGGTCTATCAACCCGTCACCGACAAGCTCTACACAGGCGTCGTGGGCGAGGCTGCGTTTCTCGAGCTCGAGGGCGAACGACACGAGCTCCAGGTCAGCCGGGTCTCCGAGCCGAGTCAGCTGAAGCTCGTGGTCTCCAGGTCTCACAGAAACCGCGCCGTCAATGCGGTCGTCGAGCGCCTTGGCATTCGTCACGAAACCACGAGCGGCTCCGTCGGATTGAAGGCGGGCCTGATCGCAGAGCAGCAGGCCGACGTGTATCTCCACATCTCGGACAAGTCGAGCATGTGGGACGCCTGCGGACCGGAAGCGGTCGTCAGGGCGGCCGGTGGACAGTTCACCGACTTGAACGGTCAGCCATACCGATACGGCGGGAGCGACATGAGGAACCGCAGCGGCATTCTCGCCTGCAACACGGCGGCTTTCGACTCGGTGTTGCCCGTGGCACGAGATGCCGCTCGAACGGTCGGGCTCATCGACTGAGGAGGACGGATGGCGCCGGTGGATTGGAAAGAAGCCTGGAAGGCACGACGCACGCCCTGGGACGCTGGCGCCTCCGCGCCCGCTCTCCTCGATTTGATCGCGCAGGGACAGGTGCCAGCAGGGCGCGTGCTCGTTCCGGGCTGCGGTACCGGCTACGACTTGGCGACGCTGGCGCGCTCGGATCGCGAGGTCGTGGGCGTCGATCTGTCCAAGGACGCGAGAAACGCGTTTCTCCAAGCCCACCCCGAGCTACCTGGAAATGTCGTCTACGAGGTGACTGACTTCTTTTCTTTCGCGCCCGTGGAGCGTTTCGATTTCGCCTGGGACTACACGTTCTTCTGCGCGCTCGATCCCGAGCAACGGGGTAGCTGGGGCGAAACGATGCGGCGCCTGATCAGGCCGGGCGGGATTCTGGCGACGCTGCTCTTCCCGTTCGAAGATCCGATCTCCGACCGAGAAGGTCCGCCCTGGCCCATCAACACCGCCCTGGTGCGGAGACATATCGAGGGCGCGTTCGAAGAGATCGAGGCCCGCAAGGTGGTGAACACACACGCGGGCCGTGAAGGAAAAGAGCGGCTTGCACTTTGGCGTCGCCGGGATCCCTAATCGTTCTCGGGCAGCGAAATCGAGGAGGACTGCCAACTTACCTCGGAGAAACCGAGCCGATAGTCGACCTCTTCCCCCTCCTCGTGAACGCCTACCCAGACCTCCGTCGTGCCGATGGGAAAGTCGGAGGCGATCATCGGGTCCTTCGTTCCTCTGCGGTTGTCGTTGCAGAGCACTTCGTCGTTCGGCTTTCGCACGACCAAGACCAGGTCGCCGTGCGAACGCACGAGGATGTGCAACTTGAAGAACGCCGTATCGGCCCGAAGCAGGTAGTCGGGGGATTCGGAAATCCAGCCCTTGCACTTGCGGTGCATCGAATGGGCGGGAACCTCGCCGCTGGCCCTGCCCCCAACGATCCTGGGATCAGGGCTGAATCCCGCGTGCAGCGGAACCACGCCGAAACGAGATGGGGAATTACGATACGGATCGGGCCTTCTAGACGGCTCGCTAGCGCGCTCGAGCTCGGGGTTCGCGTTCGGCGGCCCCTGATCGGTGCAAGCGCCGAGGCCAACCAGCAGACACAGGCCATGCATCTGCAGAGCTCGACTGGTGCGCGACTTGACCACTGAGGGACCTCCTACCCGCTGGCCAGGCCGATGGTCAACCGCAGGAATTAAAGCGGGGCCGCCCCATGAAAGGAGCGGCCCCTCCGATTGGGAAGAGGATCGGGAACTATTCTGGGTTGATCAGACGAATCGGAGTCGTGGACGCATCGACGATGGCCCATAGCTCCGGTCCAAGCTGATCAGCTTCGTTCGAGGTGTTCTCGTCGACGGCGACGAGGATGCTCACCACATCGGCGGTGACCGGAACGGGCACGGGGCCCACCTGCGGACAGGCATCCACGTCGTCAGTCACCACATCGAAGCCGACGTTCACCGTGCCGGCTGCCAGGTCCGCACCGCCGCCGATTTCGGGGAAGGTAGTGCCGAAGGCAAACTCAGGAATCAACGTCACGCAGTCTGCATCGCCGGCTGCGTTCGAAGTCGAGATGTTGACCGGATCGAGCGCCGGGTCGTTCGCGCCATGAGCGACAAACACGCGGCCGGTGTCCGCTGCAAGCCCATCAGTGCTGTTGCTGAAGACGAATACGTCCACGGGCAGCGCGTCGTTGGTGCGGTAAGCCACGATGGTGAGGTCATCCCCATCGGCGAGCTGGACGTCCGAAAGCTCTAAGAGCGGAGCGTCCTCGCCAGGAATGCCGATGCCGATGGCGTAGGTTCCCGCGGCAAGCGGGATGCGACCGGTCGATTCTCCATAGGAGATGACAAGACCAGATTCGCTGCCGTCGACGAAGATCGCGACCTGGGTGTCCCCGGCGGTCGGAACCTCGGGTGCGAGATGAACTGCGGTGACCATAGCTCCTTCGGCCATCATGCCGCCGGTGCCGCCATCGCCACCCATGCCACCGGTGCCGGCCGTGCCGCCGCCACCTTCGCTATCGCTGTCGCACCCAAACAGGCCGAACGTCATCGCCGCGACCATCACCACCAAAAAACTCATTCTTTTATCCATAGACTCCTCCACGTTGTCTAAGTTACGTCCATATTCTGTCTAGCTTTCTACGGATGAGGAGCACCGCGTCAAGCTGTCTGGATGAAATTTTTGGCCCGACCGGGCTTGAACGCGGAAACCACAAGCTATAGACAAGGCCTAGACAGTCGCGGCTACCCACGTTTCCAGGGGCTTCCACAGGAATTGAGATGACTCCAGAGGCGAAATACCGGGTCGGCATGGTCTCGAAGATGACGGGGCTCTCGACCCACACGCTCCGGATCTGGGAGAAGCGCTACGCCGCGGTCGTCCCGAAGCGCACGGAAGCCGGCGGCCGACTCTACACGGACGCGGATGTCGAGCGGCTGCGCCTGTTGCACGAGCTGGTCCAGAGTGGTCATTCGATCGGGGGGATCGCGCGCTTGCCGGACGTCGACCTCCGACACATGGCCGCTCAGTTCCCCCAGGCCTCTACTCAGCCCGCGCTGCAACATCTTACCGACGTGCGTGACCGCGTGCTGGCGGCCATCGAGCGACTTCGGGTCGGTGAAGCGGAGCAGGTGCTCTCCCGCGCGGCGTTGGGCACGGAGCCGCGGGAGTTCCTGATCGGCGTCGTGGCCCCGCTGATGACCGAGGTCGGCGATCGCTGGGAGCGAGGGGAGCTTCGAATCGCGCACGAGCACGCTTGCTCGACGGTCATGCGAGGGCTTCTCTTCTCCTTGATGCGTCTCTACCCTTCCAGCGACTCGAGGCGCCGGGTCGTCGTCGCGACTCCTGCATCGGAGGAACACGAGCTCGGTGCGCTCATGGTTGCGATGCTCGCCGCGATGCACGGATGGGGTGTCCTCTACCTCGGCACGGATCTACCGGCCGAAGAGATCGCGTACGCCGTGGCCACTACCAGAGCCGACCTTCTCATGCTCTCCGTCACCAATCTCGATCCCGAGGCCTCGGAACGGGAGCTCGCCGCGATCGAACAGGCGGTGCCTGCGCGTGTGAAGATTCTCGTGGGTGGACAAGCGGCAAAGACGCTGCCCGATAGCCGCATCGAGATCCAGCAAGACCTCGCGATCGCCGAGCGCGAGCTCAGTCGCTAGGGCCGTCGGGTTCGCCGGGCGGCACCGAGTCGCGCGTGGCTCCTTTGATGACCTTCTGCGCGAGCGTCGCGAGGCTCCTTGCCCCACTTTTCTTCAGAAGCGATCGAATCTGTGCTTTGACAGTGTTCTCGGCGACACCGAGAGCATCGGCGAGCTCTTTGCGAGAGAGCCCGTCGACCGAAAGTGTGAGAAGCTCGGTCTCGCGGCGCGTGAGCTTGAGCTGACGAGCCAGATGCTCGATGCGTTGACCGATCGCCGCGTCGTCCACGCGTTCTTGTGCGAGCGCGCGCTGAATGAATGGGTTCAGATTGTCGACAGAGGCGGGCTTGCAGACGTACTCGCCGCGCATCGTCTGAACCTTGTTGACCACATCACGGTTGAGCTCGCCCGTCAGGACCAGCACGGGCAATGCGCCATGGCTCTGCCGAATCTCGGCCAGCAAATCGAGACCGTACCCGTCGGGCAGAATCAGATCCAAGACGACACCTGTCCATTCGTCGTGGCTCTGCAACTGCTCACGGGCCGCCGCCATGCTGTGCACGACCTCGACCGATCCATGCCGCCCAAACGTCCGCGCGAGGGTCCGAGCCAGCGTCGGCTCGTCCTCGACAATGAGAAACCCTCCGGGCATGCGGCGTAAGCTAACCCAGTTGACCCGTTCGGTGGTACCGATTCCCACCACCCGGCGCCGCTTTTTAACCCTTATCGGTCCAGATTCGTCACGGTGGCGCAGGAATATGTCCTAGTTTCGGACAGTTATGGAAGTAGGCCCGGAGGCCTAAGTCATGCGCGGGCCTCAGCCGATGGGGCGAGAATTGGCAGTCTCTTGACGCCGGGGTTCGGCCCGCTTTGAATGAGCGCGGGGGAGATGTACTCGGTCGTAATCACAGAAGAAGGGGGCTCGCAACGGACGCTCGATTTCTCCAAACCGGAGCTAACCGTGGGTCGCGTTCAGGGGAACGATATCGTCTTGTCGAAGCGCAACGTGTCGAAGCAGCACGCGCGCTTGACGCTCAAGGGCGAACAAGCCGTGGTCGTCGATCTCAACAGCACGAACGGCACCTGGGTCAACGGCCGCAAAATCACCTCCGCTCAGCCGTTGAAGCAAGGCGACAAGATCTACATCGCCGACTTCATCATCACAATCGAGCCGGGGAACGACGGTCCCCAGCATCCGAGCTCGGTACCGCGGGTCTCCGAGCCACCTCCGCTTCCGTCGGAGGAAGCAGCTCCACCGAGTGCCACTCCCGCAAGGCCTTCACGCGAAGCGCAGCGGCCGGTGCCACGGGTCGCGAAGACCCCCAGCCCTGCGGACATTCGCGCAACGAGCCTTCCACCTCGCATCGAATCGCGACCGACCGATGCACCTCGCGCCTCCGCGCGAACCGAGACCGGATTTCCGGCCGCAGATCCTTTGCACGCGCTACTGAGCCAGCTCGCTGAACGCATCGACATCGAGAACGTCGTACCGGCGGCGATGAAGAATCAAGAGCGCTGGTCAGCCGCCCGCGCGGCGATCGCGGAAACATTCCTCGCGATGCAAACCGAGGGCTCGGTGAATGCCGACGTCGACATGCGTCAGATCGCTCACCTGGCTTTGCACGAGGCCGTTGGTTTGGGCGCGCTCGACGATCTGCTCTCGGACGAGTCGGTTCGCACGATCGTCGTCAACGGGCCCGGTAACCTGTTCGTCGACAAGGGCGAAGGGATCGAAGCGGTCGACCGGGAGTTCTCTTCGGACAAGGCGCTCAGAAGAATCGCGCGGCGGCTCGCGGCCGAGACCGGACAAGCTCTGGGGGATCAGCAAGTGCTGCACGGCCGGCTTTCGTTTGGCCCACGGCTCACGATCTTGCAGTCTCCCCTGGTCACGAAGGGTCCGGTGATCGAGATTCGCATTCGGAGCTCGAAATCCCTCGATGAGCTCGCCGAGGCAGGGTGGCTAAGCAGCGACGCGGCGACCTACTTGAGCAAGGCGGTCGCCGAATGCCGCAACATCGTGGTAGCCGGCCCGCGTGGCTCCGGCGTCACCGAGTTGATGTCCGCGCTTGCCCGGGAGCTCTCGGAAACGGAGAACGCGGTCGCGATCGAGACTGCACCCGATCTCGACATCGATCGCGACCGGATCGTTTCATTGACGGCGGCTGACGCGGGGATCTCCCTCGCCGAAGCCATCGACCACGGAACGCGGCTTCAATCCGAGCATCTGATCATCAACGATCTCACCGGAGCGGACACGATGCGCGCGCTTTCAGCCGTGCTCGGTCGTGAACCCGGTCATCTGATCGGTGTGCACTGCTGGAGCAGCAAGAATGCGATCGAAGGCCTCCTGCTTGCTGCGGGCTGCGGTGGCGCTGAACGCGCCTGGATCGCGCAGCTCGTGGGAAGCGCGGTGGACCTCGTGATTGGAATGCGGCGTGGACCCGATGGTCAGCGAGTAACCGGAATTCTAGAGGTTCAGGGTCACGAAGCGGGCGACGTCAGCTACCAATCCGTCCCGTTTTGAGTCGACCGACTCAAGCGCCTTTGCGCATCACTGTACGCGGAGTCACGCTGACTCCAGGGGCCGGATATGCGGGACGCGCGAAGTAATAGCCCTGGCCATAGTGTGCCCCGCAGTCGATGACGACCTTCATCTCGGTTTCTTGCTCGATGCCTTCGGCGACGACCTTGGCTCCCAGCTCCTGACATAGCTTCACGAGATGACGCACCAGGACCTGCGCGCGTCGATCATCGGCAAGGTCGGCGATCAAGGTGCGATCGAGCTTCACGATCTCCGGCTTGAGGTCGACGATGTATTTCAAGTTCGAGTACCCCGCACCGAGGTCATCGACGGCGAGCGAGACGCCCTTGCCTCGGATCTCGCGAAGTACGCTGTGACAGTACGCGAAGTGAGTGAGAGGAACCGACTCGGTCACTTCGAGATAGATCGGCTCATCGTGTGTGAAGATCGGATCATCGGGCTGCACGAGCCAGGACTCGTCGAACTCATTGGGATGCACGTTGAGAAAGAGTGGCACCCCGCCGCAGTTCGTAGTGGCGAGCTCGCGAATCGCGCGTCCGACTGCGCCGACGCATCCGGCTTTGATCGCCTCGTCGAAGAGCTTAGGTGGGTTGGTCCAGTGAGGCGAGTCACTCCGGACGAGCGCCTCGTACGCGAAGGGCTTCATGTCCGAGAGGGAGACGATCGGCTGGTAAACCACGCTGAGCTCGCCCCGGGCTAGCACGCCTGGAAGCGCCTTCATGCCGCGAATCCTCGGGAGTCCGGATCGCCGTTGCTGCGTCGCCTCGAGCCAGTTGCGGAAGTTCGTCACAGTTGCCCTAACACGGTAAGTTTACAATATCACAAACCTCGTTTGACATCCTAATTGTAGGATGCCTAGCGTTTCTAGGGGGGCTCTGGTATGCCCCCGCAGCTATGAGCAGCCGTGTATCGATTGGCCCCGCTGAGACGAGTCCCGTGGGCACCACCCTAGAACGACACCTGCTCGACCGCCAGAGGCGAATGGCCGAAGCCACCGGCGATTTCACTGGCCTTTTCCAGCAGATCACCCTGGCGGCGAAAATCATAGGCAGCCGGGTCAGCAAAGCGGGGCTTTCGGGCATCCTCGGCCGAACAGGCGCCACCAACGTCCAAGGCGAGCAGGTTCAGAAGCTCGATGACTTCGCCAACACGACGATCGTGAGCACGGTCGAGGCAGGCGGGCATGTCTGCGTGATGGGAAGCGAAGAGGTCGAGGAGCCGATTGCGATTCCCGCGCAGTACCCTCAAGGCAAGTACGTTCTGCAGTTCGATCCGCTCGACGGCTCCGGCAACATCGACATCAACGCATCTATTGGAACGATCTTTTCGATTCACCGTCGCCTCTCGCCGGAAGGCGGTCCCGGATCACTCGGAGATCTGCTGCAACCTGGGCGCGACATCGTCGCTGCGGGTTACATCGTTTACGGCTCGTCCAACATGCTCGTCTACTCCACTGGCGACCAAGTCGACGGTTTCACGTACGACCCGGGCGTCGGAGAGTTCTTCCTCTCACACCCGAAGATCCGGATCCCCAAGCGCGGCGGCATCTATTCGATCAACGAAGGCAACTACCACAGCTGGGATGAGGGCATTCGAAACTGGGTCGACTGGATCAAGACGCCTTCGGAGACCAAGCCGGCCTACCGTTTGCGCTATATCGGCGCGATGGTCGCAGACCTGCATCGAACGCTGCTTCGGGGCGGGATTTTCGTCTATCCGAGCGACACCAAGAACCGTAAGGGCAAGCTACGTCTCCTCTACGAAGCCTCTCCGATGGCGTTCCTGGTCGAAGCCTCAGGAGGCACCGCATCGGACGGGAAGAATCGAATCCTCGATATCGAGCCTACGGCACTCCACCAGCGCACACCGGTGTTCATAGGAAGCCCAGACGACGTTGCGGACGCGCTGCGCTTCGCAGCCCCATGACCGCTCAGAGCTTCGGGGTCATCTGGAACGGAACTGCCGTTCGCACACAACCACCCTCGGGCTGTGGGAACTTCCAGGTCTTGGCGACGCGCTTCACGCAGGCATAGACCTGCGGGTCGCCGAGTGAGCCACTCAAGGACACAGCCTTGACGCTGCCGCTCGCGCCGATGGTGAGGAGCACGGTCATCGAGCCCTGCAGCAGGTTGTTATCCTTGAGGCGCTGCTCGTAGCAGGTCTGCACCTGCTTGCTCGGTTGGCCCCGGATGACTGCGCTGAGCTGCGACGCCGAAAGTGTCCCATCGCAAACCCAGTCGGCGGGACGGCTGTCAGTGCTCGGGGGAGCCTCCGTCTTCGGCCTTTGCTCTTCGACCCCGTCGATCGCCGCATCCAGCTCGGGGATCTCGATTTCTGGCGCGAACTGCTCCCTGACGACCTCAGGTGCGGGAGCCGCAAGCTCGGCCTGGGGTTCGGAATCGTCGGCGACTGGTCCCAGGAAGAACCAGAGGCCCCCGGCCGAGAGCAGCAGGAGTAAGGCGACGAGCCCGTACTTCCCATCGTTCTTCTTGAGTGGTGGTAGGCTCGATCCCTGGGTCACTTCCCCCTCGCTTTCCCCGGTTCGAGGCGCGCAGCGCGACTGGAGCCGGAGTGTAGATTCCCTCGCCGATCAAGCCAACTCCCGAAGCATGCTGGGGCATCCCAAACCAGAGTTTGCCGCAAGCCGACGTCTCCTCTATGGTTCGGCCTCTTTAAATGGCAATTGGCGATGATTGATAAGTTCAAAGGCTTTTTTCTGGTTCTTCTCGTGGTGCTGCTTTCGGCGGTGTTCGCCCTTCAATTCGGGGGCGGTCAGGCCGAGGGGTGCGCAGCGGGAGGCAGCACATATCTCGCTCGCGTCTATGACCAGACGCTGAGTCGAGGCGATTTCGAGGCCGCTTATGCCGTCGCCAACTTCGGGCGGCTTCCCGAGGAGACGCAACGCGCGATGCGATTGCCGGAGCTCGTGCTCGACGGCCTCATCGATCGCACGCTGCTCGCGCGAGAAGCGCGCAAGGTCGGCTTCGACGTCGATCAAGACGAGGTCATGGTGCGCTTCGTGAACGAAGGCATCATTCTGCTGACGCTGGGCGTCGGCGCGCCTCCCATGCTCCCTCAGGGCGAGATTCCGGTTTCGTTCACCGACAAGGACGGTGCGTTCAACAAGGATCTTGCCGAGCGTTACATCCAGAACGGGCTCCGGCGAAGCGTGGGCGAGTTCGCAGATGCCCAAGTCGACGAGTACCTAGCCGCGCAGATGCGCGAGCTCGTCAGCGGCTCGGTGAACGTGAGCGAAGCAGAAGTCTGGGACGACTACGTCCGTGAGAACGACAGCGCCAAGATCGAGTACGTTCGCTTCTCGCCTGCATACTACGCTCAGGAAAAGCCTCCGATCTCCGACTCCGCCCTCGACGCTTGGATGGCCGAGAACGACGCGCGCCTCGTCGCAGAGTACGAGGCCAACAAGCACCGCTACACCAACCTCGAGAAACAGGTCCGAGCGCGGCACATTCTCGTGAAGGCCGGAAGCTATGCGTCTGCGGAGCAGAAAGCAGAAGCCAAAAAGAAGACTGAAGCACTCCAGAAGCGCGCCGCCAAGGGCGAGGATTTCGTTGCCCTCGCCAAGGCACAAAGCGACGACCCAGTCACCGCCAAGAACGGCGGAGACGTGGGTTTCCTGCGCAAGGGCGCTATGCCTGAAGCATTCGACGAGGCTCTGTTCGCGATGAACGCCGGCGATGTCTCCGAGGTCGTCGAGACACCATACGGGTTTCACATCATCAAGGTCGTGGCCATCCGGGAGGGGGACGTACCGGTCGACGAGGCGAAACGCGAGATCGCAGAGGGGCTCTATCGAGCGGACTGGCTCGAAGCACGCGCGCGAGAAGCGGCTGCGAGCACGCTGCGCCTGTGGAAGGAGCGCCAGGATGACGGTGAAGTCGTGGAGAAGCTGGCCGCCGAAGGCAAAAGGCGAGGCGATTCGGCGCTGACGCCGACCTTGGAAGAGACCTCCGAGTTCGGACGCTCAGACACGCCCGTTCCGGGCCTCTCGACCTCGGCCTTGCTGAACGCCGTGTTCGCGCTGTCCGAAGGCGAGGTATTTCCCAGCCTGCCGGTGAAGCTCGGGCGTGAATGGGTGATCTTTCGTCTCATCGAACGGCAGCGTCCAGATGAAGCGGCATTCACCGATGCCGTTCGCGAGTCTACGCGCGAGGTTCTGCTGACCCTCAAACGCAAAGAGACCGTCGACCTCTACATCCAGCAGCTTCGAGCCAGAGCCACCGCCGACAAGGCGCTTCGGGTCAACCCGCTCTCGACTGAGAATGGTCGTAGTTAGAGGGGTGAGTCTTCCCAGGCTTCCGACCGAGTCGTTCACGCTCGGCAACGCCCTTCGCTTGCGTCTCGTTCCGTTGCCCCACCTGCAATCGGCCACGGTCTCGTTCTTCATTCGAGTCGGGTCGCGCTATGAGTCCCCACGCACCAACGGCTTGAGTCACTTTCTCGAGCACATGCTCTATCGTGGCACCGAGATGCACCCCGCGGCGCACCAGCTCAGTCTCGCGATCGAAAGGCTTGGAGGCACCCTGGACGCCTCCACACACGTCGATTTCACGAGCTACGATCTGACCTTGCCGTCCGAAACCATCGCCGACGGGATCGGGCTGCTCGCAGAGGTTCTTCAGAAGCCCTTGTTGAAGGAGCTGAGGACGGAGAAGCAGATCATCCGCGAAGAGATATTGGAAGAGCTGAACGAGGATGGTAGGCAGATCGATATCGACAATGTGTCCCGGCGACTGCTCTTTCCAGACCATGCGCTCGGATTTCCGATCGCAGGCCCGCTCGAGAACCTTGCACGCTTCGACAGCGATGACCTACGCCGGCATCACGGTGAATTCTACTCGGCCCGGAACTCCGTGCTCTGCGTCGCCGGCGCCTTCGATCCACGAGAGATCGAAGACACGGTTCACGCGAGCTTCGAAGCAATGCCGGCGGGCGATGCTATCGCATCGGGTGAGAAGCCCGCGGACGCAGCAACGGAACGCTTCGACTACGTGCAGGAGCATGGGAGCCAGACAGACGTTCGCCTTTCCTTTCACACGCCCGGCGCTGCGAGCCCTGAGGCCCCTACCCTCATTCTCTTGAGCCGTGTGCTCGACGACGGCCTCAGCACCCGCGTCCATCAGACCATCTGTGAAGAGCGCGGGCTGGCCTACGAGGCCTTCGCAGGAAACGACACCTACGAGGATTGCGGCGTCTTCGACTTCGGGGCTTCGGTGGAGCACAAGAAGGCTCCCTTTCTGGTGGAAACCGTCTTCGAGCTGATCGACGAAATTCGAAGGCAGGCCCCGAGCGACGAGGAGATCGAAAAAGCGAAACGGCGCTACCTCTGGAATCTCGGCATGGTTCGTGACGACCCAGAGGGCTCCGCTGGGTTCGTCGGGAGCAGCGCGCTTTTCGGACTACCGGAACGAATTGAAGTCATCGCAGAGCAGGTCGCCCGAGTCACGCCAGACGAGGTCCAGCGCGCAGTGCGGTCCTACCTCGATCCTGCAGACGCACACATCACGTGCGTTGGCGTGCTCGATGAAGCACTGCGCTCGGACGTTCGCGGCCTCGCTGGCGCCTAACCGTCGAGATTGACCCAGTGTGCTCGGCCGTCGGGGCCCCACTCCTTCTTCCAAACAGGTACCGTTTCCTTGATTCGGTCGATCGCCTTTCGACACGCATTGAATGCATCGTCCCGATGGGCGGCGCTGACCGCTACACAAACAGCGACGTCGCCAATGTCGAGCTTCCCGATGCGGTGAACGGCCGCGATCCGCACGCCTGGGTGCTCCGCAACGACGCCTTCAAGGACGCGCGTCATTTCTTTTTGCGCGAGACTCTCGTGGGCCTCGTAGTCTAGGCGGGCCACGGCTTGGCCATCCGAGTGGTCGCGGACCACGCCATGGAATACGCAAACGCCACCGGCTGATGAGTGCTCGACCGCCTTGCGAACCTCATCGGGAGAGATCGGCTCGGCACTGATTTCGCTCAGGACGACCGGAGAACCACCGGCGACCGGAGGCAAGATATCGATGCGATCGCCACCGTGAATTGCGCGCGACGGATCGACGAAATCCCCGTTGATCGCCAAGTGCATGCGCTCTAGAAAGGCCGCCAAGGAGGGGAATCGATCGACGACCGCAGCGCGGAGCTCGCTTTGGGGCACGCTTTGGGGCTCGAAATCGAACGTAGAGCTTTCGCAGCCGGTGAGCTCCCGTGCTCCCGCATAGTAGTGAACCTCGACCCTCATGGTGCCCGCGAAGCCTAGCAGGCATCGAACTAGGGGCAGCCGCCAGGCGCATGTTAGGGTTCACCGACCGTGACCGAGTCCGGACTCAAGCTGATCCTCTGGGTCGTCGCAGCAAGCGTGGTGGGCACGTTGTTGGCGATCCCGCAGCCGGTCGACCCCTGGGAGATGCCCAGCCTGGTGCTCGAGCGAGTCGCGGTGGCGGACGCGATTGCGCTCGACCAGACCCTCGCCGCAGAAGCACCTCAAAGCGAGGAGGCCGAGGCCCTACGCGCACTCTTCCTGGAACATGGTCGCTCGGAAGCGAATCAACCGTACGAGCGGGCCGAGTACGAGCAGCGCCAGATCGCGATTCACTACGCAATGGACGCGGTGACCAAGAAGCACGGCGCTCAGGCAATTGCGGCTCTGAGAGCGGAGGCTGTCGAAATCTTCATGCGCCAGTTCGGCGATGGCACGCGGAAGCCGGAGAACGATGAGGAGATCTCGGTGCTCGGCGGAGCGCCAAAGATTCTCGAGCGGTACGGCGCGATCTATCGAGGCGTGCTGGTCGCGCCGCCGCTCACCGCGCGTGTGTTCTACAAAGCCCGCTGGAACGCCGTCCATCGGCGGCCCCATGTCGAGGACTTCTCCGACATCGAGCTCCAGGCCTATTGGGGCTGGTTTGCGCTTCAAGGATGGGGAAA